>Ga0105090_10001097_pt1 | contig 14327 bp, 12 predicted proteins | sample PPLLak3March2015_FD_79110 | JGI IMG/M metagenome (GOLD analysis project Ga0105090, IMG submission 79110) | Freshwater sediment microbial communities from Prairie Pothole Lake near Jamestown, North Dakota, USA - PPLs Lake P7 Core (1) Depth... | ecosystem: Environmental > Aquatic > Freshwater >... | reverse complement strand
TGGGCGATCTGGACCAGGGATACACCGCCATCGACATCACGGATGCGGACAGCCGGATTTACGGGGTGGCATCCCCGCTGTGGTTTGCCCTGATGGTCGTCGCCATCCCAAAGTTCACAGGCGGGAAATTGTCGGTGGTGGCGAAGAACAAGCATGGCGAGCCCCTGCAATCCCGCGCCGAGGCAATCGCCGCCCCGGCCCGGGTCACGCCCGACCTGTTGCCCCAGACCGGGACATCGATCGATGTGGCACACATGGTTGAATTGTCTGCCGAAGGTGCCCCGGTCGAGATCAAGGAATGGCAGGCGATCATGAAGTATCTGCAGGCACTGCCTGCCCCGGTGGCAGGAGAATTGCCGATTGTCCCGACGGACGCGCGGGCCAATGAGCCGCGGTTCATCCGGGTCAGCTAACAGGCTTGTGAAACAGTCAGGTAATCATATGGAACGCACAACTTATCTCGTCATCGCCTCGTGCTGCGCGCTTGCCGCGTGCATCCCCCTTGCCAATGCCCAGGAATCCACTCGTCACGAGACCCGCTCCGGCATTCTCGATTTCGAAGCCAACGGCTATCCCACCGACGAGACCGTCACGCGCGTTCGGGAGGAAATCGATTACCAGCGCGCGGTCCAGGCCTACATCCACTTCGTGCCGGCGGTCGCCATCATGCAGTGGCGCAACGCGCACTTCGGCCCGCTCGGCGGCAAGGCGGGCGACCTGATCGTTTACCGGACCACCGAACAGAAGCTGCCGATCATCACGGCTAACGACACGACAACCTATGTCATCACCTTCGCGGAGCTGAGCGACACCGGCGGTCTCCTGATGTATGAGGTTCCCCCCGGGCCGACCGGCGGCGGAATCAACGACCTCTGGCAGCGGACCGTCTCTGATACCGGCATGGTCGGCCCGGACCGCGGCAAGGGCGGCAAGTTCCTGATCGTGCTGGACGGCACGAAAGTCCCGGAGAACCACGGGGCGGACTTCGTGGTCACGTCGAAGACCAGCACGATCCTCATCGGCACCCGCATCCTGACGCCGGATCCGGTGGAGGGGCAGCGCATTCTCAACGCCCACAAGATTCACGGCCTGGGCAAAGAGTCCGCCATCCGGATCTTCGAAGCGCCGAACCGGGACTGGGAGGGCCACCACCCCCGGGGGCTGGAGTATTGGAAGGTAGTCCACCAGTCCATCGATCTCAATCCACTGGAAGAGCGCGACATGGCCGTGCTCCAGGGGCTCAAGAACCTGGGCATCGAAAAGGGCAAGCCCTTCAATCCAACCGCAGCCCAGAAGAAGATGCTGGAGGAAGCAGCATTGGTTGGGGAAACCTGGGCCATGGGCAACAGCTTCCTGAAGCCGAATCCCGTCAAGCACTGGACGGACGATCCGAAGTCCCAGTGGCAGTTCATCCTGTTCATGCAAAGCCCGCTCGACCAGATGGCGAAGACCCACATGGAGATCGATGCGCGGACCGCCTACACCTACGAGGCCATCACGGTCACCGAAGCCAGCACCATGAACCTCGTCGATGCCGGCATCCAATACCTCGCCGCCTACAAGGACGACGCCGGCAAGTGGCTCGACGGCGCGAAGGCCTATGAACTGGTCGTGCCGAAGGATGTGCCGATGCTGAACTTCTGGTCGGTCGTCCTCTACGACAACGACACGCGCTGCATGATCGTGAACCCGCAGGGCAAAACCGAGGTCAACAGCCGCCAGAAACTCGTCAAGAACGCCGACGGATCGGTGCGCCTCGTCTTCTCCCCCACAAAACCCGACGGTGTCCCCGACGCCAACTGGATCCAGACCAATCCGAAAAAGGGCTTCTTCGCCTACTTCCGCTGGTATTCCCCCAGCAAAGCCTTTTTCGACCGCTCATGGAAGATGGGCAACATCAAGGAAATCAGATAACTCCAGCCCAACCCCACGATAAAATGAATCCCAATCAAACCAGCACCACCAGACGACGTTTCGTCCAATCCATCCCGGCCATCGGTGCAGGGCTTCTGCTTGGCGAAAACCATGCCTTCGCCGCAGAGGGTCAGGTCCCGTCGGCATCCCCGGGCGATGACTCCTGGCACAGTCCGTCATTGACCCGCGAAACCGTCACCGGACCGAACGGGTCAGTGACGACGCGCACGGCCCTCGATGCCAACGCGCTGTGGGGCCTCACGGAGACGAAGGTCGCCGAGAAGGTGGCCGACGACATTTACGCCCTCCGGGGTTGGGGGATCGCGAGCAGCTACGCCATCAAGGCTCCGGACGGTTGGATCATCGTGGACACGGGCGACTCCACCCGTGTCGCGGGCGAGATGCGGGCGATGCTCGAGCAGACCCTCGGCCAAAAGATCAAGGTGGCGGCCATCCTGCTCACGCACTGGCACTATGCCGATGGCACGGGCGCGTGGCTTGACGAGGGCGCCGAGGTCTGGGGCCACGAGTTTCTCGAACGCAACCGCAATGCATCGAAAGGCGTGAGCATCAAGAGCGGGTTCTACCAGGCGCGCGCGATCGCGCAGTTCGGAGTCTTTCATCCACTGGAGGGTCCGGACGCGTTTCCGAATCTGATGAGGTTTTTCCCGGAAAAGCTGCTGGCCGTGTCGAGCTATCAGCCTCCGACCAGGCTTTTCGAGAATGGAAAAGTTCTGGACGTTGTGGTTGCGGGCGAGACGGTGCAGGTGGCTCCCAACCGCACGGACACCTCCGACAGCGTCGCGTTCTATTTTCCGCGCCACCGTCTGGTGATGACGAACATGATGGTGACGGGGGCTGTCTTTAACATCTACACCCTGCGGGGCGGAGCCTTCCGCGATCCGCAGGTCTTCCTGAACGATGCACGCTGGGTCGAATCGAGGAACGCCGAGATCCTGCTGGACATCCATGGGCCCACGCTGAAGGGCGAAAAAGTGGTGTATGAGGCGATCGAGCGGTCGGTCGACCAGGTGCAACTCATCCACGACCAGACCCTGCGCCTGATGGCCCGGGGCATGGACGCGAGGGAGGCGGCCGAGGCCCTCTACATGCCCCGCCATCTGCGCGAGGGCCGCGAAGCTTATGGTCAGGTGGAGAGCCACGTCCGTCAGATCTGGAACGGCACGAGCGGCTGGTTCGACGGCGACGTTTACGAGATCAATCCGCTGTCCCTGCGCGAGGAGTCCGCACGGACCATTGACATGATGGGAGGTCCGGGTGTCGTCCTGAAAGCCGCACGCGATGCCGCCGCTGCAGGCGGACTCGATAACTGGCGCTGGAGCCTGAAACTCACGACCATGCTGCTGCGGCTGGATCCGCAGGATGCCGAAGCGAGAGCGGTCCGGTCCACCGCGTCGCGCGCACTCGGGCAACGCACCACTTCCGCAAATGCGCGCGGGTTTTACCTCACGGAAGCGCTCCAGATCGAGGGCAAGTTGCTTGTGAACGGACAACCGATGACACTGGACGTGATTCGCGCATTCGTCGGCACGCCAAACCTCGATCAATTGGGCGCCGCGTCCCTCGACGAGAACCTGCAGTTCGCCCGCTTCCTTGTGGATCCGCGTAAAGCGGAAGGCAAGCGGCTCGCGTTCACGATCACCGTCGAGGGCGATCCGCAGATTAAGCGCCTTGAACTGCGCAACAGCGTGCTGGTGATCACGAACACCGATGCCAAGGCCGAAGGGCATCTCAATCTGTCTCGACAAAAGTTGGCGGAGTTTGTTTTGGGGCGGAAGCCGTTCGCCGACGGGCCGCTGGCCGAGCTGGACAGCCTGCTGGACCGCAGCCATCTGATGCTGAATCCTCCACTGCCAGAGCAGGACGCAGCCCGGAAGCTGGATAAGTTACAGGACACGATTCGAGGAGAAAGCGAACAGTGACCCAATACCTTTGAAATCTATTAACATCACAATGAAACCAAACCGATCTCACAAAGCTCCAATCGCCCTTGCCGCTGCGGTTCTCGCGTTCAGCGCCCAACATCTCCGCGCCGAGGAGACCGCAGACCCGGAGTCCTATGATGTGGCCATGCAACTCGCAAATCCGGTTGCCTCGCTCATCAGCCTGCCGTTGCAGAACAACTTCGATTGGGGCGGGGGACCCGATGGCGATGGTTTTCAATACCGGATCAACATCCAGCCGGTGATCCCGTTTACACTCAACGAGAATTGGAACCTGATTTCGCGCACGATCCTACCCTATGTCTATCAGGAGGACATCTTCGGCACCACCAGCCAGTCCGGTCTCAGCGACACCGTGCAGAGTTTCTTCTTTTCGCCCCAGGCCCCGGGCCCGGGCGGCCTGATCTGGGGTGCGGGGCCCGCCTTGCTCCTGCCCACCGCCACTGACGAGCTGCTCGGCACCGAAAAATGGGGTGCCGGCCCGACCGCCGTCGCGCTGAGGCAGTTCAACGGCTGGACCATGGGCATGCTTGCCAACCACATCTGGTCGTATGCGGGGGATGACGCCCGCCAGGACGTGAGCGCCACCCTGCTTCAACCCTTCCTGACCTATACCACGGGCACTCATACCACCTTCAGCCTCAATTCGGAATCCACATACGATTGGGAAAACGAGCAGTGGACTGTGCCCCTCAATCTCGGCGTGGCCCAGCTTGTGAAAATCGGCGGTTCGTTAATCCAATTCCAGCTCGGAGGCCGTTACTACGCCGAGACGCCGGACAACGGCCCTGATTGGGGACTTCGTTTCAACATCACCTTCCTCTGGCCTCGCTAACAAAAACATCAAACCTACCATTAACATGAATACCACATTGCCCAAACTCGCCATCATCGCCGCCGTTCTTGCCTTCGCGCCGGGTTGCGCCACCAACGATCCCGTCACCCGCACCAACGCAGCGAATGCCAGCGCCTCGCAGATTTCACGCGATTCACGAGAGGCACTCGCCTCGCTTTACTCCCAGAACCACAGCGCCAGGGCGCTCGGCGCAAAGGCGAGAGCCGTGCTCGTCTTCCCGTCCGTCACCCGGGCCGGCTTTATGGTCGGCGGGCAAGCTGGAAATGGAGCGATGCTCCGCCGCGACGGCAGCGTCGGTGGGTTTTACCAGACAGCCTCCGCTTCCTGGGGCTTGCAAGCTGGCATCCAAAAATTCGGCTATGCGCTCTTCCTCATGGATGACGCCGCCGTCCGCAATCTCAACCGCTCCGGCGGCTGGGAACTCGGTGGCAGCCCGAGCCTCGTCGTCGTCGATCGCGGCATGGCCGGCAACCTGTCCACCACCACCATCAACAGCGGCACCTATGCATTCTTCTTCGACCAACGCGGCCTGATGGCCGGCCTCGGGCTGCAAGGCACCAAAATCACGCGCATCAATCCAGGGCGTTGAATCCGATTCCACATGAGCCTGCGGCCATGCTGGTGGCGCAGTTTCAACCCTGGTTTCCACTCGACCAAACCATCCATCCATTATGAGCACGAACAACAAATCATGCGGCATGAGCCGCGGTTGGCTGATTGCCAGCGGCATCCTGTTCATCCTTACGGGCTTCGCGGCCATGGCGCTGCCTGTGTTTTTCACCGTCGTGGTTGTGAAAGCCCTCGCGTTTTTCATCCTCGCAAGCGGTGTCTTTTCCCTCGGGATGGCATTGGTCGGAAAACACCAGGGCTACCGCCTGCTGGAAATCCTCTCAGGGTTGATCCGGATCGCGGCCGGTATCGCCTTGCTCTACTGTCTCAAGCAGAGCGCGCTCGTCATCACCATCGCTTTTGCCATCTATCTGATGGTCGAGGGCGTGTTCGTGATTCTCGCGTCCCTGAAATTGCGGCCCACTCCGGGCTGGGCCTGGAGCCTGGTCAACGGGGTTGCCGCCCTGATCCTGGGCATTCTGATCTACCTGCGCTGGCCGTCGTCGAGTTTCACGGTTTTGGGGATTTTCTTCGGCATCAACCTGCTCTGCAAGGGTGCCGCCCAGTTGGCGCTGGGTTTTTCTCCCCGCTCTGCCATTGCTTGAACATTCCGCCGGCATCCCTTCCACTCAAGATCTTCCAAATAACATCCACCTGACCATCATGATCACACCAAGAACCCCCATCATCGCCTCGTTGCTCGCAGCCACCGGTCTTCATGCCGGCACTCTTGCCATGCCTGACGCCATGTCCGCTCCTGCGGAGTCGGGCTGGAGCTTCCGCTTTGCGCCCTATGCATGGTTGATCGCCATCGACGGCGATATGGGAGTGGGCCCGTTCACCGCACCGGTCGATATCTCCTTCTCCGACACGCTGGACAAGCTGGACATGGCCTACATGTTCCTTGCCGAAGCCGGATACGGACGCTGGACCCTGACCGCTGACTTCGTTTACGGGGATTTTTCCAATGAAACCGCCGGGCCTTTCCCCATCGACAGGATCAGCTACGGATACACCCAGTGGGTCCTCACCTCGAGCGTGGGTTATCGTGTCATTCAAACCGATGGCTATGCGATGGATGTGTTCGCCGGCGCGCGCATCACGGACTTTGATGCGGGTGCCACCGCCTTCCTGCTGAACAACACGCAAATCCAAAGTGGTCGCAGCGATCAATGGACCGACCCGATCATCGGAATCCGCGGCCAGGCCGATCTCAATGAGCGGTTCGTGCTGCGTTACAACGCGGATATCGGCGGCTTCGGTGTCAGTTCGGACTTGATCTGGCAGGCATTCCTTGGCCTCGGTTACCGGATGACGGACCATGCAACCGTGGCCATCGGCTACCGTGCATTGGGTGTGGACTACACCTCAGATGAATTCAGTCCCCTGGATGTGATCAACCACGGCCCGCTGCTCGGCCTTGAGTTCCGCTTCTGAAGTAAAACCTTCCGACCGCCTTCAACGGTAGGCCGCGGGCGGCGCGGAGAAGATCCGCACCGGTGTGAGGATGCGCTGACGCCCGGTATTCGGAAACTGTCCGTATTTCGGGAAACCCACCGCCCAGACCGAGCCGTCGCTGCCCGAAATGAGGGTGAATTTCCTGCCAGCTGCGGCGGAACTGGTTGCATTGAAAATAGCCTGCGGGTTTCGGATATTCTGTCTGCGTCCGCCTCCCAACTGACCGTGATTGCCACACCCGGCACCCATGAGCGTGCCATCCCGCAGGACAAACAGCGTGTGGATGCTTCCAGCGGAAACCTCCTTCGCCCCTTTGGCGATTTGCGCAAACGTGTTGCGATTGCGCCGCCCCCCATCGCCCAACTGGCCATACCAGTTCTTGCCTGTAGTCCATACGGTGCCATCGATGCGGAGAACCACACTGTGCCCGCCACCCGCCGCGATCGCGCGCACATTTGGCATAACCTCGACGGGAACCGCCTCCTCTCTTGCACGTCCAATGCCAAGCTGGCCGTGACATCCGTCGCCCATGGCGAAGAGCCGGCCGTCACGCGTGAGAAACAGCGAGTGATCGTCGCCTGCGGCGACCGCCCGGACGCCTTCGGCAACCCGGACCGGCCGACTGCGGTGCCGCGTGGTGCCGTCGCCCAGTTGGCCATGGGTGTTGCGACCGACGGCCCACAGGCTGCCATCCCGTTTGACGAAGAGGCTGTGGGCGTAACCTGCGGCCATCGATTGCACACCGTCGGCGATGCGCACCGCTGACTGGCGGTGACGTGAGCGGCCGTCACCGAGCTGGCCCCAGCCATTGTGTCCGGTCCCCCAAAGGCTGCCATCGCGTTTCAGAACAAGGGTGTGATAAGAACCGGCGGCCACGGCTGCAACCCCGGTATCGATTCGGACCGCGCTGGACCGGTCACGCGACCCGCCATCCCCGAGCTGACCGTAGTTGTTGCGTCCGGACGCCCACAAGGTTCCGTTTTTTTCGAGGAACAAGCTGTGATACGCGCCGGCCGCGACGGTGGTTACTTTGGCGGGGACCGCAGTCCCGGGCTCGGCGGCGGCCATGCCGGGTGCGCTAAAGGCCAGGTGGAGAAACGCGAATCCAACCGCTGAAAATTTGGGCAAATGACATCCAATCATCCTCAGCGGAGACTAAGCGGCGCACCCTCGCCATGTAAACCGCATTCTTTGCCCGATTGCGGAGCCCGCATGCCGCCGCGCATGTAGACCCGCGGCTTCGTTTTTGGCGCGACCTTTGGCTTGCGCTGTCGGGGATTTGAATGGAGTCTCAACGGGCTGTTTGCCGCTCCACTTCGTGGCAAACCGGATTTTTCAAGCAGTGTACCGCTCATCCCCCGCCACGATCCGAACGCTGATTCCGGTGCTGCTCGCCGGAATTCTGTGCGTGGACGTGCAGTCCCAAGGCGTGCCGCGGGTGGTGGTGCCCACCAGCGGTCGCCAATATGAAGCCATGCGGCCCTCCGCTCCGGCCTCGCGGATGGTCTATCCGTGGAAAACCCGCATCACTTGCACGATTTTCTGGATCGGCGAGCAGCCGACGGCGAACAATCCCACGCCCAACTGCAAGTCATCCTGGGACCGGCAATGGGCGATCAATTTCGGCGGCTATGATGACCCTAATCCCGCCAACCGCATCGCCAATCACACCACCGGCGAGTTCCGCCCGAAGAATTTCATCCCGCGGCTCAATCCGTTCTATGTGGCGCTGCCCTACAATGACGTGATCAGCCACCGGGCGCACAAGCCGGAGGCCCCGCGGGTGATTCCGTGGTTCTCGCGGATGCGTCCGGAACCGGGTAAAACCGTCTGCAAGGGCCGCTGGCTGCAGATTTACCGCAACGGCCGCAGCTGCTACGCCCAGTGGGAGGACTGCGGCCCGTGGACCACCGACGACTGGGAATACGTCTTCGGCAACAAGCCGCCCAAAACCGTGCAGAATGGCGGTGCCGGCCTGGATATCTCGCCCGCCGTGCGCGATTTCCTCGGCATGAAATCCGGCGATAAAGTCCACTGGCGTTTCGTAGAGGCCAGCCAGGTGCCCTACGGCCCGTGGAAAAAATACGGCCAGCAAGGACCCGCCGCCACGAACAATCCGGAGCTCGCCGCCGAGCAGCGCCACCTCGAACAGCTGCGCAAGCTGCGCGACGAGCAGTTTGCAAAGAAACCGCTGAGCCAGTTGCAGAATTGAGCGGAAAAATTCCGCGCTGGGGGAAAATCCGCCGCGCCGGGATTTCCGGCTTCATTCTTCTTGACTCGATATGGGCGGGGGCCTAAATCGCCGCCCCCAAACGAACTTCTTACCCACCCTTTCCCATGGCCAACGCTCAAGTCATCCTCAAAGAAAAAATCGAAGGCCTTGGTGCCGAAGCCGATGTCGTCAAAGTCCGCGCCGGCTATGCCCGCAATTTCCTGGTGCCCCAGGGCAAGGCCTATGAAGCGACCAAGGCCAACCTGCGCCACGTCGAGGCCCTCAAGAGCGCCCGCGCCCGCCGCGAGGCCGAGGAAATCCTGGCCTTCCAGGAAATCGCCACCAAGATCTCCAAGCTCAAACCGAAGTTCACCCTCTCCACCGGCCAGGGCGGCAAGGCCTTCGGATCGGTCACCAGCATGGACATTCACAAGGAACTCGAAGCCGCCGGCATTGTCATCGACCGCCACGCCATCGAGCTCGAAAAGCCGGTCAAGAAGTCCGGCAAGTCCGAGATCAGCATCAAGCTGCACCCGCAGGTGGTCACCACGCTCACCATCACGGTGGACGCCGGCGATACCGCCGAAGAGGAGCCGAAGGCCGCCGAGGCCTGATAGCTCGCTTTGACAACCATCATTTTAAAACCCCCGGCTCGTCTGACGAACCGGGGGTTTTTGGTTTGCGAACTCCAATCGCAAAAGGGGAATCAGACAATGCCCTGGCGCAGCGCCTTGGAAACCGCTTCGGTCTGTGAACGCACGTGCAGCTTGCGGTAAACCGAGCGCAGGTGCATGTCCACGGTATGCTGGGAAATGCCCAACGCGTCGGCGATTTCCTTCTTGATGAGGCCCTTGACCAGATAGCGCAGCACGTCCTCCTCGCGCGAGGTGAGCGGCTCGATGTCCTCCACCGGGCCGTAGCGTGAAAAGCCCTCCAGGATCATCTTGGCGATCGGGCTGCTGAGGGCGGACGCGCCGTGCATCACGTCGCGGATGCCGCTGATGATTTCATCGGGATCCGCGGTCTTGAGCAGGTAGCCGGAGGCGCCGTTGCAAATGGCGCGGTAAACCTTTTCGCGGTCGTCGTAGGCGGTGAGGATGAGCACTTTCACCTCGGGCAGCGCCTTGCGGATCTCGCCGAGCACTTCCAGTCCGTCGCGGCGCGGCAGGCCGAGGTCCAGCAAGAGCAGGTCCGGCCGCTCGTTGGTGAAGCGCAGCTTGTCGAAGAGGTCCGCGGCGTTGGTGAAGTGATGGGAGCAGGTGAAATCCTCCTCGCCAGCGAGCAGGCGGCGGATCTGCTTGGCGAACAACTCGTGGTCCTCGACGATCCAGATGTTGATGGTGGTGGTGGCTTCGGCGATCATGACATTGCGGGGTGATGGGTGAGATGGGTGCGTTTGACAAAAAGCCGGATGCGGGTGCCATCGCCCGTGGCGGAGACGATTTGCAGCAGCCCGTCGAGCACATGGGCGCGGTCCTGGAGCTTGTTGACGGGGACGGGGACCTTGCGGTCGGCCACCGGCAGGCCCACGCCGTTGTCGGTGATTTCAAGCGCCAGCTTGTCATCCTCGTCCCACAGGCGGATCGACACGCGGTCTGCCTTGGAGTGCTTGAGGATGTTGTGGATGGCCTCCTTGTAGAACAGGAACAGGTGGCGCTTGGCGTCGAGCGAGAGCTTGGCGGCGGTCTTGGTGGACTCGCATTCGAGGGTGAAGTCCACCTCGCGCAGCAGGCGGCCGGCGGTTTCGCGCATGCGCACCACCAGGTCGCCGATGGAGTCCTGCTTGCGCTCCAGCAGCCAGACGATGTCGCGCATGGCCAGCGAGCTCTCGCGGGCGATGGTCTCCACCTCGCTGAGGTCGCCGGCGATTTCCTCGGGCCCTTGGAGGCGCACCAGGTCCTTGCGGGCGGTGCGGGCGATGAGCGAAATGCTGCCGAGGTTGCTGCCGATGTCGTCGTGCAGGTCGGAGGCGATGCGCTTGCGGATGCCGTCGAGCTGTTCCTTGGACATCAGCCGGCGGCGCTCGACGATGAAGACCGGGATGAGAAAGGTGAGTCCGAGGATCACGGCGGAGCCCCAGGTCGCGTTGAGTTCGCTGTCGGAGGCGAGCTGGACTTGAATGGAGCGCAGGTTGGCAAGCTCGCTCTCGATCCGGCTGCGCTCGCGCAGTTGATGGAGCCACTGGCCCACCGGGATGATCTGCCGCTCGGAACTGTAGCCGTCGGTGAGGGTGGTCACTGTTTCCGGCTGGCCGCCGTGCTCGCGGCTGACGGGCTGTCCCTTGGCCAGATTCACCCCATCCGACCACACTTCCATTTCCGAGAGCGCGTGCAGGCGGCGGTCGCCCATGATCCAGGCGCGCGTGGCCTTGAGCCGCAGCGTTTTGGTGATTTTGCCGTGCAGTGGAATGACCAGCGGTGCCATGTGGCTGGAGCCGGGCAGCGGGTTGGTCCATTCAAACACCGTGATGCCTGCACTGCCGTCCCCGTTTTCCAGTTCAATGGACAGCATCTCGGGAAAGACCGAGGTTTCAAACGAGCGGCTCACCTGATAGGGGAAGATTACCACGCGGTCGATCGGTGCGGATTCCCCGAGTTCCAGGCTCCAAGTGGTCACCGTGCCCGGTTCTTCCACCATCACGGCATCGCCGGGATTGCGGTCCGGTCCGCCGCCATTCTGCCAGATGCCCAGCGGAGTGCGGCCATCGACGAGCGCGGCCGGGTGCCACAGCCCCGGCAGGTTCAGCGCGCCCGCCGTCTCGACTGTTGCGCCGAAGGAAACCGGCTCGCCCTGCGAAATGACCACAAACTCGGAAAGCCCGAACAGGTCCTCGCTTTCCCGGTGGTGTCCCCGATGGACGCTGAGCCGCACATAGCGGGCCATCGTGTCCTTGCAGTGGAAAAGCACCGGCGTGCCTTCCGGCTGGGGGTAGTCGGATTCGCCCGTTCTGAAGATTACCGTGCTTTTGCTGAAATCCGCCCGTTTGGAGACCTCCAAGGTGAAGCGTTTGGGAAAAATTCCGGAATCTTCCAAAAATTCCCGCTGCGGAGGAACCAGGAAAATCTGCTGCACCGGCATGTCGTCGCCGAGATCCAGCGTGATGGAAGGATCCGCATCGCCGCTGCCGATGCGCCCGCCACGGTAGCCCAGATCCGTTTTCAAGGGGTATTCACAGCGCTTCGCGTAGCTGGAAATCTGGTTGCCGAGCCAGTCCATCCGATCCTCAACCTTAACGAGTTGTGGATTGAACAGGCGGGCGATCCGCGAGATTGGATTGGTCACTTGCGCCAACGCCGGCGTTTCGGCCTTGGCCGGCAGGCAAAGTGCCGCAAGCGACAACAGCACGCCGCCCAATTGGCAAATTCGTTGGTGGGACAGAATCATCCGTAGAGGCAATACGGATGAAGACTGACTATTTTTTAAAAATAATCAACTATTTTTAATTAAAAACTCTTCCGTGATTGTCAAAGATCCGCCTGTCGGTGGATCCCCGTCACCGGCGGTCCCGGGCAGACGATGCAGTCGTCGAGCACGGCGTCGCCGGAGACCCGGGACTCGGGCCACAGGACCGAGTTGCGGACGACCGCTCCCGCGGCGACTTCCGCCCCGGGGCCGACCACCGAGTTTTCGACGATGGCACCGCTCGCCACGCGTGCCAGCGGGTGGATGGCCGGGCCTAGTGCCAGCTCGCGGTGCGCCTGCAGATAGGACGCGCGGTCGCCGAGGTCCAGCCACACGCCCTCGTCGAGCACGATGGCTCCGAGCCGGCCCTGTTTGGCCAGTTCAAGGAACGCAGGGATCACGGAAATGACCTCGGCGGGCGGCAGCAGATCGAGAAAATCCGCGTTCGCGCAATAAATCCCTGAAAACACGTGGGTTCCCCGCGCCCGGCCGAGAGCGTGCCGCAGGTCCGTCACGCGGCTCAGCGAGTCATCCAGCGCCACCCGTTTCTGCTCGCCCTGCGAGCGCAGCGCCAGCGTCACCGGCAGGCCGGAAGCCACGTGCGCGGTGATCAGGCGCTCCAGCGGCAGGCTGGTGAAGATGTCGCCGTTGTGGACCAGCACCGGCCGCCCGCCCGTCCATCCGGCGATGTTGCGGAGCCCGCCGCCGGTTTCCAACAACACCGGCTCATGAAACAGCGTGATTTCGCGCTCCCGGTTTTCCGGCAGCTCGCGGAAATCATACCAGGCATCCGGCAGATGGTGGGTGTTGATCGCAAAGCGCCGGATGCCGGCCCGCGCACAGGCATCCACCGCCCATGCCGCCAGTGGCCGGTGAAACAGCGGCACCAGCGGCTTGGGCAGCCGGTCGGTGAGCGGCCGCAGGCGGGTGCCGAGCCCCGCGCCGAGTATGAATGCCTGGGTCACCACGCCTCTGTGTCCCGCGGCGCGCGCCTTTTCAAGCCCGCAGCGAGTTTTCGGCCGGATACCTCGCTGGCGGGAGCGTTCAAGCCCCACGTCGGCAAGCGCCGGGAAATCAAGGCCCAAGCCACTCCCTGAGACCAATGCGGCAATGGCTCCGGCGGTTGGGATCGAAACCACCGTTTGTTTACGGGTTATCACTCCCGCGTCCGGTTTATCCGGACGCCTCCAGTGAAGGAGGCGCGGCACGGATTCAGTGAGGATGAAACCCGGTGAGACTCCGTAATCTCCGGTTTCCCAACTTGGCAAGGTGGCGGGGAATGAATAGACCCAACCCGTGCAGGTGTTTTGGAATAAAATCCCTCGCCCAGCGCGCACCACCCGTCTCTCTCCGACCACTCCGCATGTTCGAGCAAGCCTTCAAAAACATCGACGACGTTCTCTGGAAAGACGCCGGATGCACCAGCGAGTTGGATTATACCGAGCAAAGCTCCTGGCTCCTGTTCCTGAAATACCTCGATTCCCTCGAAACCGACAAAGCCACCGAAGCCGAACTGGAGGGGAGAAAATACTCCTACATCCTCGATCCCGCCTACCGCTGGTCGAAATGGGCGGCCCCGAAAACGAAGAGCGGCGAGATCGACCACAACAAGGCGCTCACCGGCGACGACCTCCGCGACTTCGTCAACCAGAAGCTCTTCCCTTACCTCCACAAGTTCAAGGCCAGCGCCTCCGGCCCGAACACCATCGAATACAAGATCGGCGAGATATTCGGAGAGCTGAAGAACAAGATCACCAGCGGTTACAACCTCCGCGAGATCATCGACCACGTGGACGAGCTGCGCTTCCGCTCGCAGACCGAAAAGCACGAGCTCATCCGCGACCTTATCCGGCGTGAACAGGAACGTAGCGCCGAAGTTGAGGCCATCCGTGCGGCGCTGATCGAAGGCGAG
>Ga0105090_10001096_pt1 | contig 14336 bp, 9 predicted proteins | sample PPLLak3March2015_FD_79110 | JGI IMG/M metagenome (GOLD analysis project Ga0105090, IMG submission 79110) | Freshwater sediment microbial communities from Prairie Pothole Lake near Jamestown, North Dakota, USA - PPLs Lake P7 Core (1) Depth... | ecosystem: Environmental > Aquatic > Freshwater >... | reverse complement strand
GATGCATTAGAGAAAAGGTTATTCCATTTTTTAGTTGCTCTTTAATTGCTTCATCAACTTTATCATAAGCATAGCCAAGTGAGATAGGACCAATTCCCATTTGGTAATCGATGTATTCACTTCCATCAACATCCCAAACGTGCGAACCTTTACCGCGTTGCAAATATTTTGGAGCAACGCCTTTTACATTTTGCTGCGGACCTTTTGCAAGTGTTTGAGTTGTGCAAGGAATTAAATCTAACGCAACATTATAGTATTCATCCGATTTAGTAATTATTGGATAATCTTTGTTAAATTCTACTTTGTTAGGCATTACTGAACTTTCGTAATACAGACTTTAGTCTGTTGTTAAATTATTTGTAAAGAACTAACAGATTAAAGTCTGTTCTAGGTTTAATACTTCTATCTATATAATTTTAGTTTGATCTGATGTTATTGTTTTTAATTCATTTAAATGATTTCTGTACCAGTTAACACCGCAATATTCTTCGTTAATTTTTTTGATCTCAGGTTTTCTCTTTAATAAATCAAGAATATCTTCGAGTGCAAATTTATTGTTTATTTGATAAAGTTCATCATAAACCTGTTTTATGAAATTGTAATCTTTTTCATAATCAATTGTAAATCGATGTGACATAGAATAATCTAATCCAGATTCCCATTCAACATTGCCAATTTTAAACTTATCCGGGTTCTCCCACAAATATGGAGTTGTGTGTTCACGTTCAAGTTCAAGTTTTGCATTTTCCAAAGCATTATTCAAAGCTTCAAAACTCATAATCTCAACATCATTTCCATCAGGATAAGTTGGTGGATGAAGATTGCTTACATAATGGTATTTATCAACATTATCTATAAAAAATTGTAAAACTTTATCAATTACGTTTGGATCAATTAAAGGACAATCTGAAGGAATCTTAACAACTGCATCTGCATTTAAAAGTTTGGCTGACTGGTAATGTCGATCTAACAAATCTGTTGGATGACCACGAAAACAATTTAATTGGTAAACATTGCAGAGGTCTTCAACTTTATCATCGGTTTTTTCTGTGGTCGTTGCAATAACAATTGTGCCTTTTAATTTTGAAGCAGCTACTCGCTCATACATCCTATAAAGTAAAGGTTTATCAAACAAAGGAAGGAATATTTTATTTGGTAAGCGGCTTGATCCGGTTCTAGCTTGAATTACAGTTACAATATTTATTTTATTTTCCACTTTAATTAGAATATTGATTTCGCTTTTACAAATATTTCTTTAAGCATATACTTAATTTCTAATTTAAGATCTTCCATATACTTGTTTTTTTCTTTTACTCTTCTAACTGACTTGGTTGAAGCCAGCAATTCACGCGCAACTTCTGCAATTGCTTTTGCAGAGGTTCCACCATTCTGAATTGGGAATAATCGTTTTATTTCTTTGAGATCAATATTACAATAAACTTCTTTGCCGAGTGCAATAGCAGGAAATATCGTACTAGAAAATCTTGTCACTAATGCATCACAATTTGCAATCATAGGATCAATACTGACTCCGTGATAAACTATTGCATCAGGTAAATACTTTTTTACCTCAGCAGTTCGTTTTTTAACTAACTCATTTGGGTGAAGTTTTACAATTATTTGTTTATCACCGGCAATTTTTTTGGCATTTAATAAAAACTCTTTCCTGTTTTCATACTTAGTAGTTTCCCTAACATCTGCGGTTGCTACAAGCACAAAGTGCTTGTGTTCGAACTCAAGATTTTTAAATTTTTCAAAGTGATCAAAATTTGGAATGCCTGTTATGCGAATCTTATTTGGATTTACACCTCTATCAATAAACTGCTCACGAAATCCTTCTGAGGCAACACAAAAATAATCGTACATATGAGATAATCCTGTCATTGATGTACTTGCACACCAACGTCCGAGCCCTAAAAATCTTGTTACATGGTATCGCCAATCAGGCGGATCAGTCATTCCTTCTTGAACAAGAATTGTTTTAAACTTTTTAATGCCTCTTGGTACGATTAAATCCTGGCAGGTAAACACCAAATCATAATTATCATTCTTACCCTCATAATCCAGCTTAAGATTATTATTTTTTATATACTCCAAAGTTTTTCGCTTAAAAGTGCCGCCCATGATCGTAAACTCAAGCATCCTTAACTTAGTCAAAACCCACAGAGGTCCACTAGCGTAGTAAGGTGTAAAATAAGCATCAATTTCAGGTAGATTTTTTGAGATTTGGTGCATTATAGTAGTTTGATTTATCGAACCACCAATAAAGAGTACTTTGGGCTTATTCATACTAAAATTTTGTAAAATTATTTAACATTTAAGTTGATTAAATGCTCTCAAGTTCTCTGAATTCGACTAAAACAAATATAACACAAAGCAAATTTGCTAAAAAATTTTATAAATCACCTGAAATTCTGGTGATTTGAGTCATAAATCTGAAGGGCAATTATAAATGGCCTAAACATAGCTAACAGCGTCTCATAAAGTTGTGCAAATTTTTTCGTTTCCGTAAATTGCCGTTAACAATAGTCTAACATAAGGATTTACAATGTCGATTCAGAAACCAAAACGGCTCAGCAAAAAGGATGTTATTGGAATCATTTCTCCAGCTTCTTCACCAGACGAATTTTCAAGAGTTGAACGAGGTGTAAAATATTTAGAAGGTTTGGGTTACCGGGTAAAAGTCGGAGCAAATGTTGGTAAGAACCATGGCTATTTAGCTGGAACAGACCAGGAAAGAATTGATGATATTCACTCGATGTTTAAAGATAAAAATGTAAAAGCTATTTTTACTTTGCGCGGCGGTTATGGAGCTTTTAGATTATTAGATAAAATTGACTATAGATTAATTAAAAACAATCCCAAGATTTTTGTTGGATATAGTGAGATCACAGCTCTGCAGATGGCATTTTTAGAAAAAGCCGGTTTAATAACTTTTGCGGGACCAATGGTTGCAGTGGATTTTTATGATGAGGTTAGTGATTACACAAGCGAATTGTTCTGGAAAACTATAACATCAAATAAAAAAATTGGAAAGCTTAAATATCCTGAAAATCAAAAATTACCATTTCTACAAAAGGGAAGTGCATCAGGTAGAATTATTGGTGGAAACTTAGCTGTGTTCGCTCATTTACTTGGTACTTCTTATTTCCCAAATCTTACAGGTAAGATTTTAATGATCGAAGATATTGGCGAACTTCCATACCGAGTTGATAGAATGTTAAATCAGTTTAGATTGGCTGGAGTATTTAAAAAAGTTAAAGGAATCATTTTAGGTAGATTTGTTGATTGTCACGAACACGATCCGAATAAGAAAACTCTAACACTTGGCGAAGTAATTTCTGATTATATAACTCCGGTAAAAGTTCCATCAATTTATACTTTTCCTCACGGACACATTAAAGATTTTGTGACTATTCCGTTTGGATTAAAAGTAAATCTTAATGCAACAAAAGGTGTTGTTGAATTTGCAGAAGGTGCCGTTAAATAGGTTATTGTATAAACGTAAAATAATTTTTACTCTTAAAAAATAACTCTGTTTGATACGCAGCTTCTGGCTCATCAAACATAGCCCACACTGTTGAACCGGTTCCGGTCATCATACAATGTTGTGAACCAAAGTGAATCATTTTTTCTTTTATCTCTTTTATTTCAGGGAAGTGTTCAAATACAATTTTTTCAAAATCATTTGATGCAATTTTCATAACTTCATCAATACTAATCTCGTTTTTATCAATAAATGCTTTTAAACTTTCTTCAGGTTGATTTGGTTTGATTAAGCCAAAAGCCCACTTTGTTGCTACATGGATTCCTGGATTAACAATAAGAATATATTTTTCAAGTTTTAAATTTATGGAATATAAAATCTCACCTCGAGATTCAGCAAACGATGGAACAGGATTTGTAAAAAACGGAACATCTGATCCAAGATTTAAAGCTAATCTTCCAATAGTTTCTGAATCTATTTCTAAGTTAAAAAGTTTTGTTATTGCTAAAAGAGTCGAGGCTGCATTAGAACTTCCGCCGCCAAGTCCAGCCCCAATTGGAATATGTTTATCCAAAAACACTTTTACGGGAAGTTGAATACTAAAATGTTTTTCTAACGATTCTTTAGCTTTTATAATGAGATTAGTTTTTTCATTGTTAAGATTCGCATCATTACTGTCAAAAGAAAACTCATCAGATTTTGTAAATCGTATTTGATCAAATAGATTTATTGGATAAAATATCGTTTCAAGATCGTGAAATCCATCATTTCTTTTATTGATGATGTTAAGACCGATATTAATCTTTGCAGGAGATTTTACTACGAGATCATTCATCAATTAAGTGCTTAATTTTCTTTGTATGCTCAGGTGTAGAACCGCAGCAAGATCCAATAAATGAAGGATTAGATTTTAAATATGGTTTTGCCTTTTTTACATATTCGATTGGTGAAATTGCACAATCAATAGTTTTATCAGTAAGCTGCCCGCTTCCGCAGTTAAGATAAAATCCCCAATTTAATTCGGGCTTTAATCTTTTTACTGCATTTTCTAATGCTTCAAATGTTACACAATTAAAACCGATTGCAAGTGGATGATATTTTAAAACAAATTCAATTGCGTCAGTTAGATTTTCGCCGGACAGCAACTTTGGTTTATCGAAAAAGAAAAAATTCATAACAAAAGGAATATGATTTTCTCCGCAGTATTTTGAAATAAACTTAATCTCATCAAAATGACTTTGAGTTTCATTCATAATAAAATCACAACCTGATTCCATCAAAGCATCAATATGGACTTTATGATTCCATTCTAAATCTTTCTGAGAAATAGTTCTTTCAACTTGATAGCAATCCTCAACCGGTGGATTTGAGCCTGCAATTAATACCGTAGATCGTCCACGAGCTCGTTTAGCAATTTCTACAGCTTTTGAAACACTTCCAACTATATCTGTAACTCCTGATGAAATAAGTGAATATGGATTAGTTCTAAATGTATTTGTTGTAATTATATCTGCACCCGCTCTTATGTAATCTTTATGCAGAGTAATAACTTCACTTTGAGAATCGTCATTGGCCTTTGCACTCCAAACTCTTTTATTGGATGCGAGCTTTTTTTCTTGAAGAATGCTGCCCATTGCTCCATCAAGAATTAATGGACGATTTATCTTTCGTGCTTTTTCAAAAACATTTTCTCGTTCCTGAATCTTTACTTTGTCAAAATCATCAAAGTATTTATCAACTTCATCAATGATTCTATTCAGATCAAGATTTCTAATACATTCAAGATCAAATGGACATTTCTTTTTCCAGCAAGGAGAACACTCAAGATCTTCCTGGTATATTTTAACACCACGATCATAAAGATCAATTTCTGTCCAGCAACTTAATCCAAACCAGGCAATAACATATTTTTTAAGTGCTATGGCAAGGTGCATACCAAAAGAGTCGCCAGTTACAATCACTTGTGGTATAGATTCGTAGCAGGCACCTTTTCTAATGCCATCGGTCGTTGGTGTGTTGATTACTCTGCCTCTAAAGTAATCTGCTATTTCCTTATTTCGTTCAGTGTCTTCCGGTCCACCTAATAGCATAACTTTATATTTGCGTTTTGCCAATAGCTTATTGATAAGGAAAATATGCTGGCCAACAGACATCTTTTTATTTGGATATAAAAGGGAGCAGCCGGTATTAAAACCTATAATTTTATCTGTATCTCTTAATCGAACGTCTCTTTTATAGTCTTCAATAAAACGTAATTCATCAATTGAAAAATTAAAAGTGTAGTCGTCACGGGTATATTCAAGTTCAAAAGTTTCAGCCAAATAATCTTGCCCAGTGCGCTGATTTACTTTAAACTTAAAGTGATCATCCATACCAAGTTTGTAATTATAATATGCTCCTTCATTAACAGGAATGATAATCCCATTTTTATCAAGTCCGAACCCTAACTTTTCCTTTGCATTAATAGAATTAAGCAGTGCACAAGACCTTTGAGATTTATCAACATTCATTACAATATCAAATTCAATTTGATTTAGAATTGAAATTGATTCAGCGTCATAGACAAAAACCTGATCGATGTATTGATTATTGTAGAGAAGGGGAGCAGCAATTTTTAAGGTTACCCAATATATTTTCGATTCAGGAAATTTTCTTTTTATTGATGGAAGTTGTGCGGTTGTCATCAACACATCTCCCATTGCATCAAAATTGATTATAAGTATTTTCTTGCCGATAGGTATATTTTCTTTGCAGCCATCTTCCCAGCAGTTATGATCGGGATAGCAAGGTTTATAACCTGAAAAATTTTTACAAGAAGGAATTATTTTTGACATGTATTTCTGATATTGATGTATTAAATATTAAATAAAACTATTCAAAATTAGCTTAATTATTTCTGTTTTAATAAATTTTAATTCAAATATAATAAAATAAAAATATTCACTATAGGATTCGAAATTGAAGAAATTGAAAATAGTCCAGTGCAGTTTTGGTGATGGTTATGCAGGAAGTGCAAAAATGGCTATTCTAAGCTCTGAGCAATTGATGAATAGAGGTCACGATGTTACCCTGTTCGTTTCGAAAGGTTCACTTACAGAAAAACGTTCACTTGAAAAGGGGATTCGTTCTATTTCCTTTGATACTTCAAAAAGAAGAAAAATAGTATTTCAAGAAATCATTGAAGTTTTTCAAAATAATCCTGTTGAATACTTTATAGCTTACCATTCTCTTGATAGGAAAGTTGGAATTTTCTTAAAACGTAAATATAAAAATGACTTTATAAATATTGCCTCGCGCCAAAATATTACCGAGAGTACACCAATAATTGGGGCATTTATATACAACAGATATTATGATTATCAGATTGCATGTAGCATCGGAGTTGGAAAAAGTTTGATTGATTCAGGTATAAAAAAGAAAAAAGTTAAAGTCCTGAACAATTGCATTGAAGTTCCTGAAACACTTAATGAAATAAGCGGGGAAAGTGTTAGAAAAAACAATCCATTTTCTAATAGGATTGTACTTGGATTATCAACTTGGTTTCATAAGGAAAGAAAAGGTTTTGATATTTTATTCAAAGCATTTTCAGAACTTGATGATAAATTCATCCTTTTTATTATTGGAATTCCAGACGAAATGCAAATTGATGTATTGGACTATGCTGCTGAATTTGGGATAGATAGAAATAAATTAATTATGCCTGGCTATGTAGAAAATATCTGGGAATACTATAAAGCGATGGACATATTCCTTCTACCTTCACGATCAGAAGGTTTTTCACTTGCATTGCTTGAAGCTGGCGCTGCGGGCTTACCGGTGATTGCTTCTAACATTGCCGGCAATGATGAGATTATTGAAGACGGTAAAAACGGATTTCTTTTTGAAATAGAAAATCCTCAAGGATTAAGAGATGCTATAGTGAAATTGTCAGCTAACAATAGCCTAATGAGTAGTTTTTCTGAGAAATTAAAATCTGAAGTAATGAAAAAATACTTAATATCTAACTATGCAGATAACCTTGAGTCATTTTTGTTAGAAATTAATAATTAGCGCTATGATACTAAAAAGTTTACTCTCAATATTTAAATAATGTTAAAATAAAACATATTACATATTTTTCAGCACTTAAGTATTGAAGTCTTATGATGAAATCTTTTGTGTAATACTTTCAACCTTTTCTAAAACCAATTCAACCGGTAATTCCCGCATACATTCATGCTGTAAAGGACAGATTAATTTGTTGCAAACTATGCAATCCAAATCTTCTTTGATTATATAATCCGAATTTAACGAATACGGACCGTGTGCTTTTGGATTTGTTGGACCAAATATACCAAGTGTTGGAACTCCAATTGCCGCAGCAATGTGCATTGGACCTGAATCGTTTGCAATTACAAGATTACATTTTGATATCATCGCAGCCATTTGAGGAAGTGTAGATTTTGGTGCAAGTAAACAATTCTCTCTTAGTTTAGATTTAATAAATTGTGCATCACTTTCATCACCAGGACCCCAAAGAACTAATATTTTACAATTAAACTTTTTAACTGCTTCAACGCAAATTTCAACCCATTTTTCTTTATCACATCTTTTTGAATCCCACCCGCCGGATGGAATAATTCCAAATACTTTTTCATCATCAAGTTTATTTTCAGCAAAGAAATAATCAGCAAAAAACTTTTCTAATTGTCCAATGAAGTAATGAATTTTTTTTGAAATAATATTTACACCAAGTGGTTTGAGTAATTCTAAATTATGCTCAGCTGAATGATGGTCTCCTTTACTTTCAGTTCCTAAAATATTATAGGCATATTTTCTGCCGCGATATGCATATCCAACTCTGTATTTTACTCCAGAGAAAAATGTTATCTGTGCACTTCTTGGATTTGACCAAAGATCGATTACCATATCATATTTCTCTCTACGAATTCTCAAGGCAACTTTAAGAACAAATTCCGTTTTGTGCATTGTTAAAACTTTATGAACTAAAGGATTATTCTTTAAGGAATACTTAGCAAAGTGTTCAGTTAAATAATCAATTTTTGCATTCGGATAATGTGCAACTAAATTATCAAGAATAATTGTAGATAAAACTATATCACCAATCCCACGAGGTTTAATGCAAAGTATTTTTTTTATTTCGAGTGGATTTATTTTCATTTAACTGATTTAGTAATTCTTGAACCTGAACTTAAACTCTAATGTGCATCCAACCAGTTATCTCCAATACCTGTATCGGCAACAACAGGAACTTTTAACGGCAAAGCATTTTCCATTAATATTTTAACAATCGGAAGTAACTCATCAATTTCATCTATGTGTGCATCAAAAACTAATTCATCATGTACTTGAAGTATCATTTTAGTTTTCGTTTTTCTCTTAACTAGATCTTTATAAATATTTATCATTGCCAACTTAATCATATCTGCTGCGGTACCTTGAATCGGCATATTGATCGCAACACGTTCTTCGAATTGTCTCACAACTCTGTTGCTACTATTTATATTTTTCAAATATCTTCTTCGCCCTGATAAAGTTTCTGCATATCCTTTTTCCTGAGCAAAGCGAACTGAACTATCCATAAATTCTCTAACACGTTTGAATGTATTAAAGTAAGTATCTATTATTTCTTTTGCATGAGTCTGAGTTACACCTAATCTTGTTTTCAATCCAAACGGTCCTATGCCATAAAGAATTCCAAAGTTAACCTCTTTAGCTTTTCTTCTCATATCTGGAGTAACATCTTTTGGATTAACTTTAAAAACTAATGCGGCTGTACTTCTATGAATATCTTCACCTTCACTAAAAGCTTTTATTAGTGCTTCATCACCACAAATAGAAGCCATAATTCTTAATTCAATCTGGCTGTAATCTGCACTTAATATTTTATAGTTTTTATCACGCGGAACAAATGCTCTGCGGATTTCTTTTCCCATTTCAGTTTTGATAGGAATGTTTTGCAGATTTGGATCAACACTCGAAAGTCTGCCTGTAGAAGCAACAGTTTGATTAAAACTTGTATGAACTCGCCCTGTTTTTTTGTTGATTATATTCGGCAAAGCATCAGCATAAGTAGATTTTAGTTTTGATGCCTGGCGATAATTTAAGATCATATCAACAATTTCATGTTCACCGCGCAGATTTTCTAAAGAGCGTGCGTCAGTTGAAAATCCGGTTTTAGTTTTTCTTCCTGTAGCAAGATTAAGTTTTTTAAAAAGAATTTCCTGAAGTTGTTTAGGAGAATTGATGTTGAACTCATTACCAGCCACTTTGTATATTTCACTTGTATAATTATCCAGCAAGATCTGTAGATCTTTACTGAATTGCCTAAGTGCCGCTACATCTATCTTGATCCCTTCATTTTCCATATCTTCCAAAACAGGTACGAGTGGAAACTCAATTTCATAAGCTACTTTTTCGATTCCTGCATTCTTTAATTCTTTATCAAGTTTTTCATAAAGCTTATAAGTTATATCTGCATCTTCAGCTGCATAATTTGAAAGTACATTTGCTTCTGTTTCAAATATTTTTGATGGATCTTTCTTCTCTCCAATCAAAGTTGAAATTGGTATAGGCGAGTAGTTAAGATATTTTTCCGATAGATCATCCATTCCATGTTTTTGATCGGCATCCAGCACATAGCTGGCAAGCATAGTATCGAAATAAAAATTCTTAACGCCAATTCCAATACTTCTTAAAACGGCAATATCATATTTACCATTCTGGCAAACTTTTTTTATATCATCATTCTCAAATACTTTCTTAAAGATTTTGATGAAAGTTGAAACAGATAGTCGATCGGATAATTTATTCTCAAATAATCCAGGCTCATCATCAAAGGGATTTATCGCAACAAAATAGGCTTCATCCGGTTTTATGCAGAAAGATGCTCCTGCGATTTTTATTTCGAAAGTATTCAGTCCATCAGTTTCAGTATCAAAAACGAATAAATTAGATTCAAGTAATCGTGCCGCAAGTTTTCTTGCTTCATTTTCCTTTACAACTAACTGATACTTGACTTTTTTATCATCAAAAGAATTCATTGCTTCATTTGAGACAGAAATTTCTATTTCTACTTTAATCTGTTTTGATTCTTTGACTTCTTTTATGTCTTCACTAGAGTTTGTTTCATAAAACTTAATCAACTTAGCATAAATTGATTTGAACTCAAGTTCAAATAATATTTCTTTTATTTTTTCAAAATCAGGATTTGTAAACTTTGCGTGTTCAAAATCAAAATCGATTGGAACTTCACAATAAATAGTAGCAAGATCTTTGGAAAGAAAAGCATTCTCTTTACTAGTTTCCAATTTCTTTTTGATACCAGCTTTATCAATCTCATTAATATGCTCGTATATATTTTCAATCGTACCATACTTTTGGATCAATGGAACTGCGCCTTTTGGTCCTATACCTGCAACACCGGGAATATCATCACTGCTATCGCCAATCAAAGCCAGATAATCCACCATATACTTTGGTTCAAAACCAAGTATATCAATCACTTTTTGTTTGTCGTAAAGGATTGCTTCATCAGACATTTTACCAGGACGTACAACATTAGTTTTATCAGTAATTAATTGGAAGTAGTCTTTGTCCGGAGTTATTGCGTAGGATAACAACCCCAGTTTCTCAGCTTTTTTTACGGCAGTTCCAACAATATCATCAGCTTCATATCGTGGCAGAATGTAAAGAGGAATATTTAATGCAAGCACGATATCCTTAATTCTTTGCAATTGCGGAATCATATCTTCGGGCATTACCTGACGAGAAGATTTGTAAGCTTCGTACTTTTCGTGTCTAAAAGTTTTTTCTTTGGAATCAAAAGCAACAGCAAGATAATCCGGTTTATGATCTTCAAAAACTTTTGTAAGTTGATTTAAAAATCCATAAACGGCAGAAGTTGATTCGCCTTTACTATTTGTTAATGGTCTGTTGATAAAAGCGTAGTAAGCACGATAAGCAAGCGCCATCGCATCTATTATTACAAATTTCTTGTTTTTCATAAAGAGGTTTTAATGAGATTAAAATTGTTGGCAGAAAATAAAGATTAGTTATTCAAAATTGAAGTGAAAACTAAAAAAGAAAAAAAATTAAAATCATTCGCTCATTGTGATTGAAATAAGTTATATCCTATTTTTACACACAAAATAATCGGAAGGTGTAAACAACTTTTTGCAATTCTATTAAATGCATAAAAGTTTTATAAATGAAAAGCTCTCAAGAAAGTCCAGCAAAAGATATAATAAAAGCAATGGGGATAGTCTTTGGTGATATTGGAACAAGTCCAATATATACGCTTTCAATTATATTTACATTAACCATCCCATCACAGGAAAATATTTATGGCGTTCTATCTTTAATCTTTTGGACACTTATTACTCTTGTTACAATACAGTACGCCTGGCTTGCAATGAGTATGAGTACAAAAGGGGAAGGCGGAATAATCGTATTAAAAGAAATACTTATAACCACTTTAAAGAAGGGAAGGAAAATTGGCTTTATATCCTTTCTCGGTTTCATAGGTGTTTCATTGCTAATGGGCGATGGTGTTATTACTCCGGCAATTAGTATTCTATCAGCAGTTGAAGGTTTAAAGCTTATTCCGGGAATGGAATCAACTGGTTTACAAACAATTATTTTAATCACATCTATAATTACAGTTTTATTATTTGCAATTCAGTTTAAAGGGACATCAAAAGTCGCATTATCTTTTGGTCCGATTATGTTGTTGTGGTTCATCAGCTTATTTCTATCTGGTTTCTTTTATTTGATTCATATGCCCGGAATCTTTTTAGCCTTTAATCCGATGTATGCGGTTGAGTTTTTTATACATAATGGATTACCTGGATTTTTTGTATTAAGTGAAGTTATACTCTGTGCTACAGGTGGAGAAGCTCTATATGCTGATATGGGCCATCTTGGAGGAAAACCAATACGACGAGCATGGTCGTTTGTATTCTTTGCTCTTATCATAAATTATTTTGGTCAAGGCGCATATATTCTTGAACATAATGATTCAAATCAAGTTCTATTCAAATTGGTCAGCACATATTCCGAAATATTCTATATCCCTTTTTTAATTTTGACTTTAATGGCTACAATAATTGCATCTCAGGCAATGATAAGTGCTGTGATGTCTCTTATTTTTCAGGGAATAAATATTGGAATCTTTCCGTTGATGAAAATTAAGTATACATCTACAAAGATGAGATCACAGATATATATTCCATCAGTTAACTGGATGCTTCTGTTAGCTGTGCTTTTAATGATTATGATATTTAAAGAATCAGCAAATCTTGCAGCTGCATATGGATTGGCAGTTACAGCAACGATGTTTATAAGTTCTATTTTTATTGTGGCGATTTTATGGAATAGAAAAAATTATTTTAAAATGTCTATCGCACTTTTTGTGTTGATTGTGACTACTATCTTCCTTGTTGCCGTTACACATAAAATTCCTTATGGTGGATACTGGTCAATTATTATTGCTATAGTCGTTTTGCTTATTATGTGGTTATGGATTTCAGGAATGAATAGATTAAGAAAATTTTTACGCTCAGTTACTTTAGATGTTTTTGTAGAAAGCTTTAAACAGATATATGAAACAGGTAATTATGTAAAAGGTGAGGCATTGTTCTTTACAAAAAATGTGAATGTTGTATCACCATATATTTTACACTGTATGTTCAGAACGGGGATCATGTATGAAAAAAATGTTTTAGTTTCGGTAGAGAATACTGATTTGCCATACGGAATTAAGTTAGATAGATATGAAGAAGTTTCACCCGGTTTGTGGGTTGCCAGGATTTTGTACGGATATATGGAGGTTCCAAATCTTCCGTTATTATTTAAGGAATGGAAGTTTAATGAAAAAGCCATATTTTATGGTGCAGAAGAAATTAAAACAAATAAGTTTTTCTTAAAGTTTTTCATTGTGTTAAAGAAAATAGCTCCCAATTGGATAAGCTATTTTGATTTTCCATATAATAAACTACACGGTGTTGTTACACGAATAGAAATTTAATCATCACTTAAGCCTGAGTATTAATTTTATGAAAAGTATTTATGTATTGTTCATACTGCTATCATTATCCAGTTTTGCTTGTGCTCAACAAAATAATGACACATTATTTGTTGCACACTGGAATGTTGAAAATCTTTTTGACACTTTTGATGATCCCAAAACTGCAGATGAAGAATTCCTGCCAACTGGATCAAAAGAATGGACTGACGAACGACTTGACAAAAAAATGTATAATCTTTCAAGAGTAATTCGCTCTATGAATAATGATAATGGACCAGATTTACTTGGTGTAAATGAAGTTGAGCATCAAGCGCTGCTAGATACGATGATAACAAAGTATCTTTCTGAAAAATCTTATAAAACTGCTTATATTGAATCTCTTGATGGGAGAGGAATTGATAACGGAATAATATTTAACTCAAAAAAGTTTTCTTTATTGGATATAAAGGCTCATAGAGTTGATCTTGGTGGTGAATATGAAACACGTTATGTTTTGGAAGGAATATTTTTATTTGAAAAAACAGATACCATTTACTTCTTTGTAAATCATTGGCCATCCAGAAGAGGGGGAGAGGAAGAGTCTGAACCAAAAAGAATAAGTGCTGCAAATACTTTAAGAAGTGTTATTGATTCTATCCTGAACAAGAATATTGGCAGCAATATTATAATTGTTGGAGATTTTAATGATGAGCCAACAAATATTTCAGTAACTGAATATCTTAAGGCTCAGCCTTTCTTTTGTGATTCTTTAGACCATGAAAATTTGCCGGAAGATATTGGAACTGACTTATTTAATCTTTCGTATAAAGCCTGGTTTGATGG
>Ga0105090_10001095_pt1 | contig 14336 bp, 13 predicted proteins | sample PPLLak3March2015_FD_79110 | JGI IMG/M metagenome (GOLD analysis project Ga0105090, IMG submission 79110) | Freshwater sediment microbial communities from Prairie Pothole Lake near Jamestown, North Dakota, USA - PPLs Lake P7 Core (1) Depth... | ecosystem: Environmental > Aquatic > Freshwater >... | reverse complement strand
TGCCTGCGGATGCGAGTTGGAGACGGATTTCCGCATAGTGGCGGGTGGTGGCATCGTCAGCCACCAGGACCGTGGTGGTGGCGAGCGCGTCTTCAAGCCATGCCGTCATCATTTCCCGAAACCGGGATTTAAGGATGCCGAAGCGGAATTCCGCCAACGCGGGAACGGGAACGCAGAGGCGATCCGCGTGCTCGATGTGCCGGATGAAGGACGGTTCGTTGAGCCACCAAGCGGAAAGGCCGTTGGTATCCAGGATCATTTCCACTCCTCCACTTCGATTTGCTCGAAGTTCTCGTCCACGATTTGCTCGATGCGCTTGAGTTCTTCCACCATTTCCGGGTCATTGGCGGCGATGCCCGCGAACCTCATCCAAGGCTTCTCTGGGGAAGCAGGTCGCTTGGCCAGTTTGTCCTGAAGTGCCTCGGTGATGTAGTCCTTAAGACGCATACCCTGCCGTGCGGCAGTGGATTTCACCTCACGAAACAAGGGATCAGGGAGCTCAATAGTGGTGCGCACAAAAGCACATTCCCGTTTTTCCACGATCCTGCAAGTCCCGATTGGATCGGAGGCCGTTGGCATGAAAGGCCTGGCGAAAGAAGCCGGCGCTTATCGTCCATCGTTCACCGTTAGGCCTGTTAAATCCGCTTCGAACAAGGCGGGCGGCAGTTTCGTGTTGATCCGCGGGTTCTGGAACACGGTGCGGATGCGGGACTTGTCCTTTAGCTCCAGTTCCATGGCACGGAGTTCGTTTTTCGCCGGATCGATATCGAGGAAAATCCATGGCACTTGCGAGCGCATCCTGTGGTCCTTGGGCTTGAGCGTGTATTGATGGATGCCGGATGCCACCCGGTGCGCGACGACTTCGAACATCGTGTGGAAATTTTCCGGATTCTGGAAACCATCACCGGTGAGCATGCTGAACCTTGCGGCCTGCGGCGAGTCCGCGGGAATCCGGCGTGCGGTTTTCGCTTTCTGGTCGATCAGGGTGAGCGTGGTGCCGTCCGAGAGAACGAGGGTCGCCACGGGCTCGCCGAGTTGCCAGCGGACGCGGCCGGGATTGGCAAACGAGAGTTTACCCGGCGTGCTGACGGGTTGCTTGAGACTGGGCAGTTTGCGCTCCTGGACAAATTCGGTTTCCAGCGTTTTGACCGTCGCTTGGCGCTTGAGCCAGGCATCAAGCGCCGCATTGTCCGCCTGCAAGAGTGAACTCAAGACGGCCAGCAGGGAAAGGATCCGGAGAAGCATGGCGGCGAGCATGCACGAGCGGGCATGAATCACGCAAGCCCCGCAAGTCGGCTCCCCTGCACGATGCCGCGGCGCTGGATTTCGCGGTCGATGTGGGACTGGACGGCGGCTTTCGGCAGCTTCCATTGCGGCGCGATCAACAGGCTTGGGTCCGCCACGCCGAAGAGGCGCTGAATGACGATGTCCGGCCGCAGCAGCGGGAGGAAACCGCAGAGGAAATCCGTGTATTCCTCGAGACTGAAAACCGGAAACGGCTCCTTTTGATAGCGGGCGGCGAGGATCGATCCCTTGACGACGTGCAGGTGGTGGAGCTTGACGAAGCGGACTTGCGGGAAGCGGTTGAGCTCGCCCGCACAGGCCAGCATCATTGCGCGCGTTTCGCCGGGCAGCCCGAAGATGGTGTGGATGCAGAGGTTCAGCGGTGAGTCCGCGAGCGATTCCAGCAGCGCGACCAACTCGCCGTGCCGACAGCCGCGGTTGATGCGCTCGAGCGTCTCGTCGTGAATCGATTCCATGCCGAGTTCGAGATCCACCTCCAGGCGGTCCGCATAACTTTCCAGCAGGGCGATCTTTTCCGCATCGAGACAGTCCGGCCGGGTGCCGACGGCCAGGCCCACGACATCCTCCGGGCAAACGGACAAGGCTTTGTCATAAATCCCGCGCAGCATCTCCACGGGGGCGTGGGTGTTGGTGTTCGGCTGGAAATAGATGATGAATTTTTCCGCGCCGTAATGCTTGCGGGCGCGGGCGATGCCTTGGGAAACCTGCCCGCGGATGTCATCGATCGAGCGTGGCAAGGCCGGCGTGAAGGAATCAACGTTGCAATAGGCGCAGCCGCCGTAGCCCTTGCTGCCGTCGCGGTTGGGGCAGGAGAAACCGGCATCGACGATCACTTTGCACACGCGCTTGCCGCCGAATTTCCCGCGCAGCCAGGAACCGTAGCTGCGGTAGCCCTTGAAGCCGTGATCGAGCGGGGTGCTCATGAAGCGTCAGGCGCAAGGCGGCGGCGCTCTTTCTCCACCGCCATGGCGATGAAGCCGAACACCATGACCACGGCCATGCAGGCATAGAACGCCCAGATGGTGTTCTTGCCGGCGGTGAAACCGTAGTTATGCAATCCGACGCCGAGGAAATTGACGTGCCACCATGAGAAGGTGACGACGATGGCGGTGAAGATGGAGGCGAGGTGGATGCCCCACTCGCGGATGTGGCCGCCGAGGCGGGCGTGGAGGATGGCCAGCGTCCACAGCACGATGAGCAGCGCGCCGTTTTCCTTTGGATCCCAGCCCCAGAAGCGGCCCCACGAGTAGTTCGCCCAGATGCCGCCGAGCACCGTGCCGACCAGCGAGAGAAACAGCGTGAGGCACAGCATGCCATAAACCATGCGCGTCAGCGCGCGGCGCAGATCCTTGTCTCCGCGGTCCAACCCCAGCCCGCACAGCAGCACGAAGCCGGCTGATAGAAACGCGCTGAGCAGGCCCGCCGAGTAGCCGAGCGTGATGGTGATGACGTGGGTGGTGAGCCAGAAATTCGAATCGAGCACGGCCACCAGCGGATCCATGTGGTCCTTGGCATCGCCGAGTTCGTAGCGGCGGGCCAGCACGATGAGCGCCGTGCCAAGGATCGGCGCGATGCCCAGCGCGAAGCGGCGGCGCGTGAGCCACTCGGCGATGAGGGCGAGCAGCACCACGGTGGCGCCGATGAAGATGATGGTGTCATACAGGTTTCCCACCGGCGGCCGCTGCATGATGATGCAGCGCTTGGTGATGGCGATGATGCAGTAGGCCAGCCCGGCCACGGTGGCGGCGAGCGAGAGCCATGAGAATGCCCGGCCCGCGCGGTTGCCGCCGAGCGCCCACATGCCGAGCGCGGTCAGCGTGCCGGTCAGGAAAAACACCAGCGCATACAAAAACCAGTTTTTCTGATAGTAGGCAGCCTCCAGCGCGATGCCGCGGTCCTCGCCCCGGGCGGCGGCGCGCGCGGCGAGGCGGTCGCGCAATTGGATGAACTGCCCGCGGAATGCCTGCTCGCCCTCGCTGCCGGCGCGCGCGGTGGTTTCCAGGATCTTGATGTCATCGATGGCGGTGCGCGCATCCTTTGCCTCGCCGCCCATCACTTCCATGATGGCGTCACCGGCGCTTTGCCACGTCTTGTCCGCGGCGTCGGTGGGCGGCAGGAGGAAAAGGCCGTGCTTGGCGAAGTTCGCGGCATCGAGCACTTGCTGCAGCAGGTCCTGGAGGTGGGACTCGATGCGGCGGCCGGCGGCGCGGGTTTCATCGAGCTGCTTGCGGATCTGCGGCGCGGTGGCCATCAGGGCGCTGACATCCGCGCGCTTGTCCGGCCCGCCATTCTCGCCGGTGCCGTGCAGGACCACGCCGCTGCGGGCGAAGCTGAACCAGCCCAACAGGCTTTCATAAGTCCGGATGTTGGAAGCGAGGTCGAGCACCTGCGTCTGCAGGGGATCGCGCTGTTTCTGGTCGATGGCGGCGTAGGACTGGGCGAGCTCACCGAGCTTCTCGCGGCCGGGCGCGATGTCCGCATAACTGTAGCGGTCGCGCTTGCCGCGGGGCTTCACGCCGATGGCTTCCAGCGCGGCGGAGTTATCAATACGGAAAGTCGGCTGATGGATGGCGAACTGCGGCCGGAAGAGGACATCGAGCAGCCACGCGGTGGGCTTGATGCGGTGCTCCTTGCCGGCGGCGTCCGAGATTTTCATCGAGCGCGCGCCGTGCAGGCCGAGCATGGTGAATCCGGCATGGGTGGAAAGCGGCTTGATGCGGCCGCCATCCTGGACGGGCAGCGTTTCCGCGATGTCCAGGGTTTCCTGTGACCACGGGATGTAGTCGTCGATCTTGCGGACCTCGCCCTTGGGCATGTTGTCCATGACGAGGTTGTAGAAGACGAGGGCCAGGCCGGCCATGGCGAGGGCGGCGGCGATCCAGCGTCCGGCGCGGAAGGAGGTGTCAGACATGGCGTTTTTTGCGTGAAGTGGTTGCCAGATATGCGCCGAGTTTCGTGAGGAAAGTGACCAACATGCCGAAGGACACCACATAGAGGCTGTATTCCGGCCAATGGTCCGCGGGGTTTTTCACGATCTCGAAAACCGAATACATCCTTTGGCCGGGTCCGGCACCGGGCGGGCCGTAGCTCGCTTGGAAAAACGTAAGGCCCTCATAGCGCATCGGCTCGTTCATCTGGATGGTGACCTTGGCCTCGCCGCCGTTCTCGATGCGGGTGACCTTGCTGATGAACTTCGCCGGCTTCATCGTGCCGGGGTGGAACTCCGCGGTGAATTCATCGAGCTTCACGGTGAAGGGCATGGGCCACAGGCGCTTGCGCATGTCGATGGTGAAGACGCGCTCGCCGTGTTTCACGGTGAAGGGATGGAAACTCGCGCCGGCCAGGATGAAGGGGGCGGACTTGGTGCCGTCCCGCTGCACGATGCGGGCATAACATCCGGCGGTGTTGGCCTCGGCGTTGATCTCGCCCGGCCGCTCCATCAGATAATAGTTGTCGGTGACGAGTTCGCCCGCGGCCGGGGCGCGCTCGGTGATGGCGGCGGGCAGGCAGTTTTTCAGATAGCCGCCGATTTCCAGATCGAAGGGCAGGTTTGGAAACCTGAAGACGCGGTTTTTCCCGGCGCTCAAATCATCGATATGCTTGCCACGGATCACATGGATCGCATCCGGCGCGGCGTCCTTGATTTCGGCTACTTCCACGACGTATTCGAAATAGTCTTCGGCAGTGTTGCTGGACTCGCCTTCGCCGACGGCCATGTTGCCGCGCTCCGAGAAGTGGTGGGCCACGCCGCCGGCCACCAGCATGAAGATGATGCCGAGGTGCGAGATGAGGTTGCCGGCGTGCTTCCAGCCCTTGCGGATGCGGATCACGCCACCGAGCGTGAGATTGATGAGCAGCACGACGCCCACCCAGTAGCCGCCGGGCAGCGGCAGCGGCACCATCTTGCCCTTGATCTCCGGCAGCAGGAAAACCGACTTCCAGTGGAAATACTTGTTGAGCGTGGGATAGAGCCCGTGCTCCACCTGCTCAAGAGTGGCGAACCAGGTGAGCAGTCCTAACAGGAGCAGCAGGATGGTGGCCAGGCCGAAGCCGGAGAGCAAATCGAAGATCCGGCCCGCGAGCGGGCGCGGCTGGTGGCCGGGGTTGGCTTCTGGTTGGGATTCCATGATCGGGAAGGCGCGGGATCAATCGGCCATTTCGAGGCTTTTGGCAAAGTTTTCGAGTATCGGCCGCGCGGCCGCCACCTCCGCCTTGGGGCCGACCATTTTCACGGTGAGGATCTGCCCCTTGAGGGAGGTGACCACGCCGGCGAGGGCGAATCCGGGTTTCGGCGGCGCGCCCATGCCGGATGCGTATTCACCCTCCGCCTCCACCCAGGCGCCGGTGGTGTCGGCGATGGGCACGCTGCGGAGTTTTTCCATGCCGGCGGCGTCGAGCGGCTGCGCGCCGAACTGGCCGAGCCAGCGGTTCACGTTTTCCAAAACGGAGCCTGCGGAAAGCGACACCCACACCTCGCCCATGCCGCTCTCGCCGAAACGGTAGTTGAGCAGGCGGAACTGCGAGGCGGGCAGCGCCAGCCAGCCCGCGGGCGTGACACCCTTCACCGGGCTCGGCTTGGTGTCCCGGAAACGCTCGTCGCTGGTCGCGAAGAGCTTGGGCTTCTTGTCCTTGGTGGTCGCCGCACGCGTCTCCGTGACCACGACTTCCTTCTCCTCCCCGCAGGAGGAAAACAGCAGCAGACTGGCTAACAAACAGGCGGAACGACCCTTCATGCCCGCGCCGATAACCGTGCAATCCAGCCCGCGCAAGTGGAAACGGGTGCATGAAAATTGAAGATGGCACCCGGCGGACGTGCGGACGTATCTTCCCGCCGCATGCTTGCCTTTTCCACCTGCTGGAACAACAGCCGCCACTCGGATGGCGAGACGATGATCGAGGAAATCGTCGATCTCGGGTTTTCCCACATCGAATTGTCGCACGGCATGACCATCGCCAAGCTGCCCGGCATCAAGAAGGCATTTCAACGCGGGCTCTTCACCTGCGCCGGTGTGCACAACTATTTCCCCTCGCCTGTGGAGGTGATGATCGACGCGCCGGATGCCTACGAATTCACCTCGCACCGGCCAGCCGACCGTCAGCGGGCGATGGACATGACGCTGCGCACTCTGGAAATCGCGGCGGAGTTCAATGCAACTTACCTCGTGTTGCACATGGGCTCGGTGCCGATGATGCCGGCGAAATGGACCCGGCCGCTCACCGAGATGGTCGCCGCAGGTGGCTCGCACAGCCGGGATTTCATCAAGCACAAGATCGCCTTCGTTAAAAAGCGCGAGAAAATCGCCCCGCTCTACTATCACCGGGCGATCGAGGCGCTGGAGGCCATCGCGGAAAAGGCTGCCGAGCTCGGCGTGAATCTCGCCATCGAATCGCGCTCGCACTTCGAGGACGTGCCCACCGAGCGTGAAATGATCCGCCTCCAGGCACACTTCGCCGAGAATCCATGGGTCGGCTATTGGCATGACTTCGGCCACGTCCAGCTCAAGCACAACCTCGGCCTGCTCGATCACATCGAGTGGCTGGAAACCATCTCGCCGCACCTGATGGGCGGCCACGTGCACGACGTCGAGTGGCCGGCCCGCGATCACCGCGTGCCCTTCAGCGGCACGCTGGACTATGCGGCCATTCTCCGGTTTTTCCCGCCCGGCTGCCCGCTGGTGTGGGAACTCAGCCCCACCCGCGATGCCGCGGAGATCCGCTGCGCGCTGGCCAGATGGCGCAGCGAATTTCCGGAACGGAATGCGTGATGCCGCTACCGCTTCACCAAGTGGCAAAGCGGTAGCCGAAACCAAGGCTGTTCACTCCGCCCTTGTCAAAAATCCTGCCGCCACTCTGGTGGGCGATGAACAGGTGGAACTGATGCTCCGGATGCGACGGATGGGCGAAGGTCACTTGGATAGGCCAGTTGAACTTCCATTTCGACCGATCATCGTCCGGATGCCGCTGCACATCCATGGCATAAATCTCGGCCGACCATGCAAGGCCGATGCCCATCGAAAACGAAGTGCGGACGCGGTCGTTCCATGGGAAATCGCGCCAGCGCACGTTGAACGAGGCATTGTAGCTGGTGAACGGCGAGCGGTCGTTCTCATCGATGATGCCAAGCGTGAGCGGCAGCTCGAGCGCGGGGCGATAGACGTTTCCCAACAGACACCACTCGGGTTCGGCCAGCAGCCAGGAGGCGGTGAAATAATGGATCTCACCGCCGGCCGGGCCGTCATCAAAGTCCACCTCGCCGGCAAACAGCTCTCCGATGTTCTGCGAAGTGATGAAGGCCACACCGTATTCGAAGGCCCAGCGCTTGAAGAAATCAGGATCATCAGGCATCACCACAGCGGACTTTTCCCCTGCCAGCAACATGGCGGGAAACGCCCATACAAGACCATGGACCAAAGACTTCATGTGCCGTGCGCGCTGATGTTGGTTTCTTTATGAATCTTGTCCAATACTCACTTCGGCCACAGTCCAAAAAAAACAACTGCAAAAAATCCAAACCAAGCGTAGCCTGCCAAGTCATGAATGCCACGCAGAAAGCCCAAATCCACAGCCGCCTGCTCGAAGAACGCGAACGCATCGTCGCCGAGTGGAAAAACCACGGCGGCGGCACCGGTCCCGGTGAAGGATGGGACCTGCGCGATCTGGAGGAGCGCGCGGTGCAAATCACCAGCCAGGCCGTCGAGACCCAGATCGTGGAGGACGACCGCAATCTACTCTCCAAGATCGACTTCGCCCTGCAGCGGCTTGACGCGGGCACCTACGAGCAGTGTGACCATTGCGGAGCCGCCATTCCGTTGGAGCGCCTGATGGCCAAGCCCTCGGTCTCGCTGTGCCTCGCCTGCCAGCAGGCCAAGGACGCGCTGAAGGCCTGAGCCGCGCGCTCTTGCTGCGAATGTTTTCCTTGGAAAGCCCGCCGGGCGGGGGCAGCTTGCGGGTGCCGCTCCCCGGACGGTCGCAGTTTCCGCGCAAGCGGGAGGTGAGGAAAGTCCGGACACCACAGGGCAACGCGCCTCACGAAAGTGGGGGACGGGAACCGCGAGGAACCCGGACAGACAGTGCAGCAGAAAGATACCGCCGATGGCCCGCAAGGGCACAGGCAAGGGTGAAATGGTGGAGTAAGAGCCCACCGCGAATCCGGGCAACCGGACGGCACGGCAAACCTCGCGTGGTGCAAGACAGAACAGGGGAAGGGCGGCCCGCCCGTTAGAAACCCCGGGTAATAGTCGCACTCCGCGCAAGCGGGGCGCCCCGCTCCGGCGGGGTGAGAGAAATGACCGTCCAGTCCCGCGAGGGATGGACAGAATCCGGCTTACAGGGGAGCGGCACTTTTCCCCATCTGCCGCCGGGGGAAGGCTCCCGGTGCGTGGATTTCCCGCCTTTGCCGTTGCGGTGGGCATGGCTCCGCTGCAAGCTCAGCCCATGCCCGGAGGAAATTTGCGAGACGCGGTTCTCGATCACATGCGCGCCCACCCCAGCCAGCCGATGACCAAGTCCTCGCTGGCCCGCCAACTCGAAGTTCCCGTCGAGCGCCGTTCGGAACTGCGCAAGGCCATCGAGGCCCTGGTTTCCGAAGGCATCATCCAGGAAGCGAAAAAAGCCTGCTACCTCCTGCGCGCCAAGTCCGGCAACGCAGTGGTCGGAACGCTCAAATTCCACCCCAAGGGCCATGCGTTCTTCTTCCCGGAGCTCAACAACGCGGAGAACCTCGCCACCGGTATGGACCTGGTGGCGCTGGACCGCGTCCACATCCCGCGCCGCGACTGCGGCACCGCGCTGGATGGCGACCGCGTGCTCGTTTCCATCCAGAAACCCAGTCCCAAGCGGCCGTTCCGCACCCGCAGCGAAATCGTGCCGGACACCCCGGACGAGGCCCGCGGCAGGGTCGAAAAAATCCTCTCCCGCCGCTCGGGCCGCCTCGTCGGGGTTTTCCGCAGGGAAAAGGGTTTCAGCTGGATCGACTGCGAGGACAAGGCGGTCGATGGCCGCGTCGAGCTCAGCGGCGACACCACCGCCCAGCCCGGCCAGATGGTCGTGGTCGATTTGGAAAACTGGAATGATCCCTCCACCACCCCGCGCGGCCGCATCATCGAGGTGCTCGGCTGGCCCGGTGATCCGGGCGTGGACATCATCGGTGTGATCCACCGCTTCGGCCTGCGCACCTCGTTTCCCGATGAAGTGCTCGCCGCCGCCCGCGCCGTGCCGGAGGAACCGGAACCCGCGGAAATCGAACGCCGCATCGATTGGCGCGACAAACTCGTCATCACCATCGACCCCGCCGATGCCAAGGACCACGACGATGCGATCTGGGTGGAGAAAACCCGCAACGGCTGGTCGCTCGCCGTGCACATCGCCGATGTTTCGCACTACATCAAACCGGGCAGCGTGATGGACAAGGAAGCCGTCGAGCGCGGCAACTCCACTTACCTCGTGGACCGCGTGCTGCCGATGCTGCCAGTGGAGCTTTCCAACGGCATCTGCTCGCTCAAGCCGGATGTGGACCGGCTGACGAAGTGTGCTTTGTTGGAAATTTCCGCCGAAGGAAAAGTCACCACGGCCAGCTTCATCGATGCCGTCATCCACAGCCGGGCCAAGCTTTCCTACGAGCAGGCGCAGGCCATCCTCGATGGCAAACCCGCACCGAAAGACTCCGACCCTCAACTCGTCACCATGGTGCGCGAGGCATGGAAACTCGCTTCCACCATGCGCCGCCGCCGTTTCGCCAACGGCGCGCTCGACCTCGAGATGCCGGAAATCAAGATCCGCTTGGACTCGAAAGGCCGCGCCGTCGCCGCAGAACCGGTCATCCACACCGAGAGCCACCAACTCGTCGAGGAATGCATGCTCGCCGCAAACGACGCCGTCGCCAAGGTGCTGCGCGAGCGGATGAAGCCCGCCGTTTATCGCATCCACGAGGATCCCGATCCATCGCGGCTGATGGACTACACCGAGACCGCCAAGCTCCACGGCTACCGCCCCGGCGATCTCACCAACCGCACGCACATCCAAAAGCTGTTAGATGAGTCGAAGGGCGCGCCCGAGGAACACATCATCAAGCTCGGTTTGCTCAAGAGTTTGAAACGCGCCGCCTATTCCGCCGAACCCATCGGCCACTACGGCCTCGCCAAAGGCGACTACTGCCACTTCACCAGCCCCATCCGCCGCTACGCCGACCTCATCGTCCACCGCGCCTTGCAGCCCTTGTTAGAGAATCCGCCGAAGCACCCGGACCGCACTTCGTCCCAAGCCGACCTGCGCGAAATTTCCCGCCACATTTCCGATACCGAGCGCACCTCCGCCGAAGCGGAAAGCGAAACGAAGATGATCAAACTCTTCGAGTATCTCCAACGCGTCGCCGAGATGCACGATCCGCATGAATTCGACGGCCTCGTCACCGACGTCCGGCCGATGGGACTGATGGTCGAGATCCCGGACATGAGCATCCGCGGCGTGGTCAAGCGCGAGGACCTGCCCGAAGGCCGCTGGCGGCTCGAAGGCCACCGCGGCGCATGGGTCTCCGCCGACGGCAAGGTCATTGCCATGGGCATGCGCATCCCGCTCCACGTCATCGGGCTCGACCGCGAGAAGCGCTTTGTTGATTTCGCAGTGGCCGGCCCACCGACCAGCGAGGGCACGAAATCCATCCACCCGCGCAAAAGCCCACCCGCCAAGCACCGCGGCAAGCCGTCACCCAAGCCCGCCGCCAAGGCCGGGCCGCCGCCGCACGCGAAAAAACACGGCAAGCAGAAACCCAAGCGCCGCGGCCGGCGTTGATGGCTGGATTATCCAAAACATCGCGTCTGGTGGCGCGGTGATGCGGCGCGCGGCTCAGTCCGTGATGCCGAGCCTGGCCTTCACTTTCTCGATCTCGTCGGAAAGCTCGCCCCAGCGGGTGTAGCTGTTTTCCAGCGCGGTGGTGATGTTGGAAACGGCGTTGGAGGTCTCGCGCAGCTTGTCCGGATCCGCAGCGGTTTCCTCGCTGGAAAGCGCGGCTGTTAGAGTGGCTTGGGCGGATTCGTAGCCGGCGATCTTCGCCTCAAGCGCCTCGAGTTCGTTTTCCAGCGGCTTGAGCAGCTTGTTGCGCATCTCGCGGGCCTCGGCCTCGGCGCGGCGCTGGTCCTTGCGGGAAATCGTCTGCATCGCGCTGGCCGCGGCGGGGCCGGGCGGGCGGTTGGTGCCGGGGCCGGCCGTTTCCTCGGCGGTCTTTTCCAGATAGTAGGTGATGTTTCCGGAAAACAGCCGTGGCTGCTCGCCGGGGCGGAACTCCAGAGTCTTGTCCACCAGTGGATCGAGGAACGAGCGGTTGTGCGAAACGATCAGCACGCTGCCGGGGTAATCGATGAGCGCGCGCTGCAGCACGTCCTGCGATTGCATGTCGAGGTGGTTGGTCGGCTCGTCGAGGATGAGGAAATTCGCCGGGCGCAGCAACATGCAGACCAGCGCCACGCGCGAACGCTCGCCGCCGGAAAGCACTCCGACTTTCTTGAACACGTCGTCGCCGCGGAACAGGAAACATCCTAACAGATTCCGCGCGTGCGGCGCGGACTCTCGGGAGGCGGCGGCCTCCACGGTCTCGAGCACGGTTTTCTCCGGATCCAGCTCGTCGGCGTGGTTTTGCGAGAAGAACGAGCAGGCCACCTTGTGGCCGAAGATGTGGGTTCCGGCGTCCGGCGCCTCCTGCCCGGTGATGATGCGGCAGAAGGTGGACTTGCCCGCGCCGTTGGGGCCGACGATGGCGATCTTCTCGCCCTTGTTGATTTCGAAATCAAAGCCGCTGAATACATTGAGCGCGCCGTAGCTTTTCGCCACGCTGTCGAGCTTGGCCACCATGTGCCCCGAGTTCGGCGGCGGCGGGAACTTGAAGTTCATCACCGCGTCTTCACGCTCGGGCTCGGGAATGCGTTCGATCTTGGCCAGCATCTTGATGCGGGACTGCACCAGCGTCGCCTTGTTGGCCGATGCGCGGAAGCGGTCGATGAAACGCTGGATCTCGGCTATCTCGCGCTGCTGGGACTCGTATTGCTTGCGCTGGGTCTCGCGGCGCAGCACGGACTCGCGTTCGAAATACGAAAAGTTTCCCGCGTATTCCTCCGCCCGGCCGTGGGCGAAGGCGATGGTGCGCGTGCACAGCTTGTCGAGCAGGCCGCGGTCGTGCGAGATGAGCAGGATCGCGCCGGGGTAGTTGACCAGATAGTTCTCCACCCACACCTGCGTGCCGATGTCGAGGTGGTTGGTTGGTTCGTCTAACAGAAGAACCTCCGGCTCCTGGAGGAAGAGCTTGGCCATGGCGATGCGCATCTGCCAGCCGCCGGAAAACTCGGAACAATCGCGCGTGAAATCCTTTTCCCGGAAGCCGAGACCCTTGAGCACGGACTCGATGCGCGGCTTCATCCGCGCGGGATCGGTGGCGTCGAGCTGGAGTTCCAGCCCGCCGATCTCTTCTAACAATTCCGCATAGGGCGAGGAGCGCGGGTCGAGCTTGGTGAGCTCGTGCGAGAGGCGGTCGATCTTCCCGCGCAGGGCGAGGGTTTCGCCGAAGGCGGATTCGGTTTCCTGCCACAGTGTGCGGCCGCGGACGTGGATGCCCTCCTGCGGCAGGTAGCCGGTGCGGGTGCCCTTTGGTGCGCTGATCCGCCCTCCGCTCGGCGGTTGGATGCCGGCGATGCATTTCATGAGCGTGGACTTGCCCGCGCCGTTGTGCCCGGCGAAGGCGATGCGCTCGCGCGGCTGCACGGAGAAGGACAGATCGTTGAAAAGCACGCGCGCGCCGAATTCGACGCGCAATGACTGGACGGAAATCATTGGGGCGCGGAGCTTGCACGGCAGCGCCGCGGGGTCAACGCCGGAACCTCCGTCCGGAAAAGTCCCGCCAAGCGGCACCACAGCCCAAGCCCGGCGGCCCCGAAATCTGGAGCCTGAGGCGTCATCCCTGTGTGGAACCTTGACCCGCGCCGGACAAGCTCCTATCCCTTCTCCTGATCCAAGTGGAAATTCCAATCCTGACCCTCTTCCCACCGCGCGAAAACCCGTCGGGGAAGGCAATTCCGGAGAAGTGTCCTGCCGGGTCGCCTTTCACCGTGATACACGACCAGTCGTGTATCACCCCCAAAACCCGACCGGTCGGGTAATACTGCTGTTCGCTCAAATTGTCGAAATAACACCATGAAAAAAAAGTATACTGTTTTGAGATTCTTTGCACTCTCGCTTGGTCTTACACTCCACGCGGAAAGTGCTTCCGTAACCATCGTTGCCCCGACATCACTACACAATGGAAGTCTGACTATCTCTGATGATATTGTATTTACAATTACGACTAGTTTCAATTCTAGTGTCAACTTTGTAATGGATGAATGGGTGACTGGTGATGGAAATGCCAATGGTTTCGGATTGGCCAATCCTGGATTGGCTGTCTCCCTAAATTTTGGAGCTGTAGATACTTCAGCTTCATACATTTTTGACAATCCGAATTCATTTGATTCATTTCCGGACTTATCTGCGAATGACGGTTGGTTTGGGAGGTATCTCGTTCCTCTTTTTGTAGGTGATGTGGTCACACTGAAGTCAGGTTCATACCAAATACTGGCTGACTCAACAGCTGGTTTCAATCCCCTTGCGAATCAGGTTTTTACGGGAAATATGTTCATCATGGATGGCAACACCACCACTAGAGTAAGCAATATCGTAGCTTTGCCTGAACCATCTTCAGTTTTTTTGTTCTCATGTTCACTAGTAGGATTAGCGAGTCGGCGTCGGAGAGTGAACTAAAATGCGAACACGTCGTGGGTGGCAACGGCGGAAAAACTCTCTCGTTCGCTTCGCTCTATGAGTCCTGCGCCGCCGTGCCACCACATTTAACGTTAAACCTCCAAGCTCTTCCTCACTCCGCCAGCTTCCTCGCGAGCTTGGCGCCGAGTTCGAGGACGCTGGCTTGGAGCGCGGCGTCGGTGAGTTCGCCATCCTCGTCCATGACTTCGTGGACTTTGGGGATGGTGACCTGGTCCGTGAGCACGGTGATGGAG
>Ga0105090_10001094_pt1 | contig 14349 bp, 12 predicted proteins | sample PPLLak3March2015_FD_79110 | JGI IMG/M metagenome (GOLD analysis project Ga0105090, IMG submission 79110) | Freshwater sediment microbial communities from Prairie Pothole Lake near Jamestown, North Dakota, USA - PPLs Lake P7 Core (1) Depth... | ecosystem: Environmental > Aquatic > Freshwater >... | reverse complement strand
TACCGCTCATGCCCTTCTGCTCGGCGGCAATAGCAACGCCGGCAACACCGATGGACAGGACGGAAGCAACAATAATTGACTTCATGCTCATAAATACATTCCTCTTCGAAGAGTTGGTTTGCATTGACCCATCATTGATTGATGGGCGGGATATCGAGCGAACTACCTAGGAATTGGCTCGCTCAACAAAATATAGCATTTTTGATGCCATATTTTTTGCTTCTACCTAAGGGCATGAATTATTGACGTAAACAGAAAGAACGGCCAAGGCGCGCCTCAACGTCGACATGACATTTTGACAGCAATAAAACCAGCAACTTCCATAACAACTTGTTATTGCAATAGTTTTTGCCATGACACAATGTCAGCCCGGATGTCCGGCCGAATTCAGCCGCGTGTCGTCAACCGGAGATCAGGTGTGATCCATTTTCGCTGGGTCATTCCGGTTGGCCGGCAACGGATCCGCCGCCCTCGTCAAGAGTCGTCTCTTGTGGGTCCGCAGCCTAATCCCGCTTCCAGGCAGGCAGGACAGAAACATTTCGCCACAGGCGCACCCGAATCGGCATTCGCCGGAAGCGGCAGCAACACCGGCAAGCTCGCACACCAGCATCCCTTGTCCCCGGCCTCCATGCCGCAGCGAAATTGCGCGCCGCACTGACGACAGACGTTGGTCGGCAACCCAGCCGCAGGGGCTGCGCTCATGGCGTGCCGCCGCTGCCAAACCTGCGGCAGGCGGCCCGCAGCACGTTCATCTGGCGGCGGTAGTTGCTGCAGGCGGAGCAAATCAGCACATGCAGGCGCAGGCCGAGGCGCTCGGCCAGGCGGAGCGGGCGGTCCTGCTCCTGCGACATCAGTTCGGTCGCCTGTTGACAGCTCAGCATTTCACGTCCCCGCTCCGGCAAACCAGTTCGTCTCAAGACAGGTGCGCAAGCCCAGTCGTGCGCGATGCAGCACCACCCAGCAATTGGACGTACTGATGCCGGCTTCCTTACAGATTTCGTCGGTCTCGAAGCCGAGGAATTCGCGCATCATGAACACCCTTGCGGTCTTCGCCGGCAGATGGTCGAGACAGGCTTCGAACACCTTCCAGAACTGCTGCTGCTCGAAGGAGGCCTCGGGATCGGCCCAGCGTCCGGGCGCCGCCGCATCGGTCCAGTGCCCGCGCCGATTGAACAGGGTATCGTCGAGCAGGTCGTCGCCGGCTTCGTCGTCGGCCAGCGAACTCGCGGAAACCTCGCGGCTCTGGCTGCGGATGGTATCGATGATCTTGTTGCGCAGTATGGAAATCAGCCAGGTCTTGTAGGACGAACGGCTTTCGAAGCGATGGCTGCCGGTCAGCGCCGCCAGCAGGGTTTCCTGCACGGCATCTTCGGCCGCACCCGCATCGCGCAGTTGCAGGCGCGCAAAGCGCAGCAGGTCCGGGCGCAGTGCATTCAGTTCGCTTTGGCGGTCGAGGTCCATGGCCTGGATTTTGACGGAATATCCGCAATATTGACTCAACACCGGGAACTTCGACAAACACAATCGAATCTGTAAGCTGTGGCGCAGTTGTGCGACCAAGCGGCATGGATTCAAACAAGCAGGTCGCCCGTCCCCGGGCGACCACCGACCACCGGAGAACCAAATGAACCGTCGCAACTGGATTGCAGGCATTACTGGATTGTTCGCCGCCGCCGCGGCGCCCCTTGCCGTCATGGGCACCATGGGCAGCGCCAGGGTGGCGCGTGCCGCGGAAAAGTTTCCGCTGGTCAAGTCGAAGGACGAATGGAAGAAGCTGCTGGCGGCGGATGCCTACCGCGTGCTGTTCGAGGATGGCACGGAGATGGCCGGCAGCAGTGCCCTGAACGCCGAGAAGCGTCCCGGCACCTTCATCTGCGCGGCCTGCAACCTGCCCCTGTTCGACTCCGCACAAAAGTACGAAAGCGGCACCGGCTGGCCCAGCTTCCGGGAGGGACTGCCGGGCGCGCTGGGCACCTCGACCGACTTCAAGCTGATCTACCCGCGCACCGAATACCACTGCTCGCGCTGCGGCGGGCATCAGGGCCATGTCTTCAACGACGGCCCGAAGCCGACGGGCAAACGCTATTGCAACAACGGCGTCGCGTTGCGTTTCGTCGCCCGCGGCGAAACCCTGCCGACACTGCGCACATGACATGCCTGCTCCGCCGCGGTCTCGGCCTGGCCCTGCTGCTGGCCGCGACGGCCTGGGCACAGACGATACCGGGGCCGAGCGCAGCGATTCCCGGCAAGGCCACCGCGATCTTTGCCGGCGGCTGCTTCTGGTGCATGGAACAGGATTTCGAGAAACTGCCCGGCGTCATCGAAGTCGAGTCCGGCTATACCGGCGGCAGCAAGGCCTTCCCCACCTACTACGAGGTGGCCACCGGTGACACCGGCCACACCGAAGCCGTGCGCGTGATCTACGACCCGCAGAAGCTCAGCTACCGGCAACTGGTGGATTACTTCTGGCGCCATATCGATCCGACAGTCAAGGACCGCCAGTTCTGCGACAAGGGCAGCGCCTACCGCAGCGGCATCTACTGGCAGAACGAGAGCGAGCGCGCCATCGCCGAGGGCAGCCGCGACGAACTGCTGCACAGCGGCCGCTTCGCCCGCATTGAAACCGAGATCGCGCCGGCCTGGAAGTTCTGGCCGGCCGAGGACTACCATCAGGACTATTACAAGAAAAATCCGATCCGCTACAACTTCTATCGCTTCGCCTGCGGCCGCGACGCCCGGGTCGAAGAAGTCTGGAGCGGCAAGTGAACCGGCAGTTCTGATCCGGACGGTTCACTTCGGCGAACCGGGAAAGCACGGCATTCGACCTCATGAGGTACACCCGCGGAATCTGCTGGAGTGCCTTCCTGCCGCTTGCGGATGTCCAAAATTGCGCGCCCGTCAAACTCCCCGCGCCCGCTTCTGCGGTTAAAATTGACGCCTCCCGTCGCCGGTTGAATTTCGCATCAGTGATGCCGGCCGACAACTCGACCCTTCACCTGATCAAACAGCATTGATGTCGATACGCAAACTCATCGTCGCCAACGGAATTTCCTATGTCGAGATTCCGGCGGCCGGGCTTTACCTGCTTTGCGGATCGCCTGCCGACAGCGTCAAGCACCTGTCGCGCCGCGGCATCATTCAAAGCGCCGAACAGAACGGCATCGCCTTCGAGAACGGCCCGAATGCGATTCTGCTGTCGGATACCATGGTGCAGAACGGACACCTGTGCAACCTGGCCGAGTTCCCCATCCTGCAGATGCTCTACCGCCAGGGCATGCTGCTCCCCAACCATCCGAACAACACCGGCCGCAAGCCGAAACTGATCGGCACCCCGGAGCAGCTTGCCGCGCAGTTGCGCTACATCCATCGCGGTAATTACGGACTGGTCTCTGCCGAAGAAATGGTGAAGGCCGGCGTCGACGAGACGGAAGCCGAAGAGCTGATGCGCATCAAGCTCAAGTTCGCCTTCGGCCAGATTTCGCGACCCGATGCCTTTGTCGAATGCCTGGCTTTGACCACCGGCCCGCTGGACATCGGCAATGGCGTCAGCCTCGAACGCGTGGCGAACAACGTGTTCGAGATCCGCTACGGCGAAGACTGCGTCGAGATCGACCTCAACCTGCGCATGCACGAAACCTACCCCTGCCCCTACCCCCTGAGTTATGTCGACATAGACCGCCATTACTTCGCCGTGGTGCACGCCGGCGACGGCGACGGCTGGGACTACAACCGTCCGGCGATGGGCAGCGTCATCATCCATCAGGGCCGGGTCTACCTGATCGATGCGGGTCCGAACATCCACTACAGCCTCGACGCCCTCGGCATCGGCAAGAAGGAGGTAGCGGGAGTCTTTCACACCCACTGTCATGACGATCACTTCGCCGGCCTGACGACACTGCTCCAGTGCGACCAGCCGCTGCAGTATTTCGCCACCCCGCTGGTGCGTGCCTCGGTGACGCGGAAGTTCTGCGCCTTGCTGTCGATACCGGAATGCGAGTTTTCCAAGTACTTCGACATCCGCGATCTGGAGGAGGGAAAGTGGAACGACGTCATGGGTCTGGAAGTTCGTCCGGTCATGTCGCCGCATCCCGTGGAAACCACGGTTTTCAATTTCCGCGTGCTCTGGGAGGGTGGTTATCGAACCTATACCCATCTCGCCGATATCGCGTCTTTCGCCATACTCGACGCCATCACCCAGGCCGACGAACTGGCCCTGGGCTTGAGTCCGGAGCGGGCGAAGGCGATCAAGGCGGAATACCTGGAACCCGCCGATCTCAAGAAAATCGATATCGGCGGCGGCATGATTCACGGCACCGCCGCCGACTTCGTCGCCGACACCTCGCAGCGGCTGCTGCTGGCCCATACCGCGCGGGAACTTACCGACGCCGAACGGCGCATCGGCTCGGGCGCCCCCTTCGGCACTCTGGACGTGATGATTCCGGGAGAGCAGAACTTTCTGCTGCGCGACGCCAGCGAGTTTCTCAAGAGCTACTTCCCCGCCGTCCCGATGGAGCGGCTGCACATGCTGCTGAACAACCGCATTGCCACTTTCAACCCGGAAACCATCATCACGCCGGCAGGAAAGATTCCCGACGAGATTTACCTGCTGCTTGCCGGCAAGGTCGAAATGCTGACGCAGGATCCCTGCAATTCGCATTTCCTGTTCAGCGGCTCCCTGCTCGCCGAGCCGGCCGCGATCTATGACCTGCCCAGCGACGAGACCTACCGTTCCGTGGGCTTCGTCAAGGCCTTGCGCCTGCCGTCCGACCTCTATCGCAACTTCATCGAGCGCTTCTGTTCGAGTACCGACCTGCTCGCCGTGCGCAAGGTCGAGGAACGCCTGCGCCGGACGTTTCTCTTCAGCGACGCCGTGACCAGTACCACCCTGTATTCACTCGCCAAGAGTTGCAGGATTACCGAATTGCATGCCGGAGAGACCTTCGCCGGCGACCCGGAACAACTGCACCTGATCGGCAAGGGGCGGCTTTCCATGGGCGACCAGGAAGGCGCGCCGGTACTCGGCAAGGGCGAATTCTGGGGATCGGACAGCCTGTTCCGCTCGGCGACTTTTGGCGTAAAGGATCAGGAACCCGTCATGGAATCCGCACCGGTTTCAATTGCCCTGGACAGTTGCGAAATCTACTCCGTGCCCTTGCGGCTGGTTTCGCGGATTCCGGTGGTGCGCTGGAAACTCTTCGAAGCCTTCCGCAACACGCACCCCTACGCCGCCCCCCGCTATCGCGGCACCGCACGGTAGCTGCGCGTCACGGCATCGCCGTTCCGCCGGCGCCGACTTTTTGCGGAGCTGCCTTGCCGGCAGCTCCCTGAAAGACTGCTTCAGTCTTTCAGGGAATCGACCAGGGCGATGTAGCGCTTCATGGCCTCATCGCCGGTAGTGCCCTTGATGGCGGCCCAGGCATCGTACTTGGCGCGGCCGACCATGTCGGTGAAGCCCGGGCGCTTGCCCTCAACATCGCCGTCCGTGCCCTGCTTGTACAGCGCGTAGAGTTGCAGCAGCACATCGTTCGAGGGCCGCTCCGGCAGTTTCTTCGAATCGGCCGCCGCAGCTTCGAATTTTTTCTTGAGTGCGCTCATGTCCTCTCTCCTCCAAACTTTGGTCATCGGGATTTGCCTTCGACTATTATATGTTTCCGCTGGGCGCGGGGACGGTATCCATGCGATTAGCCGTCACCTTTGAGGAAGAACGCAATGCTTCACCGCGAAAGAATGTCAGCCGTCGACACGGCTTGGCTGCGCATGGACCGGCCGACCAATCTGATGATGATTGTCGGCGTCATGGTGTTCGCTCAGCGGATCGACTTCAAGCGTTTGCGCAATACCGTCGAAGCCCGCATGGTCGGGCGCTACCGGCGCTTTCGCCAATGTGCCGTGCAGGAGGTCTCCGGCGCCTTCTGGCAGGACGATCCGGATTTCGATCTCGACGCCCATCTAAAGCGCCGCGCCCTGCCGGGCAAGGCCGGCAAGAAGGAGTTGCAGGCGCTGGCCGGCGAACTTGCGGTGCAACCGCTGAATCCGGCCAAACCGCTGTGGCGCTTCGACCTGATCGAGGATTACGAAGGTGGTTCGGCAATGGTTGTGCGCATCCATCACAGCATCGCGGACGGCATTGCGCTGGTGGGCGTCATCCTCTCGCTGACCGATGTTTCGCCGCACGCGCCGGCGCAAAGGCACGTCGCCCCCGCGGCGGATGAGCCGGACGCCGACGCAGTCCCTGCCGGCCTGCTCGAAACCGTGGCCGAAACGCTCGCCTCGGCCCTCGACATGGGCTCCGAACTGGGCGGCAAGGCGCTTGATCTGGCAACGGACCGGGATCGACTGTCCGCCTATGGCCGGCATGGCATCGGCTTGCTCACGGAACTCGCCAAGTTGCTGACGATGCCACCTGATTCGGCCACCAGCCTCAAGGGCAAGACCGGCACGGTCAAGCGTGTGGCGTGGTCCGACCCGATCCCGCTGGGCGAGGTGAAGGCGCTGGGCAGGGCGCTCGGCTGTTCGGTCAACGACATCCTGCTGTCCGCCGTGGCCGGCGCGCTGCGCGCCTATTTCCTGCAGAAGGGCGAACCCGTGCGCGATGTGGAAGTGCGCGCCATGATTCCGGTCAACCTGCGCACGAGCCGCGACGAAGGTACGCTGGGCAACCGCTTCGGCCTGGGCACGCTGTCGCTGCCCCTGCATGAAGGCAATCCCTTCGCCCGCCTGTTCCTGGTGCGAAGCCGCATGAACGAGCTCAAGGGCTCGTACCAGCCGCCGCTGACGCTCGGCATCCTGGCCGCCGTCGGTCTCGCGCCGAAGGTGATCCAGCAGCAGTTTCTCGACATCCTCGCCGCCAAGGCCAGCACCGTGATGACCAATGTGCCCGGGCCGAAGCAGCCCCTCTATCTGGCCGGGGCGCGCCTGGATCAGTGCATGTTCTGGGTGCCGCAATCCGGTGACATCGGCATCGGCGTCTCGATCCTGAGCTACAACGACAATGTCCAGTTCAGCCTCATCACCGACCGCCATTTCGTTCCGGACCCCGCGACCATCGCGCCGCTGTTCACCGCAGAAGTTGAAAAAATGATGCTGGCCCTGCTGATGCTGGACTGGGAGCAGCCGTTCGACCTGGCACTGGTCGAACAGCAGTTGTTCGGCAAACAGATGCCGCCGCCGCTCAGTGGCCTCAGGGCGCAACGGCCGGCACCCGCGCCGCGGCGGCCCCGCGCTGCAGCGCCAGCCAAATCGGCCGCCAAAGCGGCGATTGCAGCCAAAGTCGAAGCACCTGCGGCGGCACCCGCAGCGAGGGTGCCGAAGCGTTTCCGCAACCTCGCCTGACTTGAAACCACCGTTCGGGCTGAGCCTGTCGAAGCCCCGGCGCGCCCTTCGACAAGCTCAGGGCGAACGTTAACGTCTAGTCTTCCAGTTCCGACTTCGCCAGTTCCACGTCGAGCCACTCCATCGCGTCGGCCGGTGTCGCCGCCGCCGCTTTCTCGTAGAGCTTGACCGCTTCATCCATGCGGCTCTGGCCGAACAGCATGACCAGCGCATTGGCGTATTCGATGCAGGCGATGGCCGAATCGGGTGCGAGTGTCAGTGCGGACGCGAAATGCTTCACCGCCACTTCCTTGCTGGCACCGTAGGTCAGCCTGGCCACCAACGCGCCGACCTTGTCTACCACCTCGGCGTGGTAGGCGCCCGACGCGCTAAAGGCCTCGGCGTGCTTTGGTTCGAGTTTCAGGGCTGCTTCCAGCGCCGCCTTGATCTTGCCGCCCAGCCCCTGTGTCAGGGCGTTGAGCACCGAGATGCCCTGGCTGTAGCGGCCCAGCGCATAGGCCTGGAAGTAGTAGGCATTGGCATTCTTCGGCTGCGCCTGCTGCAGTTTGTCGCAGCGCGCGGAAATTTCCTGAAACAGCTCCAGCTTGCGTTTGTCGTCGTCTTCGAGGTAGGTGGCGTAAATCATGGCCGCCTTGTTGGCCGCGTTGTAGCCGTCGATGCCGGCCGCCAGCCCGGCTTCGCAGGCCTTGCGGAATTCACCCTGATGATAGAGACGCCAGGCCTCCTGCACCGCGACATCCGCGGGAAAGGGTTCGCAATCGCCGCGATGCAGGCGCTCCCAGTTCTTCTTCAGTGCGGCGCCCGCGAAAACGAATGCCTTGTCCGCATGCGGAAACTTTTTCCAGGCCGGCTTTGCCATGACAGTCCCCATCTCCCGGCCTCAGTCAGTCAGATAGTTCTTTGACACTTCCTCGAACAACTTGCGCGAACGCCCCGTCAGGTAGGGCGCAGCCAGCGCCATGACCTGGAAGGCGCCGCGCGACAAACTCCCGCCATCGATCTTTTTTCGCGGGTCGCTGACGAACTCGAAGGACAGCCAGTAAGTGGCGACGACGGTCATGTTGATCGCCAGCGCCTGGATTTCCGCCGGCGTCGCCTTCATGTCGCCGGTCGCCACCAGGCCCCGGCAGATCGTGCCTGCAGTCTGGATCTTGTGGGCAACGATGCGCTTGAAGTGGGTTTCGATGACGCGGTTGCGCGACAGCAGTTCGTTGATGTCCCGGTAGAGAAAGCGAAACTTCCAGATGTTCTCGAAGATCAGGTGCAGGAACAACCAGATGTCTTCCACGTTCGGCGGGCGCCGCGCGGGCGCGGCGAGGGTTTCCTCGATGCCCTTCTCGAAATCGGCGAACAGGGACTCGATGATTTCGTCCTTGTTGTGGAAGTGGTAGTACAGGTTGCCCGGACTGATCCCCATCTCGTCGGAAATCAACTGCGTCGTGACATTCGGCTCGCCGAATTCATTGAACAGTACCAGGGAAGTTTCCAGGATGCGCTCGCGCGTGCGGCGCTTCGGCTTTCGTTCCATCAATGAGCAATCTCCACTAGCGCGCATGGTCGCGAGCGCCGCCCGCGGACCATGAAAGAGCGCAGGGGCAGGGACGCCCACCCCCTCCCATCCTCCCCCTCGCGGGGGAGGCTACTGATTGGCTCGCTGCGCTCAATGACTGACTCGATGCCAAATTTCGCTCCTTCACGCTAGTCGCCGAGGATAGCAGAAACCTCGAATCCGCCTGTCATTGATGCAAGATCATGCCGGCCGGCGCGCACGGTGCAGGCGCTTCAGCACCAGGGCCAGTTCGTCCAGCGTGTCGGACAGGCGCAATGCCGTCAGCCCCATCGACCGGGCGCGACTGCGCTTCAACCGGGCCATGCGCCGCGCCAATGTGCGGTGCGGATCCGCGAGGACGGCGCGATTGATGGAGACCCCGTGCCGCGCCAGTTTCGGCGCCAGTTCATCGTAGCGCCGCAGCAACTCTTCGCGCGTCTTCCGGTAGGCCTGCTCCGAAAGCCGCTTGCGGTCTGCATAGCTGAACATGTTGGTGAAGAACATGTCGGCATCATCCGGGCTGGGCTCGAACAGGATTATGTCTGCATCCTTGTACTCGATATCGTACTTCGCCAACCCGGTCTTCATGCGCGAGTGGATGATGGCACGGAAGGTTTGCGCCAGAACCACGGGCAGGCCGCCATCGACCAGCCGGCGCTGCTTGAGATGCCTTTCATGGGAAGCGTGGCGGGCATCGAAAGGAACCAGCGGATTGATGCAGATGACAAGTCGCGCCCCTGCCTTCAGTGCGACGGAGGCATGCAGGGTCTTCTTCAGCGCGCCATCGACATACCAGCGGCCTTCGATCTCGACCGGCGGAAACAACCCGGGAAGCGCGGCGCTGGCCTGGACCGCGGTGGAGATGGGCACGCACTCATGGCCCTTTGAGCCGAACGCGACCGACGCGCCGGAATCCAGGTCGGTGGCCACCAGGTACAGGCGGCTCTTGATCCGGCGGAAGTCGTTGCTCAGGCCGGGCAGTGAAAACAGCCGGCGGAGGAACTCGTCTATTCCCGCGCTGTTGAAAATGCCGGTTGGAATCGCGCACGACAGGCGCTGAAAGGATGCGAGGAAGTCCTGACTCAGTGGCCTGCGCAAATACTCGCGCAAGGATTCGAAAAGCAAGGCCGGCACCGTTGCGCCGCGCCGTGCGTATTCGCCGAACGCCGGCTTGAGCAGCATTCCGGATTCAAAGGGAATCTCGGCGGAATCGCTGTCGATGAACATCCGGCACAGATAGTCCGGACTCAAGCCATTGGCCAGACCGGCGGCAATGAAGCCGCCCGCACTGACGCCGACATACACGTCGAGATCATTGAAATCGAAGCCATCAAGCGCCTCCGAAAGCGCCATCACGGCCCCGATCTCATAGACCGCGCCGAGCGGACCACCGCCGGCCAATGCCAAAGCCGTGTGCGGCTGACGGGGAGTCGAGCTCACTTCAACACTCCCCGCCGGCGGTCATCAGGCCCGTCCAGGGAATTCCGCGATCAGGCTGCAGCCTTGGGTGCTGTCTTGCGCACGACCTTCCTGGGTGCCGCGCGACCCGCGGGTTTCGACGAGGCCGCTTTCGGCTTCGACGCTTTGTTGAGTTTTTCCACTTCGGCCTTGAGTTCGGCAACACGCCTGGCCAACTGCGCCACGTCGCCCTTGGTAGGCACGCCCAGGCTGTTAAGCGAACGGGCGACGCGATTTTCGAATACCTGCTCAAGCTTGTCCCAGGTACCGGTGGCCTTGGCGGCCATTTCGGTGACCTTGTCCTCAGCCACCTTGCGGGTCGTCTTCTGGATCGCTTCGCCCTGGCGTACCAGCGCATCAAACACATTGTTGCCTTCCTGCTGCGCCTTGGCGAAGGCACCAAGCCCGGCCAGCCATATCTGCTGGGCCGATTCCCGAATGGTGGCGGAAAGCTGACTATTTTCGCCGATGGCCTTGAGTTTCTTTACCACGAGTTTCTTTACCATAACAACCCCCTGATTGACGTAACCATGCGCCTCGAAGTCGAGGCCCGGCAGGCACTCTGCCTGCCACCGAGACAAGCTTATCGACTCGCATTAGAGAGGTCACACTAATGTCCTGGGAGAAACGCTCCAGCGTCTCTCCCTCTGTCATGGTCGGACCGGGATGCCGCAGGCAGGAGCCGACGGCGCGCACCAAACTATGCCGATGCCCTCTTCCTGGCAATCGCCTTGCCGCCAGCCTTCTTTGCCGGCGCCGGCTTTGAAGCGGGCTTTTTCGGTGCAACCGCGACTTTGGCGGACACCTTTTTTGCCACGGGTTTCCTGGCCACGGGTTTCTTGGCCACGGGTTTCTTGGCCGCGGGTTTCCTGGCCACGGGTTTCTTCGACACAGCCTTTGCAGGCGCAGCACTGCTTGAACCCTTCCAGGTCAGGCGCGCCTTTTTTGCGAGAGCCACTACCCGGGCGATGTCTTCGTCGGTGTACACGCCCTTCACACCCGATATGGCCGCCAGTTTCATGCCGTGCTTGATGCCGAGCTTGTAGATCTCCTTGACCTTTTCCCACTCGGTGTCGCGGCCGATGGTGAAAACCTCGAAGCGACCTTCCAGCGCCAGCACGATGGTCTCCGCCAGGCAGGCGTAGATGACGTTCTTCGGCAGGCCGATGGACTTCAAGCCCTTGACCGGAGTCGGCAGCTCGATTTCACCCGATTCGATCACCAGCACGTCGGGCCGCTTGGCCACCTCCTCAGGCGGCAGGTCGAGCGGACGCGCGACATCGGTGATGACGCAGCCCGGCTTGACTTTGGTGATGTCCAGGATCTTCTTGCCGGCCCCCGAGGTGGAGGTCACTATCATGTCCATGTCACCCAGCAGGCCGTCGTAATCGGTCGATGCGGTGACCTTGGCGTCCGGCGTATCGAGCAGGATGGAGTCCCTCAGTTCGTTGAGCTTCTTCATGTCGCGCCCGGCGATCACGACTTCGTCGAAGGCCATGGCCAACAGGCGCGCGCTGACCGAGCCGATGGAGCCGGTCGCGCCGATCACCATGGTCTTGGCCGGCACTCTCCTGGAATCCTTGCTGGCCTTGATCAGTCCCATGCGCCGCATGGCGTCGGCCGCCGCCCACAGGGCGCCCGATGCGGAGTAGCTGTTGCCGGTGGTGATCGGAATGCTGGCGCGTCGCGCCACGGTGATGCCGGCATCGCCGACGACCTTGGTGAACGCACCCAGGCCCATGATCTGGGCCCCGAGGCCTTCCGCGATCTTCGCCGCATGGAGCAGGCGCCGATAGGTGAACTCGGGGCTGTGCGAGAGCATTTCCTTGGGCGTTCCACCGACCGAGATCAGCCAGCCTTCCGCCTCGGCGCCGGTGGGGGAAATGATGTTGCTCATCTTGCAATAGACCATCGGCGGCAGGTAGGCGGCCAGTGTCTCGACCCCGTCCATGATGAACTTGGGCGTGGACTTGGGAACCGGAAAGCCCTTCTTGATGTATTCCTGGCTCAGCGGATGCACGACGAAGGCGAAGCGGCGGATGTTGCGGAAGTGCCCGGTGGGATGGAGCAGGCGCGGCTTGATGTCGAGTTCGTGGATTATTTCCTCGAAATCGTGGTCCGAGAGTTCTGATTCCGACTTCCCCGTCGCTGCGAGAATCATGGCGGTGATGGTGCTGATGCCCACCACCCTGTCAAAAAGCTTTGGCGAAACATCCACCACCAGATTGACTTTGTGCTTCTTGAAGAACGCCAGCGCCTCGTCGTCGATGGCCGACGTGATGAGGGTCTTGCCTTCGAGGTTGCCGCCGGAGGCAACCGCCTGGATTTCGCGGAAGGTGCCGACGATGACGTGGGACTTGGCCACGGCATTGGCCACGATCTTGTTCTTCAGGGTGCCCAGAACGGACTTCAGGAAGTCCCCGGGCACGATGTCCGGCAGGAGTTCCTTGCCCCGGGCGAAGAGTTCCAGCTGGTCGAGCGAATTCAGCAGCACCGGGGAGCCGGCATGGAATACCGGATCGGCGAAGCTCAGGTTCCTGGTGTAGTCGGACAGGGCGACCGCCATGTCGTAGTTGCGCATCCCGGACAGAAACAGGACCAGGTTGTTGTTGAAGTAATGGCCCAGTTCCTTCTGCACGTGGCGGACGGCACGCACTTGCAGCAATCGGCGCAAAGTGGCGCCCGTGGTGACCGGTACCCGCGTGACGACCTGCATCAGGTGCTGGGACTTCTTGTTGATCACCGTGCGCAGCCCGACATGGTAGTGGTCGGGCATGTCGCTCAAGGCAATGGCATCCGCATTGGCCTGCTGCCGTCGCATCAGCTCCCAGGCCTTGCTGCTGTCCTTGTCGGCACCCAGACGCCCGACCTGGAAGTCCTGACCGAGAAACCTCGTCTTGAATTCGAAATCCTTTTTCGACGACCCCAGGGTCACGGTAACGACTTTTTTCATGACATCAATCCTCGTTGTTCGACGGTCTTTCGTGATTGCAGCGGGGGGGGGGCCGGCGCTAGGCCGGTTTCTTGCGGCGCCGTACCGGCTTTTTCGCGTCCGCGGCGGCGGGCGGCAACACCTGGCGAATGATGCCTTCGCAAACCGCTTGCGACATGTAGCGCGGAACCGGATAGCCGGTATGGGCTTCACGGCAGGCGGCTTCGGCCAGTTGGGGAATGTCGGACTCCTTCAATGCCGCGAGGAAGGTCGGGATGCCGAGGTCATGATTGAGTTGAACCACCGCATCGAGAAACTTCTGCGCCAACACCTCCTCCGCGTCGTTCTCGCGGCCGAGTTTGGCGCGCAGCGCCAGCAAGGCCAGGCGGTCGGTGATGGCCGGCATCGAATATTTCAGCACCAGCGGCAGCATGATGGCATTGGCAAGGCCATGCGGGGTGTGGTATTTGCCGCCGAACTGATGTGCGATCGCATGCACGTAGCCGACATTGGCCCGGGTAAAGGCAAATCCCGCGTAGGTGGCCGCCAGGGACATTTTCTCCCGTGCTTCGAGGTTTTTTCCATCGCCGTACGCCACTCGCAGGTTGTCGAATATCAGCCCGACCGCCGCCAGGGCCATGTCATCCGTGGATGGACTGGCCCAGTGGCCGACAAAGGCTTCAATGGCGTGCGTCAGTGCGTCGATGCCTGTCGCTGCTGTGATATGGGGTGGCAGCCCGGTCATCAGGCAGGGATCGAGCGCCGCCATCTTCGGCACCAGGCGGGTATCGACGATCACCAGCTTGGTATGGCTTTCCGGATCCGAGATCACGGCGGCAACGGTCACCTCCGAGCCGGTGCCTGCGGTGGTGGGAACGGCGTAGATCTTGACCGGCGTATTCAGGCCCTTGAAATAGCCGGCCAACTCGCGCAGCGTCTTGCCGGGATTCGAGACCGCCGCGGCAATGGCCTTGGAGGCATCCATCGAGGATCCCCCGCCGAATGCCACGATGGCATCGCAGCCGTTCTCCAGATAGAAATCAATTCCGTTCTCGATCAGGGGAATCGGCGCGTCAGG
>Ga0105090_10001093_pt1 | contig 14350 bp, 14 predicted proteins | sample PPLLak3March2015_FD_79110 | JGI IMG/M metagenome (GOLD analysis project Ga0105090, IMG submission 79110) | Freshwater sediment microbial communities from Prairie Pothole Lake near Jamestown, North Dakota, USA - PPLs Lake P7 Core (1) Depth... | ecosystem: Environmental > Aquatic > Freshwater >... | reverse complement strand
GTTGATGATGGCGGCGGTCGGGAAGTCCGGACCGGGAATGTGCGCGAGCAGTTCGCCGATGGTGATCTCCGGATCGTCGATCAGCGCTATGGTGCCGTTGATCACTTCGCTCAGGTTGTGCGGCGGGATCTTGGTCGCCATGCCCACCGCGATGCCTTCCGAGCCGTTGATCAGCAGGTTCGGGACCTTGGTCGGCATGACCGTCGGCTCGAGTTCCTTTTCATCGTAGTTGGGCTGGAAATCGACGGTTTCCTTGTCGAGGTCGGCCAGCAGTTCATGGGTGATGCGCGCCATGCGCGCTTCGGTATAGCGCATCGCCGCCGCGGAGTCGCCGTCGACCGAACCGAAGTTGCCCTGGCCGTCGACCAGCAGGTAGCGCAGCGAGAACGGCTGCGCCATGCGCACCAGGGTGTCGTAAACCGACTGGTCGCCGTGCGGGTGGTATTTACCGATGACGTCACCGACGATACGCGCCGATTTGTAATACGGCTTGTTGGAGTGCGCGCCGAGTTCATGCATGGCGAACAGTACGCGGCGGTGCACCGGTTTCAGGCCGTCGCGCACGTCAGGCAATGCCCGGCCGACGATGACGCTCATGGCGTAATCGAGGTAGCTGCGGCGCATCTCGTCTTCTAAATTGACCGGTATGATTTCTTTGGCTAAATCTGACATTCAGGCGCTCGGATTTTGAGGGAAGCAAGGCCTGTTTCAGGTTGGAAACAGGCCGGGGAAATTCACCTCAAATTGTAGCAGATTCGGCCCCGGTTTAGACGGATTTTGGCTATTAAAAAACAATGCCTTACGGGCTTGACAGGGCGCCGAAACATGCCGTCATTTTCGGCCCGTCGGGGTGTTCGATCACGCCTTTTTCGGTGATGATGAAATCAATGCAATGCGCAGGCGTCACATCAAACACCGGGTTGTAGACTTTGGCCGCCTTGGCGCCGACTTCGATGCCCTGGATATGCGTCAGTTCAGCGGCGCTGCGCTCTTCGATGTCGATCTCCGAGCCCTGCGCGGTCTGCATGTCGACCGTGCTGGACGGCGCCACGACCATGACCTTGACGCCGTGCGCCTTGGCCGCCAGGGCGTGCGCGTAGGTGCCGATTTTGTTGGCGACGTCTCCGTTCGCGCAGATGCGGTCGGCGCCGACGATGACGAAGTCCACTTTGCCCTGCTGCATCAGGTAGGCCGAGGCGCCATCGACGATCAGCGTGGCCTCGATGCCGTCCTCCAGCAGCTCCCAGATCGTCAGCCGCGAGCCCTGCAGCCACGGGCGCGTTTCACTGGCGTAGATCCGCGCGATCTTTCCGGATGCGACGCCTGCACGGATCACGCCAAGCGCGGTGCCGAAACCGGCGGTTGCCAAGGACCCGGTATTGCAGTGGGTCAATACCCGGGCGCCCGCCGGCAGGCACTGCTCGCCGAGAACGCCCATGGCATGGTTGGCGGCCAGATCCTCGGCTTGGATGGCCAGCGCCTCCTGTTCAATCGCCAGCATCCAGCCCGAGTCCATACCCTGCAAGCGGCTTTTCATCCGCTCTATGGCCCAGCGCAGATTGACCGCCGTAGGGCGGGCCTGCATGAGTTCATCCACGGTGGCTGAAATCGCCGCCAAAGCCTGCCCGCCGTTGTCGGCCTGTACCGCCTGCGCCGCCAATACCATGCCGAAAGCGCCGGCGATGCCGATAGCCGGGGCACCGCGCACTGCCAGGGTTTGGATGGCCCGGGCAACGTCGGCCGCGGTGTGGCAGGCAATCGACCGCTGAACGCCAGGCAGCAGGCGTTGGTCAAGGACCATCAGCGCCGCGCCGGTCCAGAGCAAGGGGCGGACACGGTCAACTTGTTCGAATTTCATGGTATGGTTCCTTTAACATGACGCATTTTAGCAATAAAGCGGAACATCGACATGGCTAAGACCAAGGCTTCCGTGCTCAAGACGGGCGGACAGATAGAGCTTACGTTGCACGCCAGCTGCGTCAAAGCCGGCGCGTATTCCATCGCGCAGGGCGTGATCAGGCGTTTTCCGCTGGCCAAACCGTTTCTGGCCAAACCGGTCAAGGATTCCCTTGAAAAGAACAGCGTCGAGAAAATCCAGAAACAACTGATCAAGGACATTTACAAGCATCACGGCATCAAGCCGGCCTCCTGGGAGATTTCGGCGATCATCGCCGTGGCCGGAACCAGCGCCAACCAATTCATCGATTTCAGGAACATAGAACTGAAGCTCAAACAGTCCATCGGAGATACGGCCGGCAAGCTGGTCCTGAAGTTCGCTCCGCTCAGCCAGTGGGCGCCTGAAGTGGTTGCAGTGCTGGCGCATACCTGGGCAATCGGGCGCTATGCCGACAGCGTGTGCCGGATACGCAAATTAGGCTCTAACTGGCTGCCCGCGCCCTTGGCCAGGAATCTGCGGCTGCCGAAGACGGTATTGTGGAACTGGACCGAGGAAGCGTTCAACCTGGCCGTTCCGCTTATCCGGAAAATCAATTCCCTGTAGCCGCGTCAGGCCCGCGAAAAATCGAAGGCCACCGTTTCGGCGAGGGTTTCCGCGTCCAGCAGGGCCATCATCAGGCGGTCGATGCCCATCGCCACGCCGGCGCAGCCCGGCATGCTTTCCAATGCCGTTATCAAACGCAGATCCTTCGGCACCGCGCATGCCCCGCGCTGACCGCGCAGCATGAGATCCCGGTCAAAACGCCGGCCCTGCTCCGCAGCGTCGGTCAATTCGTGATAGCCGTTGGCCAGCTCGGCCGAACCCAGATACAGCTCGAAGCGTTCCGCCAGCGGAACTTCGCCCGGCCTGATGCGCGCCAACGCGCATTGCGAGGCCGGAAAATCATGGACCACGGTCAACGACAGCCTCGGCAACTGCGGCTCGATGCAGTGCGTCATCAGCAGATCGAGCAGATCATCGCGCTGCAGGCCTTCAGGATCGATGGCGATCCTCGACAGAACGGCTTCGCGCAGCTGCGCATCACCGGCTGCATGCGGGTCGATGCCGGCCGATTCCAGAAACAGTTCGGCATACGATAAGCGCCGGACCGGCAGCCCGATGCCTTTCAATGCGAACACATGCCGAACCAGGGCGACGCATTCCTCGATAAGCTCGAGATGGCTCCAGCCGACGCGGTACCACTCCAGCATGCTGAATTCCGGATTGTGCCTGCGGCCGAACTCGCCGTTGCGGAATACGCGGCCGAGTTCGTAGCAGTCGCCGAGGCCGGCCGCCAGCAGGCGCTTCATCGGGAATTCCGGCGAAGTGCGCAGCCAGCGGGATTTACCGCCGGCCTGGCCCGGTCCGCTGAACTGCAGCTGGAAGCTTTCGATGTTCGGATCGGTATTGCCCGCTTCGGACAGCATCGGGGTTTCAACCTCGAGCACCTGCCGATGATGGAAAAAATCGCGGATAAGCCGATAGACCTCGGCGCGCAGCCTGAGTGCGCTTAAGGAAGCGCTTGGCCGCCAATCGCCGTTCATGCGCCGGCGCCGTGTTCCGCGAGGAAGTCCAGCAGGTCCTGCTCGCTCCAGACACGGACATTCAAGGCGCGGGCTTTGGCCAGCTTCGAGCCCGCGTCTTCGCCCGCTACCAGAACCGATGTCTTTTTCGATACCGAAGATGCGATTTTCGCGCCCAAGGCTTCAAGTTTTTCGCCGGCCTGTTCGCGCGTGAATGCCATAAGGCTGCCGGTAAGCACAAAGGTCTGCCCGCTTAAAGGCCCATCAGCCTCCGCTTTCGCCTCATTGACCGGCCAATGCACACCGGCTTTCAACAGACCGTCAATCACCTCGCGGTTGTGCGTCTGCGCGAAAAACGCCGCGATGCGCCTGGCGACGATCGGGCCGACATCGGGTATGCGCAGCAGGCGCTGTTCATCGGCCTGCATCAGCGCCGGAAGATCGCCGAACTGCCTGGCAAGCGTCTTGGCGGTGGCTTCACCGACATCGCGGATGCCCAAGGCATAGATGAAACGGTCCAAACGCGTTTTTTTGCTGGCTGCAATGCCCGTCAGCAGGTTTTCAGCCCACTTGCTGGCTTCGTTTTTTATCGGCCCGATATCCTGCTGGCCGGGTTCGGCCTGGCTTCTGCGGCGCATTTCCTGGAGCGTTTCGATATCCAGCGCATACAGGTCGGCGACGTGGTGGACGTAATCGTAGCTGACCAGGTCGTCGATGATGCGCTCGCCCAGGCCTGCGATATCCATCGCCTTGCGGGACGCGAAATGGATGATGGCCTGCTTGCGCTGCGCATCGCAGTAAAGGCCCCCGGTGCAGCGTGATGCGGACTCGCCCTCTTCCCGGCTGATATCTGAACCGCATACCGGACATTTAACCGGCATTTCGAAGTCTGGATTCAGCGGCTCGCCACGCGCATCCTTAGGCCGCTCCTGCAGCATCACGCGCACGACTTCGGGGATGACATCGCCGGCACGCCGGACAATCACCCGGTCTCCGACACGGACGCCCAAGCGGGCGATCTGGTCGGCGTTGTGCAAAGTGGCGTTGGTCACCGTCACGCCTGCCACATTGACCGGCTGAAGGCGCGCCACCGGCGTAATGGCGCCGGTCCTGCCGACCTGCACATCAATCGCCAGAACGGTGGTGGCCTGTTCCAGTGCCGGGAATTTGTGCGCAATGGCCCAGCGCGGCGCCCGCGACACGAAACCCAGCTCGTTCTGCCAGGAGATCGAGTCCAGTTTATAAACCACGCCGTCGATGTCGTAGGCCAGGCCGTCGCGGCGCTGCAGCATGCCGCGGTAGTATTCCAGCACCGCCTGCAGACCCAGCACGGTCTTCACCTCGGCGCTGACCGGAAGACCCCATGCGCGCAGCATGGCAAGAATTTCCGTATGCGTGCCGGGCATCGCCATGCCCTCCGTTTCGCCGATGGCGTAGGCGTAAAAACTCAAAGGACGCGAAGCGGTTATCTTCGGATCTAGCTGGCGCAGGGAACCCGCCGCGCCGTTTCTCGGATTGGCCAGGGTCTTTTCGTTGCGCTGCAGGGCACGATGGTTGTAAATCTCGAACCCCCGGCGCGGCATATATACTTCACCGCGCACTTCCAGCACCTTCGGATAGGGCTGGCCACGCAGCTTCAGGGGAATGCAGCGGATGGTGCGGATGTTGACGGTGACATCCTCGCCCTCCTCGCCATCGCCGCGCGTGGCCGCCTGCACAAGCCGTCCGTCCTCGTAACGGAGGCTGATGGCCAGGCCGTCGAGTTTCGGTTCACAGGAGAATTCAAGCTGCTCCGGTGGCACGGTGTTGGCGATACGGTGCAGGAAATCCGCGACTTCTTCATCGCTGAAGGCATTCGCCAGCGACAGCATGGCGATCCGGTGCTTCACTTTGCCGAACGACGCCTGCACGGCGTGCCCTACCCGACGCGTCGGCGAGTCCGGCGTGGCCAATTCGGGATGCGCCTGCTCGAGCCGTTCAATCTCGCGCAGCAGGTGGTCGTACTCGCTGTCAGGTATGGACGGGTCGTCGAGCACGTAATAACGGTAGTTGGCGTCTTCGATCTGCGCCAGCAACCGCTCGTGGATTTGCTTCGCGGCGTGCAACTCAACGCCCAGGCTTGATGGTCTGCCGTTCTTTTTCGCGGTCGAACGTACGCAGCTCTTCCTTGATATGCAGGATGCGTTGCCGGCCGAGGGCATTGCGGTCGGAATCGAGAAGAACGCCGTCGAGCAGCTGCGCCATGCGTTCCGCGATCGGCAGCATGGTATCCCAGGCCTGGATGGCGGTCACCGGACCCGGCAGGGTCATGAAGAAACTGACGCCCGGCGTCTGCAGGCTGTCGATCTGGCTCAAGTCGAAATAACCCGGCTGGATCACGTTCGCCATGCTGAATACCGGTTCGTTGGAATGCGAACTTTCGGACAGGCGGTGGTAAATATTGTGGTGGCCGTAGTTCAGGCCGACTTTTTCGGTCGCCAGCGCCAGTTCGGCGCCCGAGATGGTCTGGCCGCTCTTGGCCGCCAGATACAGCATGATGATCTTTTCATATTCTTCGGATTGGCGCACGCCGATATGGTTATGCTGGCCGGCGGCGGCCTTGTCCTCGAACTCCAGGGCCGGCTGCTCGGTGAAATCTTCATGGCCGCCGGCATCGGCTTCCTGCTGCGGACCTTCGCGCGGCGCCTGCTCCAGGCCCTGCGGCTCGACGCGCACCGCCGCGTCGCGTCCGGCGGATTTCGCCTTTTTACTTCCGCTGAGCACGATGTACAGGATCAACGCCAGGAACGCCAGTCCTATGACAATCCGCACCACCATCGCATCGCTTAAACCTGAAAACATCGGTAATCTCCTTTAGGCCACGCCTGCCAGACGCGCGGCTTCCGCCAGGTCCACCGAGACCATCCGGCTTACCCCAGGCTCGCGCATGGTGACGCCGGACAGCTGCGTGGCGGATTCCATGGTGGCTTTGTTGTGGGTGACGAACACGAACTGCACCTTCTCGCTCATCTCGGTGACCATGCTGCTGAAACGGCCGACATTGGCTTCGTCCAAGGGCGCATCCACTTCGTCAAGAAGGCAGAACGGCGATGGGTTGAGCTTGAATATGGCGAATACCAGCGAAACGGCGGTCAGCGCCTTTTCGCCGCCGGACAGCAAGGTGATATTGGACACCCGCTTGCCCGGAGGCCGCGCCATGATCGCCACGCCGGTATCCAGAAGGTCTTCGCCGGTGAGTTCGAGATAGGCATGGCCGCCGCCGAACAGACGCGGGAACAGATCCTGCACGCCGGCGTTGACGCGGTCGAAGGTTTCCTTGAAGCGGCCCCGGGTTTCCCGGTCGATTTTGCGGATGGCCTCTTCCAGGGTTTCCAAAGCCTGCGTCAGATCGGCATCCTGGGCGTCCAGATAGGTTTTACGCTCGCTTTGTTCGCCGAACTCCTGGATGGCCGCAAGATTCACGGGTTCCAGGCGGCGCATTTTCGCGTCGATGTCCATCAGGTTTTTGGCCCACAGGTCGGTGTCGAAATTGTCGGATAGCGTTTCCAGCACCGACTCGATGACCGCGCCGGCTTTTTCCACGGCGTCCCTGAGCTGGTCGGCGCGCAGGCTTACCGCCTGCTCAAGCAGTCTGACCGAGGTGATTTTCTCACGCTGCGCCAAGGCCTGGCTGTCGCTCAGCTGGCGCTGCTGTTCCTGCCGGCGCAGTTCCAGCTCAACGCCGTCCAACGCCGACCGCGCCGCGGACAGATCACGTTCGAAGATGACGCGTTGATCGAGCACCGTCTGGCGCTGCGCGTTGAGCTGCTCGATCGGACTGTCGCCGTGCTGCAGCTTTTCGGCGATTTCCCGGACGCGCGCCGAAAGCTGGCCACGCTGCTGCTGGAGACGTTCTATGGATTGCATGAGGCCTGCAAGTGCGGTCTTCTGCGACTGTACCGACAGTGCCATACGGTGCAGCGCTTCAGAACGGTCGCGGACCTGCAGGCGCGCGTCGTCGCGGCTGGCCGCGAGCTCACGGCGCTGCGTCTCGAGCACGGCGCGCTGCTGCTCGAGCTCGGACATGGACTCGGTGGCCTGCTGCAGACGGCCGCGCGCTTCACCGATCTGGATCTGCGCTTCATCCATGGTCTGCGCGGCGGCGCGCAGCTCGGCGTCAATCAGCTCGATGCGGGATTGCGCGGACTGCAGCTTGCTTTGCGCGCCCTGGATCTGTCCGGACAGTTCTGAAACGCTGCGATGGGCGAGATACATGCTGCGCTGTGCTTCTTCGCGGGCCAGTTCGGCTTCAGCCAGTCGGTCTTTTATGTCGGCAAGCTCGGCCACCGCCGCTTTTTCCGCGGCTGCAAGTTGATTGATGAGTTCGCGCAGCTGTTTAATTTCTGATTCACGCTGCAGGCTGCCCTGCTGCGCATGGCCGGAACGCAGCACGCGTGCGAAGCCGCGGGAAAGCCATTCGCCGGACTGGGTTATCACCGAATCATTTTCAGAAAGCCCGGCCAACAGCGATTTCGCGCCGGCCAGATCGGTTGCGGTGTGCACGCGGCTCAGATACTGCCTGATGGCGTCCGGGCCCTGAATCTTGGAGGCTAAACTGTCGGCTGGATAGGATTTGCCGCTCGCGGCCTGGTCAATCAAGGCCAAATGACCCTGCTGAATGCCGGCCAAGCTGTCCAGCAGGCGATCGGTGTCTTCAACCGTGACCGCCTCAAGCAGGCTGCTCAAGGCCGACTCAACCGCGAATTCCCAGCCCGGCTCGACCGTCAATATTTCACCCAAACGGCTGTGTCCGGCAAGGCCCTGGCCTTCAAGCCAGGATTTGGACTGGCTGTTTTCCTGGCCGAGCGCGGCATGCTGCAGGGCTTCCAAGGACGCCAGGCGCCCGCGTGCCGATTCGAACTGCTTGCGCAGCTCGGAAAGCTGCGCCTGTTTTTCGCGCTGCGAGTCCTGCATGCCCTGCAGCTGAGATTTGCGGCTTTCAAGCTCGGCAGCCAACACATCGAGGCTTTCGCGTTTACTGTTGTGGTCGTCGCTCAAGGCCAGCAGGCCGGCGGAAATGGATTCCGGATCCAGCACGCCACGTTCTTTTCCAAGTGATTCGGCGCGGCGCGTGAGTTCAAGATTCTGCTTTTCAAGGTATTCAATCTTGGTGCGTTCGACTTCCGCCCAGCGCGTCGCTTCGGACTGCGCCTTGATGTAAGCGTCCCAGCGCAGCTGCCAGTCGTGCAGGTTCTGCTCGGCGGCGCGCAGGGTGTCCTGGGCCTCCATCTGTCCCTCTGGATACCGGAAAGCTTCGGTTCAACCTCGGCGATTTCGGATTGAATCGCGCCGGCTTTGCCCTGATCGTCCTGAAGATGCCGCTCAATCTGCGCAAAGGCCTGATCGGCTTCATCACGGGCTTTTTCCAGGCCCTGCTTCAACTCACGCTGATGCTGGACCTGCTGCTCGATGCGCGCCAGCTCGGCGCTGACCCGATAGCCTTCGGACTGCACCTTGGCAAGAGCATCGGACGCTTCGACATGCTGGCTGCGGCACAGCTCGATCTGCGCTTCGGCATGGCGCTGCTCGGACAGCAGCTTCTGCAGGTGCAGTTCGCCGTCGCGCAGGCTGTCCTGGTGCTTGACCAATTCAAGACCCAGTTTCCGGTAATCCATGGCTTTGAGTTGCGCGTCCTTTTCAGCGCGTTCAATCTGCAGGAGCTGGTATTGCTCGGCGGCCCGCGCCTGCTTCTTCAGATGCTCGATCTGCTTGTCGATTTCTTCGCGCAGGTCGCTCAGGCGGTCGAGGTTCTCACGCGTGTTCTTGATGCGCGATTCGGTTTCCTTGCGGCGTTCCTTGTATTTCGAAATGCCGGCGGCCTCTTCGAGATAGACGCGCAGTTCCTCCGGCTTGGCCTCGATGATCTGGCCGATCATGCCCTGTTCGATGATCGAATAGCTGCGCGGTCCGAGTCCGGTGCCGAGGAACAGATCGGTGATGTCGCGGCGGCGGCAGCGCGCGCCGTTGAGATAGTAGTTGGATTGGCCGTCGCGGCTGACCGAGCGCTTGACCGAAATTTCGCTGAAACGGGCGAATTCGCCGCCGATATTGCCTTCGCTGTTGTCGAAAATCAGTTCCACCGTGGCCTGGCTGACCGGTTTGCGGGTCGATGAACCGGAAAAGATGACGTCGGTCAGGGCGTCGCCGCGCAGCCTGGAGGCCGAGCTTTCGCCCATCACCCAGCGGATGGCGTCGATGATGTTGGATTTGCCGCAGCCGTTGGGCCCGACGATGCCGGTCATGTTGGTCGGCAGGTGGAATACAGTGGGATCAACGAAGGATTTGAAGCCGGATAGCTTGATTGTTGAAAGGCGCATGCGTTTTCTGATTATCTGTTTTGCCTGCCAAGCCGAGCCGGACCAGCAAACTGGTGGATTTTCTTCCTGAAACGCGATAATAACTTATTGATTTGAATATACTTATGCGCGCATAGGAAACACTGCATCCAGTATAACGCGAGTCGTCAGAATGAGCGATAGGAAACAGACGGTTTTTACCGGAAAATTCGCGTTCAGCGGTCGGCCTCAGCCGGCGTTTTGGCCTGGATGGCCACGGCATGAATATCGGTTTCAAGCAATCCGCCCAAGGCTTTATAGACCAATTGATGGCGTTTCAGTGCCGTAAGCCCTTCAAATCCGCTGGAAACGATGGCTACCGAGAAATGCCCCCGGCCATCGCGCGCGCCGGCATGTCCGGCGTGCTTATGGCTGTCGTCATGGATGCTGAGCGCATGCGGCGAAAGCGCGGCCAAAGCCTGTTCGATGAGCGCAATGCGGTCCATCTGTCTAAGGCAGTACCGGTTTGTATGGATATATCTCGGCGTCTTGATACACGCCGGCCAGGAAATACGGATCGGCGTCGACCCATTTACGGGCCTGTTCGATGGATTCGAAGGATACCACCAGCATGCTGCCGGAAAAACCGGCATCGCCGGGATTTTCGTCATCGACGGCGGGCATCGGACCGGCGATTTTAAGCCGCCCCTGCGCGCATAGTTCATGCAGGCGGGCCAAGTGCTCCGGACGCGACTGCAGGCGCTGGCTTAATGTGCCAGGCTTGTCTTTAGCGAGGACGATGTACCACATAAAGGATTTGGCGGCCCGGGGGCCGCCAAAAAGTCATGCGTTGACGACGTTGGCGGCTTGTTTGCCCTTGGGGCCTTGGACCACGTCGAAAGAGACGCGCTGGCCTTCTTTCAGCGAGCGGAAGCCTTCTGTGCCGATTGCCGAGAAATGCACGAAGATGTCTTCACTGCCGTCTTCAGGTGCGATGAACCCGAAACCCTTTGCATCATTGAACCACTTAACTGTACCAACACTCATAACGACACCTTAAAAATAAAAAAATGATTGTTCACCAACATGAACCGCCGGTAACCGAAATTATGCACAAATACCAAACGATTGCCAAGCGATTTCTTAACAATTGAGCAGATTATCGATAATCGGCGTTAAACAGCCGCTAACGGAATCGACGTTGGCCAGCACTTCCTGCAGGGTGATTTCGGCATTGTCGGGACCGCAGCCGGCGGCCCAGTTGGCCACTACGCAAAGGCTGGCGTAATCAAGGCCGAGTTCACGCGCGAGGCCGGCTTCCGGCATACCGGTCATGCCGACCAGATCGCAACCGTCGCGCTTCAAGCGGATGATTTCCGCCCTGCTCTCCAGACGCGGGCCTTGCGTCGCCGCATAGCACCCTCCATCAACAACCGCTACGGACGCCGCCACACAGGCTTTCAGGAGCGCCTCTCGCAGGCTCGCGGTATAGGGCTCGGTGAAGTCGACGTGCAGCACCTCGGAGCCGGCCTCTTCGCAGAGTGTGGATATGCGGCCCCAGGTGTAATCGATGATCTGTTCCGGCACCGCCAGAACCCGTGGACCGAAACGCTCGGTGATGCCGCCGACCGTATTGACCGCCAACACCTTGCCGGCACCGATATCCTGCAAGGCTTTCAGGTTGGCGCGGTAATTGACCTTGTGCGGCGGCAGGGCATGCGCTTCGCCGTGCCGGGCCAGAAACGCGATGCGTCTGGCACCCAGACGGGCGATCCGGACCGGGCCTGAAGGACTGCCGTAGGATGTGTCGATATCGACTGTTTCAAGCCATTCAATGCCGGGCAGCCGGTAAACGCCGGTCCCGCCGATAACCGCTAGGTCGACGCCCATCAGCCGTTCATCGCGTAAATGCCCGGCAGATTGCGGCCGTGCTCGTTGACATCCATGCCGTAACCGAACACATACCGGTCCGGAACCATCAGGCCGACGTAGTCGGCTTCCAGGCCCGGCACGCGACGCTCATGCAGCTTGACCGTCATCGCCGCGACCAGGACCCGTGTCGCGCCCTGGTCTTCGCACCAGTCGCGCACGGCTTTCAAGGTATGGCCCTCGTCAAGGATATCGTCGACCAGCAGTACCGGCCTGCCCTCGATGACCGCTGTCGGCCGGCGCAGCCAGGCCAGGCCTGATCCGGTTGTTTCGCCATGGTAACGGGTGGCGTGCACGTAATCGAATTCTGCGTCGATGCCGAGTTCAAGCCCCAGCTTGGCGCCGAAAAACATGCCTCCGTTCATCAAGGTCAGGAAAACAGGATATTGATCATGCAAGTCCCTGCGGATTTTCCCGGCCATGAGTTCGATGGCCTGCTCGATGTCCAAGCGGCTGTATATCAGTTCGGAACGGCTCAGTACATCCTGGATAACACGGCTCATATGGTCAGCTCCGCAGCAGAGATTGCAGTCAACGCCGACCGGTAATCGAGGTCCCCGGCCAGATCATGCCATGATACCCCGCGTTTGGCGCGCAGGCTGTCGAATTTCGACGGACTGTAAGCCGCATGCACCGGCATGGATTCGATGGCGGCGGCCACCAAGGCCGGCGGACAGACCAGCACCGCGTCACAGCCGGCGGCGAGATGCAGGGAAATCCGCGCTCCGACGCCACCGGCGCTTTCAGCCGCCGCCATGCCGATGTCGTCGCTGATCACCAGGCCGCCGAACCCCAGTCTGCGCTTCAGCACCTCATCGATCCAGAACGGCGAATACCCGGCAGGCTCATCGGCGACCTGCGGATAGCGCACATGCGCCATCATCACCGCCTCGGCCTGCGCCTGCAGACCGGCCTTGAACGGCACCAGATCGGCCGCCTCGATCTCCGCAAAGGACCGGTCATCGCAGGCGTCGTCGAAATGGGTGTCTTCCAGGACGGAACCGTGTCCCGGAAAATGTTTCAATGTTGCCGCCATGCCGGCGGCATGCATGCCTTTGACATATGCGGCAATGAACGCGGCCACGGTTTCCGGCCGCGCTGAAAAGGCGCGGTTGCCGATCGCCAGATTGCCACGGCCCAGATCGGCGACCGGTGCGAAGCTCAGGTCAAGGCCTGACGCGATGATTTCGGAAGCCATCAGATAGGCGTGCTGTTCGGCCAAAGCCAGGGCCGACGGCAGATCAACGGCGCTTGATTCAGCGACCCGTTCAAGGCATGGCAAAGCGGCGAAGCCGCTTCGGAAACGCTGCACACGGCCGCCTTCCTGATCGACGCAGATCAGCAGGCTGCGCTCCGTCGCTGCGCGGATAGAACGGCACAATGCCTGCAACTGGTCCTTATCGGCGTAATTGCGCGAGAAAAGAATCACCCCGGCCACGGCCGGATGCTGCAGAAAAGCGCGCTCGTGCTCCAGCAGGACTTGCCCGGATATTCCTATGATCAGCATTTTTTTTCCTCGTCGGTCCATCGGCTGTAGGGCCTGGCCGACAGTTGCATGTTGTAATAACGTGATTGATCGGTGACCTCAGGGCCCAGCCAAGCTGGACGCTCGAAGCTTTCCTGCTCATGGCCCAGCTCTATTTCCGCAACCACCAAACCGTAATTCTCGCCTGCGAATTCATCGATTTCCCACAGATGACCGCCGATGCTGGCGAGATGCCGGGTTTTGTCGATAAGCCCCTGACAGCCCAAGGCCATGAGCTGCTCGGCATCCTGTAACGGAATCGGGTATTCGAACTCCTGGCGTGAGGCGCCCAACTCACGCGACTTGATGTTGATGTTGGCGGACAGGCCGGATATACGGACCCGCACCGAGCAATGCTCACGGCCAGACGCCAACGCATCCGTGTCGTTCAGATAGGCCTGGGCGATGCGTTGGCTGGCATGGACGGCAGCGCGCCAGCCGTCATCGGCGAGCAGGAATTTGCGTTCGATCTCGATGGCCATCAGACGGCCTCGAAAACCGCGATGGATTCGACATGCGCGGTCTGCGGAAACATATCCATGGCGCCCGCCTGCGACAGGCGGTAACCGCGCTCCTGCACCAAATATGCGGCATCACGGGCCAGCGACGCCGGATGGCAGGATACGTACACGATGCGCTCGACACCTTTCAGGTTCAGCTGCTTGAGCACGTCCAAGGCACCGGCGCGTGGCGGATCGAGCAGGATTTTGTTGAAGCGCCGGGTTTTCCAGAGCTGCGCGGAAATGTCCTGCGACAGGTCGGCGGCGGAAAACGCGGCATTGTCGATGCCGTTGCGCAGCGCGTTTTCCTTGGCGCGGTCCACCAAGCCCTGATCGCCTTCGACTCCGACCACTTCACCGACCCGCTTCGCCAGCGGCAGGGTGAAATTACCCAGACCGCAGAAAAGATCAAGCACGACATCCGCGGGTCCCGGTTCGAGCAGCTGCATCACCCTTTCGATCATGGCTTCATTCATGGCGGCGTTGACCTGGATGAAATCGAGCGGCTTGAACTGGAAGCGGATGCCGGAAGCGGCCAGCTCGAAGCTCAACGGCGGGTAATCGGCGCGGATCGGGTGTACCGTATGCACGCCGCCCGGCTGGAGGAATATCTGCGCATCATG
>Ga0105090_10001092_pt1 | contig 14353 bp, 20 predicted proteins | sample PPLLak3March2015_FD_79110 | JGI IMG/M metagenome (GOLD analysis project Ga0105090, IMG submission 79110) | Freshwater sediment microbial communities from Prairie Pothole Lake near Jamestown, North Dakota, USA - PPLs Lake P7 Core (1) Depth... | ecosystem: Environmental > Aquatic > Freshwater >... | reverse complement strand
ATCAAATAGATAGACTTTGGTAGTTCCCATCACGACATACTTTTCTATTCCATTAGTAACAAACCTAGATACCTTTGTAGCATTAAACCCAGCGGGAGGTGTTCCAATTACTGTTGACCCATTATTAGTATAGATTGCTCCATTTAATAATTTGTAGTTAATACCAGACGTAAAGAACTCTGGAGGTAGGTCTACGTCTTGGAGATCAGTATTAACCCCATAATCACCGAGATTTTTAAGCTGCAGAAACTTAGGCATTAGTCTGCACTCAAAACCATTGCGACATTGTACTGAGCTATAGCTAAAGTACCAGCTGCATTATATGTTCTTATTTCAAAAGAATTTGTATTAGCATTGGCACAAGTAGCAATTCTACAAGCAGCATCTTCACAAGTAGCTATTACACCATAAAAAGCGTCAGGAAAAGCTGGGCTAATATTTATCGTGTAGACACCATCGGTTCCAGTAGTAACTGATGAGACATTGCTACTACTTTCTAATATAGTACAATTGCCAAGATAATCATCTTCAAAGTATACCCAAGCCCTAGCAGCATTGGCCTTGGTTGCCGCGTCACCTGCTAAAGACAAAGCAGAAGTGGCATCGGCTTGAGCATCTACAGCTTTACCATCAGCAGTAGCAGCATTGGCTAGCGCTGTTACAGCTTTACCATCGGCTGTTGCTGCATCTGCCAAAGCCTGTGTTGCATCAGCTTGTGCATCTACGGCCTTTCCATCCGCTGTGGCAGCATTAGCTAATGCAGTTGTAGCATTGCCGCCAATGGTGTTTAACTGGGTCTGGATGGCTGATGTAACACCAGCAACATAGTTTAATTCAGTTTCTGTTGCTGTAATTGGCGTAGCAAATCCAACGCCACCAGCACCAGGAAAAATTGTTTTTAGCACGTTTTTCAATAAACGTAAATGGTCATCAGCCTGGCCAACTGGGTCGCTGGCCACAGGATTAGTAACCACCAGGCCTGCTATGGTTGTTGTTGATTCTAAGCCCATCTTATTCCACCTTTATCTTTAATGTTGGACCACCCCAGAGATATCTAATATCCTGGGCTGTTATTTCTGACAATACACCATTGAATCTATTTTCCCATAGCATCGTCGCTTCTGCATCTTTAACATAAGCATTGATTTCCACCATAAGCCCAAAGATGTATGCATCTGGGTGATTATTAGAAACCCAATTAGTCGTAGCACCAGATGTCAATGCTGGTAACTTTTGGTAATAGCTAATCTCTAATACCAAGTTTAGAGTGGCATCATATGGATTGCTGCATATCTCAACAGTATTACCAATTATAGCATATATGCGCTGATTTGAGCCATCCAGCCTAAATGTTGTTATTCTCTCTGGCGATGCCATTTCCATGGGGTAAGAATAATTTTCATTATCTGTATTAACTATCTTAATGTCCTTAATAGATAGAAAATCAGTTGGTAGAGTGTACTCGAAAACATTGTCTACCAACACAGTTTGTACTGTAGTAATCATTGGTTGAGTTTCAAGAGCACGATTAATTTTCGACTCCACCATCTTTAAAAACAAATCCATTTTCCCTATTACTTCAGTGTCTTGTCTATCAGAATAGCCAAGGGCCATGTCCTTGATTTCTGTGTAATTCATTTTAGCTCCAAATGCTTGTTATAGGTGGAGAAGGGGACCACATTGTATTACCATCTAGATCAATAAGCCATGTTATAGCTTCATCGCTTTCATCATACCAGAACCCTGGTGTTAACAGCATTCTACCAGAATCACTAAGATTTGCTTGAACAGAATTTGCTGCTGTCAATATTTGCAACTGACCTATTGCCCCAGTAATGCTCAAATTAGCTTGTATGCTATTATCAGCAGATAAAACATGAGTCATGGTAATTGCACCAGTAGTGCTACCATTGACTTGCGTACTGTTACCAGCTGTTACTGTATGTGACTGTATTACCCCACCAGATATACTCTGATTAACCTGTGTAGAGTTGTCTGCTAACATCTCACCAAGTATGACCTGGACTATTGCACCAGAACTTGACGTATTTGCTTGAGATGAGTTACCGGCTGTTATTATGTTTTCTTGTCCAATTGCACTACTGGTAGACGCATTTACTTGGGTAGAGTTATTCGCTGTTAATACTGTCGCTGGATTAGTTTCTCCGCCTTCCCAATTATCATAATATCCAGATGAACCACCATGGTAAATACCAACGCTACCTGATGAAAAACTTGTGTCAGTAACATCTGTACCTAATTGAACTCCATCTTTATATACTCGTATTGTTGTACCAATAGCTTCTAATCTATATACAGCAGTATTTGACACAGTATCAGTCATTGTCTGCAATGTTGTGGTAACATTATTAACGAGTTTCTGTAATACTTTGCCACTTATATTATATCTATAACCATCCCTATTCGCTGATGATGTTAATATCCTTATGGCTGGCCCACCTACCTCACTACCAGATGTTGGTACAATGCACTGAGAATACTGATCTTCGGCAGGAGTATCAGCATTCCAGTATACGAATCCTACTGATGGACCAGCAGCAGTTAGCCTATTTGTGAGAATTCTAACATCAGATGCAAGACCAACTTTTACCCATGGTACTCCTGCTGGGTTAGAGTCTGCTCTGTTAAAATTATCTGTAGCAGGTAAAGCCATTTCAGTGCCTTATGTTGGCTGGTTGCTAGTATAAACTAATGAAGGGAATGTAATAGGGTTCCCTATTGTTACTGACTGGTCAGATGTTTCATCAGTGACCCACAACACTTCTGATAAAGTAGTATTCAAAAATGCTATATGACTACTAGCACCACCACCACTAGCATTAGCAGCCGCGTCCTGTTTTCCCGCTGCTGTTGTGCAAGTACGAGCAGCCCCAGCAGCCCCGGCTAATGTGAAATCGCCAGATGCCATCGTTGCTTCTGCCAACAGATTGCCAGTTACAGTAGCATAGGAATCACTAGCGGAATAAGTACTAATTAATGCAATTTTGTTACAATTGGCCTTGAGATAATCAAGACCGCCATCTAAAAATTTTTGATGAACCCACTTAGCCATAGTATACCTCTTTAAAGAATTCGATTACAGCCTCTGGTAAAGATATACCAAATTCATAGTATATTTTTACATTTTCAAGTGCTGTTAAAATGCGATTAATCATGTTCGCCCCGATTTGTGTGATTTGTTACCTCGCGTTGGATGATTACCCTGTTTACACGGTCTTCAATTTTATCCAACTTTCTAAATAACGCATCGTGCAATACTTGTATTTCATCTCGTTTAATATAAGACCCAGCGACTAACAGTTCAATCTGGGTTACCTTTTCGGCCAACGATCTGTCAGCACATTGTAAATCTTTAACTGATTCCCATACAGTTTTTAGCAACCATCCAAAGACAGAGCACATGACACCAATGGCAATATTCATAATATCTTGATTCATTTAATCCAGCTCATGGGCGATATTTTATTGCTGCCTCCACAGCGGCTCCTACCATCTTAGCAGCGCCATCAGTTTGGTTTTCATCAAACTCATTTATTACAAGCACTCTTTTATTACCATCTGCCGTAAGAGTGCCTGAAAGGCGTTTATTAGACAAAAACGACCATGCTTCAATTGTTGCGCCTTGCGAATTTGTGTAAACTAATGATGTGCACCCAAATAACAACAGGCTGCCTACTACCACGACCAATTTTAACATATTTGGGTGCAGCATTTAGTTACTCTACTACGTCTGGATTGATATCATCCAACTGTTGTGCAACAGCTTTCAATTCGGCTAAAGCTGCATCAACTTCAGGTGTAGTAACTACGGTAGCCAATTGAGCTTCAAGAGCGTCAATTCTGGCAGTGATTTCACCAGCGGCTTTAACCAGTTGTGCTTTGGTACCATCCAATATTTGTTTAAGTTCTTCGAGTGTCATGAGTATTTTTCCTAAGAAAGTTGTTAGCCCATTAAGTGTATCCTCAATATTTCGTGGGCAATTGCAAAATAAAGAGGGTAATTTAAAGTTCATCAGTTGACCTACGTTATTGAATAGCAACCAGCCGATATACTTGGTTTCTTTTCAACATCAAGACTAGAACCAGAAAGTGCTAGAATAGTTTTGTTTGTACGATAATCAGTAATAGTTAGTGCAGCATCTTGTATAACATTAGGCGTACCATTTACATTAGTAAACGCTTTATTGCTTACCACATTATTGAAATTTGATGACGTATATGTAACCCCAGAATTACCTAAAATAGCAGCAGTACCACCAGCGCTATATAATAGGCAATCTGTTAAACTGGTTATTGACGCTGGTGTAATTGATGAAAGATTAATTGCATATGTAGTGAATCCAGTTAGCGAGCATTTTGTTAATGTCAGCTTTCCTCCCGAACTGTTTTGAGAGCAGACAACACTACCAGTAGTTGCAAGCAAGGAATCATTTGCTGATATTGTTCCAATACCTGATAAAACGGACAATGGTGCAGACGTACCACTACTCACTTCGCACCGAGCAATATCTATTTTCCCTTTTGACGCTTGGAAAGCATTGGCGTTTGTTACAGATATTTTACTATCAATCACCCGCACCGTTGATGCTGCGGCATCTGTTGCATTGTTTATAAATGCACCGGCGGCAGTATTTCTGAAGTTAATGTCTCGAATATCAACGCGACCTGTCCTTGGTGTATCTCGCATTTCAAGATAAGCAAACGTAATACCGACAACGACCTCTGGCCCGTTTTTACCACACCCTTTAATTACTGTGGGGTATATTGGGTTTGGTTCAGATGGGTACAGAGGCGATAAAAAATTTGCAGAAACACCCGTAGTTTCTGCTAATGTTCCAATAATGCGTATAACTGCCCCATTTGGAGACCTATTAGAACCAAGAGCATATGTCAGGGTTTTAAATGGTGTACGTGGCGAGTAACCGTAGCCAGCCCCGTTTGTCCCAAGAGTGTTGTCTACAAAAGTGAATGGTATAATTGACTCAATACCATACTCATATAGAGTTCCATCTGCACCAATTTCTGTCCTGGCTCCATGCTTTGTTTCATCAAACACTTCAACTGTTGGTCGAATAGCCATTGTTGCACCGACCATATTTGAAGCGAATGTGTTCCCTGCTATCCATATTTTATCATCCCACTCTAAAAAAGACGCTGGGCCTTGTGATGTTCTTGGCACTCTACATCTTGCAGTTGCTACACATTTCCATGTTAATCCTCCATCTACACTTGTTATGAACCTTGTAGTATAAACATTTTGGTCTGTTGTTGTTTCAACAATTTCACAAGCAATCAAAGTATTTGTTGAAGTATGCTTTTGTATCCAGTATAGCGAATGCCCGTCCCAGTCAGGACTCCATGGATTATAAACACGTTCATAGTATGTAAGTTCATAGTCCATTTTCCAAATACCAGCTTCAACATCAGACAGAGCAGCGGAAATACCCCCGCCTAAATCGACTGGGTTTAAGATATGATTAGGCTCAAAATGTAAGTCTGTTGTGGCGTAGCGTTTTAATCCGTAAAGAATTTTACAACCTTCTTTATTTGCTATTTGGGCGTGAGTCATGCCAACAGGAATAGTGCGCAAAATACTATCCAGTCGCATTAAGCCATTTTGTGCCGCAGTATCACCAAACCCTACCCATATATACCCATAATAAGGGTCTTGTTTTACAAAATGGATATGCCTTGAGGAGCTTAAAAATATTGAACGTGTCCATGTAGTACCAAGATCATGTGATACGACAACAGCTACATCCTGATTACCAGAACCCGCAACATTATACTCACCGTAGGCATAGTAGGTTCTACCACCTTCTTTTATCTCTGCAAAGCCACGCTCACCCAAAATAGAAACGTTTGCGATATGCGTTGAACCATTATAACCAATGCGACTAATAGGCGCTTTATTATCAAAAGCAGGGTAATTGTTCCCCCAATTTGCCCCATTATCCACACTTTTATATAAGAATGCTTTGGTATCTGAAAAACGTATAACCTGTGCAAAAACATAGCCATTGTCAGTTGTGAATATCCCAGATGGATAGGAACTAGCGCCTAATGTTGTCACTCCATCTTCACTGTAAAGTAATGTGCAATCTTGTACTATAGTTTCTGCGTATGCTAAGGTTGTACGAGAGATAGATTTTCCATCTGCGTTACGCCCAAAAACATATTGGCCATCTTTACTTGCAGCGTAAAATATAATAGGTACTTGGTCTACACCTTCAAGTCTAGTATTTTGGGGCACTTTACCAGTAATAAAAGGAGTCCAATATAGCCCATCGCTTTTATATAGCGTATACCCATCTTGCACTAATGCAAGCCCCTTATAATCAGCTGGGTCTGGCATATCTGCATAAGTAGCATACTCTGGTACGCCATTGTTTTCAACAATTTTACGATCTCTCATTTTAATACCTACTATGTCCAGAATGGTGGAGCTTTTTGTTTAGTGCCAATACCTGTTGATTGATAATGAATGTCTATTGCAAAAACAAAAGGTGAATTTGGCGAGCCACCTGTTATTGTAGGTATTGTAGTAAAATCAAAATTTACTAGTAACAAACCATCAACTTCAATCAAAGCGTTGTCAATAAGCGTCGCAGAACCACCAGTACTAGTAATAGCAACTTCATCAATTCGATGCCTATACCTAGGTGTCGTTGCAATATTCGTTGTGTTATAAGTAATGGTTGTATTCTTTTCAGCAGTAAAATCCGCTTGATTATGTCCTTTTGCATAAGAACAATAAAAGTTCATTACTGCATTGCCACTTATTGCGGTTCCATTGTGGGCCCAGTGTGCATGAATGAATAGATCGGAACCCATAACGTAATCATGTGGTATATGAAATACATTATCACTTCTATCACCAGCTGCGAATGCCCAGTTCCTAACTTGACCACCCCTAAATATTTCAAGAGTGGCCTGATTAGGAGCGGATGCTCTAGGCGCAACTGTCCCAAGTAAATCGACCCAAGGGTATGTTGGTACAGAGGTGTCTACTTTTATACCAGTGTTTTGCGTCTTTGGCAAAACTAATGTTGTATCAACGACGCCAGCGGGTGCTTGGTTTCTATGTGTAAATACGCTTTTCATTATGCTGTTAACCCACGAGTAGCACAGTTGTCAACTGCCAGTGTAGTAGTACCACCTGCAACATAAGAAAGCCAACCAGCATCCCAAGCAGTGTATGCTGGACTAGGGTTTGCATGTGGATTTGTGTTTTGAGCAGCGCTGGCCTTTGAAGCTTCACGACCTTCAGCATATGCTTTAGAGCTTCTGAAGGTTGGATTAACTGCTGTTCCTGCTATAACTTTACCTGGCATGACGATACCTCAACTATCTGTTTTTTGAATACCAAGGCCAGCTGTAATAGCTGTGCCTAATAAAATTAGTCCTGTTACGTCCTTGCCCATCCAGTAAGCTGGAATCCCTACTATAGCAACTAAGCCCCAAACAGCAGCTCTTTTACTTGAATTTTGTGTAAGTTTAAAATCAATCATGTGAAATTAGTGTTTATCTTGAACTAAGCAGGCTTTACCCATAGGGCTCTGTAAGAACCTATGCATTTCTCTACCTGCAATTTCAGAATCCAAGTTATTTAAATCATAGCCGTCACGGATGGCACGATCATAAACAATCATTGGGATTGATGCTACCTGGCGACCCCATGTACCGCCTTCACCACCTTGACCTAGGTCGCGGATGACACCAGGGTTTTGTCTTAATCTTGCATTACGAGCTAGAATAAGGTCTTCAGTGGGTTGAGTAAGTTTGTGGGCTATCTCAGTACAATGGGTGTCAAATTCCGATCTGAAAACTTCATCAACCATATGTTCCACCTGATTCTTTATAAAATGCTAATAATGTTTCAAATTTGTGGGTACGTTGACCGTAAGTATTGCCTGGTAAACTGGCCCATATCCTGGCACACTTAGCTATGGCCTTTTCTAATCGGCCTTCTTCTACATCACCGATAGCGCCGCATTCTTTTATTAGCTGTACTGCTACTTTATCCTGAGATTCAGGGCTAAAGTCTTTTAACCTCAATGTCCTTTTGTAGTACGGCCAAAACCTAAATAAAATCTGGTATTTCCCTGACGCGGTTGAGTACAATCCGTGGTTGTTGATCTGCTTCGCTTTTCTACCACGAGCGAATGGATGGTCTGAATAATCTGTAAATCTCTCAGGTTTACCGCTAATACCAGTAACAATGATATCGTAACCATGATTAAGAGTATGAGAACTATTCGAAGTGCCTTCACTTTTACCTACCATGTCTAGAAAAGCTAGCAAGTTCTTACTGTGCATCGTTACTTCTCGGCAAGTTCCAAAAATTGCCAAAGAGTACCTAGCTCTGCTCGTGTTGCAATGCCTTCATCACCAGGGGCAAGAATGCCACTTGTGAGGCATACATTATGGTCAGATGTATTCAGCACTGTTAATTTATCAGTTGCAGATATAGCTACCTCTTCTTCTACATCTTGCGCTGCTTCAAATGCTTTTTCCATTAATACTGCTCTATTCGCATCTGCGTCTACATCTGTTATAACTTTCTTTGTTGCACCCATGATATTCTCCAATGTTAAAAACTGCCCGGAAAGGGGTCTAACCGGGCAGGAAACTCAACGATTCTAAGGACTAGGAAAAATCGTTTGGTTTAGTACGTCATCGCAGCAGCACTATCGATATCACCGATAATACCGAGCGCTTTCTCATTGAAGACCTTCAACGTCCAATCAACAGACATTTGACGATTTTCAGCCAAACCAGTTTTGGCCAACGTTTCAGTTCTGTAACCACCCATGTAAGACAAGGCTAAATAGGCAGGGTCAAGGATGAAGACATCGTTACGGTCAGTGTCGTGCAATTGTTGTAGACGATTCGGAACGAATTTCAACGTACCAAAGTCGGAAACATATACATTGACGGCACCAACAGCGGTAGCAGCTTTGGCATTGCTTTCCAGCTCATTGGTGATCGTAGCAATACGAGCAGATGAAGAGAAAAGATACTCAGAGATACGGCTGATAACGGCTGGACGGGTCATCAAGATAGTAGGGTCGCCACCAGCATTATAGATTGTTTCAATAGCAAGTTTCAGTTTGGTTTCAGTCAATGCAGACTTAGCCACTGAAGTACGAGCAACTGTCAAGCCAGTTGATGTATTGAAACCACCAGCAGTACCATTGATGTGGGTAGTTTCCAACCAGGAAGGAAGGCCACCTACTTTACCAGCAGTGGCATTACCATCATCAGCTACGGAAGCTTGGTTGCTTAGTGCAATAGCCTCAACATCACGACGAAGTTCTTGTTGGCGTCTTGATAACTGATACGCCAGTTCTTTAGCACGACCAATAACATTTGACTGATCAGCTCGGAAAGAAACACGTACCACTTTATCAGAAATCTGTGAACGATTGCCCACGCGTGTTCCGATCGCAGTATTGTTACCGGAAGCATCAGAGCCGTCAACAACAGCATTAGTAAGATCAACGGCCGCCAGCGCATCAAGCGTCCACTCAGTGAAAGAATTATCATGCGTTTCGCTCCCAATCATATCAGTGAAAGGTAAAGGGATTTTTGAAATGTCCCAAATTTTGTTCATCACGTCTTCGCGGATTAATCCGCCTTTAAGTGCAGCTTTTAGGTCAGCTGAATCCAGGTTTGCGGTACTCATTTTTATCCACCATTCAATAAAAGTTCCGCGATTGCCGAAGTTTGCAAATCGCGTTTGGCCGAGGTGTTTTTAGCATTTTTGGCCTGTTGTGTTAAAATTTCAAGTTTTGATTTTTTCCTAACAGGCGTACCAGTTGGTTTTTGAAATTTAGGAACAGCTTTACTAACCTTTTTATCGGCTATCTTTTTGCCTTCCCTATAAGCTTTAGCGTCTTTCAGTACTTCAAAGATTCTAGCATCTTGGATGTTCGCGAAGTCACCCTTCGAGAATCCATACGCCTCTTCAATAAATGTTTCAAATTCACCTAGAGCTTTCTTAAACACTTCCGGTTTTGCCCAAGTAGGATTTTTCTCTATAACCTTTTCAACCTGTGTTTGCAAGTACTCATTCATTTGGGCTTGTGATTGCCCTTGTAACTTTTGTTGCTCTTCAGACTGTTCAGCATAAACAGCATTTTTGATACGGTCTAATTCAGCTTGTCTCATCTGAAAATCTTGTACCATTGCTGCATATTCTGCAGGATTAGAATATCGCAATTGCTCCCAATCTACGCCTTGGAACTCTCTTAACAAGTTACCTTCAAGGTGCACTGTTAATTTTTGAGCGTCTTCAAGCTTCTTTTGATAGTCTTTTGCAACATAATGTTTTGCTTCTTCGAACTGCTTGCGCTCTGCTGCCAGGGCTTGGGCTTTGTTCGTATTACTTTTGTTGGTTTGATAACCGGCAATAAGCTCATTAACTGGTACAGTATCAATCTTACCATCAATTTTAACATTGATACCAAGCACTTCACCATCATCAGATAATGCTATTTTAGATTCATCAATACCAAGAACCTTGCCCCAAGACAGCTCTTCATCTTCGGCATCGGTGTCTTCTTCATTTTCTTCTTCGCCATCATCTTCACCATCAAGGTTTAGCTCAAGTTCGCCTTCTTCCTCGCCTTCTTCCTCGCCTTCTTCATTGGATGCCTTAGATTGGGTGGAGCCCTCTTCGTCATCTTGCTTCTTGGCTGCAGCTTTTGGTTTGGGTTTTGCAGGTGCTTCATCTTCGCCCATTAAAATCTGGGCCATTTGTGTTAAATTATCAACGCTCGCCGCTTGGGTAGAGTTAGTTGTTTCATCAGCCATTTTATCTTTCCTCTAATTGTTTATCAGCAAGTTTGCCAGTTTCAATAGCCAGTAGGATACCAGAAACAATCTGGTCCAAGGCTTGTTGTTTAAACTTTACGAAGTGACATGTATTGATGTCAACGCTTAAGAACTCATCGAATAGCTCTCTTTGCTTATCTTCCGTGTACTTTTTCATGAAGTGCATCCAAGCCATATTAGCTTGCTCACCCAGTTTAGACTCTCTTATGAGTTGGTCTCTATGATCTTCATTTGTCATCTAGTATTACCCCTTGCATAGCTAGCATCTCTCATACCAGCTTTGTATCCTTCTATGAATATAGACAGACTTTTACTATCAGCAGGTTGCTTGTGCCCACTTCTTTTAGTCAGAATCTCATAGCACAATTTTAATCTATTTTTAAATGTTAAAGTCATTCCTCAGTTGCCCCTTTATTTTCCTGATAACTCATTTCCAATTGTTGCTGCTTATATTGTGCTTCTAATTCAGTTATTCTCAACGCTAAATCAGATGCCAATTTTTGGTAATCAAACTCCAATCGGTCGTCTTTCTCTTGGCCGTTAGCAACTTGTTGGACGATCTTAATCTGTGACTCAAGCTGGGCCAATTGAGCTTCGTATGTTTGTTTGTCCATTTCACGCTGATGTTTAGCAAGTTCAGTTTGGCCCTTCAACTTAACGTTTTCTTGTGCAACTTGAGCTTTAAGCATTTCTGCTTGAGCCAGTTGTACTTGCATTTGAATCATTGCTTGTTGCTGCTGATCTGCTTTCTGCTTCTCAGCCTGCATTTGTTGGTCTGATTGCAGTTGCTTCTGCTTACCTGAATCGCTAGTCGGGTCAATAAAATACTTATCAGCACCATTAAGACCAGAGAACTTACAAAAATCATTTAATGCTGAGTATACTTTGGTTGGGTCAACTATTGCTTGCCCTGGCATTTGTAGTGCTTGGGTTTGCATTTGAATAACTTGGTTGATTGCTGCCAGTTTGGCTGTAGTATCTCCAGAGCCAGTACCAACACGAACAGTTGATTCAGAACGCTCATTCCACTGAGCAGGATTGATTTGTACCCATTCACCCCTAAATTTGAAATTCTCAATGGTATCGACATGACGCCTCGCTAAATCTCTAATCTTTAAGCAAAGGGGTTTAATCCCCGTTTCTGCAAATACGCGAACTATTAAGCCTACCAATTCTTCTTTGGCAGTCATTAGTCGCTCTACACCTTGAGAACCTACACGATCGCCAATGTTTTGTGGTGTTGCGCTACCTTCAGCAGATACTCCAGAACGTCCTGCACGCACTTCATCAAGGTAACGCATGAATTCGAATGATTCCATACCAATCTTAGGCGTGATGATTGGGAATAGCGCATCAGGCCTGGACATTCTAACTACGCCGCCTGGTCGAGATACCAATATGTCATCCATGTTAACTTGACCTGTCAAAACACCCATACGTTGGTTATTTTGCAAGTATATATTATCTTGAATATTGCGTATCAATGCGGTTTTGTTATCTTGAATTTCTTTCAGTCTATCAAAGATTGATAAACCTTGAAATTTATGTGACATCAAAATAGCTGTGGCGCTAATCCATGGACTTTCTGTCATCTCCTCCATTGAGATGAACGTATCAAATGTTTCATTACCTGCGCAGGTTACTTTGACATACTCTGCGATACCATCGCCATCAATGTCAATGTACAAATAGCATTCCACTACTTGTATTAAACGCATTGCATCATTGGCTTTAGTCCAACCTTCATTAACAGTCGAATTTTCACCTTGCAATTGGAAACGATAATTGGACTGGTTGTTAAATCCTGTACTTAGCTCGTCAAGTATGCCTTCAGAAACGCCCTCCTCACGCAATTGTGAAAGAGTTTTGTTTGTTACATGCGCAGTAAACCTAGCATCTGTTAAGTCAATTGAGTTATGACTTGAGTTAACCCTGAACTCTTCTGGAGGTACAGGTAGGACGCGGATTTTTGGTTTCTTTACTGTTATCTGAATCTTAACATTAAACAGTATTTGCTGACCAAGCATTGGGTCTATGTCTATTATTTGTTCCATAGACAAGAGTTCAACGGTCTTATCAGACAACAGCATTTGTAATTGCTGTTCTGTTAAACCGGTATACTCTTCTTTAGTTACCTGGTCATGAGACTCATAGTAACACTTAAGAATTCCATTACGCTGTAATAGCGCATCCTTAACAAACTGGTGGACCAATATGAAACCTGGGTTTTTCTTCATCAGAATATTGTAAACGTACTCTGATTCTAGTTCAGCTTGTCTTTCATCCTCTGGACCGCATGGGTCAAAGATAACGATTTCGTTCGTTTGAGTGAATGACTTCATTATTTGTGGCATAATCCACTCAATAGCATCTGCAACGTCTAAAGACATTAAAGATGATTTGCCTTCAACTTCAGTACCGTTGGGCTCACCAAGATAATACGCCAGTGGAGTCTCCAAGTTGTTGTTAACTGGAGCATTCTCTAACTCAGCGTTTACGATGTCAAGAATATCATCGTTAGTTAATTTTGGTGTTTTTGCCATTACTCTTGTAGCCCTGGTGATAAAAATGGTGGAATGTATCTTTTTCTTAGTTGATCCAATACTTCTTCTATTGTTAAACCACGATCTTGCATTTGGTTTGATACTGCTTCTTGTGAATCTTGCATCCTAACGCCATTTCCATATTTTGCTAGTTGGGCTATTAGACTAGTATATGCTTGCGCTTTAGAGCCTAATCTATTTTCAATATCGTATGCCCTAAAGTCACCACCCTCATCTGGATACATTTGTGAATATGGATGAACTACACTCTTATATACATCTGATAGCGCGCTTCTGTTGCCAGCCATCCTGGCTTGTTCTTCACCAAAATTATCTGTATAGCCCAGTCTATTTGTTTTTTGTTTAAGGTCTACTATTGGCCCTAGAGGTAAATTAGTATCAATTTGTTTTTCATGCTGCTTTTCATGATTAAGAGCTTTTACTAATGAGCTTATATCTAAGGTATTATTTAGCAGTATACCTGTATATTTATTAGTACGCGGAGGTTTGATTAGTGTTACACCCATAACATGACTGGGCAGCTTAGCTGCTTTGACACCATTAGGCAGCCCTGGGCCACGATACTGATCTGGCTCACCTTGCATAACTAATTTACCTTGGTTATTTTTCCAAGGGTATTGTTTATAGCGGGCCCACAACTCTTCTGGGCTCATGCCGTTTAATGCATCATAAAGCGCCTGGCTCATCCTTTGTCCTCAAAAATTAGTGCTCGGTTACGTTATCCGGCAACCCTAGGGTTCGTATGCTTCTGTGTCTCACTACTTTAGCAATTCTATCTGTAACTTGCGTTTTGTTTAGAGTAATCAATTGGCTTAGTGTTATCAAAACCTCCGATAACTCTACCACCACCAACTGCTCCTAAAAATAAATACTGGCAAGCATCACAGGCATGTGAATACTTGCCTTTATCTGGTTTCTCTTGGTAACGT
>Ga0105090_10001089_pt1 | contig 14365 bp, 15 predicted proteins | sample PPLLak3March2015_FD_79110 | JGI IMG/M metagenome (GOLD analysis project Ga0105090, IMG submission 79110) | Freshwater sediment microbial communities from Prairie Pothole Lake near Jamestown, North Dakota, USA - PPLs Lake P7 Core (1) Depth... | ecosystem: Environmental > Aquatic > Freshwater >... | reverse complement strand
CCCGACGCGAAGATCGGCACCACGGGCCGCGGCATCGGCCCCGCCTACGAGGACAAGATCGCGCGCCGCGCGCTGCGCGTGCAGGACCTCGCCGATCCCGAGCGCTTCGCGGCGAAGCTCGCCAAGCTGCTCGAGTATCACAACTTCCTGCTGACGAACTACTTCCGCCGGAGCGCGGTGCCGTTCGAGCAGACGCGCGACGAGGCGCTCGCGCAGGCCCGCGAGATCGCGCCGATGGTGGGCGACGTCGCGGCGAAGATCAACGCGATGCGCAAGCGCGGCGAATCGCTGGTGTTCGAGGGCGCGCAGGGCGCGCTGCTCGACATCGACCACGGCACCTACCCCTACGTGACCAGCTCGAACTGCCTCGCCGGCGCAGCCGCACCGGGCAGCGGCATCGGACCGAAGCTGCTCGACTACGTGCTCGGCATCGTCAAGGCCTATACGACGCGCGTCGGCGGCGGCCCCTTCCCCACCGAGCTGACCGACGCGGTCGGCGCCGGGCTCGCCAAGCGCGGCAACGAGTTCGGCTCGGTCACCGGCCGGCCGCGCCGCTGCGGCTGGCTCGACATCCCGCTGCTGCGCCGCTCGTTCGAGCTCAACGGTGTCGACGGCATGTGCGTCATGAAGCTCGACGTGCTCGACGGCATGGACGAGATCCGCGTGTGCACGCACTACGAGGTCGGCGGCGAGCGTGTCGACCGCATCCCCACCGGCGCCGAGGCGGTGGCGAAGTGCGTGCCGGTCTACGAGACGCTGCCCGGCTGGAAGGACAGCACGGTGGGCGTGCGCAGCCTCGACGGCCTGCCCGCCGCCGCGCGCGCGTACCTGGCGCGGATCGAGGAGCTCACCGCGACGCCGATCGCGATGGTGTCGACGGGGCCCGATCGCGACGATACGATCCTGCTGCGCCATCCATTCCACTGATTCGCCTGCGCGAGCCTGCCCGATGAGCCTCCACGTCACCTGGGAGCAGTACAACGCGCTGACCGAGCGGCTCGCGCTGGTCGTGCACGAGTCCGGCTTCCGCTTCAACCAGATCATCTGCATCGCGCGCGGCGGCCTGCGCGTCGGCGACGTGCTGTCGCGCATCTTCGAAACGCCGCTCGCCATCCTGTCGACGCACTCGTACGCCTCGGGCGGCGGCACGATCCGCGGCGAGCTGGTGATCGCCGAGCACATGACGATGACGAGCCCGCGCCTCGGCGACCGCGTGCTGCTGGTCGACGACATGGTCGATTCCGGGCATACGCTGGAGAAGGTCGTGAAGACGCTGCCGCAGCGCTTTCCGACGATCACCCAGATGAAGTCCGCGGTGCTGTGGTGGAAGGCCTGCTCGGTATTCAAGCCCGATTTCCACGTCGACTACCTGGCCGACAACCCCTGGATCCACCAGCCGTTCGAGGTCTACGACAACCTGCGGCCGGGCCAGCTGCGGGACCGCCTGCTAGGCTGAGACGCACGCGGTCCACGCACAAGCAAAACGCCCGCGCGGGGCGGGCGTTGGCTGTCATGCGGTGGTGCCCAGAAGAGGACTCGAACCTCCACAGTCTTGCGACCGCTAGGACCTGAACCTAGTGCGTCTACCAATTCCGCCATCTGGGCCAGACGCCAATTATACAACGGCTTAGGGCCGCCTACCAAGCCGCCGGCGGTACCGCGCCGCCCCCACCTTGCTATGCTGGCAACGCCCGCACAGCCCATTGCGAAGTCCGATGCCACGCAAGTCCACCCCCCCTGCCCTTCCGCCGCTCGACCGCGCGCGCATCCTCGCCGAGTTGCGCGCCGCCGGCGTGCCGATGGCCCGGGACGAGCTCGCCGATGCGGCGGGCGCAAAGCGCCGCGACCGTGAAGCGTTCGACGCCGCGCTCGACGACGCGATCCGCGCCGGCGACATCATCGTCAACCGCAAGGGCGAGCTGCTCGTCGCCGCGAAGCTCGACCTCGTGCGAGGTACCGTGCAGGGCCACGCCGATGGCTACGGCTTCCTCGTGCCCGACGCCGGCGGCGACGACCTGTTCCTGAGTCCCCGCGAGATGCACAAGGCGCTGCACGGCGACCGTGTGGCCGCGCGCGTCACCGGCACCGACCGCCGCGGGCGGCCGGAGGGCGAGATCGTCGAGGTGCTCGAGCGCGTGAACAAGCAGGTCGTCGGACGCCTGCATCACGAGCGCGGCGCCTGGTTCGTCGAGGCGGAGGACCGGCGCCTGAGCCAGGACATCCTCGTGGCACCGGAGGACCGCGGCACCGCGAAGGAAGGCGAGATCGTCGTCGTCGACCTGGTCGCGCAGCCCTCCGAGAACAGCGAGGCCGCCGGGCGCGTCGTCGAGGTGCTCGGCCGGCCCACGGACCCCGGCATGGAGATCGAGATCGCACTGCGCAAGCACGCGCTGCCGTTCCAGTTCTCCAACGCGGTGAAGGCGCTGGCGGCGAAGCTGCCGAAGGAAGTGCGCGCTGCCGATCTGCGCGGACGCGAGGATCTCCGCGACCTCGCGCTGGTGACGATCGACGGCGAGACAGCGAAGGACTTCGACGACGCCGTCTTCTGCGAGCGCAAGGGCAAGGGCTTCCGCCTCGTGGTGGCCATCGCCGACGTCTCCCACTATGTGCGCGACGGCGACGCGCTCGACCGTGATGCGCGCGAGCGCGGCAACTCGGTGTACTTCCCGCGCCGGGTCATCCCGATGCTGCCCGAGGAGCTGTCCAACGAGCTGTGCTCGCTCAGGGCCCACGTCGACCGGCTGTGCATGGTCTGCGACATGGAGATCGGCCCCAAGGGCGAGATCCGCCGCTATCGCTTCTACCCGGCGGTCATGCACAGCCGCGCGCGGCTCACCTACACGAAGGTCTGGCGCTGGCTGTCCGAGCCGGCGACGCGCGAAGGCAACGAGGTGCGCGAGCTCATGCCGCATCTCGAGAACCTCTACGCGCTCTACAAGGTGCTCGCCGCGGCGCGCGAGGCGCGCGGCGCGATCGACTTCGACACCGTCGAGCTCGCGCTGATCTTCGACGACGAGGGGCGCATCGAGCGCATCGTCCCGACGGCGCGCAACGATGCGCACCGGCTGATCGAGGAGTGCATGCTCGCGGCCAACGTATGTACAGCCGACTTCCTGCGCGGCCACGAGCACCCGGCGCTCTACCGCGTGCACGAGGGGCCGCCGCCGGAGAAGCTCGAGGCGCTGCGCGCGTTCCTCGGCAGCTCGGCGCTGAGCTTGGGCGGCGGCGACAAGCCGCAGCCTGCCGACTATGCGAAGCTGCTGGCGAAGATCGACGGCCGGCCCGACGAGGCGCTGCTGCAGCAGGTGCTGCTGCGTTCGCTGTCGCAGGCGCAGTACCACCCGGACAACGTGGGGCACTTCGGGCTGGCCTTCGATGCCTATACGCACTTCACCTCGCCGATCCGCCGCTATCCCGACCTCACCGTGCATCGCGCGATCAAGGCATGCCTCGCCGGCAAGCGCTACGTGCCGAAGGACACCGGCTGGGAGGCGCTCGGGCTGCACTGCTCGGCGACCGAGCGCCGCGCCGACGAGGCCACGCGCGACGTCGAGCGCTGGCTCAAGTGCTGGTACATGAAGGACCGCATCGGCGAGGAGCACGACGGCACCATCAGCGGCGTGGCCGGTTTCGGCATCTTCGTCACGCTCGACGGCATGAACGTCGACGGGCTGGTGCACATCACCGAGCTTGGCCGCGACTACTTCCACTTCGACAAGGTGCGCCACGCGCTGGTCGGCGAGCGCGGCGGGCGCGTGTTCCAGCTCGCCGGGCGCGTGCGCGTGAAGGTCGCGCGCGTCGACCTCGAGACGACGAAGATCGACTTCGTGCTCGCCGACGAGAATCCCGGCGCGGGGGCACGCGCGCGCAACGCCGCGTGACGCGGGCGCCGACGTCGCGGTCGCGTTCCGCGCTGCGGCAGGTTGCGGGCAGCGGCGCGCTCGCCGCGGAGGGTCGACTGACCGCGCGCCGGGGCTACAGCGCGCGCACGAACGCGAGCACGCACCACAGCGCGAGCACCAGCAAGGCAGTCCACGACAGCGCACTGCCCCAGAAGCGGCCGATCGAGACGCCGCTGCGCCCGGACAGGCCGTACGCGTGCATCACCCGCCCGAGCACGATCGCGATCCCGCAGGCGTGCAGCAGCAGCGGGTCGGCACGGTTCAGTTCGGCGACGAGCAGCAGCAGCACGCCGGGTACCGCCCACTCGACGGCGTTGCCGTGCACGCGGATCGCGCGCTGCAGGTCCTTGTCGCCGCCGTCGCCCAGCCCCACCTTGCGCGCGCGGCGCAGGCGCGAGACGAGCCCCGCGAGCACGACCAGCAGCACGCCGACGAGGCCGGCGTAGAGGGCGGTCACCACCGGAATTGTCATGGAGTTCATCGCTGTCTGCCTCGTTCGTCCACCCTCACCCCCAACCCCTCTCCCGCTGACGCGGGCGAGGGGAGAACTACGCCCTCACCCCCCGGCCCCTCCCCTGCGCGCGCGGGCGACGCGGGGGTCGTTCTCCCCTCTCCCGGCGTACGCCGGGAGAGGGGCCGGGGGTGAGGGCCGCTCATTCGGCCTCCTCGATCCACATCATCTGGATCGCCTCGAGGATCTTCTCGCTGCTCTTCTGCGGTTCGTCGGCGAAGCCGGGCAGCTCGCAGACCCAGCGGTGCAGGTCGGTGAAGCGCACGTACTGCGGGTCGACGTCCGGATGCGCTTCGAGGAGCGCGATCGCGACGTCGCGGGAATCGGTCCACTTCATCGTTCGCTCCTTCCGCCCGCCGCTCAGGACTTCATCTCGCGGGCGTAGTTGATCGTGTACTTCGGAACCTCGACGATCAGCGGCGCTTCGCCGACGATCGCCTGGCAGGACAGGCGCGACAGCGGCGTCAGACCCCACGCACGGTCGAGCAGGTCGTCCTCGTCCTCGGTGGACTCCGCCAGCGACGCGAAGCCCTCGCGGACGATGACGTGGCAGGTCGTGCAAGCGCACGACTTCTCGCAGGCGTGCTCGACGTCCACGCCGTGGTCGAGCAGGTTGTCCAGCAGCGACTTGCCGGACTCCGCCTCGAACGACGTGCCCTCGGGACACAGCTCGGCGTGGGGCAGCACGGTGATCGTGGGCATGACTACTCGCCGACCAGCGTGTCGACGTTGCGACCGGAGAGCGCCTTCGACACCGAGCGGTCCATGCGCCGCGCGGCAAGGCCTTCGCTGGCGCGGTTGAGCGCCTCGACCGCGGCGCGCAGCGACCCCGCATCGTCGCCGCCGCGGTGCCGTGCAACCTCGGCGAGCGCCGCGTCGATCGTCGCGCGCTCGCGCTCCTCGAGCAGGTCGCCGTCGGCCGCCACCGCGTTGCGCACCTGCTCGGCGAGCTGGTCGGCCTCGACCGCAGCCTCCGCGAACGCGCGCGCCGCCATGTCCTCGGCGGCGTGCGCGTAGGAATCCTGCAGCATGCGCGCGATGTCGCCGTCGGACAGCCCGTAGGACGGCTTGACGACGACGGACGCCTCGATGCCCGAGACCTGCTCGCGCGCCGACGCGGAGAGCAGGCCGTCGGCGTCGACCTGAAAGGTGACCCGGATGCGCGCCGCGCCGGCCGCCATCGGCGGGATGCCGCGCAGCTCGAAGCGGGCGAGCGAGCGGCAGTCGGCTACGCGCTCGCGCTCGCCCTGCACGACGTGGATCACCATCGCCGTCTGGCCGTCGCGGTAGGTCGTGAACTCCTGGGCGCGCGAGACCGGGATCGTCGAGTTGCGCGGGACGATCTTCTCGGCGAGCCCTCCCATCGTCTCCAGGCCCAGCGACAGCGGGATCACGTCGAGCAGCAACCAGTCGTCGCCGCGCTCGCGGTTGCCCATGAGCGCATTGGCCTGCATCGCGGCGCCCAGCGCCACCACCTCATCCGGGTTCAGGTTGGTGAGCGGCGGCTGGCCGAAGAACTCGGCGACGGCGCGGCGGATGCGGGGCATGCGCGTGGCGCCCCCCACCAGCACCACACCCTTGATGTCGGCGACGTCGAGCTTCGCGTCGCGCAGCGCGCGGCGCACCGGCTGCAGCGTCTTCTGCACCAGCTGCTGCGTGATGCCGGCGAACGTGTCCGAGGTGAGCGAGAGGTTGACGTCGTCGCCCGTCGCCAGCCGCGCGACGATCGGCGCGGCCTGGTGACCGGTCAGCATCTCCTTCGCCTCGCGCGACTTGACCAGCAGCAGCCGCGCGTCGGAGGGTGCCAACGGCGGCAGCTTGCCCGCCTCCAGCGCCCAGCAGAACACCCGGTGGTCGAAGTCGTCGCCGCCGAGCGCGGAGTCGCCGCTCGTTGCGAGCACCTCGAACACGCCGCGCGTCAGGCGCAGGATCGAGATGTCGAACGTCCCGCCACCCAGGTCGTAGACCGCATAGACACCCTCGGCCGCGTTGTCCAGGCCATAGGCGATCGCGGCGGCCGTCGGCTCGTTCAACAAGCGGAGCACCTCGAGGCCGGCGAGCCTTGCCGCGTCCTTCGTCGCCTGCCGCTGCGCGTCGTCGAAGTACGCTGGCACCGTGACCACAGCACCTTCGACTGTCCCGCCGAGCTGAGCCTCCGCGCGCAGCCTCAGGGAGCGGAGGATGTCGGCGGAAACCTCGACCGGGCTCTTCACGCCATGGCGCGTGCCGATCTGCACCATGCCCGGCGCTTCGACGAAGTGGTAAGGGAAACGGCGGTCGTCGGCGAGGTCGGCGAGCCCGCGACCCATGAAGCGCTTGACCGACACGATCGTGTTCTGCGGGTCCTGCGATTGCCGCGCCATCGCCGCATGGCCGACTTCGACGCCCTCGGGCGCGTAGCGCACGATCGACGGGACGAGCGGCCGGCCTTCCTCGTCGGGCAGCACCACGGGAATGCCGTTGCGCACCGTGGCGACCAGCGAGTTCGTCGTGCCGAGGTCGATGCCGATCGCGCGCTTCGGCTCGCGCCTGGGCGCCGGCTCGTCCGGCTCGGCGATCTGGAGCAAGCTCATCGTGGCCTACGCGTCGAGGGCTTCCAGCATGGTCTCGACGTCCTCGGCGACCTTGGCAAGGAACTTGAGCTCGCGCACGGCCTGCCGGGCTCGCTCGGCGTCGCATTCACCGTCGAGAAGCGCGGCGAGCTCGCCCTGCCGTGCAACCCGTTCGCGGTGAATGCCGGCAAGGATTGCCTCCAGACCGGCGATGTCCTCGCTCTCCGCCGCCTCCGCCGCCCGCTCGCGGCACTCGAGCTGCGCCTCGAGAAAATCGAGCGGCAGCTTCGTGTCCTTCTGGTCCATTGCGTCGACGCCGCGCATTGCGAGGAGGTAGCGCGCGCGCTCGACGGGGTCGCGCAGCGCCCGGTAGGCCTCGTTGACGCGCGCCGACGCCTGGTGCGCCAGGCGCCGCTCGGTCTCGCTTCCAGCGCCGAAGCGGTCCGGGTGCACCTCGGCCTGCAGCTCGCGGTAGCGCGCGTCAAGCGCATCCGGGTCCGTCGCGAAGCGCACGGGCAGGCCGAACAGCTCGAAGTGGTTGCGGGAGAAGTCGATCATGGAACGCCCCCTTCGACCGGGGGGCTTGGCAAGGGTGCCCCCTCGGGCAGGCGCGGGCGCGCCACCCCGCCCGTCAGACGTTGAAGCTCTCGCCGCAGCCGCAGGCGTCCTTGACGTTGGGGTTGTTGAACTTGAACCCCTCGTTCAATCCCTCGCGCGCGAAGTCGAGCTCCATGCCTTCGAGGTAGGGCAGGCTCTTCGGGTCGACCAGCACCTTGACCCCGAAAAACTCGTAGGTGTGGTCCTCGGGCTTCACCTCGTCGGCGAACTCGATCTTGTACGCAAGCCCGGAGCAGCCCGAGGTGCGCACGCCGAGCCGCAGCCCGACGCCGCGCCCGCGCCGTCCGAGCTGCGCCGCAACGTGCCTGGCCGCGCTTTCGGTGAGCGTGATCGCCATCGTCCCCGTCCTTCTTCTAGTCCGCCGCGCGCGCCGGCGCGCAGGCATCGGCCTGCGCCTCGCCGGGCTGCCCGTCGTGCTTCGCCTTGTAGTCGGCCACCGCCGCCTTGATCGCATCCTCGGCCAGGATCGAGCAGTGGATCTTGACCGGCGGCAACGCCAGCTCGCTCGCGATGTGCGTGTTCTTGATGGCGAGCGCCTCGTCGAGCGTCTTGCCCTTCACCCACTCGGTCACCAGCGACGACGATGCGATCGCCGAGCCGCAACCGTAGGTCTTGAACTTGGCGTCCTCGATGACGCCGTCCGCCCCCACCTTGATCTGCAGCTTCATCACGTCGCCGCAGGCGGGCGCGCCGACCATGCCCGTCCCCACGCCGGTGTCGTCCTTCGGCATCGAGCCCACGTTGCGCGGGTTCTCGTAGTGGTCGATGACCTTTTCGCTGTATGCCATTTGAGACTCCTTCACATCGCTGGGCGCGCCGGAGGCCGGAGCCCGTCAATCTGCATGCGCTTTTTCGTTCACTGGACCGTCGCGGAGCGCCGGGCTTGTCCTGTCTAATGCGCTTTTTCGTTCACTGGACCGTCGCGGAGCGCCGGGCTTGTCCTGACTAATGTGCTGCCCACTGCACCGTGCTCAAGTCGACGCCTTCCTGGTGCATCTCCCACAGCGGCGAGAGCTCGCGCAGCTTCGCGATCTTGCGCTGCAACAGATCGACCGCGTAGTCGATCTCCTCGGCCGTGGTGAAGCGCCCGACACTGAAGCGGATCGAGCTGTGGGCAAGCTCGTCGCTGCGGCCGAGCGCGCGCAGCACGTACGAGGGCTCCAGCGAGGCCGACGTGCACGCCGAGCCCGACGACACGGCGACGTCCTTGATCGCCATGATCAGGCTCTCGCCCTCGACGAAGTTGAAGCTGACATTGAGGTTGTGCGGCACGCGGCGCTCCATGTCGCCGTTGACGTACACCTCCTCGATCTTCGAGAGCCCCTGCCACAGCCGGTCGCGCAAGCTCCGGATGCGTTCGTTCTCCTGCGCCATCTCCAGCCGCGCGAGGCGGAACGCCTCGCCCATGCCGACGATCTGGTGCGTGGGCAGCGTGCCCGAGCGCATGCCGCGCTCGTGGCCGCCGCCGTGCATCTGCGCCTCGATGCGCACGCGCGGCTTGCGGCGCACGTAAAGCGCGCCGATGCCCTTCGGCCCGTAAGTCTTGTGCGCCGAGAAGCTCATCAGGTCGACCTTGAGCTTGCCGAGGTCGATCGGCAGCTTGCCCGTCGCCTGCGCCGCGTCGACGTGAAAGACGATGCCGCGCTTGCGGCACATCTCGCCGATCGCCGCGACGTCCTGGATCACGCCGATCTCATTGTTCACCAGCATCAACGACACGAGGATCGTGTCGGGCCGCAGCGTGCGCTCGACCATGTCGAGGTCGAGCAGCCCGTCGGGCTTGACGTCGAGGTAGGTGGCCTCGAAGCCCTCGCGCTCGAGCTCGCGCACCGCGTCGAGCGTCGCCTTGTGCTCGGTCTTGACCGTGACGACGTGCCTGCCCTTGTCCTTGTAGAAGTGGGCCGCACCCTTGAGCGCAAGGTTGATCGACTCGGTGGCGCCGGAAGTCCACACCAGCTCCTTCGGGTCGCAATGGACCAGCGCGGCCACCTCGGTGCGCGCCTCCTCCACCGCAGCCTCGGCATCCCAGCCGAACTTGTGCGAGCGCGAGGCGGGATTGCCGAAGTTCTGGGTGAGCCAGGGAATCATCTTCTCGGCCACGCGCGGATCGACCGGCGTGGTGGCCGAGTAGTCGAGGTAGATCGGGAGTTTCATGGCGTTCGGAGTCGCAGGATGTCGGATGCGGTCAGGCCACGTTCGCCGGCTCGGACTCGCGCGGCGCCGGGCCGCGGCGGTCCTTGAGCACGGCCACCTCGCGCTGCTTCTCGTGCTGCTGGGCAACGAGGTCGGCCAGCGTCACCGAGCGCAGGAAGGAGAAGATGTGCGCATTGAGGCCGGACCAGAGCTCGTGGGTCATGCAGCGCTTGTCGCCGTCGTGGCAGTTTTCGCGTCCGCCGCACTGCGTGGCGTCGATCGGCTCGTCCACCGCCAGGATCACGTCGGCGACCGACACATGCGCCGCTGCCCGCGCGAGATTGTAGCCGCCGCCCGGGCCGCGCACGCTCTCCACGAGGCCGTGCCGGCGCAGCTTGCCGAAAAGCTGCTCGAGGTAGGACAGCGAGATCTTCTGGCGATTGGAAACAGCCGCGAGCGTCACTGGACCGCCGGTGCCGTAAAGCGCGACGTCGATCATGGCGGTGACGGCGAAACGACCCTTGGTGGTCAGGCGCATGGTTGCCCCTTGGCGTGGTGGCCGGCGGAATCCCCGTCGAGCCGGAGGTCCGGAACAGTCGATATTCTGCCATTCCCGATGGATTTAGTCAACTAAAAGACCGAGTAGTTCAGTCGGACTCTATCCCAGCGACTTGTTGATCGGCGCCGGGTCGAATCGCTCGGCTGTCGCCTTCGCGTCCCCCACTTCCAGCCCGTCGCGCTGCAGCTGGGCGACCAGCCGCTCCAGCCGCTCGTCCGTGGCTGCCGCGTGGTCGAGCAGCTTGTGGATCGCCTGCACGACCGGGTCGTCCATGTCCGCGGAGATGGCGTAGGCCGAGAAGCCGATCCGGCTCGCCTGCTGCTCGCGGCGCTCCTGGTCCTCGAGCGTCACGACGCGCGCCGGGATGCCCACCGCCGTTGCGCCGGGCGGCACGTCGCGCACCACTACCGCGTTGGAGCCGATCTTGGCGCCCTCGCCGACCTCGATCGGACCGAGGATCTTCGCCCCGGCGCCGATCACCACGCCGCGGCCGAGCGTGGGGTGCCGCTTGCCCTTGTTCCACGACGTCCCGCCTAGCGTCACGCCGTGGTAGAGCGTGCAGTCGTCGCCGATGACCGCAGTCTCGCCGATGACGATGCCCATGCCGTGATCGATGAACACGCGTCGGCCGATGGAGGCCCCGGGGTGGATCTCGATGCCGGTGGCCCAGCGGCTCAAGTGCGACAGCCAGCGCGCGAGCCAGCGCAAGCCCAGCCGCCACAGCCGGTTCGCCACCGCGCGGTGCCAGACCAGCGCGTGCAGCCCCGGATAGCACGTGAGGACCTCCCAGGTGCCGCGGGCCGCCGGGTCGCGGTCGAAGACGACCGCGATGTCTTCGCGCAATCGTTCGAACATGGCCGCATTTTCGCATTTTCCGACTTCGATGCTCAACTATTGGGCGCATGGGGAATGGTGGCGCGCGCGCAGAGGCGTTTTGCTACACTCGCCCGACTCAACGAGGCGCGATCCGCGACCGCAGCGTGCGCACGGACGACGCCCCGCCTCCCGGAGGAACCATGTCGCACACCCGTTCGCTCGTCGCCGCGGCGTTCGCGGCGCTCGTCGCCATGCCTGCCGCCGCGCAGGAAGTCACGCTCAAGGTCGCGCACTTCTGGCCGCCTGGCGCGATGCCGCCCTCGACGCTGCTCACGCCCTGGTGCGACAAGGTCGCGAAGGACTCCGGCGGACGTCTCAAGTGCCAGATGTACCCGGCGATGCAGCTCGGCGGCACGCCGCCGCAGCTCGTCGACCAGGTGAAGGACGGTGTCGCCGACGTCGTGTGGACGCTGCCCGGCTATACCGCGGGCCGCTTCCCGCTGATGGAGGTCTTCGAGCTGCCGTTCATGTCGGCGAACGCGGAGGCCACGTCGCAGGCGGCATGGGAGTACTTCGAGAAGTTCGCGCAGAAGGAATTCCCGGGCGTGAAGATGCTCGCTGTGAACGTGCACGACAACGGCTTCGTGCACGGCCGCGAGAAGCAGGTCAGGACGCTGGCCGACTTCAAGGGCCTCAAGTTCCGCGCGCCCACGCGGCAGACGAACAAGATGCTCGGCGCGCTGGGCGCCACCCCGGTCGGTATGCCGCTGCCCGCGCTCTCCGACGCGCTGTCCAAGGGCGTGATCGACGGCTACCTGTTGCCCTGGGAGGTGATCCCGTCGATCAAGGCGCACGAGCTCACCAAGTTCCACAGCGAGACCGACCCCAAGATGCGCGCGCTGTACACCGCCGTGTTCACGCTGCAGATGAACCAGGCGAAATACGACAGCCTGCCCGCGGACTTGAAGAAGGTCATCGACGCCAACAGCGGCGCGGCGCTCTCGCGCAGCTTCGGGCGCGGGTGGGACGCCTCCGCCCCGCCGGCGCGCAAGCTTGCGGTGGAACGCGGCAACACGTTCTACACGATCCCCGCCTCCGAACTCGCGAACTGGGAAAAAGCCACCGCGAATCTCGACGACGACTGGGTGAAGGACGTCACCGCCAAGGGCCACGACGGCAAGGGCATGCTGCAGTTCGCGCGGGACGCGATCAAGAAGCACGAAGGCGCCAAGTGACGCCTTGACGGCGGAACACCGCAGGGCGCGGGTCTCCCGCGCCCTTTTTTTCGCATCGCACCGGTCCCCCTGACGCGATGGAAGCCCCGCTGATCCAGCGCGTGCCCACCGATCCCGCGGGTAGGGCGCTGTTCGACCTTGCGCGCCTCTTCGCGCTGTTCGGCGGCGTGGTCGTCGTCGCGATGACGGTGATGACGCTGGTCTCCATCGCCGGCCGCGCGCTGTTCTCGATGCCCCTGCAAGGCGACTACGAGCTGATCCAGCTCGGCACCGCGGTGGCGGTCGCCGCGTTCCTGCCGCTGACGCAACTGCGTGGCGGCCACGTGATCGTCGACTTCTTCACCGCGCACTCGCCGCTCGCGGTACGCGCATGGCTGGACACGCTGGGCGCCCTCCTCGTCGGCGTCGCCGGCGCCGTGCTGGCGTGGCGCATGACCGTGGGCGCGATCGGGCTCCAGCAGGCGAACGACCAGACGACGATCCTCGGCTTCCCGACGTGGATCGCGGTGGCGATCATGGTCCCGTCGTTCGCGCTGCTCGGCGCGGCGGGACTGTACACGGCATGGCTGCACTTCGCGCGGCGCGCAGGAAGCGAAGCATGACGGGGGTCGAGTTCGGCTTCCTCATGTTCGGCGTGATGATCGTGCTGCTGGCGATCCGCGTGCCGATCGGCATCGCGATGCTCGCCACCGGCGTGGCCGGGTACGTGACCATGACCGGTTGGTCGCCGCTGCTCAGCTACCTCAAGACGGTCGCGTACGGACGCTACTCGGTCTACGACCTGTCGGTCGTGCCGATGTTCCTGCTGATGGGCCAGTTCGCCAGCCGCGGCGGCCTGTCGAAGTCGCTGTTCGACGCCGCGAACGCCTTGATCGGTCACTGGCGCGGCGGCGTGGCGATGGCCGCGATCGGCGCCTGCGCGGCATTCGGCGCGATCTGCGGCAGCTCGCTCGCAACCGCTGCGACGATGGGCCAGGTCGCGCTGCCCGAACTGCGCCGACTGCGCTACGAGCCCGCGCTCGCCACCGGCGCGCTCGCCGCCGGCGGCACGCTGGGCATCCTGATCCCGCCGTCGGTGGTGCTCGTCATCTACGCGATCCTCGCCGAGCAGAACATCGCCAAGCTGTTCATGGCCGCGTTCGTGCCCGGCATCCTCGCCGCGATCGGCTACCTGATCGCCATCGCGGTCTACGTGCGCCTCAAGCCCGGCTCGGGCCCGAGCGGTGAACTCGCGCCCTGGCCCGTGCGCCTGAAGGCGCTGCGCGACGTGTGGCCGGTGCTCCTGCTGTTCCTCGCGGTGATCGGCGGCATCTACGGCGGCATCTTCACGCCGACCGAGGCCGCGGCGATCGGCACGGTGGGCGCGCTGTTCTTCGCCGTGTGGCTCGGCGGCATGCGCTGGGCGGGTTTCGTCGAGTGCCTGTACGGCACCGCCGAGGCGACCGGCATGATCTTCCTCATCCTGCTCGGCGCCGACGTGCTCAACGTGTTTCTCGCACTCACGCAGATGCCCGGCGAGCTCGCCAAGTGGGTCGGCGGCACCGGACTGTCGCCGCTGGTCGTGCTGTTCCTGATCATCGGCATCTACCTCATCCTCGGCTGCCTGATGGACAGCCTGTCGATGATCCTGCTCACCGTGCCGATCTTCCTGCCCATCATCATGGGCTTCGACTACTTCGGCCTCAATCCGACCGACAAGGCGATCTGGTTCGGCATCATCGCGCTGATGGTCGTCGAGATCGGACTCATCACCCCGCCGGTCGGAATGAACGTCTACATCATCAACAGCCTCGCCCGCGACGTGCCGATGGCCGAGACGTTCCGCGGTGTCGTGCCGTTCCTGATCTCCGACGTGGTGCGCGTGACGCTGCTGGTGTTCTTCCCGATCCTCTCGTTGTGGCTGGTCCGCCTGCTCGACTAGTTGGCGCCGTCGCACCGCGTGCGCCCACCTAGTCCCGCAGCAACTCGGCTCTGCGCTCGCGCATCCGGGCGCCCAGCGACTCGAGGTCCATCTCCGACTTCCGGCATGCCGGGAACAT
>Ga0105090_10001088_pt1 | contig 14365 bp, 10 predicted proteins | sample PPLLak3March2015_FD_79110 | JGI IMG/M metagenome (GOLD analysis project Ga0105090, IMG submission 79110) | Freshwater sediment microbial communities from Prairie Pothole Lake near Jamestown, North Dakota, USA - PPLs Lake P7 Core (1) Depth... | ecosystem: Environmental > Aquatic > Freshwater >... | reverse complement strand
TTCACGCTCACCTGGCCTGGTTGGTCAGGGTGGGCGGGGCGTCGCGCCGCAGGGACGCGGCGCGCGAGCCTCCAGGGACGGATTCACGGCGTCCCCGCACATCCTGACCAACCAAGCCAGGTGAGCGTGAACCGCCGATCTCGAAAGCCGTACCGAGCAGCTACTGCCCGCGATACTTCGGCGCACGCCGCTGCATGAACGCGCTCATCGCCTCGGTGAGGTCGTCCGAGTGCAGGAACGCCGAGTTCCACAGCGCCACGTAGTCGAGCGCCGCGTCCACTTCGCGCCGGACCGCGAACCCGAGCACCTGCTTCGCGCCCTGCACCGCGAGCGGGGAATTGGCCGCGATCTCGCCGGCGAGTTCCCGCGCCCGAGCTTGCAGCGCCGCGGCATCAGGCAGCACTTCGTTGACGAGGCCGATTGCGAGTGCGCGGGCGGCGTCGATGTCGCGTCCCGTGAATATGAGCTCGCGGGCCGGCCCGTCGCCGATCACACGCGGGAGGCGCTGCAGCGTGCCGACGTCGGCGACCATCGCGATCCTCGTCTCGCGGACCGAGAAGGTCGCGTCGGCCGCGGCGAGGCGGACGTCGCAGGCCGTGATGAGATCCATGCCGCCGCCGATGCAGGCGCCGTGCACGGCCGCGATCACCGGTTTGTTGGTGTCCGCGAAGCAGCTCATGGTGCGCTGGTAGCGGCGCACGTCGTCGTACAGCGCGCGGCGCCTGCCCGCCGCGGACTCACCGCGTCCAGAAATTGCGCCGCCGCCGGCGAGCGCGGCCGCGTGGTCCAGGAGGTCGATGCCGGCGCAGAACGCCTTGCCGCGGCCCGCGACCACGATCGCACGCACCTCGGGGTCGGCGTCGAGTTCGGCGACGGCAGCCGGGATCGACGCCCACAACGCGCGGTTCAGGGCGTTCAGCTTCTCGGGGCGGTCGAGCCAGAGGATGGCGACGCCGCCGTCGCGCTCGATGTTCAGGTGGTCGTGGGGCATGGGCAATCTCGGGTCGGGGTCGTCAGGTGCGGTGGCGTCTCAGCCGGCAGTGCCGGCCCTGCGCATCCGGCGCGCCGCGTCGGTGGCGCGCCGCAGCAGCGCGTCGGCCGCGCCCGGCGCGAGTGCCGCAAACTTCTCGATCAGCGCCGTCCCGGGAGGGACACCGATCTCGGTGAGCCGGAAGCGGATCGCGAGGAAGATGGACCACACGACCCACGACGGCGGCATGGTGAGCGCCTCGGGCCAGACGTCGGCGGTGGCGGGGTCGTGCTGCGCAGCCGTCGCCATCGGCGTGTCCACGATCCCGGGCAGCACCAGCGAGACGTGGATGCGCTCGCCGACGAGTTCGGTCCGCAGCGCTTCGGTGAGGCCCACCAGCGCGAACTTGGTAGCGCAGTAACCGCCGAGCGGCGAGAAGCCGCGGCGGCCGGCCAGCGAGCCGACGTTGACGATGTGCCCGCGTCCCTGCACGCGCATCTGGCGGACGGCCTCCTGCATCACGTGCAGGGCGCCGATCAGGTTGACGTCTAGCATGCGCTGGAGGTCGGCGCGCTCGAGGTCCACCACCTTGGCAGGGATCAGCACGCCGGCGTTGTTGACGACGATGTCCACCGCGTCGAAGCGCTTCACGGCCTTGCGGAAGGCACCCGCCACCGCCTCGGGCTGGGTGACGTCGGCCGCGGCGACGAGGGTCTGCGCCCCGAGCTTGCGTGCCTCGGCGGCCACCTTGGCCAGCACCTTGGCGCGGCGCGCAACCAGCACCAGGTTGGCGCCGGCGGCCGCGAAGGCGAGCGTGGTCTCGCGTCCGATGCCGCTCGAGGCGCCGGTGACCAGCACCGTGCGCTCGCGGAAGGTCGTCCCCTGTGTCGCCATGTTCACGTCCCCACGGAGCTGTCCCGGCGAGGTCTACTTCAGGAACTGTGCCAGCGGCGTGTACGGCAGGTCGAGCGCCTCGGCCACGGCCTGGTTCGTGACGTGGCCGGCGTGGACGTTCAGGCCGTTCGCGAGGTGCGGATCGGCCTGCATCGCCGCCTTCCAGCCCTGGTCGGCCAGCTTGCGCGCGAAGGGCAACGTCGCGTTGTTCAGCGCGAAGGTCGAGGTGCGGGGCACGGCGCCGGGCATGTTGGCGACGCAGTAGTGGATCACGTCGTCCACCACGTAGGTCGGGTCGGCGTGAGTCGTCGGGCGGCTGGTCTCGAAGCAACCGCCCTGGTCGATGGAGATGTCCACCAGCACCGCGCCCGCCTTCATGCGCCGCACCATGTCGCGGGTGACGAGCCTGGGCGCGGCCGCGCCGGCGATCAGCACCGCGCCGATGACGAGGTCGGCGTCGATCACCAGCGCGTCGATGTGTTCCTGGGTGGAGTACTCGGTGCGCAGCGAGGGCCCGAAGATGCTCGACAGCTCGCGCAGCCGCTTCACGGAGCGATCCACCACCGTTACGTCCGCGCGCAGTCCGACGGCCATTTCCGCAGCGTGCGTGCCCGACACGCCGCCGCCGAGAATGACCACCTTGGCCGGAGCCACGCCCGGGACGCCGCCGAGCAGGATGCCGCGGCCGCCGTTGGCCTTCTGCAGGCAGTAGGCGCCGACCTGCACCGACATGCGGCCCGCGACCTCGCTCATGGGCGTGAGCAGCGGCAGCGAGCCATCCGGCGCAGTCACCGTCTCGTACGCGATGCAGGTCGCGCCCGAGTTGATCAGGGCATGGGTCTGCCGAGGGTCCGGCGCCAGGTGCAGGTAGGTGTAGAGCACCTGCCCCTCGCGCAGCATGGCGCACTCGCCAGGCTGCGGTTCCTTCACCTTGACGATCATCTCGGACCCGGCGAAGACCTGCTCCGCGTTCGAGGCGATCGTCGCCCCCACGCGCTGGTAGTCTCCATCCGAGAAACCGATGCCGGCCGCGGCGCCGGTCTCGACCATCACCGCGTGGCCGGCCTCGACCAGTTCGCGGACGGCGGCAGGCACGAGGCCGACCCGGTACTCGTGGACCTTGATTTCTTTTGGTACACCGATGCGCATGATCCCCCCTCAGGGACGTTTCGTTTGTGGATTGGAGCATAACGAGCCGGTCACCGGGCAGTGTGCATTTCCGGCGGACCCTCGCCGGCACCGGAGGCCGCGAATCCCGGGCCGGGCGTCGCGAGCCGGCCCGACCCGGGGGCGGGGCCGTTCTCGGACTGCAACAAACGGCGGGTGCACAGGGTCCTAACACCATGGGCGCCACGAAATTATTCGGCAGTCGGGGGGCCGCATGGGCAGCCGCCGCCGTGCTCCTGTCCGGCGGCCCGGTCTGGGCGTCCGATCCGCCGGCCTCCGTCCTGCAGGTCCCGCCTGTGCCGGCCGATCGGCCGGAGTCCGGTCCGATGTACGCCACGCGCACGAGCACCGACCGGGTCGGCCGCATCGTCGCCCGGGTCGAGATCAACGGTCGCGGGCCGTTCCGCTTTGTCCTCGACACCGGCGCCAACCGCTCCGCGATGTCCGCCGCGACTGCCGAGGCGCTGCAGCTCGTGCCTGCCAAAGGCGACGTGGTCAGTGTGCACGGCGTCACCGGCAACGCCATGCTGCCGGTGGTGGAGGTGGCCCGTCTGCAGGTGGGCGAGCTGCTGTTCGAGAATCAGCGCCTGCCGGTGCTGCCGTCCGCAGTCTTTGCGGGCACGGACGGCATCCTCGGCGTGGACAGCCTCCAGGATGCGCGCATCGAGGTGGACTTCGGCCGGGACCGGGTCACGATTCGTCGATCGAGCGGCCGGCGTGCCGAACGGGGCTACCTGGTCGTGACCGCGGGGCTGCAGCGCGGGGGCCTGCTGCTCGTGGACGGGCAGGTCGGTCGCGTGCCGGTGAAGGCGATCCTCGACACCGGTGCCGAACGCACCCTCGGCAACGAGGCGCTGCGCGCCGCGCTGGGTCAGAAGGCGCTGCGGCCGCATGAGGCCGTGCCCACCACGGTCGTCGGCGCCACGCCGCAGCTCGCGCAGGCGCTGTCGTTCCAGGCTCCGGCGATCGACATCGGCGGGGCGCGCCTCAACAACCTCACCGTCAGCTTCGGCGACCTGCACGTGTTCAATGTCTGGTCGATGCTCGACGAGCCGGCGCTGCTGATCGGCATGGACATGCTCGGCACGCTCGAGAAGTTCGTGGTCGACTACTCGCGTCGCGAGTTCCACCTCAAGCCGGTCTCCTCGGGGCGCCCGACGCTGCACCGCTGTGGCAACGAGTGCAACACGCGCATCCCGCCGCCGGACGCTTGAGCGCCCGTCGCGGACTGAACGGGAAACGTCAGGGCCTGGACAAAGCCAGCCGCCAGCCGATCAGGTTCTCCCCGGCGTGACGCTGGGGTTCGGCCGGGCTGCATTCGAAACCGATGCGACGCGCCGTCGCGGCCGTGGCGGCCATCTGGTCCTCCGACTGGGCGCAGCTGACGAGGTCCTGCAGGCGGCGCACCCCGGCGCGCACCTCTCGCTCGAATCGGTCCACCTCGCGTTCGAAGCCCGCGATGCCCATCTCGCGGCGCACCCCGAGCAGCTTCTGCACGCCGTCGATCACGACGTGCAGCAAGTGCGGCGAGGCGCTGCGTGCCGCGGCCTGCTGCAATTGCGTGGCGGCGGCGGAGAGTTCCGCCCAGGTCGCGCGTGCCGCCGCCTCGGACTGCCGCTCCGCGGCGGCGTGTCGCCTCAACTTGCGCAGGATCCGGGTTTCCTCGAGCACCAGCGCGCCCTGGGCGAGCGACTCGCGCGCGTTGCGGATCAGCACGGACTGGTCGTGGTGCAGGACGAACAGGGCACGGCCCTCCGGCCGCAGCACCCGCCGGATCTCGGCCAGCGAACGCGGCATGTCCGTGTACTCGAGGGCGTACTGGCCACTCACGGCGTCGAAGCTCCCGTTGTCGAAACCGAGGCGCTCGCAGGGCATGCCGGCGTGGAACTCGATGCCGGCGAACAGCGATGTGCCGTTCGGGACGTGGCTGGGCGGGTCGATGGAGGCGAGGTCGGCGCCGTGGATCTCGAGGCGCCGGCCGACGGCCGCGGCGGACTCCCGGGCCAGCAGCGCAATGGCGCCGTTGCCGCAGCCGACGTCAAGTACGCGGCCCCCGTCGCCGACCGTGGCAAAGAACGCGAGCCAGAGGTCGCGAAGCTCCAGCGTATAGGTGGAGTCTGGCCCCATCGGGCAGGTCGCGATGGCGCCGCCACGGTAATAGGTTTCCCAGTGCTCGACGCTCATGTGCGCTCGCTGCGCGGCGTAACGGGTACGATGGACGCCATTATGGGGTGGGCCCGCCGCAAGTAACATGTGGCACCGCTGCGCCGGCCGCTCGTTCCGGCGCACCCGCTCTGGAGGGATTTTCACGGTGGCAATTCCGAACTCGAGCCCGGCATGGGCATTCCTCACGCTGGCTGGATGGGTGGTCGGCGCCCACGCTGCGGCCGGCGACTCGCCGCAGCAGTGCTCCGCGCTGGGTGACGATCTCGAGCGGCTCGCCTGCTATGACCGGATCTTTCGTGCTCCGGCGGCGACGGTGCCGGCGGTAGCCGAGGCGGCGTCGGTCACGGTCGGCACAGCGGCGACGGCCGCGGTCGCCCCTGTCGCGGCGACTGCGCCCGCACCGGTTGCGGCGACGGCCACGGACGACTTCGGCCTCACCGAGGCTGCAAAGCGGGCGCGCGAGCCGGAGGACTCCAGGCAGAAACGACCCGAGAGCATTTCTGGTGCAGTCGCCGGGATTGCCCGGCAACCAGCGGGAGAACTCGTGGTAACGCTCGAGAACGGCCAGGTCTGGACTCAGCTGCAGGTGGATCCGCGTGCGCGGGTCGCCGTGGGCGACACCGTCACCATCCGGACGGCGGCGCTCGGCTCTTACATGCTGGTGACGGCCAATCGCTACGCAACGCGGGTACGTCGCGTGAAGTGACGCGGCCCGGCCACACATGGCGCACGCGGCCGACAGCTATACTGCGCGCCGCGGTCGACCGGCCGTTGCCCCCCGGGGACGAGGCATGCAGAACGTGAATGCGTCGCGGCTCGAGACGCTGGTGCGCGCCGCTGCGCAGGCCAGGCGGTCGGGGGATTTCGCCAAGGCACTGGCCCTCGCCAGCCAGGCGGCGTCCGAGAAGCTCGCGCATCCGCTGCTGCTGCGGGTGCAGGCCGAGGCGCTCGCCGTGGCGGGTCGCTACCCGGAGGCCGGCCAGCTGCTCAATCGCGCGCTGGCGCTCGCGCCCAACGATCCATTCACGATCACCGACATCGGCCGGGTGCTAGTCGCAGAGAACCGCGTCGACGAGGCGATCCGCGCGTTCCAGGCTGCCGTGGCAGTGCGCCCGGACCTCGCGGCGGCCTGGCTCGAGCTGGGGTCGGCGTGCGACATCGGCGGCGACGATGCCGGCGCACGCTCCGCCTACGAACGGGTGAGGACGCTGGTCCCGGCGAATGCCGAGGCCTGGGCGGCGCTCGCGACCATCGCGCTGCGCCGCGGCGACGTTGAACAGGCACGTTCGCTCGCGGAGGAAGCGCTGCAGCATCGGCCGGACCATCCGGGCGCCGGCCTCGTCGTGGCGAGCACGGACCTGGAGCGCGGTGCCACCGTGGAGGGGATGTCGCGCCTCGAGGCGTTGATCGCACGCAAGGTGCTCGACGAGCGGCAGCTGCCGGTGGCGCTGGGACGCCTCGGCGATGCGCTCGACGGTCTCGGCCGGACCCAGGAAGCCTTTGGCGCGTATGAACGGATGAACGCGGAGACGTTGCGGGTGAACGCCGGGCGCTTTGGCGACGGCGGCACTGTCGAGAACCATCTCGGGCTCGTGCGCCGCCTCACGTGGTGGTTCGAGCGGCAGGATCCGGCTGACTGGCGGATGCCAGCGGCCGCCGACGGGTACGCGAGCCCGGTGCGCCGCCACGTGTTCCTGCTCGGATATCCGCGTTCCGGCAACACGCTGGTCGAGAACATCCTTGCCAGCCTGCCCGGAGTCCGGGCGCTGGAGGAGCGTCCGACACTGGCCGACGCCGACCTCGCCTTCCTGCGCGACGACGGCGCGCTCGACCGGCTGGCGCGGCTCGACAGTGCCGAGGCAGCGAGGCTGCGCGAGGCCTACTGGCAGCGAGTCCGCGCCGAGGTGCCGGATGTCGAGGGCAGCGTCTTCGTGGACATGGCACCGCTGAACGGCATCAAGCTGGCGATGATCGCCAGGCTGTTCCCCGACGCGATCGTCGTACTCTGCCGCCGCGATCCGCGCGACGTGGTGCTGAGCTGCTTCCGTCGTCACTTCCGCGTCAACGCATCGACGTACCAGATGGCCGGGCTCGAGCGCGCGGCGCGACACTACGACGCAGTAATGCGGCTCGTCGACCTGCAGCTCGCCGTGCTGCCCATGCCGGTTCACGTCGTGGACTACGCCGCGCTGGTGGGAAGTTTCGACCAGACGACTCGCTCGCTCGCGCAGTTCGTTGGAGTGCCCTGGACGGAGGCCGCGAGGGATTTCAGTCGCACCGCGGCGGCGCGCGAGGTCCGTACCGTCAGCGCACCTCAGGTTCGGCGCGGGCTCTTCGACGGCACGCGCCAGTGGGAGCGCTACCGCGAGCAGATGGCGCCGGTGCTGCCGCTGCTCGAACCCTGGGTGCGGAAGTTCGGCTACGCCGACTGAGCGCGCCAAAGCGCTATCGCGCAACGCGCTCGCCCGCGAGTGCAGGCCCCAGCGCATCGCGCAACGGCCCAAGCCAGGGCTCGAAGTGGCGCCACTGGGCGAGCGCCTCGCGATAGACCGGGCGACGCACCTGCTCGGAGCTGGCAGTCGCAACCGCTCGCGCACCCTCGTAGAAGCGCAGGGCTGACGCCTCGAAATCCAGGCCGCAGTGATCGAGCATGCGTCGGACCTCGGCCTCGGTGTCCTCGACCAGCCGCTCGTAGCTCACGCGCAGGACGCGCCCCGGCAGCACCTCATCGAGGTGCGCCATCAGCGCCACGTAGTCCCGGTAGTAGCGACCGAGGTCCTCGAGCGAATAGGTGTAGTGCTGGCCGCGGGCGAAGTGCTGCCGGAAGCACGACCAGCAGCAGGCCATCGGGTCGCGTCGCACGTCGATGATCCGCGCCTCGGGCAGCATCAGGTGGATGAGTCCCGCGTGCATCCAGTTGTTCGGCATCTTGTCGATGAATCGCGAAGCGCCCGTCCTGCGGTGCCGGCGGGTCCGCGCCAGGTAGCGCTCGCCGAGTGCCGCAGAGGTGTCGTCATCGAGCCGGGCCAGAACGTCGGGATAGGGCGCGCGGTCCGCAAGTGAACGCGCGAGCACCGCGACGTCGGGCAGCTCCATGGTCGCCTCGACCGCCGAGTGACTCGCGAGGATCTGCTCGACCAGCGTCGAGCCGGAGCGGGGCAGGCCGACGACGAAGATGGGATCTGCGGCGCTGCAGCCCCAGCCCTGGCGCTGCACGACGAATTCCCTCGTATACAGCGAGATCATGCGGCGTACGAACTCCGAGGTCGCCGCGGCGTCATACGCGATGCCCGTCCGGCGGATGCGGTTTCCTTCCGCGTAATGCGCGAACGACTCGGCAAATCGCCCTTCGTCCTCCAACGCCTTGCCCAGCGCGAAATGCAGGTGCAGCCGGTCCGCATCTGCGGCGTCCGTTCGCCCGAGCCGGGCCTGCATGATCGCGACGTCCGCCGGCAGGAAGCGGTAGGTCTTCAGGTTGGCGAGGCTCCACCAGGCCTCCCCGAAGCCCGGCGCGAGATCGAGGCTGCGCCGGTACGCGGCGATGCCGTCGTCCGAGCGACCGGCCGTCTTGAGCGCGTCGCCGTATGCCATCCAGATGCGCGGATTCGACGGGTGTCCGGCCAGCACGGTCTCGAAGGCCTCGACGGCACCGGCGTGGTCGCCGGCGCGCTCGAGCACGTTCGCCTTCAGATTGAGGTAGACAGGGTTGCCAGGCTCGCCCGCGAGCAGCCGTTCGATCTGCGCGAGCGCCTCGTCGGTGCGGTGCTGTTCGTGGAGCGCCAGTGCGTAGCCGTGCCGCGCGGCCGCGAGGTCCGGCGCGAGTGCGAGGCAGCGCTCGAGCAATGCGACCGCATCGTCCCAGCGCGTTGCGCGCATGGCGAGGTCCGCGAGCATGCGCAGTGCCGCCGGGTCGTCGGGATGCCGGGCGAGGTGCGCGCGCAGCAGTCGCTCGGCGTCGGCGGGACGATTCGCGCACAGCGCCGCGGCCGGGCCGAGCAGCGCCGGGCCCGCGGTCGTGATCGCGACGTGGTTGGACCACGCGGCATCCGCTCCGGCAGGATCGCCCGTCTCCATTCGATGCTCGGCGATCAACCGCCAGGCCTCGCCGACGTCCGGCTTCAGCGCGACGGCGCGCTCCAGGGAGGCCAGCGCCTCGTGGCGTCGGCCGGCCGGCCCCAGCGTGATGCCGAGTTCATAGTGCACGGCGGCGGATCCTGGCTGGCGGCGGGCCAGCGGCTCGAGGACCGCGATTGCACCCGGCAGGTCGTCGAGCTGTCGCCGTGCCATGCCGAGGAACAGCATCGCGAGCGGATGCCCCGGCCTCGACACCAGGATCGCCGTCGCCTCGCGGGCCGCGAGCGCCGGATCGGTGCGCAGCAGCGACGCGACACGCTGCAGGGCGGATTCGAGCACGGCGGTCGGCTCTGGTGCATTGCCCATCGGGCGCGTGGCTCCGGCGTGATCAGCGGGAGATGACAGCCGGCGCGGCCGGCAATGTCAAACGAGCATGCCCGCAGCCGGAGGCGGCAGGCAAAAAAAAGACGGCGGGCCGAAGCCCGCCGTCCAGTACCACGTTGCCGTGGAATCGGTCGTCGATCAGAACTTCGCCGAGAGGCTGAAGAACACGTAGCGGCCCAGCGCGTCATACACCTGCGGGAAGGTGTTGCCGTTGCCGAAGCCCGTGCCGACCTGGCCACTCAGCGGCGGAGACTCGTCCGCAACGTTGTTGATGCCGGCGCTGAACGTGTACTTCTCGGCGTACGTATACACCGCCGAGATGTCGAAGTAGTTCTGCGAGTCCAGCGTCTTGCTCCAGTCCGCGACCGAGGCCGGATCGTTGAGGTCCGGATCGCTCGAGGTGTACTCGATGTCCACGCTGTCGAAGAACCGCCAGTTCAGCGAGAGGTCCACGTTCCACGGCGTCGCCCAGGTCGTGCGCAGGCGAGTGCGCAGTTCCGGCAGCGGCGTACCGCAGTTCGAGGGGCCGTAGAGGCCGGCGCAGTCGTACTCCGACACGCCCGGCAGCGGCGTGTTGATGAACTCGTCGAGGAACGTTCCCATGAACGCGAATCGCAGCGAGCCGAAGTCGCCCACCGGCAGGTCGTAGTTGGCTCCGATGTCCCAGCCCGAGGTCTTGGTCGCGCCGATGTTGACGTTGGTCGCGATGATGTTGGCCTCGGGCAGCAACCACAGCGTGCCCTGGCTGTCGCGCGTGATCAGGTTGCAGTACTCGGAAGCGCCGGTCTCGATGCACTGGTCGAGCGCGGTCGCCGGCGGCACCGTCCCGATCGTGTCCTCGACCTCGATGTTCCAGTAGTCGATGGTGATCGCGAGGCCGTCGACGAACGTCGGCGTGAGCACGATGCCCGCCGTCCAGGTGTCGGCCGTCTCCGGCGTCAGGTCCGGGTTGCCGCCGAAGATGGCGTTGTACTGGCCGGCCGAGCTGTCGAGGTCGGTGCCATACAGCGCCGCCGGCAGGCCCGTGTTCTGACACTGTGCAAGCGTCGCCGTCGGGTTCGTGCTGCAGGGATCGCGAGTCATGTCGTACAGGCCGAGCGCCGACGCCGAGAACAGCTCGATGACGTTCGGCGCACGCACCGCGCGCTGGTAGCTGCCGCGGAACCGCACGTCGTCGATGATCGCCCAGTCGAGACCGACACCGTAGGTGTTGGTGGTCTCGTCGAGGCTGTAGTCGGAGTAGCGGTAGCTGGCATTCACCAGCAGGTTCTGCGCCAGGAACATGTCCTGCAGCAGCGGGGCCCGTACCTCGACGAACAGGTCCTTCACGTTGTAGTCGCCGCTGACGCCGATCGTCGGGCCGCCCTGGCCCGCGAGGTCGCCGGTCGTGAACGCCGTGTCGGTCTCGAAGTCGAGGCCTTCCTGGCGGTACTCGGCGCCGAGCGCGATGCCGATACCGTCCTTCGCGGTCGGCAGCTTGATGCCGTAGTTGCCGAGGTCGCTCGACAGCGCCGCCGTCACGACCGTCTGGGTCGTGTCGCCGCGCTGGAAGCCCGGCGTTGCGACGTAATTGATCGCCTCATTGGTAACGCCGCCGATGGTCCAGATGTTCCACGGCACGCAGGCCGGATCCGTGCCGTCCACGAACGAGCGGCAGGCCGGGCCGTTCGGGGTCGACACCACGTCGAGCGCGCGGTCGATGCGGGCAAGCGAGAAGTCGTTCTGGTAGGTCTCGGAGAACAGCACGGTGCCGTACTGGCCCGACACGTCGTAGTTCCAGTTGCCGTCCAGGAACGAGCCCCGGATGCCGACCACGCCGCGGTACGACGTCAGGCCGAGGTCGTCCTGGCGGCCACCGCCCTCGACGTTACGACGCTGGATCGTGACCTGGCGGGTGTCCCCGACATACCCGGCCGGGAACAGCTCTCTGAACCACTGCCCGCCGTCCTGCTGGATGAGCGGATTGGTGCGACTGACGTCCACGATCGTGCCGAAGGCGCCCGACGGCGCGATCTGCGCCACGGTGCTGTTGTCCATGAACATGAACTCGGCATAGACCTGCGCCGAGTCGCTGACGTCGTAGTGCGCGAAGACGTCTGCCTGGTAGCGCTCCTGCGGACGCTGGTAGTAGTTCAGCGGGCCGTAGTTGTAGAGGTCTGCGCCCGTGAACGGACGGATCAGGCCCGTGTTCGCATCGATCGTGCGCGAGAAGGTGCCGACGCCGTTCAGGTTCGAGACGCGGAAGCGACCCGGGTAGCTCGTGCTCGAGCCGCCGCAGTACAAGCCGCTGGTCGAGATCGCGCAGGCGCTGTAGTCACGCTCGGACTGCAGTACCGGGTCGGTGTTCGTGTAACCGAAGAACAGCGTTGCGTTGCCGCGGCCGTCGGCGAAGTTCGAGCCCATGGTGAGGCCGAGCGAGTATTCGTCGCCGTCCCACACCTCGCCCGGAGCGGCCTTGAACCCGGCGTCCCGCACCAGTCGCTGCGAGAAGTTGTCGCTGTTGTCGTGCCAGTACGCGTTGTAGCTCGCGTCGATCTGCACGCCCTCGAAGTCGTCCTGCAGGATGAAGTTCACCACGCCGGCGACGGCGTCCGAGCCGTACACCGCGGAGGCGCCACCCGTGAGCACTTCCACGCGCTCGATCAGCGAGGTGGGGATCTGGTTCAGGTCGGGTGCGACCGGGCCGCGCGGGCTGCCGGCGGGCATGCGGCGTCCGTTGACCAGCACCAGCGTGCGGTCGGCGCCGAGGTTGCGGAGGTTGACCGTCGCGGTGCCCGACGCACCGTTCGAGATGTTGCCGCCCTGGTCAGCGAAGGCCTGGGGCAGGTTGTTGATGAGGTCTTCGACCTGCACCGTGCCCTCGAGCTTGACGTCCTGGGCGCCGATCACGGACACCGGGCTCGTGCCCTCGAGGTTCGCCTGCGGGATGCGCGAACCGGTGACGATGATCTGCTCGAGTTCCTGATCCTGGGCGGACGACGCCGGGACGTAAGCGACTGCGCCTGCGGAGGCGGCGATCAATGCGACCCGTACGGCGCGCTCGATCTTGCGATTGGCCATCAGATGACTCCTGAGAGTGTTGCGAGATTGCTAGGACGGGACCGCCCGATGACGCTCACCGGCGTGTCCATACGGCTCCGGACCAGAAAACCACAGGAAGTGGAAAAGAAATTCTGGACCATTGGGCGCGGATCATACGCTCCACTTGGCGGCAAAGTGAAGTTGTGTTGCGTTGTCACGACAGCCCCGCCCCGGATTGTGTGTGGCGGCGACGCAACGCCGCATTTTGCGCTGCGTCAGCCCTCGGCCCGGTAGTAGTCGCGAACCGCATTGACCAAGCCACCGACGAGCTCGCGCTCGGCCGGCGACAGCAGTGGATTCCAGACATCGAAGATCAGCACCACGCGCAGCTCGTCGCTGTCGTTGCGGGCCTCGTGCTCGATCGTGTCGTCGAACACGAAGGCCTTGCCGTAATGCCATTCCCGGGTCTCGTTGCCGACCCGGAACCAGCACCCCGCCGGGATGATCAGCGGCAGGTGCACGATCAGCCGCGTGTTGGTCTCGCCGCAATGCGGCGGGATGGTCGTGCGGGCCTCGAGGCAGGAGAACATGGCTGTCGGCGAGAAGTTGGGCAGCTCGGCCATGGGCAGGCCCGCCAGCACGGCCGCCGTCCGCGGGCAGCGCCGGCAATGGGCCTCGACCGGTCGGCCGTGCTCCCAGAGGAAATACGTACTCCACCTCGGCGATCGATTCAGCTCGGCCCACTGCTCGAGCGGGGCGCCCGCCGGGTGCTGCACATACGGCCGGAACTCGTCCCGGCCCTCCGCGAGCAGGCCGATGAGCTCGTCGCGGATGACGTCCGAGTTCGACTCCAGCGCGGCCATCCATGGGAACAGGTCCTCGTCGTGGAACTGGATCGGCGGCAGGTCGGCGTAGTGCAGCATCACCGGCTGGGGCTGGTACATCCTGCGCCGGCCGGTCATCACCTCGAGGCTGCGCTGGAAGCGCTCGAGGCGGGCGCCGGCGTGTTTCCTGCGTAGCGAGGCAAGGGCGTCCTCGAGGTGACGCTCGAGTCCGGCGGTGTTCTGCTCGACCGCGCCGCGCGCGTGCTGTACCGCCCGATGCAGGGCAGGATCGGCGACGTCGCGTTCGGGCATCACCTTCAGTACGTTGCCATACACCCTGGCGGCCTGCCGCGGCCGGCCATCGCGCTCGAGCATGCGGGCCTCGTGCAGCAGAGCCGGGTAGAAGTAGGGGTCGATCGCGAGCGCGCGGCGCACGGCGGCCGCTTCCGCCTGCAGGTCGCCGAGTTCCTTGTAGGCGATCGCAAGGCACAGCTCGGCCATCGGATGCGTGCCCGGATCGGCAGCGCGCCGCAGCAGGGGCAGAGCCGCTGCCGGGTCACGTCGCGACAGGGCCATCTGGCCGAGCGCCATCAGCGCCTCGACGTTTCGCGGGTCGATCTCGAGCACGGACATCCACAGTCGGGCCGCGTCGGCGGCGCGCCCGCCGCGGGCGATCTCCCGGGCATCACGCAGACGGGTCTGCAGTTCCTGGGCCGGTGTGTTGCTCATCGCCGCGATGCTGCCACAAAGCACGAGGCCCCGGGACTTTCGCCCCGGGGCCTCGTGGCAAGCTCGGTAGCCTGCAGTCGCTTACATGCCCGAATCCGTGCGGATCAGCATGACGCGACGGTTCAGCTGACGACCC
>Ga0105090_10001087_pt1 | contig 14367 bp, 10 predicted proteins | sample PPLLak3March2015_FD_79110 | JGI IMG/M metagenome (GOLD analysis project Ga0105090, IMG submission 79110) | Freshwater sediment microbial communities from Prairie Pothole Lake near Jamestown, North Dakota, USA - PPLs Lake P7 Core (1) Depth... | ecosystem: Environmental > Aquatic > Freshwater >... | reverse complement strand
GGGAATGAGGATCAAGAACTTGCGGACACGCGCCGGATGGGGAGGACGGCTGTCCGGGTGCGCCGCAATTTGTCGCCCGTTGAGTCTGAAGTCGGCGATTGGTCCGCAGCGCCCTGTCCGCATCGCGTGGTCGAGGCTGGCCGTTGCGACGCTCGCACTTTGGGTCGGCGCCGCGCCCGGCCGGCCTGCGGCACCGCCCGAAAGCACCACAGAGGCCGGCGCCTATCCGCCGACCACGATCGTCGCCGTGCGCGATGCCGGCGTGCGCGACCTGCGCGGCACGTTCCGCGCCGCCGTCTGCCCGCGACTGCCGGCCGACGGCCCGGCCTGCGGGGACGTGCTGCTCGAGCTCGCCGGCGAACCCCCGGCCACGACCTTGCCTGCCGTCGACGAGCTGGCCCGCCGCTACCGAATCGCCTTCGTGCCGGGCCTGTTCAACGAGTGCTTCGAGGACCTGGCGCGCCCGTTTTCCGACGTGCAGGCCGACCTCGAGGCACGTGGGTTCACGGTGGACTACTTCGCAGTCGCGGGCCGCGGCTCGGTCGCGCAGAACGCCGCTCGACTCGCCGGCCATTTCGTCGCCCTGCCGAAGGACGATCGCCCGCTGATCGTGTTCGCCTACTCCAAGGGCCTCGTGGACCTGCTCGAGTTCATGGTGCGCTACCCGGACGTGGCGCGGCCGATCGCCGCGGTGGTCTCGGTCGCCGGGGCCTCGAACGGCAGCCCGCTCGCCGACCGCATGCACGCGATCTACCGCAGCCTCGGCGCGCAGTTCCCGCTGCCGGGCTGCGCACGAGGCACGGGCGAGGAAGTCCTGGACCTGCGTCCCGACACGCGCATCGCGTGGTGGCAGGATCACGGCCACTCGGTGACCGTACCGATCTTCACGCTCGTTGCGGCGCCGCGGCCCGACCGCGTCTCGCCGGCCACGCGCGCGACTTACAACGAGCTCGCGAAGATCGACCCCCGCAACGACGGCAAGCTGCTGTGGCAGGACCAGATCCCGCCGCGCAGCCACCTGCTCGGCTACGTGAACGCGGACCACTGGTCGATCGCGGTGCCCGTCCTGAAGGAGGCCCCGAAGGCCGCGTTCCTGTTCCGCGACACGGCGCCGCGCACGGCGCTCGCCGAGGCCGCAATCGAGGTGGTCGCCGGGACGCTGGCAGGCGCCAGCGGCTCCACGCGGTAATGTCGGCGACGGCAGGTGACCAGGCGCGCGGACCGTCCGGGCCGCGCTGGATGCGACGCGCAGGCTGGGCGGCCTCGATCGCGTACGTCGGATATCTCATCCTCGGCAACCTGCTGCTGAACCTTCCAGTGGGCCGGCAACTGGCGAACCTGCAGCCCCACAAGTTCGTTGCCGGCTGGAGCAGCGCCTGGACGCTGTATCCGGGCCACGCCCACGTCAACGGCCTGCGCATCGCCGGCCACATCCGCCACACGGTGTGGTCCGTCCAAGCGGACGCGGCGAGCGGCCGGCTCGCCCTGCTGCCGCTGCTGGCGAAGGAGCTTCGCGTTCTCAACGCGCAGGCGAGCGGCGTGACGGGCGGCACAAGCCTGATCGACGTGCAGCGCCTGCCGCCCGAGCCGAGGCCCGGCGGCTGGACGGTGAGATTCGACCACGCGGTCGCCGACGATGTGCGTCACGCCTACTTCGAGGACCTCGTGCTGGTGGGCGCGGGTCGTGCCGAGGCGAGCTTCGTCAAGGTGATGCGCGGCGGCCCCATGGAGGTGCTGCCCTCGCAGGCCACGTTTGCGGATGGCGTGCTCTGGCGCGACGGCGTGGCGCTGGCACGAGATGCGGTCATCGAAGCGCGCTTCGCCGTGGACCGGCACCTGCGCGCGGAGGCACCCGGCATCCTGAAGGCGGCCAAGACCGACCTCGAGCTCGCGATCGACGCGACACCGGCCGGTCTCGCGATCGAGACCCCGGCTGGAGGAAAGCCGGTGCTGCGCATCGTGGAAGGTCCCGGGAACCTGACCGCCCGCCTGCACTGGTTGCGCGGCTCGCTCGAGCCGGGCGGCACGGTTCGCCTCACGGTGCCCGTTCAGGACGATCTCGAGGGCCGGGTCGCAACCACGCTCGCGAACCTCGCACTCGACGTGACGCCGGAGGATCTGCACCTCACCGGCCTGCTCGCGCCGTCCGGCGACGCCGCCGTGCGCGCCGACGCGGACCTGCACATCCGTGGCCGGGAGATTCCCGTGGTCGAAATCGGGTCGCTGGTCGTGCGCACATCCGGTCACCTTGCGGGCCAGTGGCGCTTCGCGTCGCTCGCGTGGCTGGCGGCGTTAGTGCCCGGATCACGCCTCATGACGTTCGACGGCGCGGGCAGCGTGATCGCCGATCTGAAGCTGCAGGACGGCCGGATCGCGCCGGGTAGCCTCATCGAGGTGCCGCACGTCGCCGCGACCGCCCATGCGCTCGGCAACCGCTTTGAGGGCGACGCGCGGGCCGAGATCCGCTTCCAGGCGACCGAGGCCGGAAAGCTGCGACCCCACCTCGATCTCCGCATGGAGCGGTTCCAGGTCGCGCCCGCCGACGCGCCCGGCCGGCCCTACGTCAATGGACGCAATCTCACGGTGCAGGCGGATGCCGAGGGCGAGATCGACGAACTGCGCGACCGGTTTCACGCACGACTCCAGTTCACCGACGCCGAAATTCCAGACCTGCGCGTCTACAACCGTTACCTGCCGCGGACCCGCGTGCAGTTCGAAGGCGGCGCAGGCCGCTTGAGCGGCGATCTCTACTTCGACGCGGCCGGCGACGTCGGCCGCGGCACGGTCAAGGTGGTCGGCCGAGGCGTACGTCTCGGTGTTGCCGGCCTGACGATGCAGGGCGATCTCACGATGGATACGAAACTGCGCCGCGCCGAGCTGCAGCAGCACGCATTCACCGTGGATGGCAGCCGCATTTCGCTGAAGGGCGTCCGGGTCTCGGATGGAGAGGAACTGATCGCCAGCGACTGGTGGGCCGACGCGGATCTCGACGACGCCCGCCTCGACTGGGACAAGCCCATGTCCCTCGACAGCCGCCTGAACGCGCGCATGAAGGACGTCAGCGTGCTGCTCGGTCTATATGCACGACGCAAGGACCTGCCCAACTGGGTGGGCAAGGTGGTGGACGCCGGTGAGGCAACCGCCCAAGGCCGGGTGCGATGGAAAGGCGACACGCTGCTGCTCGCCCCGTTCGAGGGACACAACGATCGCTTCGACGTCGAGGCTCGGCTCCGGATGCACCAGAAGCAGCTTTTCGGCGACCTGTTCACCCGCTGGGGCGTGTTGAGCCTCGGAGTCGAGCTCGTGGACGGCGAGAAGCAGTACCACTTCGTGGGCGCGCGCAAGTGGTTCGACGAGCGGCCGGTCCCTGTCCTGCACTGACGGCCGCACGTAGGATGCGCCGTCGGCAGCATCAGGCCGCGAGCAACCCGGGTATCGAACATGAAGATTCTCTCCGAACACGCCTGCTTCGGCGGCACGCAGCGCTTTCTCTCCCACGACTCGCGCGAGTGTGCGACCGAAATGCGCTTTGCGGTGTACGAGCCGCCGCAGGCGCGGCATGCCCGCGTGCCGGTGCTCTACTACCTCGCGGGGCTGACCTGCACCGAAGAGACCTTCATGATCAAGGCGGGCGCGCAACGGCTCGCCGCGGAACTCGGGCTGATGCTGGTCGCACCCGACACCAGCCCGCGCCAGCCGCGGTTGCCGGGCGACGATGCCAGCTGGGATTTCGGCCTCGGCGCGGGCTTCTACGTGGATGCAACCGAAGCGCCGTGGTCCGCGCACTACCGGATGTACTCCTACGTGACCCGCGGACTGCCGGAGCTCGTCGCCGCACACTTCCCGGCGGACGTCGCCCGTTCCGGCATCTTCGGGCACTCGATGGGCGGGCATGGGGCGCTCGTCTGCGCGCTGCGCAATCCGGCGCAGTACCGCTCGCTGTCCGCCTTCGCGCCGATCGCGGCGCCGATGCAGTGTCCGTGGGGCCGCAAGGCGTTCACGGGTTACCTCGGCGCCGACGAGTCACGCTGGCTCGATTACGACGCGAGCGTGCTGGTCGCCGAGCGCCCGTTCCACTCGCCGATCCTCGTGGACCAGGGCACTGCGGACAAATTCCTGTCCGAGCAATTGAACCCCGACGTGTTCGCGGACGCCTGCCGCCGCGCGGGCCAGCCGTTCGAGCTGCGCATGCATGCCGGCTATGACCACGGGTACTGGTTCATCCAGACGTTCATGGAGGATCACCTGCGCTGGCATGCACGGCAGCTGCACGACGAGGCCGCGTCCCGGCCGTAGTCGCGCAGGCGTCAGACCGCGATTCCTGCCGTGACCACCGCCGTTCCCTCGCGCGCCGTGAGTTCGCGGAACAACTTGGTGAGCCGCAGCGTCGCCGGGCCGGGTCGGCCTTCGCCGATCACGCGACCGTCCACCCGCGTCACCGCCGCGAGCTCTCCCATCGTGCCCGAGCAGAACATCTCGTCCGCCCGGTAGGCCTCGGTGAGGGAGAGGTCACGCTCCTCGCAGGGAATGCCGTGAGTCGCGCACAGTTCGAGCACCGCGCCGCGGGTGATGCCCTCGGGACAGGCGACGAGACGCGGCGTGAGCACGCGGCCCCCGTCCACAATGAATACGTGGGTCGCGTTCGTCTCGGCGATGAAGCCGCGTGTGTCGAGCATCAGTGCGTCGTCGGCGCCCGCGACGTTGGCCTCGATCTTGGCGAGGATCGACTGGATCAGGTTGTTGTGGTGGATCTTCGGGTCGAGGCAGTCGGGCGGGAAGCGGCGCACGCTGCTGGTGATGAGCGCGAGGCCGTCGCTGCCGTACACCGGCGGCTTGTGCTCGGCCAGCACGATCAGCGTGGGGCCCGACTGGTTGAGCCGGGGATCCATTCCCGAGGTCACCTTCACGCCGCGCGTGAGCGTGAGACGGATGTGCACGCCGTCCGTCATGCCGTTTGCCTCGAGCGTGCGGCGGATCTCGGCGACGATCTGCTCACGCGACGGAATGTCTGCGAACGCCAGGGCCTTCGCCGATCCCACCAGTCGGTCGAGGTGCTGCTCCAGTCGGAAGATGCGGCCCGCATAGAGCCGCAGTCCCTCCCACACCGCATCGCCGCCCTGCACGGACGAGTCGAACGGGTTCACGCCCGCCTCGTCGCGGTGCACTAGCCGGCCGTTGATGTTGACGATCAGGCCGCGGTTGCGCGGATCGAATTTCTGCAGCACGAAACGCTCCCTTTGGATTTCGCTCAGGCGCGCAGGCGGTGGGCGCGCAGCTTCTCGTACAGCGGCCGGCAGCGGGACTCGAGTTCAGCGAGCCGCCCGGTGAGCCGCGGTGCCTCGCCGACCTCCGCGGGCTCGAAGCCAGTCGAACGCTCGACCCGCTCGTACCAGTGCTTCGCCCAGATGCCGTCCGTGACACGCGGGCCGGCCGGCCACGACAGCATGCGCGACGTGAACGGGACGCCGAGGGAGGCGCACAGTGTGCGCAGCATCGGCTCGGGCGCGGCGAGAAGGTCCGCCGAGTCCAGCACCGGCGGCACACGCCCCGTCGCCTGCACGACGAAGTCGAAGATCTCCACCTGCTGCGGCAGCCCGGTGGCGTCGAGGTCGAACCGGCCAAGCTTGTCCTCGAGCGACGCGAGCATCGGCGTCGGGTCCCGGATCAGGAAGGCGTGCGTCATGGCATCCAGCCACTGGCGGCCCATGTGCGGCAGCAGGTGGTGGGACATCTGCTTCTGGTAGAGGATCTCGACGCCGGGCGGCAGTGGCGCCAGCAGCGACTCGACCACGCGTCGCCAGTCGGCCTCGTGGTGCGCGAGGATCTCGTCGCGGCCCGGGTGGTCGAGGCCCGTGACCTCGAGGTAGTGGGCGTAGAAGGGTTCGTCCACCACCAGCGTGTCCGGCCGGTTCTCCCACGAGCGCATGAACGCCGTCGAGACGTTGCGCGGTCCCGACCACATGGCGAGGCGCACTGGCCGTTGCCCGGCCGTCGTCACGGACCGGGCCGGCGGAATTTCATCACGAACTGGTCCGTGCGGCCACGGATCTTCGGATCGAAGACGCCGAGCGTGTGATCGTCGTCGGGATACGCCAGGGCGTCGCTCTCCGCCTCCAACGCAAATCCGGCCGCCTTGAAGTCGCGCTTGACGATCGCCGGGTCGATGCGGTGCAACCTTTCCACGACTTCGGCGACATCACCGCCCGGAGCGGCCACGTGGTCCTGCACGACGACCACTCCACCGACCTTCATGGCGGCGTGCAGCTTGCGCAGCATCTGCATCGGGTCGGTCCGCGCCCACGAGCCGTCGGCCGGCCGCCAGTAGAGGTCGTGGTAGGACATGACGAAGAGCGCGGCGTCGAGGCTGCGCGGCGGCAGAGCGAGCTCGTCGACCTCGGCCGTGACCTGCCGGACATTCGGTAGTCGATCGCCAGCGTAGCGCGCGGCGATGCCCTTCGCTGCGAACTTCGCGTAGGGTGGGTTGTTGTAGGCGATCACCTCGCCCTCGGCGCCCACGATGGCCGCCAGCAGCTCGGTGTAGTAGCCGCCCGCGGAGAATGCGTCGAGCACCCGCATGCCCGGCGCAGCGCCGAGAAATGCGAGGATCTCGGCCGGCTTGCGCTGGGCGTCCTGGTCGCGGTCGTCGGCGGGCCGTTCGGGATTTGCAAGCGCCGCCGTGATCGCCTTGCCCGCCGTTGCCGTGTCCGTCGCAATCGCCGCGGAATTGGCGTGCGGAAAGGGCCAGCCCATCGTCAGCGCAAGTACAGTGACCAGCATGATCGTGCGGTTCATGTGCGTCTTCCCCCTTGGGTTTTCCTGGAAGCCGGGAGCAGCCGGCTCGCGTCCACCAGTGCCTTGAGCCTGGGCGTGAACAGCGCCGCCTCCTGCTCGAACCACGCGCGCAGCGCCGCGATGGCGGGCTCCGCCGCGCGGGTCTCCGGGATCAGCAGGTAGTACTTGAGGTCCATGTCGAGCACCGGCGCGAACGGGATCTTCAGGCGCCGCTCGTGCAGGTCGTCGATAGCGTACGCGAGCCGGCCGAGCGCCATCCCGCGGCCATCCGCGGCCGCCTGCAGCACGACGTGCCCGTCGTCGAACTGCATCCCGGGAGCGGTGTCCACGCCGGTGAGCTTTGCCATGCGGAACCACTCGGCCCATCCCTGCGGGCGGCCGACGCGGCGCATCGAGTCGTCGTGCAGCAGCGGTACGCGCGCAAGATCGGCCGGGCGCCGGATGCCGCGCTGGCGCAGGAAGGCAGGGCTCGCCACGGGTGCCACGTACTCGCCGAACATCGGGATCGCCAGCACACCGTCCACGGCACCGCGTCCGATGCGCACCGCCGCGTCCACTTCCTCGTGGTCGAAGTCCACCGGCTGCGAGCCGGCCTTGAGGCGCAGGTCGAGCCCGGGGCAGCGGCGTATGAAGCGCCCGAGGCGCGGCACCAGCCAGCGGGTCGCGAAGGCGGTGGTCGTGCTCAGCGTCACCGCGCCGCTGCCGTCGCCGGCACGCAGCAGACGAACGCCTCGCGACAGCCGGTCGAAGCCCGCGCGGAAATGCTCGGCGGCCAACTGCCCCTGCTCCGTGAGCACGAGGCGGCGCGTGGTGCGCCGGAACAGCGTCACACCGAGGTAGCGCTCGAGGCCGCGGATCTGGTGGCTGACCGCGGCCGGGGTGACGTGCAATTCCCGTGCGGCCTTGGTGAAGCTGAGCAGCCGCGCTGCGGCCTCGAAGGCGCGCAGCGCCGTCAGAGGCGGAAGCGACTGCGGCACTTGTGAGATTCCTTCATCGCTGCTGTGACGTTTTCTCTCTTGGGCATGGTCGCGACGCCACCTAGACTACCGCATTGTGAGATGAGCGGTCGCCGCTGCGCCCCGCGCGAAATCCAGCGTCCGTCGCACGGACGAGAGACCGCTTTAATCATCCGAACTCGCGTCGCAGCGAATCCCCGGGGCCGGTTCACGGAGGCCACCCTGTCGTCCACAGCCTTTCCGTTCATCCCTCGCATCGACCGCCCGGCTCCCGAGAACTTCACTCAATGGTGCCTGTTCCTCGACGTGGACGGCACACTCCTCGACATCGCACCCACCCCCGACGCCGTCGTCGTGGACCCCTCGCTCGCAGGGCTGCTGCAGCGCGTGCGGGACGCGCTCGACGGTGCACTCGCGCTCGTGAGCGGCCGTTCGCTCGAGCAGCTCGACGCATTGTTCGCCCCGAACGCATGGGCCGCTGCCGGACTGCACGGTCTGGAGCGCCGCGATGCGGACGGTCGCATTCATCACGCGGGTCCGGCCGACCCCGCACTGGACACGGCCCGGCAGTCGCTCGCGGACGTGGTGGCCCGCGCACCGGGTGCGCTGCTCGAGGACAAGGGGCGCTCGCTGGCGCTGCATTACCGGGCGGCGCCCGCGCTCGAGCACGTGCTGCGGCGCGAGATCGGGGCAATCGCGGCGCGGCTCGGCAGCGACTTCCACGTGCTCGAGGGCCGGCGGGTTCTCGAGCTCAAGCCGGTCGCAGCCACCAAGGCACGCGCCATCGAGGCGTTCCTCGCCGAGGCCCCGTTCGCAGGTCGGCGCCCGATGTTCATCGGCGACGACGTCACCGATCTCGACGGCTTCGCGGCCGTGGAGGCCGCGGGTGGCGTGTCCATCGCGGTCGGCGACCGCGTCGAGGCCATGGTGCGCGTGGCTTCGCCGCGCGACGTGCGGGTGCTCCTCGCCGACCTCGCTGAGCAGCGGGTGATCACGCCATGAGCGCGCGCGAGCACACGCTCGACCTGGCGGTCGTCGGCAACTGCGAAATCTCGGCGCTGATCGACGATTCGGCGAGCATCGTCTGGTGCTGCCTGCCGCGCATGGATGCCGACCCGGTGTTCTGCACGCTGCTCGACCCGGACGTGAGCGAGTCGGCTCCGGGCCACTTTTCGATCGAGATCGCGGATCGCGTCGAGACGGCCCAGAGCTACCTGCGCAACACCGCGATCCTCGAGACCATCCTCACCGGCGCACGTGGCAACCGGCTGCGCATCGTGGACTTCTGCCCACGCTTCCGCGCACGCGACCGGATCTTCCGACCAATGATGCTGGTGCGGATCATCGAGCCCCTCGCCGGGCGGCCGGTCGCCACCGTCCGGCTGCGGCCACGCTTCGACCACGGTGCGACGGCGCCCCAGGTGAGCCGCGGCTCGCACAACCTGGCGTTTCGCGGCGGCTCCGCCGACTTCCGGCTGACCACCAATGCCTCGCTCACCGCGATCGCCGAGGAGCTTCCCTTCGTCGTCGATGCCCCGCTCGCCATGGTGCTGGGCCCCGACCAGACGCTCGAGGAGTCGCCGCTGGCGCTGGCCCTGGGATTCCTCGAGGAGACGCGCTCGTACTGGGAGGACTGGGTACGCGGGCTCGCCATCCCCTTCGAGTGGCAGGACGCCGTGATCCGCGCGGCCATCTCGCTGAAGCTGTGCACCTACGAGGACACCGGCGCCGTGCTTGCCGCGCTCACGACCTCCGTGCCCGAGAGCCCCGGCAGCGGGCGCAACTGGGACTACCGCTACTGCTGGCTGCGCGACAGCTATTTCGTGATCCAGGCGCTCAACCGCCTCGGCGCGACCCGCACGATGGAGGACTACCTGCGCTTCATCGACGCGATCGTGGCGCGTTGCGGCAACGCCGAACTGCAGCCGCTGTTCTCGGTCACCGGCGAGCCCGACGTGCCCGAGCGCACCGTGACCTCGTTGCGCGGCTACCGCGGCATGGGCCCGGTGCGAGTCGGCAACCACGCCTACCTGCAGCGCCAGAACGACGTGTACGGCGCGATCGTGATGGCTTCCGCGCACTCGTTCTTCGACCAGCGGCTGATGAATCTCGGTGACAGCGTGCAGTTCTCGCAGCTGGAATGCCTCGGCGAGCGGGCCGTGCAGGTGCACGATCGTCCGGACGCCGGGCCGTGGGAATTCCGCGGCTTCGAGCGAGTGCACACCTTCTCGGCCGCGATGTGCTGGGCCGGGGCCGACCGGCTCGCGAAGATCGCGCGTCGCCTCGACCTGCCGGAGCGGGCGACGTACTGGCGCGAGCGGGCCGGCGCCATGCGCACGCACATCCTGGAGCGCGCCTGGAACCCCGCGGTCGGTGCGTTCACCTCGAGTTACGGCGGCGAGGAACTCGACGCGACGGCGCTGCTGCTGCCCGAGCTCGGGCTGGTGGACGGCCGGGACCCTCGCTTCGTCGCGACGCTGGCCGCGATCGAGCGCGACCTCAGGGACGGCGACTGGCTCTATCGGTACCGCCACCGCGACGACTTCGGCAGGCCCGAGACCGCATTCACGATCTGCGCGTTCTGGTACGTGAACGCCCTCGACCATGCCGGACGGCGAGAGGAGGCCCGCGAGCTGTTCGAGCGGCTGCTGGCGCGGCGCACCCGGCTCGGGCTGCTGTCGGAGGATATCGACCCCGTGACCGGCGAATGGTGGGGCAACTACCCGCAGACCTACAGCCTAGTGGGCATCATCAACTCGGCAATCCGGCTGAGCCGCTCCTGGGAGGACGCACTGTGAACCGGATCGTGGCCGTCTCCAATCGCGTCACCGTACCGAAGCGCGCCGCCGCCGCGGGCGGCCTCGCCGTGGGGGTGCTCGCTGCGATGAAGTCGCGGGGCGGGCTTTGGTTCGGCTGGAGCGGGGAGACCGTCGACGGCGAGCCCGGACCGCCCGCACTCGTCGAGCGGCAGGCCGTCACCTACGCGACCATCGACCTGCCCGCCGCCGACCAGGAGCCGTACTACGGCGGGTTCTGCAACGGCGCGCTCTGGCCGCTGTTCCACTACTTCGTCGGCGCGCTGCACTACTCGGATGTTCATTACGCGGCGTACGAGCGCGTCAACCGCCTGTTCGCGGATCGCCTCCAGCCGATGCTGCGCAGCGACGACCTCATTTGGGTGCACGACTACCATCTCATCCCGCTCGGGCAGGAACTGCGGCAGCGCGGCGTTCGCGAGCCGCTCGGCTTCTTCCTGCACATCCCCTTCCCGCACGTCGAGGCGCTGCGGGCGCTGCCCGTGTACGGCGAACTGGTCCGCAACCTGCTGGCCTACGACCTCGCGGGATTCCAGACGCAGCAGGACCTCGAGTGCTTTCGCTCGGCCGTGGCCGACGTGGTCGGGCCGTCCGCGCTGCGCGCGGACGGCAGCATCCAGTACGGTGCCCGGCGGGCCTTTGCCGACGTGTTCCCGATCGGCGTCGACGTGGACGAGATCCAGCGCGAGGCGAAGCACTCGCAGTCATCCGAGACGGTGCGGCGCATGGACGCGGGGCTGCTCGGGCGCCGCTGCATCATCGGCGTGGACCGCCTCGACTACAGCAAGGGACTCGTGGACCGGTTCCTCGCCTACGAGCGCTTCATGGAGAGCCACCCCGCGAACCTCAACCGGGTGACGTTCCTGCAGATCGCGCCGCTGAGCCGTGCCGACCTGCGCACCTATGCCGAGATCCGTCGCTCGCTCGAGCAGGCGGCCGGGCGCATCAACGGCCGGTTCGCGGAGACCGACTGGACCCCGATCCGCTACCTCAACCGCAACTACTCGCACGAGGTGCTGATGGGATTCCTGCGCCGGGCGGACGTCGGCGTCGTCACGCCGATGCGCGACGGCATGAACCTGGTCGCGAAGGAGTTCGTGGCCGCGCAGGACCCGGTCGATCCCGGCGTGCTCGTGCTCTCGACGCTGGCAGGTGCGGCCCGCGAACTGTCGAGCGCGCTGCTCGTCAACCCGCGCGACACCCATGCCGTGGCCGAGGCGATCGGGCAGGCGCTGGTCATGCCGCTCGAGGAGCGGCGCGGACGGCACGCGGAGATGCTGAAGGTCCTGCGGCGCAACGACATCCACGCCTGGCACACGCGCTTCGTCGAACAGTTGCGCGCCTGCGCCGACCCCGGGCTGCTCCCACTGCCCCGTCGTCAGGCGAGCGCGCGGTAGGCCATCCGCACCGCGACGATCGCCAGGAACACGCCGAAGGCCGCCGACAGGCGCCGACGGTCGAGTGAGTGTGCGAGACGGGCGCCGAGCGGCGCCACGGACCACGCGACCGGTGCGACCACGAGGAACCCGACCAGGCTCACGTAGCCGACGGTCCACGGCGGCATCGCGGCACCGTCGGTGCCGGCCGCGAGGTAACCGAGCGTGGCCGGAACGCTGATCCATAGCCCCAGCAGTGCCGCCGTGCCGACCGCCTTGTGCACCGGCTCGCCGCAGAGCGTCATCGCCGGCACAGTCAGCGTTCCGCCGCCGATTCCCATCATCGCCGAGACGGTACCGATCGCGGCGGGGATGAGCGCGCCGCCCGGTCCGCCCGGCAGCGAGCGCCGCAGCACGAGCTGGTCGAGCGGCAGCAGCATCTTGAGCGAGGCGAGGAGCGCCACGATCCCGAACACGCCGGCCAGCACCCGGGCCTCCACGCGCGAGGCCAGCAGCGCTCCGACGAGCGCACCCGTCACGATCGGCAGCGACCAGCGACGGATCACCGCGCCGTCGACGGCGCCCCGCCGCGCGTGGGACCGCGACGAGGAGATCGAGGTCGGAACGATGGTCGCCATGGAGGTGGCGACCGCCACGTGCAGCGCCACCGTCGGATCGACGCCCGCGAGCGTGAGCGCCATGTCGAGCGCCGGCACGATGACGATGCCGCCGCCGACGCCGAGGAGCCCCGCAAGCAGCCCGGCCACGGCACCGGCGCCGAGCAGCGCGGCGAGCATGGGCAGCCACTGGATCGCCGCTTCCTGCACGGTCTCGCTCCGGTCTCGCCATCGTGGAAAACCGTGGAAGTCTAGCGGCATTGTGCCGGCCCCGCCTCCGCGCGCCGGCCAGCGGGTATAGTCGGCGGACAACGAGCAGCCGGCCGCGTGAGCCGGCGCGGGGGCATCCATGAGCGAAACCAGCGGTGGCGAAGTCCTGGCGCGCATGCTCCAGGCGGAAGGCGTCGAGAAGGTCTTCGGGATCATCGACGGCACCTATTTCGGCTTCTACTCGAGCCTGCACAGGCTCGGCATAGAGATCGTGACCCCGCGGCACGAGACCTGCGCCGCGCACATGGCGGGCGCCTACGCTCGGCTGACCGGCAAGCTCGGCGTGTGCATGGCGTCGAACGGCCCGGGCGTGGCGAACCTGCTGCCCGGCCTCGCGGTGGAGAACGCCGAGGGCAACCGCGTGCTCGCCATCACGAGCTGCCGTCGGCCGCAGATCGTGTATCCGGACCGCGGCGGCACCTACCAGTCGTTCGACCAGGTGGGCGCCATCTCGCACCTCGCGAAGTGGAGCCACGCCGTCGTGTCCTTCGACCGCGTCGCCGAGCTCTGCCGCACCGCACTGCGCTACTGCTGGGACGGCCGCCCGGGCGTCGTGCACCTCGACGTGCCCGAGACGATCATGAACGGCAAGGTGAAGGCGGACGTGCCGATCTGGCAGCCGCACCAGTACCGGCGCGTGGACCGGATCGTCCCGGCCCCCGAGCAGGTCGAGCGCGCCGCGGCGATGCTCGCGGCCGCGGAGCTGCCGATGATCCACGCCGGCAGCGGCATCATTCACGCCGACGCCTACGACGAGCTGCGCCGGGTCGCCGAGCTGCTGCACGCCCCGGTGACGACGAGCTGGGCCGGGCGTGGCGTGCTGGCGGAGACCTCCGAACTCGCGATCCCCATGCCGCTCATTCCGCTCAACAACGAGGTGCGCAACGACGCCGACCTCGTGCTCACGGTGGGCTCGCGGCTCGGCGAGACCGACTGGTGGGGCAAGGCCCCGTACTGGCGGCACCCGTCGGAGCAGCAGATGATCCAGGTGGACATCGACGCCCACATCCTCGGCGCCAACAAGCCCGCCGCGCTCACCGTGCAGGCCGACGCGAAGCTGTTCCTCGCGGCGCTGGCGGCCCGGCTCGAGGGCCGCGCCGCCGGGATGAACCTCGACGCGCGCCGACGCAAGGTCGCGAAGTACCGCGAGAAAGTCGCCGCCGAGCGCGCCAAGCTCGACGAGAAGCTCGAGGACCTGGCGGTGCCGATGAACCCGGCGCACGTCGCGCACGTGTGCCAGGAGGTTTTCCCCGAGGGCACGGTGCTGGTAGCCGACGGCGGCAACGCCGCCGTGTGGACCATGATGTTCCACCAGGCACGCGTGCCGAACACGATCCTCTCCACGTTCAAGTTCGGAATGCTCGGCGCCGGCGTGGCGCAGGCGACCGGCGCCGCGGTTGCGCGGCCCGGCACGCCGGTCTGCTGCATCATCGGCGACGGCGCGATGGGCTTCCACCCGCAGGAGGTCGAGACGGCCGTGCGCAACGGCCTCCAGGTCGTGTTCCTCGTGCTCTGCGACAAGCAGTGGGGCATGGTGAAG
>Ga0105090_10001086_pt1 | contig 14368 bp, 13 predicted proteins | sample PPLLak3March2015_FD_79110 | JGI IMG/M metagenome (GOLD analysis project Ga0105090, IMG submission 79110) | Freshwater sediment microbial communities from Prairie Pothole Lake near Jamestown, North Dakota, USA - PPLs Lake P7 Core (1) Depth... | ecosystem: Environmental > Aquatic > Freshwater >... | reverse complement strand
GCGAAGAACGGTTTGCCGTCCGCCTTGTGCTCCTCGTTGCTCTTGATGATAAAGTCCGTGTAGGCCTCCGAGGAGAAGTGATCGTCGGGCAGTTTTTCAAGCGGCTTGCCGTTGAGCGTGAAGGTCAGCTTCGGGTGGGCGGGGTCGGGATACGTCATGTCGCTCCAGTTGCTGCCGCCTCCTTGCAGCAGCGTGAAGTCTCGCTCGAAGCCCATCGCGGCGGGCCATTGCGAAGGTTCGTATCCCATGTGAGATTTCCCCGCCCAATAGGTGTGATAACCCGCCTCTTTCAGGATTTTTGCCACCGGCACCACACGGTTGTTGAGATAGCCCTCATAGCCGGGTTTCCCTTTTTGCTTCGGCCCGGCGAATTCATCCATATTGCCAAAGCCAGCGACATGGTGATCGCAGCCGCTGAGCAGCATCGAGCGGGTGGGCGAGCAGGTGGGGCCGACATAGAAATTCGTCGCGCGTATGCCGCTCTTGGCAAGCGCGTCGAGGTGCGGCGTCTGGACTTCACCGCCGAAGCAGGTGATGTCGGAGTAACCCATGTCATCGGCGATGATGAGCAGGATGTTGGGTTTCTTGGCTTGCCCCGCCGTAGCCTTGGCGGAGGCTGGGTCAGCGGCGTGTGTTGGGGCAAACGCGGACAAGACCGAGTAGAGGGCAGCTGCGAGAATTGGGGAGTTGATGATTTTCATGGCGAATTGGTTGGATTTTGCCGGTTCAGGAGATTGAGGTCGAGCAGAATGGTTTCCACGAGGGAGCGTGTTTCTGCGCCGCTGGCCTCGGCACCTTGCAAGGCAGCAGCGAAAGCGAAGCAGCGTTCGCCCGACTCGACGAAGCCGACGAACCAGCCGAGTTTGGTGCCGTCGGCAGAGAGGGTGCCGCTGCCGTTCTTGCCGTACAGCGTTGCGGCGGGTGTTTCGCGGACCCGCATGAGGTCTTTGAGGGTTTTGAGGGAGGCCGGTTTGATGGGCAGCTTGCCACTCACCAGTTTGCGCAGCAACTCCGCCTGCTCGCTGGGCGAAATCATGATGGTGCGGCGATCGGGGGCTGGCAGCCAGAAGACATCAATGCCTGCCGTGGTGTTCTTGTCGCCGTAGCCGATCGTATCGAGCCAGCGGTTCATCCGGTCGGACCCGAGGCGATTGGCGAGGTTTTGGAAGGCCGGGACACAGGATGCCTGGAATGCGTCGCGCAGGTTCAGGTCCTTGTTCCATGCCGCGATGTCCCGGCTGATTCCATCCCATTTGTAAAATGGTTCTTCTGGTGAGGAAAGGATGCCTTCCTCAAGACCGAGCAAGGCATTCCAAATCTTGAAGGTGGAACAGGGCGGAAGATTCTCGGCGGAAGCCTTGGTATCAAAATCCGTGATTTCCCCGCTGGCGCAGTCGATGATGACAAAGGCCCCCGCCTGGTCTTTCATGGCCTTCTGGATGGGTGTAAGCGGCAACGGAGCCTCCATAGCGCTGCCGATGTTCTCGCAGAAGACGAGAACAAGGAAGGCAATGCTGTGGGTTCGTATCATGAAGATTTATGATCAGTAATCTGTCGATCTGGAAATCTGAGGATTTGATCAGGAGGTGAGGAAGGAGAGATATATAACCCTCCGTTTCCTCTGTTTCCTCCTGCAAAAAATATAATCCTCCTGTATTCAATGATGTGCTATTTCACCTCGATGGTCACCTTCGGGATGTGGCCGGTGAATTTTGATTTCGCTTCGCAGCCGATGGTTTCCACCACGGGCGTGCCGAGGTCGATGCCGACATCGGCGGTCTCGTCGGCGGAGAAGATGCCGGCCTGGGTGTGCGGGAGTTTGCCCTCGGCGGCTTTGGCGTCGTTGACATAGAGCGTGGCGGTGCCGCCTTTGCCTGGGCCGCCGCCGTCGTAGGCGAAGTCGAGCTTGATCGTGTTCTTACCGGGCTTGAGTTTTTCGGTTCCGGTGATGCTGGCGCGCATCAGACCGAGAAAGTTGTAGTCATAGGCGGGGACGCCGTCTTTCACATAGAGCGCCCAGCCGCCGAAGCGGCCGCCTTGGGCGAGGACGATGCCGTTGGCTCCGCTTTCGGGCACTTCGATTTCGGCGGTGATGGTCTTGGATCGGTTCTTCACGTTGATGAAGGCCGCTTCCATCATGCCCTGCATGCCTTCGGCGAGGGTGAGCGAGGTGCGTGCGCCCATCAGATCCGGGCGGCCGACCAGTTTGCCGTCCATCCGTTCCATGAAACGATCGTCAATCGGCAGGACGTGATGTTTCCTCGCCTCCTCATAAAAGACCGCCTGCAGTTCCTTTAATTTTTCCGGGTTCTTGGCGGCGAGGTCGTTGGCGCAACTGAAGTCTTCGGCGACGTGATAGAGTTCCCAAGCATCAGTCTCGAGGGTGTGGCGTGCCACGGCTTCCCACGGCGCCTTGTGGACGGTTCCGGCGAGCCAGCCGTCGTGATAGACCGCGCGGTTTCCGGCGATTTCGAAATACTGGGTCTTGCGTCCGGGAGCCTTGGCATCCTTGAAACCGGCGAGCAGGCTCTTGCCTTCCATCGGGATCTGTGGCGTGCCGTTGACGATTTTTGGTTCTGGCAGTCCGGCGGCTTCGAGGATGGTGGGAGCGACATCAATGACGTGGCCGAACTGGGTGCGGAGTTCGCCCTTCGCCTGGATGCCTTTGGGCCAGAAGGCGACCATGCCGTTGCGGGTGCCGCCAAAGTTCGAGGCGATCTGCTTGGTCCACATGAAGGGGGTGTTGAGCGCGATGGCCCAGCCGGCGGCCATGTGCGGATAGGTGTTAGGGCCGCCCCACTGGTCGACATGTTTGAGCATGTCCCCGACTTGTTCCTGCACGCCGTTGAAGTAAGTGTATTCGTTGAACATGCCGTTCATGCCGCCTTCGGCGCTGGCACCGTTGTCGCCGGCGATGTAGAAGACGAGGGTGTTGTCTAACTGCCCGATGTCCCCGACGGCGTCGATCACGCGGCCGATATGGTGGTCGGTGTAATCGAGGAAGGCGGCGAAGGTTTCCACCTGGCGGGTGAAGAGCTTCTTCTCATCGGCTGTTAGTTTTTCCCAATCCTTGATGGCCTCGGGTTTGGCGGCGAGTTTCGTTCCTTTCGGGACGATGCCCATGTCGATCTGGCGTTGCAGGGTTTCCTCGCGGATCTTGTCCCATCCCTGATCGAACCTGCCTTTCCATTTCGCGATCCAATCGGCGGGCACGTGGTGCGGGGCATGGGTGGCTCCCGGCGCGAAATAGGCGAAGAACGGCTTGTCCGGTGTCATCGCCTTCTGGTGCTTCATCCAGGCGATGGCCTTGTCCGACATATCTTCCATGAAGTGATAGTTCGGATCGTCAGGAAGCTCGACCTGGGTCACGCCATCATGGAGGAACGGAGCCCATTGGTTGGTCTCGCCGCCGATGAAGCCGTAGAATTTATCGAAGCCCTGGTGCGTCGGCCAGCGGTCGTAAGGGCCGGAAACGCTGACTTCCCATGAGGCGGTTTCGTGCCATTTGCCGAAGGCTCCGGTGCTGTAACCGTTGAGGCGGAGCATCTCGGCGACGGGTGCCACCGCGTTGGGAATCTCGCCGGTGGCGCCGGGGAAACCGGTGGCGAGTTCGGTGATGAAACCCATGTTGCAGGTGTGGTGGTTGCGCCCGGCCTTGAGCGCGGTACGCGTTGGCGAGCAGAGTGCGGTGGTGTGGAAATTGTTATATCGCAAGCCGCCCTTGGCGAGGCGGTCGAGCGTGGGGGTGGCGATAGGTCCGCCGAAGGTGCTGGTGGCTCCGAAGCCGAGGTCGTCGATGAGGACGATGATCACGTTGGGCGCGTCTTTCGGGGCGGTGACATGGAAACGGTCGGGCAGCTTGGCCTTGCGGACGTCGGTTTCCGTGATGAGCGGGCGCTTCGGCTGCTGGATCGGCAGGATCGTGCGGTCGAGCGATTCGGCGGCGGGTGCAATTCCGAGCAGGCCGATACATGCGGCCAGCGTGGGAAACGGGGGGTGGTGGCAAGTGATTTTCATGATGAGCGGGGTGGGAGGTGGATGGATTTCATAAGAGTGACGATGTTTTCGCGGCTATACCGATGGCTCTCAACAGAGCGGCAAAATTACGGGCTGCCAAGACAATTCCATGACCGTCGGAGCGGATGAGATGCATTGTAGCGGCGGTCTGTGACCGTCGCATTCTTCCCGCGCAGCAGGTCTTCTCTCTGAAAACCAGTGATGGTCATAGACCGCCGCTACAGCTTGCCGCTACGATTCGCTTTCTTTTTCCAGTTTTTCGCGTGCAGCAGTGAGACGGGCCATCTTGGCGTCATCCACCTTCGGATATTCGAGTCCGAGGTTTTGGATGGAGGTGGTGATGACGTCGGCGACGATGGCGCGGGCGACGTATTTGCGGTCGGCCGGAATGATCCACCACGGGGCCTTCTTCGTGCTGGTGGCGGAGAGCGAGTCCTCGAAGGCGTTCTGATAGGCCTTCCAATGTTCACGTTCGGCTATGTCCGCTTCGGAGAACTTCCAGTGTTTTTCCGGATTGGTCAGGCGTTCGAGGAAACGGCGCTTCTGCTCGCCCTTGGAGACATGGAGGAAGAACTTGAGGATGAGCGTGCCGTTGCGCGAGAGATGCTTCTCGAAGTTGTTGATGTCCTCGTAGCGCTTTTCCCAGAAGCTTTTGTCGGGTTTTTTCGGCGCGCCGGGGCCGAGCCACTCGGGGTGGACTTTGACGACGAGCACATCCTCGTAGTAGGAGCGGTTGAAGATGCCGATGCGGCCGCGCTCGGGCAGGGATTTCATATATCTCCAGAGGAAGTTGTGATCGAGTTCCTCGGCGGATGGTTTCTTGAAGCTGAAAACCTGACAGCCCTGCGGGTTCACGCCGGCCATAACGTGGCGGATGGTGCCGTCCTTGCCGGCGGCGTCCATCGCCTGGAGGATGATGAGCACCGAGTGGGTGTCGCTGGCATAGAGCAGTTCCTGCGCCTCGGTGAGTTGTTTGCGGCTTTCCTCGAGGATTTCCGCGGCGCGATCCTTGATGAAATCCTTGCCGAGTTCCTTCGCCTCGTCGGTCTCGGTCCAGTCGGTGAGGTAGTCCTTGAGATTCACCTCGGAGCCGGGCTCGACGAGGAAACGTTTGAGAAGTTTGGCTTGGATCATGGCTTTTTTCAGGTTCGATACAACCTGATGGCATGGCAGCGGCAATGCAAGGAGCATGATGCGTTTGACGGCATGAAAAACCGGCCATCGGCGCTGGTGTGCTCGCCGTCCTTGTAATTCAGCGGCATCCGGCGGACATTCCCCGCATTCCCCCACCCTCTCATGATTTCCAAACTCCTGCGCTACAGCACCATTCTCGCAGCCATCGGCGGGGTGATCGCCATCGTCGGCATCGCCCGCCTGCAGGCCGGGCGCCAGATGCCGGCAGCCGGGGATCCGCCGCTGCCGCCCGCGCCGAAGCCCTATGCCCACGCGGTTTCCGCCACCGGCATTCTGGAGGCGCTCAGTGAAAACGTCGCCATCGGCGTGCCGCAGCCCGGACTCGTGGCTGCAGTGAAGGTGAAGGTCAACGACGTGGTGAAAACCGGCGATGTCCTGTTTTTGTTAGACGACCGCGACCTCCGCGCCCAGGAACTCACCACCACGGCGAAACGCGAGGTGGCCGGTGCCAACATCGCCGTGGCCGAGGCGGAGCTTGCCAAGGTGAAATCCCGCTTCGCGCGCTTCTCCGCCGTCACCGACGAGCGCGCCGTCAGCCGCGACGATCTGGAAACCTTGCAACGCGAAGTCGATGTGTCCAGCGCCCGCCTAACCGCCGCCCGTGCCGAACTCTCCGCTGCCGCAAGCGAGCTCCAGAGCCTCGCGCTGCTCATCGAGCGCCTCACTGTGCGTTCTCCGCGCGATGGCACGGTGATCCAACTGAACATCCGCGCCGGGGAATACGCCGCCACCGCGCCGAAGGTGCCCGCCATGATCGTCGGCGAGACCCAGCGCCTGCAAGTCCGCGCCGATGTGGACGAGCAGAACGCCAGCCGCATCCGCCCGGGTCAGCGCGGACGCGCGAGTTTGAAAGGCGATCCATCTGTCACGATGCCGTTGGAATTCGTCCGCGTGGAACCATTCATCATCCCGAAGGTTTCACTCACCGGAGCCGGCACCGAGCGGGTGGACACCCGCGTGCTGCAAGTCATCTTCTCGCTTGAACGGCCGGAAAACCCGCCCATCTACGTCGGCCAGCAGGTGGATGTCTTCATCGAAGCTCCCGAACCATGAGCCTCCCCCACCCCTTGACCGAACCATGAAACTCCGATTGACCCTTTTCTCCACAGTGGTTCTCGCCTCCTGCACGGTCGGGCCGGATTTCCTCAAGCCGGATGCAATCGCTGGTGACGACTGGAAACAAACCCGCGCCACTTCCGGCGCACGGCTGCCCGACGACTGGTGGAAGCTCTTCAACGACCGCGAACTCACCCGCCTTGTGGACCGCGCGCTCAAGGCCAACAACGACCTCGCCGCCGCCAAGGCCCGCGTCGACACCTCGCGCGCGCTCGTCGGGCTCGACCGCGCCCGCATGTTCCCGCGGCTCGATCTAACAGGCTCCGCCGGATTCGCCCGCCGCTCGCAGGAGACCACCACAGGCAACAACCTGCCCGCCGGCTTGACCATTGATCTGGACGATACCAACTACCGCGGCACCTTCGACCTTGCCTACGATCTCGACCTGTGGGGCCGCAACCGCCGCGCGCTGGAGGCATCCACCGCCGAGGCCTCCGCGGCGGAGGCGCTTTACGACGCCCAACGCCTCGGCATCGCCACCGAAGTGGCCCGCCAGTATTTCCTGCTGCGCGGTCTCGACGCCCAGGAGGTCGTGCTGCGCGAAACCATCAAGAGCCGCCAGGAAACCCTCGACATCCAGCAGAACAAGGCCGACGCCGGACTCATCGACGGGCTCTCCACCAGCCAGGCCCGCACCGAGTTGGAACTGGCCCGCAATGACCTCGCGCTCGTCGAACGCCAGCGCGGCGCGGCGGAACACGCGCTTGCCGTGCTCTGCGGCGACCGCCCGTCCGGTTTCTCGCTGCCAGCAGGCGGCATGACCAAATCCCTTCCCGCCATCCGTGCCGGCACGCCCGCCGAGGTGCTCAACCGCCGTCCGGACGTGCGCGCCGCCGAGCAGGACCTGCGCGCGGCCAACGCCCGCATCGGCGTGGCCCAGGCGGCGTTCTATCCGAATTTCTCCCTCGGCGGCAGCGGCGGCTACGAGTCGATTAAGGCGAAAAACTTTCTCGATTGGGAAAACCGCGTGCTTTCCATCGGTGCCAACATCGCCGCCCCGGTCTTTGATGCCGGCTCAAACCGGTCCGCTTTCGATGCCACCGTGAGCCGCCGTGATGAGGCGCTCGCCCGCTACAAGAACACGCTGCTTGTTTCCCTGCGCGAGGTGGAGGACGCGCTGGTGGATCTCAAGGGGCTCGCCCGCTCGCGCAGCGCGCTTGAGCAGGCGCTCACCAGCGCCCGCGACACGAAGCGCATCGCGCAGGAAAGATATGACAAGGGCCTGAGCAGTTATCTGGAAGTCGTCGAAGCCGGCCGCACCGTGTTGCGCGTGCAACTCGTGCTCGCCCAGATCGACGCCCAGCAGCGCATCACTCTCGCGCTCCTCGCCAAAGCACTCGGCGGCGGCTGGGGCGGGAAGTGATGCCTGGCGGCCGCCGGTTTTCTCAAGCGTCGGCAAGTTCGACGACCTGCCGCGCGAGGCGGGATTGCTGGCTGGCGATGGCCATGGTCACGAAGTTGTGGCTGCCCCACCCGACCTGCGTGGGCAATTACTGGAAAGTCCACTCCGTGGCGGGGAGCTTGCGCGAGCCCACTGTCATGCGGCGCTCCGAGTCGTAGAACGCGACGTATTGCATGTCTCCGGTGGTGAGGCGGAATCGGCGGCGGAGGCATCGGTCGCGGACAGCAGGCCGATGGCGGACAGGCTGGCTGCGAGAGCTGGCTTGGCCTTCATGGGCAACGAAGGGCAAAAATGCCGCATGCATGCGGCAGGTGATCCTACGCGGCCAATGGGAGGTTTTTTTCAGCGAGGCGTCTTTTTTCGCGTCGCGGGCCGGATCAGGAGATCAGAACGGGATGTCGTCCTCTTCCTGAAACTCATCAACCGGGGCGGCGGAAGCGCCTTGGGGCGGGCCGGAGCGTTGCTGCGGCGCGCTGGAGCGTTGCTGGGGAGCCGCGCCGCCACCTGCGGAGGGAGAACCGCCGCGGCCGTCGGGCAGGAACTGGAGGTTGTCACCCACGACCTTGAGCTTGGTGCGCTTCTTGCCGGTTTCCTTGTCGTCCCAGGAATCCATTTGAAGGCGGCCTTCGATGTAAACGCCGCGGCCCTTGGTGAGGTATTGCTGGGCGAGTTCCGCTTGGCGGCCCCAGAGGGTGATATCGACAAAGGTGGTTTCCTCCTGCTTTTGGCCGGCGTCGTTGTTCCAGACGCGGTTGATGGCGAGGGAAATGTCCGCAACGGCTTTGCCGCTGGGGGTGTAGCGCACTTCGGGATCCCGGGTGAGGTTCCCGATGAGCATGACTTTGTTGAGATTGGCCATAGCGGTGGAGAAATTAGGGGGAAATCAGGGCACGGGACAAGCGGAAAAGTGTTCTTGCGAACAATAAATCCGGAGATCAGGCGATGCGTTGGAAGTGCTGGAGGTGGACGTGGCCGTTGAGGCGCAGGCGTTCCTGGATTTTGGTGATGATGTCTGGCGCGCCTTGGAAGAGGTAGTTCACATAGTGGCCGGCCTCGAGGTGGCGCGAGTTGTAGGCGAACTGGCGGCGGCCGAGCTGGCTGATTTTCTCAAGCTTGGCGCCTTCGGCTTCGAGCTCCTTGGAAACGGCGGTCACGAGTTCGTCAACGCTGCCTTCGTGGGATTTGGTATTAAGGACAATCAGGCCCTGATATTTGCGGCTCATCGGTGTGCGGTGGAGTGGATTGAATGCGAGTGTGATAGCGGTTCGCCGCGGCGGCGATCCCTTGGGAACGCGCAAGCTGCACGGCTTCCAGAGCCGTGGCAAGCGTGTTTTCGACCACCGGGCGCTCGTCGGGCGAAAATTTCCCCAGCACATGGCCGGTCATGTTGCCCGGCTGGCTGGAGCCGATGCCGATCTTGAGGCGCGGGAAGGCATCGGTGCCGAGGTGCTCGATGATGGACTTGATGCCGTTGTGGCCGCCGGCGGAGCCTTTTTCGCGGAAACGCAGGGTGCCGAGCTGCAGGGCGGCGTCGTCGTAGATGACGAGCATGGATTCCGACGGCCATTTGTGAAACGCGAGCACCTGGCGGATGGCGCGGCCGCTGAGATTCATGAAGGTCTGCGGCTTGAGCAGGAGAGTGCCGGACTCCGGCAGCTTGGCAAGGTGGCACTGCCACTTGGGCGAGGATTGAAAAACCGCGCCGGATGCGGCGGCCAGGCGGTCCAGCACCATGAACCCGATGTTGTGGCGGGTTTCTTCATATTGCCGCCCGGGGTTGCCGAGACCGACGATGAGGGAAAAGGACATGGCGTGAGGGTAATCTGAAATTGGAGATTTGAGATTCGAAATTGCAAAAACGCCCGGGGCGCTTGCACGGCCCGGGCGTTCTTGGAAAAGGCGCTGTGCCTTGGCGATCAGGCCGCCGGGGTGGCTTCGGCGGTGGCTTCGATGTCGGCACCGGAACCGGCGCGGCCAATGTGGACGATGACGACGTCCGCCGCATGGGTCGGTTTGACACCCTTGGGGTATTTGATTTCACCGACGTGGAGCGAGTCGCCGAGTTGGAGGCCGCTGATGTCGATCTCGATGGTTTCCGGCAGGTCGTCGGGCAGGCAGGTGATTTCGAGCGCGTGGACGTATTGCTCGATCACGCCGCCAGCCTTGACGCCCGGGGCTTCACCGTTGAGGTGGGCCGGGATGTGGGCGGTGATTTCCGTGCTGCTGTCGATGGCGAGGAAGTCGGCATGCAGGGCCGCGCCGGAGATCGGGTCGTGCTGGATGGCCTGCAGGAATGCCAGACGGGTGCCTTCGCCCTCCACTTCCAGATTGACGATGATGTTTTCCGAGCTGCTGTGGGCGATGACTTCCTTGAAGGACTTGGCGTCCACCTTGAGGTTCTTGTTTTCGGCACCGCGGCCGTAGATCACGGAGGGGAGCCAGCCTTCACGGCGCATTTGGTTGAGGCGGCCGGACCCGGTGCGGGCGCGGGGTGCTGCTTTGAGGGTGGTCTTCTTGGCCATGATGACGGAAAAGGCGTTGTGGTTTGAAATAAGCGGCGGCGCATTTGGCAATCCGGCGCGGGGCGGGCTGTGTAGCGGCCGGACGCGCGCTTGTCAAAAATTTGTTTGGCCATTGTTTTGGAAGCGGATTCGCCCGCACCGCCGAAGCTGGAAATTTTTCAGCGGGATTGCGCTCAGGCCGGCTGCCCGCTAGGCTGCGCCCATGCCCGCCGCCACCGTCACCCGATTTTTTGAAACCGGCAGCCCCGAAGACCCGGTGAGGCTGCGTGACGGTGCCGTGTTGCCGGGCATCCGCATTGCTTACGAGACCTGGGGCACGCTCAACGCGGACAAGTCCAACGCGATTCTGCTCTTCCACGCGCTTTCCGGCTCCCATCACGCGGCCGGCCACAATACCGCCATCGAGGGCGTCGTAGAGCTCTGGCAGGAGGAACTCCACAACGGTTGGTGGGAGGACATGATCGGCCCCGGCAAGGCTCTCGATACCGACAGGCATTTCATCATCTGCGGCAATTATCTTGGCGGCTGCTACGGCAGCACCGGCCCCTGCTCGGTGAATCCGGAAACCGGAAAACCATGGGGCTCCACCTTTCCCGCCGTGACCGCGGCCGATCAGGTGGAAGTGTTCGCCCGCCTGCTGGACCATCTCGGAATCGATGTCCTCCATGCCGTGGTCGGCCCGTCGGTGGGCGGCCTCATCGCACTCACGCTGGCCACGCGTTTCCCGGACCGCGTCCACAACGTCATCGCCATCGGCTCCGGCTACAAAACCACGGTGCTCAACCGGCTGATCCTCTTCGAGCAAATCCTCGCCATCGAAAACGACCCGTATTTCAACGGCGGCGATTATTATGACAACGCGCCGCCGCTCTACGGCCTGGCGCTCGCCCGCATGATCTCCCACAAGACCTTCGTCCATCTCGACTCCTTCGAACGACGCGCCCGCCAGGAAGTCGTCCAACCGAATGACGTGCTCGCCTGGTATCGGGTGCGCGACCAGTTCCAGAGCTACATGCTCCACCAGGGGAAAAAGTTCGTGAAACGCTTCGATGCGAACACCTACCTGCGCATCATCGACCTGTGGTCCCGCTACGACGCCACCCACGAGGGCGACGCGGAATCGCCCGCCGCCCTCTTCGAGCGTGCGCGCCTCGCCGGCCAGCGCTGGCTGGTGTTTTCCATCGATTCGGACTTCTGCTTCTATCCGGAGGAACAGGCCGAGCTGGTGAAACATCTGGAAACCGCCAAGGTCGATGTGATGCACATCACCGTGCACTCCGACAAGGGGCATGACTCGTTCTTGTTAGAACCGGACCTCTACACGCCCCATATCGCGTGGGTGCTGGGGAAGTCATAGGTTCAGCCAAGGCTCTCGCAGAACTTCCGGAAAGCGGCGACTTCTTCTTCGCTAGCCACGCCGGCGACGATGTGGCCTGCCAGACTGCGGGCGATATGTTCCTGTGTAAAATCCAAGTTGAGTCTCTTCACAAGAATTCTGGCGATCGCCGCAAAGGTATTGCCGTTGAAATTTGTGAATGGAGCGAGCCTGTGACATTTCCGGCATGCTTCAATCGCATCGAGCAGATTCATTTCATTCTATCGCACTTCTTCCCAGAATTCCTTGGCGACTTCATGCCCGTCGGAGGTTGGGCCGTGATGGGCTGATTTTTCGCGACAGAGGATTTCGTTTTGGGCGACGACAAAATCCCACGAAAACGGCTCAAGCCAACGCGTGCTCGCTGTCATGGCCTCGTTTTTTCCGAGGCAGCCTTCCGCTGTTCTTTTAACTCCTGGAGTTCTCTCACACCCACGCTTTTCAGATACCCCTTGCCGGTCTTGGCGTAAATAGGTTCAGCGGAGAAGCGATCTTGGATCGCCAAGGCCTCGGCCATGACTTCGAGAAACAACGGATCGTTCTCAAACGGGCTTCCAGGTTTAGGCTTCGCGGACATGGCATCAAACTACACGGCAATTTCCAGGCTGGCAAGATGTCGCATCAATACCCCGCTACCGGACTTTCGGTGGAGGATTCCGCAGCCTCCGGAAACTCATCGGCGAGCTTGGCCAGTGCGGCGCAGGTTTCCTCCCACATCCGGTCCGACCACTTGAGTGGCGAATGGAGTTTTTTCCGGCGGAAGCGCTCGATGCGGTCGTGCGCTTCCTCAGTCATCCAGTGTGGCAGTTCCGCGATGGCGCGGGCGGCGGTTTCCGCGGTCTCGAGGGCGCGGTGGCAGATGAGGGCGAGGTCGTTGCCGGCTGTGATGGCGAGTTTCACATCCTCGCCGCGGCCGTAACGGCTGGCGATGGCTCCCATGTCGAGGTCGTCGGTTAGAACGAGGTGTTTGTCGAAGCCGAGCTGGTCGCGCAGGAAGCGGCGGATGACGCGCGGCGAGAGCGAGGCGGGGAAATCCGGATCGATATTGGGAAACTCGACGTGGGCCAGCATGATGGCGTCGAGCTCCGGCATGAGTGCGGTGTAGGGAATCACGTCCTCGCGCAGCAGATCCCCGATGCCGGCGGATGAGGATGGCAGGTCGTGGTGCGGATCCGTGAGCGCACGGCCGCCGGCGGGGAAATGCTTGGCACAGCTGGCCACGTGGCGTTTGCGCAGCCAGCGGTTCCAGTGGCCGGCGTAATCGATGACGCGTTGCGCATCGCGTCCCCAGCAACGGCCGCGCAGGGCGTTCTGTGTTTCCGGAAAGTGATCGAGATCGAGCACCGGCGCGAGGTTGAGATTGATGCCGAGCAGCCGCAACAGGTCGGCGGTGAGCACTGCGGCGTCGGCGATCTTGCCATAGTCCGCGCGGGCGGCCAGCACAGGCGCCGATGGAGCGGCGGGAGCGATGGCCGCCGTCCGCGTGACCCGGCCGCCTTCCTGGTCGATGGCGAGAATCGGCAGGTCGAAGGAAAGGGCGCTGAGGTCGTCGGTGAGTTTGCGGGTCTGCGCGGGGCTGACGATGTTGCGGGTGAAAAGAATGTATCCCGCGGGCTGGAGTTTGCGGAACAGGGCGGCTTCCTCCGGTGTGAGTTCCGGGCCGGAAATGCCAAGCAGGAGTAGCGAGCCGTCGAGCATGAGCGGGAAGTCAGAAGATGGCAGGCACCAAGCACCAGCCCGCGCCAACGTGGTCTTTCCCGGGAAAATGCCAATCCCATTCCTGCCGGACTGATCCAGCTGCAGGGGCTGGCGGTGGCTCCGGTGCGGAGCCGGCCGTTTGGGGAGCACGATTTTTCCTGGCTGGCGACCAAGGTGGCGCCGCCCCTCACAAGCACACCGGAGCGCTGAAATTCGCCGCCGGAATCCTTAACAAGCCCGCCGGATCGCTGGATTTGCCTGCCGGAGCGCTTAACAAGCCCGCCACAGCGCACCACATCCCCGCCGGAGCACAAAATTTTCCCGCCGGAGTGCCTAACCAGCTGGCCGGAGCACTTATTTTCCCTGCCGGAGTGCTTAGCTGGCACGCCGGAGTGCTGAATGAATCCGCCGGAGCGCGCCACAAGCAGGAGGAGCCACAGCCCCCTGTTCCCCTTCCTAAAATGTCACCACCGTCTCCGCATTTCTTGCTTGGCGGCCATCATGATTTCCAACAGGTTTCTGATAGTTCAACCGAAACCAATATGACCGACACCACCCAAGACCCCGCTCCCGGTTCCAACGAAGCCGCCCCCACCCGCCCGCGCAGCGCGCAGAACAAGATCATCGAGGCCTACATCGCCGACGCCAAAAAGTTCCTCAAGGTCGCCTCGGAAGATTCCGAGATCCGCCCCATCCTCGAAGCCCATGGCTACGATGCCGGGGAATTCACCACCGGCGACGCACTCGCCAAGACCGCCTCGGATGCATTCGAGGGCCGCGCCTCCGGCATGGGCCACCAGAAACTCAGCGGAGCCGCCCTCAGCGCCGCCATCAAAACCGCCCGCGAGGACTACGCCGCCTTCCGCTCCATCGCCCGTGCCGCCTTCCCCGCCGAGGCCGACCGCGTCGCCCTCACCCTCAAAGGTGAAGTCCCGGACGACACCTCCCGCTTCATCACCACCGCCGAGACCTCCTACGCCGCCGCCGGAAAGGAACCCTACTCCGTCAAACTCACCAAGCGCGGCTACCCCGCCGCCCGCCTCG
>Ga0105090_10001085_pt1 | contig 14378 bp, 8 predicted proteins | sample PPLLak3March2015_FD_79110 | JGI IMG/M metagenome (GOLD analysis project Ga0105090, IMG submission 79110) | Freshwater sediment microbial communities from Prairie Pothole Lake near Jamestown, North Dakota, USA - PPLs Lake P7 Core (1) Depth... | ecosystem: Environmental > Aquatic > Freshwater >... | reverse complement strand
GTACTATTTTAACCCTTTCCAATCTAACAGGAAGAGATATGCAAATAAACAACGGCACAACATTCTCAAGTATGTTTGCAAACTCATTTTCTTCAGCAAGCCTGCCGTATAGTTTTAGCCTTTCACAAAACTTTGGATCAATAAATAAAGAAAACTCTATGCAGATATTTAACGGAAGAGAAGGTATTGTCGGAAAAGATGGTGCTCAGTTCTTCTTTGCACTTGGTGATATTTCTATTAATGGTCAGAACATAAACTTTGTTTCAGTACCGGATTCTGTGAGTATAGGTTCATTGCAATTACTAAACACATATTTTGAAAGCGAATCGTTTACTGTCAACTCAAGCAGCAATCTTATTTATGGTGTTCAGTATGGTATTACGGACTCATTATTATGTTCTTCTGCCCTATCGGAAAACGAACAAATAAACTTCAAAGTAGAATTACTTGATGCATTAACAAATGAAGTAATCGGCGTTTATGATGAAGTTACATACAATAAGCAGAATGTATATCAGTACAACAATATGGGTTACCAGGTTAATTTAAGCGGCCTAGGCAATAGAACACTAAAGTTTAGACTTGTAACAAGTACAAATTCAGAGTTTGGTTATTCACTATCAAACATAACGGCAGATCAAAACATACTAGCAAAAGGAAGTTATCAAACAGTTAATTATCAGGGCAGCCTTGAAGTGTCAGACTATGCACTCGAACAGAATTACCCTAATCCATTTAACCCCAGCACAACCATAAAATTCCAGACACCAAATGATGGAATGGTAGCATTAAAAATATATGACATACTTGGTAATGAAGTTACAACACTGCTTAATGAAGAAAAAGCTAAAGGCAGATACGAAGTCAAGTTCAATGCAAGCTCATTAGCAAGTGGTGTATACATCTATAAAATACAGGCTGGTTCTTTCATAAATTCTAAGAAGATGATTCTATTAAAGTAAAAAATATTGCCATTAACTTTAAGACCCTGATATCTGAATCAGGGTTTATATATCTGACAATATAATTACTTTCATTCATCTTTAATAAATTATTAAAATAGGTACTGATGACACAGAGAATTATTTTTTATATGTTTACGCAATTAAATGAAAAAGAAAATGTTAAATCGAAAACAGTTTTGTGATATTGTTGATGAGACCATCCTGATTAATGCTTTTAATCTCGGAGAGTACCAGGATAAATATTATTTTCAAAAAAAACTCAAGGAATTGGTGCCCGAGTTATCCGAAAAGGAAATCTACTCAACAATTGATAAATACTTTAGTAAAGATCAGGAATCGTCTAAAACTCAAGTCAAGCATCTCTGTGAGGAGCTTTATCAGATATATCAAACAAAAGCAAAATGATTCGATTATCCGATAACACCACTTCACAATTCATTGAGATACTGAGCAGTTGGTCAAATCCATTTTTACTAATTCTCTTCTTTAGCATAGTTATTCTTCTAGTCTTTTTTTTTATCAACCGGCATTTGATAAAACCACTTGAACAGAAGCATATTCAGGAAAAGAAGGAACTCGAATTAAAAAATAACAGGATGATGGCTTTGTTTGCTGAACTTGATCCTGATCCTGTTATAAGAATTGATTCAGGCGGAAAAGTAAATTTCAACAATCAATCAGCTTCAGATTTATTAGAGATTGTTCCGGGAGATATAATTTTTGATAAATTCAGTATTATAGAACCACAAAAACTCATAGAATTAATTGGGGCAGACTCAAGATATATATTCCCACTTGACTTTAATGGAGTTCATTATAATGTGGTGATGCAAGGAAACTCTTCATTAAGAATTGCACAACTATATCTTAGAGATATCTCTGTAATCAAGAACCTTGAGACAAAATTAAAACAGCTATCAAATTACCTTCAGTACCAGCTTGATGAAGAAAGATTTCGAATTGCAAACGAACTACACGATGGGATAATACAGGATTTATATCTTGTACAGATGGGAGTAAGAAAATTATCTAAACAGAATTCCATTGAGCTAACAGATATGATTAGTTCTCAGGTTGAAACTGTTACTGAAGAACTTAGAAGAATCATATATGATCTAAAACCCAAAATACTAGATGAATTGGGACTTGAACCGGCACTACAATCTTTATGTAACAATGTTATTAAGGAAAGCGGAATTAACGGAAGCATTAAGGTAGTTGGAATAAATTTTAGGCTTAGCAAAAAAGTAGAATTATTTTTCTATAGAGTAATTCAAGAAGCCGTAAGTAATATTGTAAAACACTCTGGAGCAACTGAATTTGGAGTAATTCTGACTAAGGATGATAATCTAATGAGGGCGATGGTAATAGATAATGGGTGCGGCCTGAAAAAAACTGAAGTAAGCTATACAAACTCCGGATTTGGTTTAATTAATATGAAAGAACGCACCGAGGGATTTGGAGGTGTATTTAAATTACACTCAACTGAAAATGAAGGATTGACAATAACAGCAGAAATACCGGTACCACAATGAAAGAAAAAATAATCACCATACTTGTTGCAGATGATCACGAGTTGTTTCGTAAAGGTTTGATAAGTTTGCTTAAGGATGAAGAAACATTTCAGATATTGGGAGAAGCAAATAACGGGAAAGACTTAATTTATAAATATCTTAAGCTTAAACCGGATGTGGTTCTATCAGATATATCTATGCCCGAACTCTCAGGTCTTGAGGCAGTAAGTACATTATTAAGTACCTATCCGGATGCAAAGGTTATTTTTCTTTCGATGCTTTCAGGAGATGATTATGTTTATCATTGTTACAAAGTTGGCGGGCTGGGTCTGATTAATAAAGACATACCTAAAGAAGAATTAATAAAAGCCATTCTAGCCGTATTTAATGGTCAAAAGTATTTTGGAAAAGATTATAGTGGAACAAAATTAGATGAGCTAATTAATGAATATGAAAAACAAGAAAATGAGAAAGTAGAAATCAAAGATGTTGAATTTACAGAACAAGAAATAGAAGTTTTATTACTTGTTGCAAAAGGCTATACAAGTGCTGATATTGGTGAAAAACTTTATTTATCTAAACGAACGATAGATAGCCACAGGGCGAGCATTCTTCATAAATTGAAATTACAAACCGGTCCACAGCTGCTTAGATATGCAATAAGCTTCGCGGAAGATTACAAAAAGAAAAACTCTGAATGTTAGTTCTTAACGGGGGTCGGTATCTTTTCTCGCACTTGGAGAAAGTACTGATGAAAAATTAGTTGAAAACACAACTGGGCTTGAAAATTATCAAAATTCACTTCGACATCTTGTTTTTTTTCAGTACAAGTACGTATATACATTCAATAATATTGATAATATTTTTTGCATACCATTTATTAAAATTAATTAGGGAGTAGTTATGAAAAAGATATTGTTGATCATTGTTTTACTTGCCATTCAGTTATTCCCACAAGGCAAAATACTTTCTAAAGAAAACGCAGATCAATTATTTGGACCGGTGTTAGTGTCAAGAGAGATACCAACGGAAACACTAAAGATGTATACCAATCAAAGTACTAATGTTATTATGTTTAAACTTATGAATAATGATCTTTATATTTTAGATAATAATAGAAATGCATTGTTGCCTTTAGGAGCTACTATAAATTCATCAGAGGTTTTTTCAATGTACTCAGTTGCAATAGTCCAACAGCTACTTTCTGATGGTGGTAGTCCGTTTTCTTATGTAGAAAAAAGAAACAGTGTTTTAACTATCACCAATGGAGTATTTACTTTGGAGTATTCAATTTTATGTCCACCATTGTGCCCTGATTAATGGAGCTGTTAAGATATATAGCTTATGCTAGTATAGTCATTTGGGTATTGATTCCAATCAGACAATTAGGAACAAGATTATTTTTGTTTTTTTTAATTTTGGCTTTACTCGATTTGTCGTCTTTTATTTTATTATATGTATTTAAGACTAAGGCAGAAGTCATTTATCTGATAGGGTCAACAATACTATTATATCCGGTATTAACTGATCTTAAACATATTTATCGATTTGCTGTTGTTTCTATTTTAATTGCAGCTGCATTCATAATTTTTTACTACACTAGCATTAGTCCTATTTTATTCCAAATGGTTATTCACTTAGCTATTTTAATTTATTTCCTTAAAGTATTGGTATTGTATTATGGATTGAACCGCAAAGTATTGCTCTTTCATTTGTTTTTATTGACTTACGAGTTTTCATTGTTACTGAAATTCTTTGTGTTCTGGCACGAATTAAATCTTGGATTAGTTTATTTCTACCTGACTACGATCTTTCAAATACTAATAGGAATATTTTTCCTCTTTATAAATGAAAAGAATAGTCCTTTGATAAAGGTTTAATCTTTTATTTTGATTAGCCAGTGTCTCATTTAAATATACGTACTTGTACGTATATGGCATTTCAAAATACGTATAAGTACGTATTTACTTTACTTTCGAAGTTCATAATTTTAATGTTGAAAATTTTATTTATCATTCTAGAGGAATCTAGATGAGTTATTTTGTTTTAGCTGCAGTTTGGTTCGTTAGTTTTCTTTCCTTTTCCTCTTTCATTATAGGGAGCAAATCACCTTGCCTATTCATTCACAAAACAATTAATAATATGAAAATGACGATTCTAACATCCTTATTGTTGTTGATCATCGTGGTTTCGTGTAATACCACTGACCCCACACCACCTGATGAAACAAAGCCAACACTCACTCTTGCCATTGATGATGCAAGCTGCACAGAAGTCTGGCTGCAATTAACTACAAAAGATTTAACACTGCCGGCGGAGTTAACACTAAAACAATACAATCCTTCAGGAGATTCCCTAACTCAGACTTTTAGTCTGAGCACTCAAGACTCTTTGCTTTACATAGATTCTCTTTTACCAAACCAAACATACCAGTATCAAGTATCCAGCATCCAGCATCAAGTATCTAGTATCAAGCAACAAGTTACAACAATGGATACGACAAGCCACAACTTTACATTTCAAAGCTGGACGTTTGGAACAATTGGAAGCAGTGTGCTTTATGATGTTGCTATAATAAATGAAAACAATATTTGGGCCGTTGGTGAAATAATGATTGCTGATACAAGCATTAATGGTTACACAGTTTATAATGCCGTGCATTGGGATGGAAGTGATTGGGAGCTAAAACAAATACCTTTTAATTATAATGGTCAAACATTTTATTCAGTCATAAAAGCAATATTGGCGTTTAATGAAAGTGATATTTGGTTTGGTATTGCAAGTTTAATACACTGGGATGGACATACTTATCAATCTATTTCTACTCAAGGAATTTTCCCTGCCTCAATAAATAAGATGTGGGGTACCTCTAGTAACAATTTTTATATAGTGGGCACTAACGGGCAAATTGCCCACTACAACGGCACAAACTGGCAGAGGATTGAAAGTAGAACAACTTTAAACATAAATGATATCTGGGGTGATTATAATGAGAAAAAACAAGAGTGGGAAATTTTGGCTGTGGCTTCAAATTTTGGAACGAGTTTAGAAAAAGAAATACTTCAGATTAAAAATAGTTCTGTAATCAAGCTTCCACTAAGTCCTCAAATGTGGCCATTGTTAACAACTTGGTTTATTTCATACAGACAATATTATGTGGGTGGTTCAGGTATTTATCAGAAGAAGCTTTTATTAGATCTGCAATGGAGAAATGAAGCCTTAGACATAACAACATTTAGTACTACTGCTATAAGAGGAAATGACATAAATGATGTAATTGCGGTTGGTGCATTTGGTGATTTGCTTCACTTTAATGGTATTAGGTGGAAAAATGATTACGCAGAACCATTATTAGGATATGGCACTTATGGTTCCGTCGAAATAAAAAATAACTTACTTATCGCAGTTGGCGACAACTATGATCAGGCAGTAATATTATTTGGTGTTAGATAGAAAGGAGGTTTATAGTGAGTCCACCAGAAAATTTAATAAAAGAGTAACGATGCTGTAACATCGTTACTCATAGAACAAACAAATTGGAATTGTAAGCTTCTCACTCGGGTGAGGAGCGCCTTTTTGTTTGCAGTTCAAACATAAAACATTTTTTAACAAAAAATAAGAGGTTTAATATGTTAAGAGAAATGAAATCCTTTATATATCTATTGTTAATTGCCATTTTGGGATTAAGTTCATTTTTTGCTTATGCTCAAAACGGAATAATCGAAGATAAAATCTGGTCCAGAAGACAGATCGATTCCAATGTTGTTACTGAAACAAGTCTAAGTAATTATATATGGGTACCTGGTGCCCCAGGATATCAAAATTTTTTGTTTGGAAATAATGAATTTAGTGTTGGCCCAAATCAAAGAATTTATCCTACAACTAATACTACGCAATCAGAAATCTCAATTGACATACATCCTACAAATCCTAACATTCTTTTCGGCAGTGCTAATACAACTTCTTGGCCAGTAACAACCTTTTATGGAACTGGACTATATTGGTCAATGAATGGCGGAGTAAACTGGTCAGGTTCTGATATTCCACCTTTTGGTACTACCAGTGGTGATCCTGCTGCAGTAATCGGCACCAATGGAAATTTTTATTTGGGATATATAAATATTTCTTATGGACAAGGAGTATCTGTATCAACTAATAATGGATCTTCCTGGTTATCATACACAGTAGCACCAAATCCAGGTACTATAGCAGATAAAAACCATTTAATGATAGATAAAAAAGTTGGTAGCCCTTATGAAAATAGAGTTTATGATTCCTGGACAGATTTTGGCGGTACAAATAATAACCAAGTAGTAATTAAATATTCAACCAACTTCGGTGCAGCATGGAGTTCAGCAATAAATCTCTCTTCTTCGTTAAACCCAGCTAGCTTTGCTCAAGGTTGTAATATACAAACAGGACCTAATGGTGAAGTTTATACTGCATTTGCAATTTATGATACTTGGGGCTCAGGTGCATATGGCGAAGATGCCATAGGATTTGCTAAATCAACTAACGGTGGAACGTCATTCACAAAGTCAAGGATTTATTCCGCCCCCAATTTCGGAATAAGAGGAAATCTTAAACCAACAAACATTCGTGTTTCATCCTTCCCCTCAATGACTGTTGATCGTTCAGGCGGATCAAGCAATGGCTATATTTATATAGTATGGGCGCAGATGGGCGTATCTCCTGCTGGAAGCGATCCTGATATTGTTTTGATTAAATCAACCAATAATGGGTCAACCTGGAGCTCACCAGTAAGGATTAATGACGATCCATTAAATAATGGCAAGGACCAATATTATCCATGGTGTACAGTTGATCAAACAAATGGAGCTTTACACATTGTTTTCTACGACAATAGAAATACAACTAACGATAGCAGTGGTGTCTATATGGCAACATCTTTTGATGGCGGACTAACTTTTGATAATTATCAAGTAAGTGATGCTAATTTTAAACCCAAACCTATTTCAGGACTTGCCGAAGGTTATCAGGGGGACTATATAGGCATAGTAGCAAGCAATGGGAAAGCATATCCTGTATGGGCAGAAGACAGATCAGGGAATTATCAAGCATGGTTTACAGAAGTCTCATTTATACCAGTTATCTTAACCAAGGATGTTTTAGTTGAACAAAAACTATCCACAAATTCTAGCGTGGATTCTATAGGCTTATGGAATTCAACTCAAAACAAATTTAATAAGTACAGTGCACCTCAGACTTTTACTTGGAATGTAAACGACACAAAAACATTGCAAGGCTCGCAGAAGGTTTTAAGTAATCAAAAGTATAATTATTGGTCTATTAATGATATAAATATTTCGGATGCTATTAACCATAAGTCTTTCATTGTTATTCCAACAACAGACCGGTTAAAATCACAATTCAATCCAACCAATTCCGGCATAACAATCAAAAACAGTCTTGAGGGAACAACGCTTGATGGCGGACAGATTCGCATAAAAGATCCGTGGCTTATCGATTATCCCGACGCTTCTTACGGTGGTACTCTGCGTAATCAAGGTATGAGCGCACAATTTAGAGAACAAACCTCGCCATTTACTCCTGATCTTTCTTCTGCTTATAATGGTTATGTTTATAAAGGAATCTTTTTAAACCAAAGTGGCCCTGGTAGTAATTGGCAAGGCTCTTACTATTCAGTCGGTTCCTTATCAGTGCAAACAATTTCGGTGAATAGCCAAAACAGAAAATTCTATCCGTTCAAATGGGGTGGTACTGGTGTTACTTTGCAAGGTGAGTATACTCCAGAAGCAGGAATTGTTTTTACATCTTCAAATGCTGTTGCAACAGCTACTCTTAAAGGACAGTTGATGTCTAACTCAACAACAGGCGTAAGCAGTAACAGTCAGCGTAAAATGGTTAGAACGGATAACGGTATTTATCACGTAATGTATGAGTCTATGGGTAATGTTTTTTATACTCACAGCTTAACATCAAACTTTGATGGCGAGTGGGCAGCAGATCAGTTTATTTTAGATAACGCAAAAAACCCTGCAATTGAATATGATGGAAACATAGTTAAAGCTGTATGCGAAAACTATGATCCTGCATATTCAACAAATGTAGATTTGTATCTCCTTACTTTTACACAAGGTCAGGATGGAAAGTATTCCAATAGTGATGATGAAGTATTTACAACCTGCCCGAGCTCATACTTCGGTAGCGCAAAACCTGTTATTTCGTATAACCCAGCAGGGGTCGCTCTCGTTTATAGAAAAAATAGTACTGAAGGGCTAAAAGTAAAAACTAAATGGCTTTTGAATGGCATTTGGACCTGGCAAGCTGAATCAACAATTCCCCAAACTGACGCTAACTCAATCAACCCTTCAATCATAGGTGAAACAGGGAAAATCCACATCGCATTTGAATCACAATCTTCAATTAAATATAAGTTAGCATATAATCAGGGTCAAAATTGGTTATACTATTCACTAATAGATCTTTCTACGGGTTGTGGTTTTAGTCAAAACAATTATCCATCTATAAGTTTGTCACAAAGTGTACTGCCATCTGTTATGGTTAGTTGGACGGGCATTTATCTGGCAGCGGCGGATAAAAAAGTTGCGAAAGAACAGGATGAAAGCATTAGAAGATATGCTGCAATTGCAAAGGTTGGCTATAGCACAAGCTGGGGTGGTTTTAGTAATTTTAGCAATAATGTTAAATACACAAATAATAATTCTTTAAATACTTCGGCAGGATCAATTCTTGCCTGGAGCGAAAGTAACGGTCAATACTCAAAGTATGTAAGAAGAAAAACAGATGGTACTTATGATGCAATAACTAATCTATCTTCAAATGGTATTCAGACATTGGTTAGTAATGGCAGTGCTTTTGATAATGTGAAAGCGATGGTGTTCAATACTCAAACTTCTGCACCATATTTATTAAATAAATGCACTGACAGTTTTCCATTAAACAAAGTTGCAAAAACTGAAACTGTTGATATAAGCTACGGAAGATCGGGTGTGGTAGAAAAAAACGGAATAGAATTTTTATTTAGTATAGGTGATGTTCAACTTGATGGTCAAACTATTAAATTTGTAGAAAGAGTTGACACATTGCCTGTTCTAAGTATAGATGAAATGAATTTAGTTGCAAGAACAAATAACTTCAGTCTAAATTCTGAGAGTGAATTGATCTTTTCAGACTACTATTACGTTGTTAATAAGAATTTAGCTTCCTCATTGTCAGATGAATTTAATGTAGCATTTAAATGTGAGCTTGTAAATGCAGCTACTAATCTGGTGGTTGGAGCATTTGATAATGTAACCTACAACAAACTAAATGTTCAACAATACGATAACCCAAGTTATTTAGTTGATTGTTCCGGAATTGAAACCGGTAATTATTATTTAAGATTATTCACAACTGTAAATGAAGATGTAAACATTTTTATTTCCGATATTCAACGAGACGACGTTACCCTAGAAAAATCAAACTTGCTCGTTAGAAACTTTAAGGGAGAAGGAATACCAATCGTATATGATCTTGCACAAAACTTCCCGAATCCCTTCAACCCTAGTACAACTATTCGTTACCAAATTCCACAAGATGGAATTGTAACGCTTAAGATTTACGATATACTTGGAAGTGAAGTTGCAACTCTTGTTAACGAAGAAAAAATTGCCGGAAAGTACGAAGTAAATTTTAATGCAAGCAGTCTTGCAAGTGGAGTTTATATATATAAAATACAGGCTGGTTCTTTCATTAATTCTAAGAAGATGTTGCTGATTAAATAACATTTCTAATTAACATAAAATTCAAAGGCGAGAATAAAACCTCGCCTTCTTTGTTTTTATAATGTTTTAAAACTTTAAGTGACATAATTTGTAAATGCTTTACAATCATCATGTAATTTCTGTTTACCTGCCAATTACCTTTTTACTTTCTAACTTGTAAATGTTTTATTATTTGCTTCTTTTTGGTAGGAACAATTAATGATATTAAAAATAAATAGCAAGAGGGCTATACAAATGTTTAAACTAAAATTAGCTAAAGTACATTTTCTAAAAATATTTGTTGTAAGGAAAAACATAAAAGCATTTTTACTTTTATTTTTGTTATTTCTAACACAACTTAGCTGCAGCACAACCGACCCAAAACTTGAACCAGAACTTAAACTTGAACTAAAAGATGTTTCCTGCACCGAAGCCTGGTTGCAACTAACTACAAACAACATACAACTGCCTGCGACTATAAATCTTTTAAAGAATAACGCCGTAGCTCAGACCTTCAGTTTGAGCACTCAAGACTCACTACTATATATTGATTCGCTCTTACCCAACCAAACATATAAACTCCTTGCAACAATGCAGCAAGGCAACAATGTAAGCAATGAGTTAAACCTTACAACGCTTGACACCACCAGCCACAACTTTACCTGGCAAACTTTTGAGTTTGGGATACAAACAAACATTAGCAGGTTATTTGATGTTGCAATAATAAATGAGAATGATATTTGGGCTGTTGGTGAGATTTATATGAATGATTCGCTTGGAAATAGTATTAGCTATAATGCTGCCCATTGGGATGGAAGTAGTTGGGAGCTAAAAAGAATACTATACAAAGGTGGCTTTTGGGTTATAAGAACAGTTTTTGCATTTAATGAAAATGATATTTGGTTTTCAGGATATATGAGGTATCTAAATGGAACTTATATTGAGTTACCAATACCTAACATTATTATGGGTTGGAGTATAATCAAACTTTGGGGAAGCAATAGTAATGATTTATATGTGGTTGGTGGTGCTGGTAGTATAGCAAACTATAATGGTAACAGTTGGACAAAGCTTGAAAGTGGAACTAATTTATTTTTGGCTGACATTGCAGTAAACAATAGCAATGAATTATTTACTTGCGGATTAAATATGTCGACTGTAGATGGCATTATTGTTATGACTGAAAATGGTACAAATTTTAGTACACTTATTGAATCAGATAACATCCCACCTGCTCAATTGTTCAAGCCAAAATTATATGGTACAATTTCATCTGTATGTTTTGACCAATCAAACACCTTATACGCTGCAGGAAATATAGTGTATCAGTACAAGTTAGGAAGATGGGATTATCTGAGATCTTTACCTGAAAATTATATCGGGGGAAATCCAGGTGCTTTTTACCGTGGTTATGTTTATAAAATAAGAGCAACTGCTTCAAATGATATATGGATTGCTGGCGATAGAAATACACTAAAGCACTTTAACGGATCAACCTGGCAACAAATCGGTTTGCCTTATGATCCGCAGATTGATTTAGTATGGAGAGGAATGGAGACTAAAAATAATACTACAGTTATTGTAGGAAGCCACAACAGTAATGCAATAATAATGATGACAAAAAAATAAAATTAAAAATCCCCGATGCTGGCGGCACCGGGGTTAGATTGCAAACAAATAATTCTCCGGTCAGAGAAATAAAGACATTTATGCCTTTATTTTTGCTTGCATTCAAATATATAAACATCCGCCACAAAAAACACTTATTAAAGCGGAGGCTTTATGAAAACCTTAATTCAATTTCTTCTAACATTATTGTTCTTTGTTCCAATCGTGTGTGCACAACAACAGCATACATTTTCCTCCAAAGAAGATATTTTTACTAATTGGATCAAACAAGAAGGACAACACACTGCTTACAATTGGACTGCTGAATTACATCGTGTTGGGGAACTGCAGCAAACCTATTTGTATGAGATAAGAAATTTTGATTGCTGGCAATGGACATATAGTGAGATACCCACTGAGGCGACTGTAACAAGTGTTACAATAAAATTTAGTGCTAACAAAGGCAACTATCCAGAGAGCTTTACATTTTCTTTACATAGCATTCCATATATTCTCAATACACCTGATATAAATTTCTTTAACGAGAGCAATTCAAATCAAATCTATATTTCATCTGCGTTAACCCCTGATGCGAATCATAATGTATTCTTTAATCAAACATTTACTGCCCAGACACCTGTAGGGCAAGGATGGGAAGTTTGGAATGCGGTTAATAATGCAGTTCGATCAGCTAATTACTTTTTAACTTTAGGCATAAGAGAACAAGTTAGTTTAATAGTACCCTATTGGTACATCGCAGGTTACGATCTATCTGTTGGAACTAGCCAGCCTTGTGTAGATTTAATTATTAATTTCACAACACCAGATAATTATTATACATTCAAGAATAAAATTCAATCAAATGAATCCTATGGCTCACTTATACTAAATGATGATATTGAAGATCCAATTCCCTCAGGTAGCGCACCTGTGTTCTTATCTTGGGGTACTCCAAATAAAATTCGTACGGCTGAATTACCATTTCTTACGAACTGGAACGGAACTGGTACGACACAAAAACATAATTATTGGGACTTGCAAAGCGATACTGCGTTTGTATTACGTTATGATTTTGATGCTATATCAAGCTCTCCTTCCTTACTTAAAGCAACCTTTCTGCCAACATCTACTGCCGTGATTAAAAACTATCTCACAGAGGTAAGTAATACAACTTTGGGGAATGTTGGCATAATTGATCCCTGGTATTATTATGAGGATGAGGGTGGTCAATGGATTCAGGATGGTGAGCCCAATTTTTATTCTTCCCCTATTGATATTCAGAATAACTCAATTGGTTCTTATGGTGGCGTCTTCTTAAATCAAGGTTGGCCTGGATGGAACCCACCCTACTACTCCGTAAAAGTAGATGCTGTGCAGGATATACCGTTATATAACACCGGTGTGCCAACAGGTAATGGTAGAACTCATAAATTCTATTTTCAGAATTGGTCTGGTACAAATGTAAACTTCCAAAACTCTAACGCTTTAGAAACACCTGTTGTCTTCACTTCTGATGGAGCAGTTGCACAGGCAAAACTAAAGGGCACACAATTAACTACTAATCCAAATGGGTATAACAGTAACAGTCAGCGTAAATACGTAAAAACAGATGACGGATATTTGCATATTGTTTATGAATCGATGGGCTCCGTATGGTATGAGGTTAGTCCAGATAACGGTGCAACCTGGTATATCCAAAATAACGGGCAACCTATTTCTGTTACCGGTAAACAACCGGCAATAGACTACGGAAGTTTTTATGATCCTTACACTCAGGAAACTTACTATCAAACAGCAATTACCTGGCAGGAGTCTTACGGCTCTTCATCTTCAAAAATAAAAGTTGCTTACTTCGATAGATTTGAAGATGTACTTATCGGCAGAATGAACTGGCGGGATACTAAAGATGTTGCAACAGTAAGCGGCAGTTACAGCACAACAAATTGCTACCCCGTAATTTGTATGGCCTACAGCAATTTTAATGTGGTTTATAAAAACGGTGCTGCAGGTGCTCTTCTTTCCAGAACAGGTGTTGTTAATATAAGTTATGGTATATACTTTTCTATAAATAACCCGCTAACATTAACTGGCACAAATAGTTATTCTGTTAATCCATCTATTGCAGTAAATAAATCAGGCACAACTTCAATTCGCTTGGTTTGGGAACAGGTACAAGATGATTATTATTCATCAATTAAATATGCTGTACTGGTTGCTGCGCAAATATCTGGCAGTACAACAACAATTTCTACAAATAGTGGTTCACCGCTTAACTTTTCTCCTTCAATCAGTATAGCAAATAATGTCCCGGTAGTTAGCTGGACAGGTGCAAGAAATCCTGGTGATGGAATAGATAAAAGAAAAGCTATAACAACGAGAGGCACAAATTGGGGAAGTTTTCAAGTAGCAGGCACAGATATAAATTTTGTTAATAATAATTCAGCGCTGGGTACAGATGAAAGAACCGTTATTAGCTGGAGCGAGGGAACAACAAATCCAGTAACTAAATGGATGCGAAGAGAAGGAATCTATTATTCAACTCC
>Ga0105090_10001084_pt1 | contig 14379 bp, 8 predicted proteins | sample PPLLak3March2015_FD_79110 | JGI IMG/M metagenome (GOLD analysis project Ga0105090, IMG submission 79110) | Freshwater sediment microbial communities from Prairie Pothole Lake near Jamestown, North Dakota, USA - PPLs Lake P7 Core (1) Depth... | ecosystem: Environmental > Aquatic > Freshwater >... | reverse complement strand
GGTCGCGCTGCCAGGCGGCGCGGTAGACCAGCAGCGCGGCGCTGTCGATGGTGGTGGCCATCTTCGCCAGGCTGGCCTGCGTCAGCTGGAAGTCGGCCAGCCGCTGCTTGAACATGTGGCGCGTGGTGGCGCGCTGCAGCGCCTCGTCGAGGGCGCGGCGCGCCATGCCCAGCGCCGCGGCCGCCACCGAAGTGCGGAACACGTCGAGCGTGCGCATCGCGATCTTGAAGCCCTGGCCGGCCTCGCCGATGCGCTGGCTCAGCGGAATGCGGCAGTCGTGGAACTCCAGCCGCGCCAGCGGGTGCGGCGCGATGACGTCGATGCGCTCGGCAATGTCGAAACCGGGCGTGCCGGCGTCGACGATGAAGGCGGAAATGCCGCGTGCGCCCTCGGCTTCTCCCGTGCGCGCGAAGACCACGTAGAAGTCGGCGATGCCGCCGTTGCTGATCCAGGTTTTCTCGCCATTGAGCACGGCATGCTCGCCGTCGATGCGCGCCTCGCAGCTCATGGCCGCCACGTCGGAGCCGGCCTCTGGCTCGGACAGCGCGAAGGCGGCGATGGCCGTGCCGCGCGCCACCTTGCTCAGGTAGTGGTCCTTCTGCCCCGGCGTGCCGTGCAGGGAGATCGCGCCCGAGCCCAGGCCCTGCATCGCGAAGGCAAAGTCGGCCAACCCCGAATGCCGTGCCAGCGTCTCGCGCATCAGGCACAGCGCGCGCGTGTCCAGCACCTCGCCGGCACCGCCATACGCCGTGCCGGCCACCGCATGACGCAGCCAGCCGGCCTCGCCGAGTGCGGCCACCAGCCCGCGGCACTCGGCATCGACGTCGGCATGTGCATCCTGCGAGATGTGCTCGCGCGCCCAGGCGTCCAGCTCGCGCTGCATCTCGACATGGCGCGGTTCGAAGAACGGCCAGTCCAGGTATCGGGTGTCGCTCATGTAAGTCCCCGGCTCAATTGCCTTCGAACGCCGGCTTGCTCTTGGCGGCAAAGGCGCGGTAGGCTCGGCCGAAGTCCTCGGTCAGCATGCACAGCGCCTGCGCCTGGGCCTCGGCCTCGATGGCCTGGTCGACGTCCATGGCCCATTCGTGGTGCAGCATGCTCTTGGTGATGCCGTTGGCGAAGGTGGGCCCGGCACGCAGTTCCTGCGCCAGCGCATGGGCCTCGACCAGCACTGCCTCGGGCGCGCACAGCCGGTTGAAGAAGCCCCAGGCTGCAGCTTCCTCGCCGCCCAGCGCGCGGCCGGTGTACAGCAGCTCGGACGCGCGACCCTGGCCGATGATGCGCGGCAGCATGTTGCACGCGCCCATGTCGCAGCCGGCCAAGCCGACGCGGTTGAACAGGAAGGCCACCTTGCTGCGCGAGGTGCCGTAGCGCAGGTCGCTGGCCATGGCGATGATCGCGCCGGCGCCGGCACACACGCCGTCGATCGCCGCGACGATGGGCTGCGGGCAGTGGCGCATGGCCTTGACCAGGTCGCCGGTCATGCGCGTGAACATCAGCAGCTCGGGCGCCTTCAGCTGGATCAGTGGGCCGATGATTTCGTGCACGTCGCCGCCGGAGCAGAAGTTGCCGCCGGCGCCATGGATCAGCACCACCTTGACGTCGTCGGCATGGCGCAGGCGCTGGAACAGGTCGCGCAGCTCGGCGTAGGAATCGAAGGTCAGCGGGTTCTTGCGCTCGGGCCGGTTCAGCGTGATGGTGCCGATGCCGCCTTCCACGCTCCACAGGAAATGTTCGGCGCGGTAGCCGGCCTGGGGGCGGCGGTTGCCGGCCACCAATGCGGGGTCTGTGCTCATGGGGATGGGCTCTCCTGGGGAGTGTCGTGGCGTGCGGACAGCTGCACGCGCAGCCGGCCGAGCAGGTGGTAAAGCTGCTGGCGCTCGGCATCGGTGATGCCGCCGAAGAGCTCGACCACCCACTGTTCGTGTTCGCTGGCGATCTTCTCGAACAACTTGCGGCCCTTGGCGGTGAGCGCCACGCGGTAGGAGCGCCGGTCACCGGGCTCGGCGTCACGCTGCACCAGACCGTCCTTTTCCAGCTCGTCGGTCAGCCCGGTGACGTTGCCGCCGGTGACCATCAGGAAGCGCGACAGCGCGCTCATGCGCAGCCCGTCGGGGTGGCGGTGCAGTTGCGCCAGGTAGTCGAAGCGCGCCAGCGTCATGCCGTGGCTGGCACGCAGCCGCTTGCGGATCTCCGTTTCGATGTCGGTGCTGCAGGCCAGCAGCCGCAGCCACAAGCGCAGCGAGTGGTGGTCGTCGCTGGACATGCGCGCTTCCAACCCGATGCTCTGGTCGCCGAGCAGCGGGGTGATCTCGTGCTTTGCGGCGCGTTTCATCACGCCGGTTCCCTATACATCGGCACCACCTGTTGCGCCTTCTCGCGTGCGAACAGCGTCTCCATCTGGCTCTTGCCCGCCAGGTATTGCTTGGGCCAGGGCATCGGCGTGTAGCCGATCTTGGCGGCCTCGGTCAGCGTCCAGGCCGGGTTGGCCAGGTGCGGCCGGGCGACGGCGCATAGATCGGCCCGGCCGGCGGCGATGATGCTGTTGACATGGTCGGCTTCGCTGATGGCGCCCACCGCGATGGTGGCGATGCCGGCCTCGTTGCGGATGCGGTCCGCAAAGGGCGTCTGGTACATGCGGCCGTAGGTGGGTTTCTGCAGCGCGCTGACCTGGCCGGAGGAGCAGTCGATCATGTCGGCGCCCACATCCTTGAAGGCCCGGGCGATCTGCACGGCATCGTCCGGCGTGATGCCGCCATCGACCCAGTCGTGCGCCGAGATGCGCACCGACAACGGCAGGTGCTTGGGCCAGGCTTCGCGCACCGCGGCAAACACCTCCAGCGGGTAGCGCAGCCGGTGGGCGAGCGAGCCGCCGTAATCGTCGCTGCGCCGGTTGGTCAGCGGCGAGATGAAGCTGGACAGCAGATAGCCGTGTGCACAGTGCAGTTCCAGCCAGTCGAAGCCGGCCTCGGCGGCGTAGCGCGTGCTGCGAACGAAATCATCGCGCACCCGGTCCATGTCGGCGCGGGTCATCGCGCGCGGCACGGCGCCGTCGTCCAGGTAGGGCAGGGCCGAAGCCGCGATCAGCGGCCAGTTGCCCGCCGGCAGAGGGTGGTCGGCTCCGCTGGCATCCCAGGGCGCGTTGGTCGAGCCCTTCGGGCCGGCATGGCCGAGTTGCAGCGCGATCTTCGCGTCCGACTGGCGGTGCACCACCTCGACGATGCGCTTCCAGGCATCGCGCTGCGCTTCGTTCCACAATCCCGGGCAGCCGGGGGTGATGCGCGCATCGGGCGACGGGCAGGTCATCTCGGCCACCACCATGCCGGCACCTCCCAGCGCACGCGCGCCCAGGTGTACGAAGTGGAAGTCGCCAGGCAGGCCGTCGACGCAGGAGTACTGCGCCATCGGCGAGACGACGACGCGGTTTTTCAGCGTCACGGCGCGTACGGTGTAGGGCGTGAACATCGGCGGCGGCGCCGGCACGTGCGCCGGCAGCTGCAGGCCGGCCCGTTCGGCGAACCAGCGCTCGAAGCCCTTGAGCCAGGCTTTGTCGCGCAGGCGCAGGTTCTCATGGCTGATGCGCTGGCTGCGCGTCAGCATTGAGTACATGAACTGCTCGGGCGGCAGCTGGTCGGCATAGCGCTCGCCCACCGCCTCGAACCATTCCATCGCATTCCAGGCGGCGTTCTGCAGGCGCAGCACGTCGACGCGGCGCAGCGCCTGGTAGCGCTGCAGCACTTCGGGGATCTGCTCGGGGGTGTCGCCGAGTCCCTTGAACTGGCGCGTCAGCTCGATCGCGTCCTCGATGGCCAGCTTGGTGCCCGAGCCTATGGCGAAGTGCGCGGTGTGCACCGCATCGCCCATCAGCACCACGTGGGCTCGGCCGTTGAAGTGCGACCACTGCTCGCAGGTCACGCGCTGGAAGTTCAGCCAGGCCGAGCCGCGCAGGTGTCGCGCATTGGTCATCAGCTTGTGGCCCTGCAGGTCCTCGGCGAACAGCTTTTCGCAGAAGGCGATGGATTCGTCCATGCCTGCCTTGTCCAGGCCATGCGCCTTCCACACGTGTTCGGGCGTCTCGACGATGTAGGTGGTGGTGTCCGCGTCGAACTTGTAGATGTGGGCCTGGAACCAGCCGTGCTCGGTCTTCTCGAAAGTGAAGGTGAAGGCGTCGTACAGGCGGTGCGTGCCCAGCCAGATGTAGCGGTTGGGCCGGGTGACGATGTCCGGCTTGAAGATCGGCGCGTACTTGCTGCGCACCTTGGAGTTGATGCCGTCGCTGGCGATGATCAGGTCGGCGTCGGGGAAGTCGGCGTCGGAGTCGACCTCGGTCTCGAACTGCAGCTTCACGCCCAGCTGCTCGCAGCGCGCCTGCAGGATATTGAGCAGCTTCTTGCGCCCGATGCCGACGAAGCCGTGGCCGCCGCTGCGCAGGATGCGGCCCTTGAACTTGAGCTCGATGTCGTCCCAGTGGTTGAAGGCCTGCTGGATCTCGGCCGCAGTGGGCGGGTCCCACTGGCGCATGTTGTCCATGGTGGCGTCGGAGAACACCACGCCCCAGCCGAAGGTGTCGTAGGGCTTGTTGCGCTCGACCACCGTGATGTCGTGGCGCGGGTCCAGCTGCTTCATCAGCAGCGCGAAGTACAGCCCGGCCGGCCCGCCCCCGATGCAGACAATCTTCATGCGTCGCTGCTCCCGGCACCATTGAACATGCCAATAGTTTGGAGCTCAATGCTTTAGATGTCAAGCAATTGGCTGCGGCGGGTGCAGGGCCACGCCGACGCTGCCATAGTGTGGGCATGCAGACGCTGACCTGGATCGACGACGACGACCCGCTGCCGCCGACGCCGCTGGCGCTGGGCGCGGACAGCGATGCGCCGGGCCTGCTGGCGGCTGGCGGGCGGCTCACGCCACAGCGCCTGGACGAGGCCTACCGCCGCGGCATCTTCCCGTGGTTCAGCCCCGGCCAGCCGGTGCTGTGGTGGAGCCCCGACCCGCGCATGGTGCTGCCGGTGGCGCAGTTCAAGGTGTCGAAGAGCCTGGGCAAGACGCTGCGCCGTTTCGTGCGCCAGCCGAACTGCGAACTGCGCATCGACAGTGCCTTCGAGCGCGTCATCGACGCCTGCGCGCGCACCCCGCGCGAGGGCCAGGCCGGCACCTGGATCGTGCCGCAGATGGTGGCGGCCTACACCGAATGGCACCGGCGCGGCCGCGTGCACAGCTTCGAGACCTGGGTCGACGGCCAGCTGGTCGGTGGGCTGTACGGCGTGGCCATCGGCCGCATGTTCTTCGGCGAATCGATGTTCGCCTGGGCCAGCGACGCGTCGAAGATCGCGCTGGCCGCGCTGGTGGCCTTCTGCCGGCGGCACGGCATCCCGCTGATCGACTGCCAGCAGAACACCTCGCACCTGGCCTCGCTGGGGGCCCACGAGGTATCGCGCAACACTTTCGAGCAGCACCTGTCCCGCGTGTCGGGGGAGCCGGAAATTGCCGATTGGACCTATGATCCCGGCATGTGGCAGCAGCTCGAGGCGCTGCAAGGCACCCCTCGCTAGAGACGGCGCGTGACGCACCCCAAGGAACTTCCGCTTTCTTCGTTGCAGTTCTATGCAACGGCGCCCTACCCGTGCAGCTACCTGCCGCAGCGGCAGGCCCGCTCGCAGGTGGCCACGCCCAGCCACCTGATCAATGCCGACGTCTATTCGGGCCTGGTGGCCAACGGCTTCCGGCGCAGTGGCATGTTCACCTACCGGCCCTACTGCGACGGCTGCCGCGCCTGTGTGCCGCTGCGCGTGCCGGTGGCCAGCTTCAAGCCCAGCCGCAGCCAGCGCCGCGCCTGGAAGGCGCATGGCAACCTGAAGGCGCGCGTGCTGCGGCTGTGCTTCGTGCCCGAGCATTACCAGCTGTACCTGCGCTACCAGGCCGGGCGCCACAGCGGCGGCGGCATGGACCACGACAGTGTCGACCAGTACACCCAGTTCCTGCTGCAAAGCCGCGTCAATTCGAGGCTGGTGGAGTTTCGCGAACCGGGCGAGAACGGCCAGCCGGGCGCATTGAAGATGGTGTCCATCCTGGACGTGCTGAACGACGGCATCTCTGCCGTCTACACCTTTTTTGAGCCGGACACTGCGGCCAGCTACGGCACCTACAGCGTGCTGTGGCAGATCGAGCAGACGCGGCAGCTCAAGCTGCGCCATGTGTACCTGGGCTACTGGATCGAGCGCAGCCCGAAGATGGCTTACAAGGCGCAGTTCCAGCCGCACCAGCTGCTGCTGGATGGGCAGTGGCAGGTGCCGCTGCCCACCCAAGCATCGCGCTAGCGGCGCAGTGCGGCCTGGCGCCGCCGCGCCATGCCCATAGCCGCCAGCGCCAGCAGCACCAGTGCGAAGCTTGCCGGCTCGGGAACCCTTGCCGAGGCGGTGATGTCGATCTGGCCGGTCTCGGTATCGAAGCTGACCTCGGACACATCGTAGGCGCTCGACTCGAAAGCGAACAGCTTCGAATTCACCGCCTGGCCCCAGTTCAGCGTGTCGGGGTTGCGCTTGTTGCCGAACAAGGTCGACAAGCCACCCAGGATCTCGTCGTCGGGGCCGCTGGCGAGCAGGAACTTGTCGAGACTGAATCCGCCCTCCGAGGCCGCGAACTCGTTCGGGTTGGTGCTGCCGATGAAGCTGAAGATGATCTGCAGGCTGGTCAGATCGAACTTCGAATCGTCGCCGATGATCAACTCGTCGATGTCGAAATCGACGCCGGGCCCGCCGTCCCTGTCGTTGATCTCCAGGATCAGCTTGCTGGTGGCCAGCATCGTGACATCGCACTTGATGCGCAGCCGGCCTGGCGAGTTGCCGGGGCTGACGATGCCGCCGATGATCACCGGCCCGTCCACGCCGGCGCTGATGATGCCGTTGTTGCCGGTCAGGACGCTGCCCTCGCCGAGCTCGAAGCGTTTGGTGTTGATGGTGCTGTTGTTCAGTTCCAGTCTGCCGGTGCCGCCTTTCGCCCCCAGCGCATTGCCAACACCCGGTGCGCTGACCCCAACGCCAACGAAGCCGGCGTCGACCACCGAATTCGCGTTCAGTATCAGCGTGCCGCTGGAACCGACCTCGCGGGCGACGAAAAGACTGCCGTTGGTGACGGTGATCGAGCTTTCGCCACTCAAGTCGGCAGTAGCCGTGCCAGTGCGGCCGATCGTGACCGCGTTGCCGCTGAGAGGCCCGTTCACCACGATCGATGACCCACCGCTCATCGTCAGCTTGCCGGCGCCGCCGCTTAGAAAGACGTCGCCGCCAAAGTTGAGGCCACCATTCGACACGGTCGGCGTGATCGTGAAGCTGGCGCCGTTCTTCATGTCCAACGTTCCGTCGCCGCCAACACCACGACCGAAGGTGCTGCCAGCGCCTACCGACGGTTCGGTATCGGTGCGGTTACCGCTGAGCGCGATGGATGCGTTGTCGATGTTCACCGTGCCGGTGCCGCTGATGCCGACCGCCAGGCTGGTGCTGGATACCTTTGCCCCATCCTGGACATTCAGTGTGCCGGTGCTGCCGGTATTGCGACCGACGTTGATCAGACTGTCTACGCCTTGCACGACCAACTCCGAGCCGGCGCCCTTGATGGTGGCCGTCCCTCGACCAGCGGCTGGATTTCTCGCAACGCCGCCACCCACATTGAAAACGGTCGATCGGGCGTTGGCAACCGTGGACGACGAGTTGCCGCTCAAGATCAACTTGCCGCCCTGTTCGACCGTGAGCGTCCCTGTCGTCGTCCCGGCATTGTCGTAGCCGATCCAAACGAACGGGTTGTAGTTGTCGCCTGCGCCGCCTTGCGGATTCACCGAGTTGCCTTTGACCTCGACTGTGGAACCCGGGCCGGTGATGAGCATGTTGCCCGTCGAACTGGCGCCGCGCCCGACAGTGAATCCAGGGGTGTCTCCAGACGAGCGCCCATCGCCGCCGCCGTCGGAGATCAGCCACTTGCCGCCGTTGCTGACAGTGACAGTCCCTTTGCCGCCATCTCGACCAATATTCGCGAAGGCGGGCCCGTTGTTTGGCGACGGGTTGCTGTTCACGCCGATCTGGTTGAGTTGCGAGCCGATGCCGTCAATCACCATCGTGCCGGTGGCGCCGTCGCGCCCTACGGTCAAATACAGCGTCGACGCGGTGGCGCCGGCCAGTATGTTGAATGACCCCTGGGCGCTGGCGCCAAGGCGCCCGACGTTGACGACGGGATTGACGCCGACCACATCAACAGCCGAACCGATGCCGCTGATGGCAAGTGTGCCGTTGCCGCCATTGCTGGCGATGTTGAGAAAGTCATTGGGCCCTGGCCCGCCAGTACCGTCGATACGCAGCTTGCCGCCGTTGGTGACGGTCACCTTCCCGTCCCCGCCGACTCGGTTTCCGATCGTGATTCCAGCTGCACTGTTGTCGATGCTGTTGTAATTCGCGACCCACTGCGAGCCAGCTCCATCGACCACCACGGAGCCGAAGCCCTTTTCAGTGCCCAGCGCGGCTGCGTTGGTTGGTCCTTGGCCGACCGTGGCTTGTTGCGTGCTCAGCTTGCCGCCTGCGAGAACGTTCACAAATGCATTCGTCGTACCGCCCGGCGTACCAAAGCTGAACCCATCGACCGCTTGTGTGAAAACCGCAGGCGCCCCGACGATGAACCCGCGCAGCGTGCGTACTTCTGAACCGACGCCTGTGACATTCAGCGTTGCGGTCGAGCCAGCAGCATTGCCGATGAAGTTGAAGCAACTGGCACCCGGCGCGCTGCATGCCGCGGCATTCACCGTCGCGTCGAGCAATGCGCCGGCGGACACCGTGAGCGTGCCAGTGCCCCAGTTGCCGACCTCGAGGCGGTTGTTGGTGCCGCCCAGGAGGATCTGCGTTCGAACGCCCGTACCCGGATTGATGCCGGTGGCCGTGAACGTGCCCACGCCCGTCCCGCTGTTTGCCACGCTCAGCGCGCCGGCCTGCAGCACGGCGCCCGCCAGCGCCTCGAAGCTGCCCGGCGCGCCATTGGCGATGTAGACCGTGTCAGTACCGAAGTTCAGGCTGGCCGGATTGCCGGCGAAGGGCAGGCCCGACGGATTGCCGCTGGTGCTGTTGGCCCCGCTCTGCGTGAACGAAGGCGCCGGCACCTGCGCCTGTGCCTGCGCTGCCATGAGCATCGCCGCGGCAAAGGCAAGTGGCTGCAGATGGGTCGGCCGCTTGGCGGCGCTCAGGTGTTCTCGCATGGGATCTCCTCAAACGCTTCGGCGGATCTTCGGATGGCTCTGATGTGCAATATCACCGAGTTCACGCTGGCGTGGAAGTTGTCAGGGTCCACAAGCGGGATGAACCCCCATGACTAGGGGGAGTGGAATTCCCATGGCGTAAGCGCTGCCAATGTGCTCAAGCGGGCGACGAGAGCCGTGCTGGCGCACCATGGCGGCGTAGCGCGTCGCCGTGCCGCCGCCCGGTCTCAGCCCGGGCGTGCCGTGCGCTGGCGGGCCAGGGCCAGCAGTTCGGCGGCATCCATGGCCTGGTCGCTGTGGGCCTGGTCCGACGTACCCAAGATTTCGAGCGCGCGTTCGAGCTGTGCGGCAATCGCGTCCGCGTCATCGCCGTTGGCCAATTGCGCCCGCGACTGCAGCACCAGCGTCGACGCCAGCACGCCGTGTTGCGGCCCATAAACGCGATGCAAGGTCCGCGCAGCCCGCTCGGCCAGACCTGCCGCCTCGGTGGCATCGCCTAGGGCCAGGCGCACTTCGGCCAGACAGATGCCACCCCAGGCGGTCCATTCATGGTCCGTGCCGAAGTGGGCCTCCCAGATGCGCAGCGCCTCGCGCGCCCAGGGTTCGGCTTCGTCGTACCGCCCCTGGCCGCGCAGCGTTTCGGCCAGGTGCCACATCGACAGGCCGGTGTCCGGATGATGGGCCGGCAGCAGCTTCTGCTGTACGGCCAGCGCACGGCGGATGAGAGGCTCGGCCGCAGCGTGATCCCCCTTCTTGGCCAGCACCTCGCCCAGTGCGGTCAGCGCGAAGGCGGTGTCGCAGTGTTCCGGTCCGGAGCTGCGCTCGTGAGTGTCCAGCACGCGCCGAAACAGGGCTTCGGCTTCGTCGAGCCGGCCGAGCTCGACTTGCGCCTTTGCCAGGTTATCCAGTGCGCCCAGCGTCAGCGGATGCTCGGGCCCCAGCGCGCGCTCGCGAATTGCCAGCGCACGTTGCAGGTGGGGCTCGGCGGCAGCCAGATCCCCGTGGCCTGAGTGATAGCCTCCCATCGCCGCATGGGTCAGCGATGTGTCAAGGTGATCCGGCGGCAGCGACTGTTCCTGGATGGCCAGCGCGCGGTGCAGCAGCGGCGCCATCAGTTCGGCATGGCCTTGCATCAGCGCCACGCGCGCCAGGTTGTTCAGCGCCAGGGCCGTCTCGGGGTGCGCGTGGCCGAAGTTGCGCTCACAGATCTCCACCAGTTGTTCGACAAGCGGCCACAGCGACTGCGAGGCATAGGCCTCGAAGTAGTGCGGGAACTGGGTTTCGAACCACCTGACGTAGTCCTTCGCATCGGCCTGGCAGCGGTGGTACTGCGCCTCGGCCAGCGCGCGGCATTTGCTCGGGTCCACCTGCTGCGGCCCCGCCACCTCGGCGCGTGCGCTCCAGAAGGCGCCCACGCGCGCATGGCCGCTGCGCTTGGGCGCCTTGAGCACGCTGTCGTAGGTCACCTGGTGCAGCAGGTGGTGCTTGAAGGCGTACTCGCGGGTGTCTTCGAAGGACTCGGCATCGCGCTGGACCACCAGCTGCTTCTGCAGCAGCAGGGGCAGGCAGTCCAGCGCCGCGGGGTCGATGGCCGCCAGCGCCTGGTCCCAGAAGACATGGCCGACGACGGCGGCCTGCTGCATGGCGCGGTGTTCGTCGGCGCCCAGCGCGTCCAGGCGTGCCTGCAGCACGCCCGTCAGCGTGGGCGGAACGTGCACGTGCAGCAGCTTGTCGTCCACCACGCGCCAGCCTTCGGCCTCCACCGCGATGACACCATCGTCGATGAGCATCTTCACCAGCTCTTCCATGTAGAACGGGTTGCCCTCGGCGCCGTCGATGACCAGGGCGCGCAAGGCTTCGGGGACGCCGCGGATTCGCTGCAGCAGCGCCTCGGCCAGTTCCCGGCTGCAGGCATGGTCCAGCGGCTTCAGGTCGAGCCGGGTGTGGCGAGGCTCGCCGCGCATCCAGTCGGCATGCTCTTCATACATCGTCTGCCGAGCCAGCGTCAGGCTCAGCAGCGGCACGTCGCCGTCGCGCTGCAGCACGAAGCGCATGAAGTCCATCGAGCCGGCGTCGGCCCAATGCAGATCGTCCAGCACCACCACCACCACGGGCCGGATGTCGCCCAGCCGGCGCAGGTACAACGCGCCCGCCTCGAAGGCCTGCGCACGGAACTTCGGTTCGTCGCCCAGCAGTTCGGCGACATGTGGGCTGGCCGTGAAGTCGAGGCCGATCAACTGGCCCAGCAGGTGCATCGGCGCTTCGCCCTCTTCAGCGAAAAACGGGGCCAGCGCCTGCACCAGCTTGTCGCGCGCGGCGGCAGGGTCTTCGCCTTCGGCAATCTGCAGCTGGCGGTACAGCATGTCGCGCAGCAGGCCGAAGGGCTGCAGCGCACTGCGCGGATGCGCACGGCCGAGCAGCAGCCAGCAGGCCTGGCGGTCGATGCTGCGCTCGAACTCGGCCAGCAGCCGGCTCTTGCCCAGGCCCGCCTCGCCGACGACGGTGATGGCGCGCGCACCGTGTTCGACCACGGTGCGCTGCAAGGCTTCCCGCAGCATCTGCAGCTCGGCTTCGCGGCCGACCATGCGCGTGGCCACCCCTTCCACGCCGCGCGGGCCGCCGCGTTGGGTGCGCGGTACGGCACTGGCGACGAGGTAGCTGCGCATCGGTTGTTCGACGCCCTTGACGCTGATGGCGGGTTGTTCCTCGAACTCGAACAGTCCGCGCACATGGCGCCAGCTGTCGTGGCTGATGCGCAGCCGCCCAGGCGGCGCGCTCTGCTCCATGCGCGCGGCGACGTTGACGGTGGCGCCGCGGATGCTGCCCTCGGCGTCGACCCCGCCGCCCAGCAGCACGCGCCCGGTGTGCACACCGACGCGCACGTTGAAGTCGGGCACACCATGCTCGCGCCGCACCTGGGGGGCGTGGGCTTTCGCTTGCTCGACGATGGCCAGGCCAGCGCGGAGGGCAGCCTCGACGTCGTCCTCGCCGGCGGCCTCGGTGCCGAAGGCGGCCAGCATGCCGTCGCCGGTGTATTGCAGCACGCGCCCGCCTTCGGCCTGCACCGCGGCGGTGAAGCGCTCGAGCGCGCTGTCCATGACCTCGTGGATGGTTTCCGGATCGAGCTGCTGGCCCATCGCGGTGGAGCCGACCACGTCGACGAACAGCACCGACACCTGTTTCAGCTGCTGTGATGCGGCAGCGATCTCGGGTGCCTGCAGCGCAGCCAGCTTCTCGCGCAGCGGCGCCAGTGCGCTGTCGACCACCACATTGCCGAGCAATGCACGCTGCGCCTCGAGCGCGGCGATGGTCGCGGCCAGCTGCTCCGGGGACTGCGTGGTCATGGTGATCGAACTATCCGCTGGCGGTGCGTCGCATGAAACCTTGGCGCGGCGCCAGCCACGCGACTGCAGGCGCGTGGCTGGCAGGGGCCCCTTCGGTCGAGGCGCCGACGAGCGTGCGCTCTTCCTGCAGGACAAAGCCCAGATGGCCCGTGTCGACCGCCAGTGCCAGCAGGCTACTGTCCTCGCCCACGTTGACGACCTGCCCGGCCGCCATGGCGTCAGCCACTCGTGCCTGCGGCCAGTGTGCCCGAACCGCCGGCGCCAGGGCATCCCCAGCTTGGGTGAAGAGAAGCCGACGCACGGGTGCCAGGTCCCAGGCGCGCAGCGACTGCCATCGCGCCGCGTCAGTGGGATCCGCATCGATGACCGCAGCCTCGGTGCGCGCGCTGTCGGTCACCAGATAGGTGCAGCCTGCCTCGCCGTGGATGCGCCACAGTCGCGGTGACAGCTGTGTGACCGCACCCGGGGCAAGCTCGCAGTGCACTTCGCCACGCCCGTCCGGGTCGAGGTGGGCCACCTCCTCGTAAGCCGGGTCACTCTCGATGACGAAGCGCGGCCCCTCGCGGCCCAGCGCCGGCCGCGGGAAGTGCAGCGCCACGCCGCGCAGCGCCAGCGCATGCTCGAAAGCGGCACGCGCGCTGGCGAAGCCGCGTATGTCGTGCAGCGTGCGCTGGGTGACGGCGAGCAGCTTCAGCGCGCGCTGCAGGTCCAGCGCCTCGTCGGGCGTCAGCCACATCAGTTCCAGTGCCTCGCCCATGTCGGGCATCGCCTCCTGCTGTGGGGGCGCCAAGCGCACGAAGAAGCGCGTGTCGAAGCGCTTGGGTCGCACCACCGGCGTGAGCCAGTGGCTGAAGTAGGCCATCTCGCGCAGGTCCAGCCGCCAGCCGAAGGCCTCGCACAGCGCGGCCATCGTCGCCTGGCCGTGGTGCAGCCGGTGGCGCCAGTCGCGCAGCGCCTCGGCGTGCGGGACCAAGTCGGCCGGGCTGCCATCGGGCCGGCAGACAAAGAGCAGCCCCACCTCTTCGAAGCATTCGCGCAGCGCCGCGACGAAGTAGTTCAGTCCACCCTCTTCCAAGCCCAGCCGTGAGCTGGCCTGCGCGTCGTCCTGCCCGAGGCACCAGCGCCAGGCCTGGCGGTCGGCAGCATCGAGCACACCGCCGGGGAAGACGCAGGCCCCGCTGCGAAAGTCGTTGTCGCCGCGCTCCGGGCGGCGCATCAGCAAGACCTCAACGCCACGCGCGCCGTCGCGCAGCACCAGCACCGATGCCGCGGGGCGGATGTTGCCGGCGCGCGGGGCGTTCAACCCTGTAGCGCCGCGCCGGCCGCATGCAGCGCGGCGATCTCGTCGGCGCTGAAGCCGGCCTCGGCCAGCACTTCATCGGTGTGCGCGCCGCTGGCCGGCGCGGGGCGCACGGGCTCGGGCGTGCTGCGGTCGAAGCGCGGCGCCGGCCCGGGCTGCACCACGCCGGCCACGTCGATGAAGGCCTGCCGCGCCTGGGCATGCGGGTGCTGCGGTGCTTCCTCGATGCTGAGCACTGGCGCGAAGCAGGCGTCGCTGCCTTCGAGCAGCTTGCACCATGCGTCGCGTGTCTTGGCGCGCAACAGGCGCGTCATCTCGGCGCGCATCTCGGGCCACAGCCTGCGGTCGTGCTGGCCCTTGATGAAGCGCGCATCCAGGCCGATGCGCTCGGCCATCTCGGCAAAGAACTTCGGCTCCAGCGCGCCGATGGACACGTACTTGCCGTCGGCTGTCTCGTAGGTGTCGTAGAACGGCGCGCCGCCGTCGAGCAGGTTGTCGCCGCG
>Ga0105090_10001083_pt1 | contig 14381 bp, 9 predicted proteins | sample PPLLak3March2015_FD_79110 | JGI IMG/M metagenome (GOLD analysis project Ga0105090, IMG submission 79110) | Freshwater sediment microbial communities from Prairie Pothole Lake near Jamestown, North Dakota, USA - PPLs Lake P7 Core (1) Depth... | ecosystem: Environmental > Aquatic > Freshwater >... | reverse complement strand
TTCCTCGCCAACATGAGCCACGAGATCCGCACGCCCATGAACGGCGTGCTCGGCATGGCGGAGCTGCTGGCGGGCACCGATCTCGACAAGCGCCAGCGGCGCTTCGTGGACTCGATGCGCGCCGCGGCGGAAACGATGATGCAGATCATCAACGACATCCTCGACGACTCGAAGATCGAGGCCGGCAAGCTCGACCTCGTGCCCGAGCCGTTCGAGGTACGCGAGCTCGCCGAGGCGGCCGGCCAGCTCTACTCCGGGCAGGCCGAGCGCAAGAAGCTGGAGATGATCTGCCGCATCGAGCCCACGGTGCCGAGCGTGGTCATCGGTGACGCGTTGCGGCTGCGCCAGGTGCTCGGCAACCTGCTGTCGAACGCGGTCAAGTACACCGAGCAGGGCGAAGTCGAGATCCGCGTCGGCCTCGACGACCTGCGCGACGGCCAGTGTCGCCTGCACTTCAGCATCCGCGACACCGGCCCCGGCATCCCGGACCCCGAGCACAGCGGGGTGTTCGAGCCGTTCACGCAGCTCGAGAACGGCGTGCGCCACGGCGGCACGGGCCTCGGGCTGTCGATCGCCACGCGCCTCGTGAAGCTGATGGGCGGCGAGCGCATCGACCTGAGCAGCGCGGTCGGCCGCGGCAGCACGTTCTCGTTCGTACTGCCGTTCGAGGTCCGCGAGGCGGCGCCGGTGCCGAACCGCGCCAGCGACGAGTTCAGCGGCCTGCGCGTACTGGTGGTGGACGACAGCTCGACCAGCTACATGCTGATGGAGGAGATGCTCGCCAACTGGTCGGCCGAAGTGAGCGTCCTCAACCGGGCCAAGCCGGTGGCCGACCGGCTGCAGAACGCCGTGCTGCGCGGCAAGCCGTACGACGTCGTGGTACTCGACCACAGCCTGCCCGACGGCACCACCGACGAGCTGCTGCGCATGATCCGCCTCGACCCGGCGCTCGCCGGCATCTACGTCGTGCTGCTGAGCGCGCTCGGGTACGACGCGTCCTACGAAGGCACGCGCGTGATCGCGCCCGACGTGTGCATCGCCAAGCCGGTGCGGCAGTCGCTGATGCGCGGTGCCCTGCAGGCGTCGCGGCAGCCGCGCGTCGCGCCGGTGGCGCCGCCGCCCGAGCCGAGGGAAAGCAAGCCCCCGGTCGAGCGCTACCACGAGATCGACCTCGGCCTGCACGTGATGGTGGTGGACGACAACGCCATCAACCGTGAAGTCGCCGTCGCCATGCTCGAGGAACTCGGCTGCAGGGTGGTGCTCTCCGAGGACGGAGGTCCCGCCGTCGCGCACGCCCGGAACGAGCGGTTCGACGCCATCTTCATGGACTGCCAGATGCCGGAAATGGACGGCTATGCCGCCACCGCGGCCATCCGGCACGATGAGCAGCAGCGTGGCCTGGCGCCGGTTCCGATCGTCGCGCTGACGGCGAACGTGATGAACCGCGATCGCGAGCGCTGTGCCGCATCCGGCATGACCTCTTTCCTGTCGAAGCCATTCAAGGCCGCGCAACTGCTCGAAGTGCTCGAACCGATCTCCAGGGCGAAGGGTGTGGTGCGCGCGGTGCCCGCCAAGACGCCGCCCGCACCGGTGGCGACGGCTACGCCGGCGCCGGCACCGGCGGTTGGTCCGGCGGTCGTGCCGGCAGCCTCCCCGGCCCCGCAGCCGGAGCACGAGGAGCAGCTCCTGTCCGACACCGCCGTGCACGCCGTGCTCGAGGCCCCGCCCGCCAGCACCTCGAACACCGCGCGCCTCCCGGTGCTGGACCTCGACCAGGTGAATTCGATTCGCGGCCTCGGCAAGCCCATGATCTTCGAGCGGCTGTGCGAGATGCTGTTCGCCTCCTCGAAGGACGCGTTCGCGCGGCTCGACCAGGCGATCGCCGACGGCAATCTCGACGAGGTCGCCGCGGCGGCGCACGCGCTCAAGTCGCCGGTCAACAATCTCGGCGGGCGCCGGCTCGCCGACCTGCTCGATCGCTGCGAGACGTCGGCACGCGAAGGCGCCGACATCGCCGTCGTGCGCCGCTCGGCGGCGGGACTGAAGGCCCACTATGCGGCGCTGGCGGCCGCGCTCGAATCCGAGAACCGGCGCTCCGCCGCCAACGGTTGAGGTAGCAACGCGAATGAACCAGAGTGCGAACCAGACGACCATCCTGATCGCGGACGACGATCCGTCGCACCTGCTGCTGGCGGAAGCGGCACTCGCGGGAGCGGGATTCCTCGTGCATACGGCCGCCGACGGCGAGGAAGCCGTGCGACGCTTCGGCGAAGTCAAGCCCGACTGCGTGATTCTCGACGTGATGATGCCGAAGCTGTCGGGCATCGAGACCTGCCGCCAGGTCCGCCAGCTGGCCGGCAACCGGCTGGTGCCGATCCTGATGCTGACCGGGCGCAACGACCTGACCGCGATCAGCGACGCCTTCGCCGCCGGCGCGAGCGATTTCGCGCAGAAGGGCATGAACCCGCGGCTGCTCGTCGAGCGCGTGCGCTTCCTGCTGCGCGACCGCGCGCTGCAGGAGGAGGCTCGCTCGAGCCGCTCGAAGCTGCTGCTGGCGCAGCGGATCGCGCGGGTCGGGCACTGGGAGATCGGCGTGGACGGACGCACCCTGCACGCGTCGCCGATGCTCGGCGAGCTGCTGGGCATCGACGCCGCGCAGCTCGGCGGCTACGAGGATTTCGTCGCGCTGCTCGACCACGAGGAGCGCGTCACCGTGCGCCAGGCGTTCGTCGCGTGCGCGACCGGCAACGGGGGCTTCGGCTTCGACCACCGCATCCGCCTGGCCGACGGCAACGTCATCTGGGTACACCAGGAAGCCGAACTCATCCACGGCTCCGGCGGGACCGACGACCACGTGGTCATCGTCACGCTGCAGGATCTGACGCGCCTGCGCCGTGCCGAGGAAGCGGTGCGCCTGCTCTCGTCCTCGGACAGCAGCACGGGGCTGCCGAACCGGCGCCGTCTCTGCGAACTGGTCTCGGAGACGCTCGCCGACCCGGCGCTGAAGGCCAGCTCCAGCGTCGTCGCGTTCCGCGTCCACAACTTCGACCGCGTCGTGCAGGCGCGGGGACACGACTACGGCAACAAGCTGATCGTGCAGCTGGCGCGGCGCATCGAGGGTGAACTCGAACGCATCGGCCAGACCGGCGCGATCGCGTGGCGCACGGACCAGCCGTCGGTGTGCCGCACGGCGGACGGCGAGCTGTCGGTCCTGCTGCGCAGCCGGGTCTCGGCCGAGCACGTCGCCGTCGTGACCCACGCCGTGCTCGAGGCCGTGTCCTCGCCGGTAGCGCACGCCGAGGTGGATTACGTGCCTGCCATCAGCGCCGGTGTGGCGCTGCTCGAGGGCGATGCCGACGCCGAGCAGCTGGTCGCCAATGCGCACGCCGCGGCCGAGCTCGGCACCGCGCCGCGCAGCTGCACGTTCTTCTCTCCCAAGCCGCAGGCCCAGATGCGCCGCCGCCTGCTCGTCGAGTCGTCGCTGCGCGGCGCGCTCGAGCGCCGCGAGCTGCAGCTGCTGTACCAGCCGCGGGTGGCGCTCGACACGTTCGAGCTGGCCGGCGTGGAGTGCCTGGTGCGCTGGGAACATCCGCAGTTCGGCACCATCCGCCCCGAGGAGCTGATCGCCATCGCCGAGGAGTCGGGCACCATCATCGACATCGGCCGCTGGATGGTCGAGGAAGCCTGCCGCCAGCTGGCCACCTGGCAGGACCGTTACGAACGCAAGTTCTTCGCGTCCACCAGCGTTTCCGGCCGCCAGCTGCGCGACCCGCGACTGGTGCAGACGATCCTCGCGTCGATCGAGGGCCATCGGCTGCCGGCGGAGGCGCTGCAGGTCGAGGTGTCCGAAGCGAGCCTGATCGGCGCAGCCGAAGCCGCGCTCGCGGTGGCGCAGGAACTGCGCAGCCGCGGGGTGCGCGTCGGCCTCGACGATTTCGGCACCGGCCAGGCGTCGCTCGGCCAGATCCGTCGCGTACCGTTCAACTCCATGAAGCTCGACCGGACGCTGATGGCCGAGCTGTACAGCGACCCGTGGGCACAGGGCGTCACGGCGGCCGTGCTCGCCATGGCGCGCGCCATGCAGATCCGCTCGGTCGCCGACGGCGTGGACGACCCGGCGACGCTCGAAATGCTGACCGCACTCGGCTGCGACGAGATCCAGGGCCTGCACGTGGGCCCGCCGATGAAGCACAGGGACTTCGAGGACTGGCTCGATCGGGGCGGGGCGCGGCACCTGCGGCACCGTCACGGCATCGATCCCCGTGAACTGCCCGGCGGCACGGAGCTGCCGACGAACGACGTGATGCAGTGGGCCAACGGGTAGGCGCACGTCACGATTGCAGTGGTCGCCGGCAGGTGAGTAAAGTGCTGGGTAGTCCCAACGAGCCCTAGCACGGAGCCCGACCATGAGCGTGACCGGAACCTGGAACCTGACCCTCAACTCCCCCCTCGGCGACCAGGCGGCGCGGCTCGACCTGCACGACACGAGCGGTGCCCTGGACGGCACGCTCACCGGCAAGGGTGATCCCGCACCGCTGCAGCGCGTGGCCTTCGACGGCAGCGTGGTGTCGTTCGCGGCGGATGCCGACACGCCGGTCGGCCGGCTGAACCTCGCGTTCAGCGGCACGGTCACCGGCGACACCCTCGCCGGCAAGTACGAGACGCCGTTCGGCGCCTTCGATTTCAGCGGCACCCGCGCCTAGGCACGGCCCGCTGCCGGGCGCCGCCCTGCCCGACTGGGCGGCGTTCGCCCGGCCTTGCCGGCTCGCCGGCCCGTCTGCTCGAGTTCCGCGAACGCCTCGCGCGTGTACTGCGCGAGCCGGTCGGCGTCGGGCAGCGCGGACGCGTTGCACGTGAACCCGACGACCACCTGCCCGGCATAGGACATGAACGTGATGTTCAGGCCCATCCCGGCGATCAGCGTCGACACCGGGCACAGCGCCTCGAGGCGCGCGCCGTTCAGGTACAGGGGTTCGGCCGGCCCGCGCACGTTGGAGATGAGCACGTTGGACGGCAGGAAGAAGTCCACCGAGCCGCGCGGCAGCAGCGCGAGTGTCTCGCCCAGCGCGAACGTGAGCACCGCGTACGCGTAGGCCACGTCCCTCGGCAGCGAGCGGATGCGTTCCTTGGCGGCGCGCGTATTGGCGACCAGTTCGCGCATGCGCCGGGCGACCGACGCCGCCGGCGTCCCGAGCGGCGACCAGAAGACGGACACCTGCGTCATCGCCTGCTTGGCCTCGGCCTGCTGCAGCGACACCGGACAGATCGCGACCAGCGGCCGCTCCGGCGCGCGCCCCAGTCCCTGCAGGTAGCGATTCATTCCCGCGTCGAGCACGCACAGCGCGACGTCGTTCAGCGTCGCGTCCCAGCGCCGTGCGACGGCCTTCATGGCCGGCAACGGCAGGACCGTGTGCGCGATGGCGCGAGCGTTGCGGATCGGCTCGTTCATCGGCGTCAACGGCGCCGTGAACGGCCTGGCCTCCTCGTTCGAGAAGCCGCGCAGCCCGGCCAGGCTTTCCTCGAGCAGCCGCTGCGAGCCGAGCCCGACCGACACCAGCGTGCGCACGGCCTTGTCCACCTCGTGCCCGAGCCGCGGCAGCAGGTCCCCTCGCCCGTGTCGCGCCGGCTTCGGCAGGCTGGTCTCGACCACGGTGTGGATGCGCCGGGCACGCGCCGAGTGCGACAGCGAGCGGTGCACGAGCTCGATGCCCGACTCGCCGTCCACCAGCGCGTGGTGCACCTTGATGTACAGCGCGAACCGGTTGCGCGCGAGGCCGTCGATGACGAACACCTGCCAGCCCGGGCGGTCCCGCCCGAGCATCGGCGCGTGCAGTTGCGCCACGAGTTCGTGCAGCTGCGCGTCCGACCCGGGGGACGGCAGGGTGCGTTGCTGCACGTGCCAGGCCATGTCGAAGTCGCGGACCTCGAGCCACTCCGGCAGGCCCGCCCGCAGCAGCACGGGTATGCGATTGAACGGCGGCACCGGCCTGGCGCGCCGGTAGGCCGAGACGATCTGGCGCACGATGGCGGCACCGCCGCGTGGCGTCCGCTCGAAGATCAGTACGGCACCCACGTGCCGCGGGTTGTCCTGGTTCTCCGTGAGGAAGAACATCAGGTCGAGCATCGGGATGGCGATACCCATGGCGTCTCTCCCCCGCCCGGCCAGTCTGTACCCGGGGGCCTCGCGATGGGATACGCACCATTGGCAGCGGACCCTGAGATGCAGCGCACAGCACTGCGCCGGTTCGCGGCCCACAATCTGCGTCGGGACCGCTGACCGGCCGTCGCGCTCCATGGAAACGACCAAGATCCTCCACTTCCGCCACCCCGCGCAGGCCGAGATGCTGCTCGAGGCGCTGGTGCGCGAGAGGCTGCAGACCGGCTCCCATTCCCGGCAGGTCACCGAACGCAGCGAACTGCCCTCGGCGGTGCAGCGCCTGGTGATCTCCGCGGCACGGGACGGCAAGGTGTGGAGCGCCTGGGGCGAGCGCAGCGCGCTGCGCTGCTACATCAGCGAGATGATCCCGGCACGGCTCGCGGGCGAGAAGTGCACCGCCCTGCGGGTCACTGCCTACGACAGCCGGGGCCGCCTCGCCTGGCAGCGCATCTACGCGCTGCTCAACGACGGCAGCTGGCAGGCGGCGGCCATCAGGACCAGCCGCGGCCCGGACCCGGTGCCCTGGCCGGCACAGGACTAGCCGAGCCCCTCATTCCGCCAGAAACGCCCCCACCGCCCGGAGCCGCTCCACGCCGCGGACCTCCTGCGGAAACAGCGGGATCTCGACGACCGGCACGTGCCCGTAGCGCTGGTGCAGACGCTCGAGGTGCGGTCGCTGCTGCTGGCGCTTCTGCTCGAGGAACGGCGAGTCGGCTGCCTGCACGACGTTGTTGATCATCAGCCGCGAGATCCGCAGTTCGTAGCGCGCGAGCTCCTCCACGACGTCGTCGAGCTGGTAGACCGCCAGCGCCTCGGGGATGGTCACCATCGACAGCGCGACGTCGCGGCGCAGGAACGCCATGCACTCGGCGGCGAGGTCGCGCCAGCGGCCGAGGATCTCGATCACCGGTTCCCGGCGCTCGCCCGTGGTGCGCAGGTGCGAGTAGATGCGCGGTGCGGCGCGCAGGTGCTCGGCGAGCAGTGACGGCATGCCGAGCAGCGCGAGCGTCTGGCCGAGCGGCGCCGTGTCCCACACCACGTGCCGGTAGCGCGACTCGAGCGCGAGGCGGCGGATGTAGTCCACCATGAACTCCTCGTTCATGCCCGGCAGCACCGCGGTGACGAACTCGACGAAGGTCGGGTAGTCGATGTCGACGAAGCTCGAGAACACGCCGTAGACGTCGCGGCCGAAGCGCTCGTCCCACAGGCTGCGCACGTCCTTTAGGCCGAGCTCCGTCAGGTAAAGGCGCGGCAGCACCTCGCGCTCGCGGTGCTCGCCCTCGATCTCGAAGATGTGGGACAGCGACGGGGTCGGGTCCGTTGAGATCACGAGGCTCGGCTCGCCGCGCTCGGCGAGTTGCAGCGCGGTGGCGGCGGAACACGTCGTCTTGCCGACGCCACCCTTGCCGAGAAACACCTGCACGCGAGTGTCGGTCATCGCGTCGATCGCCGAGTGCCCCGGGGACCTGGCCCAGTGGTCACCCTAGTGCCGGCACTGCCGGGGCGCCAGTCGTGGTTGTCCACGGCCGATCGGCGCCCGCCGGCGGACCTGCGTCGCAAAACCGGCATCCCCACCCCGCGGGCGACGTCGGTTATGTCCATTGCGGCACCCAGCTGCTCGACCCTCGCCCAGGATCCGTCCGAGACGCAAGCCTCGTACAGGGAGTCAGGCATGAACTTCGCAGCCCGTCCAGTCGGCCACCGCAGCGCGATGGCCGCGCTCCTGCTCACGCTCGCCTTCCACCTGCCCGCTGCCGGCGCGGCCGACAAGGGGCAGCGCGTGGTCTACGAGGGCACGGTGGCCGTCGCGGTCGAGGACGACTTTGCGCGCGGCCGCGCGACGAGGCGTTACTTCCTCGACGAGCAGAACCTCGGGCAACGCTTCGAACTGCGCGTGAACGAGGCACAGGGCAAGGCGCTCAGGACAGGCGCGCGCATCCGCGTCCGTGGTGTCGCGGCCGGCGGGGCGCTCAGCGCCGACACCGGCACCGAGAGCGTCAGCGTGCTCGCCGAGCCGCTCGCCGCAGCGCCGATCACGGCGCGCAAGGCCGTGGTGCTGCTGGTGGACATCAAGGATTCGTCCGGCGTGGTGCACAGCGTGCGTGCCGACTGCGACGGCAGCGTCGCCAAGTCCGCCGACATCATGTTCGGCAGCCAGACCGGTGGCCGCAACGTGGACGGCTGCTACCAGGACAGCTCCTACGGCGCGCTCGGGTTCGGCGGCGCCTCGTATCCGGGCGGCACGCTCGACGTCACGCGCGTCACGGTCAACGAAACGGCGGCGATCGGCGGCGTCTGCAACTACTCGGCCTGGGCCTCCGCCGCCGACAGGGCCGCGACCGGCGTGACGCTCGGCAACTACCAGCACCGCGTGTACGTGCTGCCGTCGAACGTCGGCTGCAGCTGGGCCGGCCTCGCCTACGTCGGCTGCGGCAACTCGTGCCAGGCCTGGGTCAAGGCCTACTCCGGCCAGGTCTGCGGCTACAACGACGCCTATGCCCACGAGATCGGCCACAACCTCGGCATGTGGCACGCCTCGACCGACGCCAACAACGACGGCACGCTCGACTGCGAGTACTGCGACACCTCGGACTTCATGGGCTACGCCACGGCGAGCCTGCGCACGCAGAACGGCCCGCACAAGGTGCAGATGGGCTGGGCAAACGGCGCGCGGGTCGTGGACGGCTCGCAGGGCGGCACGTTCACCGTGTCGTCGCTCGCCTTGGCGGCGGCGGGCTCGCCACAGGTCGTCAAGGTCCGCCCGAACAGCGGCGACACCTACTACCTGAGCCTGCGCACCGGCGTCGGTTACGACGCGGCCATGCCCTCGAGCACGACCTACCTCAACAAGCTCAACGTGCACCGCTACGGCGGCAGCGGCAACACGCGGTTCATCACCGCGCTCGGCGACGGCCAGACGTTCAACGATGCGGCCTCGGGTATCTCGATCCTGCAGCTGAGCCGCACGGCCGACAGCGCCACCTTCCAGGTGTCCACGACGTGCGTCGCGCAGGCGCCGACCGCCACGATCAGCCCTTCGAGCCAGGGCGCGGGCGCGGCGCTGCCAGCGACGCGTTCCTACACCGTTACCGTGACCAACCGCGACAGCGCCGCCTGCACGAACAGCAGCTTCGCGCTCGCGAGCAGCCTGCCGGGCGGCTGGTCGGGCGTATTCTCGACACCGGCCCTCAGCCTCGCGCCGGGCGCCTCGGCCAGCGCCACGTTGAGCGTGACGGCGCCTGCGGGCACCGCCGGCGGCAGCTACCCGGTTACGGGCGGCACCCTCGCCGACGGGGCGCACGCGGCAGCGACGGCGGGCGGCACGTTCTGGATCGACACCGCCGTGCCGAACTCGCCGACCAGCCTGCGCGCATCGCTGAAGGGCAGCAAGGTGACGCTGTCGTGGACCGCCGCCACCGACACCGGCGGCTCGGGCGTCGCCCGCTACGAGATCCGGCGCGGCAGCAGCCTGGCGGGCACCTCGGTCTCCACCACCTACGCCGAATCGCCGGGCAGCGGCACTTGGACCTACACCGTCGTGGCGGTGGACGGCGCCGGCAACGCCTCGGCTCCGAGTGCGGGCGCAACGGTCACCGTCGGCAGCAAGACCACCGGACGCAAGTGAGTCGTCCGGCCGTCTGACCGGGCGGCCGCGTCACTACGGGCCAGGGGCGACCGCCGGCGGGCGGTTGCCTAGCCGGATCAACGCTGGACGGTTGGGTCCGGCGCCATGACGGAGTCGCCGCCCGCCTGCACCGGCACGATCGCGACGCTCTGCGTCAGCGGGTCGAACATGATCCGCGCTTCGCCGCGCTCGAGCTGCCGCAGGACCTGCGCCACCTTGGTCTCGTGGGGCACGTCGCGCTCGCCGTAATCGGTGCCCTCGCGCAGCACGAACGCCTCGATCACGCCACGCAGCGCCTCGTCCGACAGCTCTTCGTGCGGCACTGCGACCGGCAACTGCTGGTCGCGCTCGTCGTCCCACCACTCGTCCAAGCGACCCTCCCAGTCGGTGCTGGCGTCGCCGCAGCGCGACGCCTCACGGACGCTTAATATGCACCTTTCGGAGGCCGGACGCCGGGCACGCAACCGACATGACCACCCACCTCGCCCTCGCCGCGCGCGTCATCTCCGAGGGCTTCCTGCCGGCCAAGTCCGCCCTGCTGCAGGGTCCGCGGGAGCGGGTCGGCGGCCCGGTGCCCGCAGATCGAGTCAGCGGCATGCTGATGGGCCTCGCGATCGGCGACGCACTCGGCAATACCAGCGAGGGTCTGACGGCCGCGGAGCGCGAGGCACGCCACGGCGAGATCCGCGACTACCTGCCGAACGAGCACGCGAATGGACGGCGCGTGGGACTGCCCTCGGACGACAGCCAGCTCGCGTTCTGGACGCTCGAGAGCCTGCTCGAGCGCGGCGAGCTCGATCCCGAGGACCTCTCCGCCCGCTTCGCGTCGCGCCCGATCTTCGGGCTGGGCCACTCGGTGCAGCAGTTCCTGCGCAACCGCGAGCAGGGCGTGACGCCCTGGTATCGCTGCGGCGCCGAGAGCGCCGGCAACGGGGCACTGATGCGCATCGCGCCGCTCACGTTGCTGCACCCCGAGGGCAACAGCGCGGCCCTGTGGCTGCACACCGCCCTCGCCTCGATCGTGACGCACCGCGACGCCTGCTCCGTCGCCTCGTGCGTGGCGTACACCGACCTGCTTGCGCGGCTGTTGCGGCTGCCGGCACCGCCGACCGCCGAGTGGATCACCAGGACGTTCCTCGCCACGGTACGCCAGGTCTGCACCGACCAGCCGTACCGTCCCCGCGGCGGGCGGTTCGCCGGCCGCGAGAGCACGTTTCCCGACTACCTGGAGCACGTGCTGGCCGAAGCCGCGCGCCACGACTGGGATACCCGCACAGCCTGCGATGCGTGGTACTCGGGGGCCTACCTGCTCGAGACCGTGCCGAGCGTGCTGTGGATCCTGGCGCGCCACGCGCACGATCCGGAGGAAGCAATCGTCCGCGCCGTGAACGACACCAAGGACAACGACACCGCGGCCGCGATCGTGGGTGCCGCGGTCGGCGCACTGCACGGCGAGAACGCCTTGCCGCAGAATTGGCGGTGGGGACTGCTCGGGCGCACGCAGGCAGGCGACGACGGCCAGGTGTCGCGCTTGATCAAGGCGGCCGTGCAGCGCGACTGGGCGTGACCCGCGATACGTCGGCCGGGATCGAAACGCCTGCTCAACAGTGCCGTGCGCTCCGGGCCAGGAAGGCCGCCACCTCGTCCCGACGCGCGACCGTGTCCGCGTGGCCGAGCGCGATCAGCTCGCGCGTGTAGGACGACTCGAACAGCAGGTAGCTGAGCAGTTCCGACCCGTCGTCGCTCCCGGCACCCATCACGCTGAGCAGCGCGCGCACGGTTCGCGGCATGCGGCGGGCGTGCCGTGCCGCGATGGCGGCGAGGTCCTCGGTCGGCAGGAACACGAGCGAGTCGAGGTGGCGCAACCCCTCTGGATTCTCGATGGACGACTGCGCCAGCAGCCGGTTCACGCGCGCGAGTTGCTCGAGGCTGGCGTGCAGCGAGTCCATGAACAGCGTGTCGAGCATGAACCCGAACAGCTGCCCGACGCTCGGCGTCGCCGCGCTGTCCACCGCGGCCGCGGCCGGCTGCTGGCGCGCACGCACGCCCACCACGAACAGCTGCTCGGCGCCGAGGCTGATCGCCGGACTCAGCGGCGCGACCTGGCGCATCGCGCCGTCGCCGAAGTACTCGCCGTGCATGCGCACCGGCGGAAACAGGAACGGCACCGCGCTGCTCGCCATCAGGTGATCGACCCCGAGTCGGGTGGCGACGGCGCGCGGCCAAGGCACGGCGCCCATCATGGGCTCCGACCGACCCTCGTAGAAGGCGAACGACTGGGCGCTGGCGTATCCGGCCGCCGAGATGGCCAGCGCCTCCAGGTGCCCGGACGACAGTGCCGAGCGGACCTTGCCGAAGTCGATCCGTCGCTCCAGCATCCGCCGCAGGGGCGTGTTGTCGAACAGGGACTCGGGCGGCGACGCGAGCCGTCCGACGCTCAGCAGGGCCAGCAGCCAGCGCAGGCCGGAGCGCAGCATGCTCGCGGTGTCCGTGCGGAACACCTGGTCCACGTGGAAGTTGCGCCACACGCGCTCGAGCGCGACGGCCCCGAGTCGGTATTGCTCGGCGTAGGCGGCGACGTGCGCCGCCACGATCGCGCCAGCCGACGTGCCCGTGACCACCTGGAACGGCGTCGGTGCCCGGCGCGGCAGCAGGTCGGCCACAGCCCGCAACACGCCCACCTGGTACGCGGAGCGCGCCCCACCCCCGGTCAGCACCAGTCCCGTGCATCCGGAGGCCGGGCCCGGGCGCAAACTGGCAGCAGCGGGTGGGAAATCGGCCGTCATGACATAAATCCTGTCGGACCAGCCCGGATCCGGCCATCGATCGTGTCTCATTAAGCCCATGGCGAGCTCGACGATCAATGCCGCCGCTGCGCCGCGCGGGCATCGCGCTATGATCCCAAGGAAACATCCCTACGCACTGCCACCCGCGAGCCCACCGTGTCGCTGCTCTCACGCATCTTTCGCAAGTCCCCTCCCTCGGCCGCCACGCCGGAGACCCGCCAACCGGCCGTCCCGGCGCAATCGCCGCCGCCACCCGATCCCGCCGCGGTCGCGCGCGAGGAAGAAGCGAGCCTGTCGCAGGCCATCACGGCCGGGGACATGGCCGCGGTCGGCAAGTGGGTGCTCGAAGGAAGCTCGACCCGCGTGCGCCAGCAGGCGGCAGAGGCCATCGTGGGACTGGACCAGCTGCACGAGCTGATCCGGGCCACGCGCCACGGCAACGACAAGAAGGTCTATCGGATTCTCACCAGCAGGCGCGATGAACTGCTGGCCGAGGAGCGCAGGCTGCAGAAGCTCCAGGCAGACCTGGAAGCGGCCGCGGCGGCCGTCGCCCGGCATCGCGAGCGTCCGGTCGATGCATCGTACGCAAGCACGCTCGCACAGCTCGAGGCCCGCTGGCTCACGGTCGCCGGGAACGCGACCGAGGACCTGAAACGCGAGGTGGCGCAGCAGCTCGAAGGCGCGCGCGAGGCGCTCGAACGTCACCGGCAGGCGCTCGAGGCTGAGGCGGAGCGGCAGCGATCGGCCGCCCTTGCCGCCGAGGAGGCACGGCGCCAGCGTGAACTCGAGGCGGAGGCTGCCGCCGCCGAGGCCACCGAGCGGGCCCGCATGCGCGAGGCCGAGCGCCAAGCCGAACAGGCGAAACGCGAGGCGGACGACGCCGAGGTTCGCCACCTCGTGGGCCTGCTGCGGCAGGCCCAGGCGGCGCTCGACCACGGCGGCACGGCGCGGGCTACCCGGCTGCGCGATGCCATCCGGGAAAAGCTGCCGCAGGCCCCCACCCTGCCCCCGTGGTTTGCGCGCAAGCTCGAGGACGTCGACGCACGCATCGAAGAGCTCAAGGACTGGAAGACCTTCACGGTCATTCCGAAGCGTGCCGAGCTGCTCGAGCAGATGCAGGCCCTGGTCGGTGCCGATCTCTCGCCCGAGGAACTCGCGCAGCGGATCCGCCAGCTGCGCGACCAGTGGCGGACCCTCAAGCGCGGCGCCGGCGTCGAGGAGCCCACCGCGGAACTGCAGCAGTTCGAGGAAGCGGCCGAGCGCGCCTACGAACCGTGCCGGGAGCACTTCGCAAAGCAGGCCGAGCAGCGCAAGGAAAACCAGGCGCGGCGCGAAGCCCTGCTCGAGCGACTGGCCGCCTTCGCGGCCGAACAGGACGGCGAGCAGCCGAACTGGCGTGCCGTGCAGCAGGCCATCACCGAGTCACGCCGCGAGTGGCGCGAATACGCGCCGGTGGACCAGGCCGTGATCAAGTCGCTGCAAGCGCGCTTTCACGAACTGGTCGACGGACTGCAGAAACGCCTCGACGCCGAGTACGCGCGCAACGTGCAGGCGAAGCGCGACCTGATCGCCCGCGCGACCGAGCTCCTGCAGATCGAGGACACTCGCCAGGCCATCGAGGAAGCGAAGATCCTGCAGCGGACCTGGAAGACCATCGGGCTCGTGCCCTGGAACCAGGGCAACGCGCTGTGGGAAGAGTTCCGGCGGCACTGCGACGCGGTGTTCGAGCGCAGCGCGCGGGCGTCAGCGGCGCACGGTGCGACGCTCGAGGCCAACCAGGCACGGGCCCGCGCGCTTTGCGAAGAGCTGGAGC
>Ga0105090_10001082_pt1 | contig 14390 bp, 8 predicted proteins | sample PPLLak3March2015_FD_79110 | JGI IMG/M metagenome (GOLD analysis project Ga0105090, IMG submission 79110) | Freshwater sediment microbial communities from Prairie Pothole Lake near Jamestown, North Dakota, USA - PPLs Lake P7 Core (1) Depth... | ecosystem: Environmental > Aquatic > Freshwater >... | reverse complement strand
CTGATAGGTGAATAATTTATTTACAAGACCTGGTGGTATAGGTTCTCCCTGGTTGGTTACACTGATCTGCACGTTACTTTTATCATTCTTAAAAACCCTGAGCTGAACGGATGTTCCGTTTCGGGCAAACTTTATAGCGTTTGAGATGACATTTCGCAATGCAATACGAATCATATCCTCATCGGCTTTAATAAAAACCGGTTGGTCAATGATTAGTTTAAGTTCCAATCCTTTATCCAACAGTTGCGTATGAAAAAGCTTCGTTTTCTGCTCCACGATATTAACCATATTGATGGTCGTTTTGTCTAAAACAAAACCATCCATCTGAGACCGCGACCATCGAACAAGACCAAATAATAATAGCGATACATTATTAAACTGTTCTTTCAAACTAGATAAGTAGTTTTTAAATTCTAATTCAGTAAGATTGCCACCCACCTGCAAATACAAGATAGTTGAAAGTGAATTCATAGGTGCTGCCACATCATGAGATAATATGGAAATTATCTTATTCTTTTGCTGATTAAGTTCTTCCACAATTCTTTTTTGCTCTACCAGATCATTAAACTGCAAAAAATTTCTTCGTCTTCTGCTTTCAAGTACAAGTCCTACAATATGGATATAAAAGAAAATTGAAAACAAGTGAGGATACTGACTGAAATAAAACGGATCTCTTTTAATTAACTGTGAATAAATAATGAAAATTAATAAACAGAAAATATTAAGAAACAACGCATACCTGAAATGCAATCCGCTGGCAGTTATCACCAAAACAAAAATCAGAAAAAGCAGATTGGTCATATAGAAAGAAGGCATTCCTGCATAGAAGGAAGTAACCATTGCTGAGCCAAAATTTAACATGGTAACTATTATTACCAATGCCACAATGCCTTTAGGACCAGGGGACTTGTAGGTTAGCCACATCGTTGTAACAGCTATTGCCAAAACGCAAGCGCGGGTTACTAAAACCACCGAGAAGTCAACATCCTTAAAAAAGTCTATTAACAGAAAAAGCGACATACCGAAAATGGTAATGAAGGTTACCAGGCGGAGTGAGGCAATCTGGGAGGAACGGACAAACAGGTCATACTTCTCTTCCTGTTCATTCTCAAACTTCCATATGAAAGAATATCGTGAAAAAAAATTCAAAATTGTTATTGTACTTTTATTCCCTCGAAAGTAAGTATAAATTAAACATTATGAAATTCGGAACCAAAGCAGTGCATGCCGGTGTGGAACCTGATCCATCAACAGGCGCCATTATGACACCCATATATCAGACTTCTACCTATGTACAGGAGTCCCCTTCGAAGCACAAAGGATATGCCTATGCCCGTGGAGCAAATCCAACACGAAACGCATTGCAAAAGAGTATTGCATCCCTGGAAAATGGAAATTATGGAATCTGCTTTTCTTCCGGAATGGGTGCCACTGATGCGGTTATCAAACTACTTAGTCCTGGCGATGAAGTGATCACGAGCAATGACTTGTATGGCGGATCATATCGTATGTTTAAACGCGTGTATGAAAAATTCGGAATTAAATTTCACTTCATTGATCTGACCGATGTAAGGAATATCGAGCCCTATCTGAATGATAAAACCAGGCTGATGTGGCTGGAGACACCATCAAATCCGCTCATGCGTATAATTGATATACAAGCCTGTGTGGCAATCGCAAAAAAACGTGATGTTACCGTGGCGGTAGATAACACCTTCGCCTCGCCCTATTTGCAAAATCCACTTGATCTGGGTGTCGATATTGTTATGCACTCGGTAACCAAATATCTGGGCGGACATAGTGATGTGATCATGGGGGCACTGGTAGTGAATGACGAGAAGCTTCAGCAAGACCTTTCCTTCATTGCCAACTCGTGCGGTGCGGTACCTGGCCCACAGGATTCTTTCCTGGTGCTGCGCGGTATAAAAACGCTTCACCTGCGCATGGAAAGACACTGCCTGAATGGAAGAAAAATTGCCATCTATTTAAGGGAACATGCCAAGGTTGGCAAAGTATACTGGCCAGGTTTTACAGATCATCCCAACCATGACATTGCAAAAAAACAAATGCGTGATTTTGGCGGCATGCTTTCATTCACACTGAAAAACGACAGTTTAGTGAATGCCACAAAACTCATGGAAAGTGTTGAACTATTTTCACTGGCAGAATCACTGGGAGGTGTAGAGTCATTGATTAATCATCCTGCTTCAATGACGCATGCAAGCATTCCAAAAGAAGAAAGAATAAAAAACGGATTAAGTGATTCATTGATTCGATTAAGCATTGGTATAGAAGATGTTGAAGATTTGATTACAGACCTGGAACAGGCGCTTGCTAAAGTATGAGAATAAATATGGAAGAAAGTGCCAGCATATACCAGCACTTTCTTTTGGATAATCAAGCTGGCTTCACATCATTATTTTTTGCTCTGTGAATATGACGGTTGGCACGATCTTGCTTTCTGTCTATTCGTCTCCGTTCATTTATTGTTATATCACCATCAGCTTTTGCCCTGCGTTCTGACCTTCGGATTTTTTTCTGTTCACCTCTTAATAAGGCAGTCTCTCTGTGCGTAAGCTCCCCACTATTTTTACCGTGCTGAATCCGGCTTTGCTGAACACCCTGGCGCGCATTTACCTTTTGGGTGCGGTCCTGAGCAAAAGAAATCAAACTGATGAACATACTCATCGAAAGAATTAACATTGTCTTTTTCATATTTACTTTTTTTCCTTTAGATAGTAAGAAATACAAAAAGTTTAATGGGTTAAAAATTAAATCGAATGGGAACTCCCATTCTTTCTACGAAAAGATGTTATGCTAACTCAACTCAAATGACCTTGCAGAAGGAATCCGTACAATAAATTCAGCACCCTCACCCGGTTTACTGTTCAATTTGATTTCTCCATCCAATCTATCAACCAGTGTTTTTACAATGGCAAGGCCTAATCCATTGGAACTCTCACCTCCTGTAGGTCTTGCAGAAAGTTTCTTAAATCGTTGAAATAAATATAGCTTGTCTTCATCCGTAAAGCCTGGACCTGAATCACAAATCGAAATCAGTGCCCATTCATTCTCAACAGAACTGTTAACAACGATTCGCGTTTCCTTATCAGAAAACTTAATTGCATTCGACAATAAATTGTCTGTAATCCTGCTCAGATAGTCAGGAACTGATTTAAATTCAGACTGGCCATCATGACTAAAGTCAATTTGGATTGATTTAAAATCAGCTGATACTTTATAGGATCCAATTCGATCCTCTATTAACTTCTTCAAGTCAACAGGTGCAATTACCGGTTTGCGAACAGATTCATTTAAATAGTTCACATCCAACAGGTCGGTAATCAAATCAGTACCTGATTTAGTTGCCGCCTTAATCATATCAAGGTATTCCTTTTGCTGGGTGGAGAGACCACCCTCCATCTCAAATAACCTGGTTAAACCAGTTATCCGATTTAGTGGTGCTTTCAAATCATGAGCCACAATGCTCATCAAAGAATCTTTCTCATTGTTCAATTCACTCAACTCCAGATTCCTGGTACTTAATATATCATTGGCTTGCGAAATCACTTTTTGTTGAGTACTTATTTTTTCATTTTGTTGTGATAGCTTAAAATTTGTAACCCTTCGTTTCCTATTATATAAAATAAGAATCACGGAAATAATAAGGGAAGAAATGACAATGATCAGTAACGCACTGTTTTGAAACCGTTGTTGCGCAATGAGTGTTTCATTGTTAAGTTGAGAGGTTTTTAAGGTCTTGTTTTCAGTTTCTATTTTTTCAATCATGAGTTGAAATTGAAGCCGGTCGATTTCTCTTAGCAGATCCGTATTTTTTATTTTTTCATTTAATAATGCAAAATCGTTGCGGTAGTGTTGCGCCCTGTCAGCTCGTCCCAGTTTTTCGTAACATAAAGCTGCTAACTCAAGCGCTTCCAGTTCATAAATGATATTGCCTGATTCCCTTGATTCAGTCAAAACTCTTTCCAGAACAATTAATGCCTTTAGATACTGTCGTTTATAAATAAAGTATTTACCTTTTATTAAAAAAGCCCTGATAAATAATTTCTGATTTGTGGTTTCTGATATAGTGCCAAGCACAACATTTGCTTTCTCCAGCGCTTGTTCATATTCATTTTCAGTCAGATGAATTTCAGCAATGGCCATCGCCAGTTCAGCAGTGGTTACTTTATCGTCAATGCCTTGTGCCAGTACATCGGCCAGTTTGAATTTATCAAGCGCCTGAGCTTTGTCACCATGCGACTCATATAATAAACCAAATTCTATCAGAGATGATATGATGCCGCGCTTGTCTCCAATTTCACTTCTTAACTGATAGGCCTTTTCAGACATCTCAACTGCCTTTTCAAAATCATTTTGTGCTTTATAAAGACTGGCCAGACTACGATATACGTAAGCCATGCCTGACTTATCATTTAGAGACTCAAATATTTTCTTTGAGTTTAAGAAATTGGAAAACGCCCTCACCCAATCGCCTCCGTCAAAAAACATCCGCCCCAGATTATTATAACTATGGCCTAACTGCACCGAATCATGCTGCTCAGTAGCTATCTGAATGGCTAATTCGTGAAACTCCAGTGATTTTTTATAATTCCCCCTGTTTGTATGGGCAAGTCCCAGGAAACTCAAAGGTTTTGACAGGTTCTTTTGAAGTTCTATCTTCTCTCCTAACTCGTAAGCTCGTGAGCAGTAATATATGGTGCTGTCCGGATAGGAATACCGGTATTCAAATCCAATCGCGCATAGAACATCAAACCGGTTTCGCTCATCGGCCAATGCAAGCTTTGCTTTCAAGCTGTCAATGACAGAAAGATTCTGTGCAAATAATCCAGCAGAACTCAGATAAAGTAAAGAACTAAATACAATAATAAATCGCAAAGTCATTGTACTAACTAAGAATGCTGTGAAAATTTAAAAGAACTATCATGAAACGTAATCCACTATGAAGGAAAGTTAATTATTGTTAAAATCAATAGGGTTAATTACTAATGGTCTTTCTCCAGGTAATTTAAATCTCTGGAGAATGTCTCATCAATTAGTCTCAATGCCCAGAAAGCAATAAGTATAGTGAATACACCTACAATAAGGGCTGCCTGAAGGATATTCAGATGCTCGCGTAAATACCCAAACATAAAGGTAAGCGGCACTACAGACCCACGGATAAAATTCGGCACCGTGGTAGCAACCGTTGACCTTAGGTTTGTTCCAAATTGTTCGGCTGCTATCGTAACAAAAAGAGCCCAGTAACCAACACCAAAACCCATGAAAAAACAGCCTGTATAAAAACCTGCTGAACTCGTAAATGGCCAATATAAATAGATTGTAATGAAGATTAGGGTAAGTAAAATAAATCCGAAAACGGTTTTCTTCCGCGACCTCAACGCCTGACTTATAAAACCGCTTGCCAGATCACCAGCCGCCAATCCGATGTAACTAAACATCACCGCATCACCGGCAACCACACCTGAAATATTCATCGCCTTTGCAAACTCGGGCGAAAAGGTGATCAGTATGCCAATCACATACCAGATAGGTAATCCAATTAAAATACAACCGGCAAATTTTTTGAATCGCTCCCATTGATTGAATAATTGAAAGAAATTTCCACGCTGCACATCCTGCTCTTTTACTTTCAAAAAAATACCAGATTCAAATACACTGATTCGTGTCACCAGCAAAATCAAACCTAATCCACCACCTATAAAATAGGCCATTTGCCAGTCGAATGTTTTGGCCACATAATTTGCGAGCACAGCACCCATCAGTCCTACGGTAGCCACCAGGGTAGTTCCATAACCACGCAATCGGGTTGGCAAAGATTCTGCTACCAATGTGATGCCCGCGCCCAGCTCACCCGCCAGGCCAACACCAGCTATGAATCGCAATAAAGCATACTGGTCAACTGAAGTAACAAATCCATTGGCAATATTGGCAAGTGAATATAGTAAAATGGATCCGAAAAGGACGGAAAGACGACCCCGCTTGTCACCCATAATTCCCCAGATGATACCTCCCAGTAAAAGGCCGATCATCTGTGCCCTGATCAGATACTCACCTTGCACCAGCATTTCAGAATCAGCAACACCCATTGATCGCAGACTTGGAATGCGCACAATACTGAACAGCAAAAGGTCATAGATATCCACAAAATATCCAAGCGCTGCTACAATTACCGGTATGCTGAAAAGTTGTTTGAGACTTCGGGAATCCATAGTTAAAATTTCCTTTAAAATAGGTGAGTTTTATCAAAATACAACTCCATCCGTCATATGATAGCTTTTAGCCATTGGTAAAAAAAGGAATGCCGGGTTGATAATTTAAGTCTAAACTCGCCTCATAAATACAAACTTAATCTCCTTATGAAATACTATCTGATTGTCTTTTTACTGATGTTTGTCAGTGCCGGAACCTGGGCCCAGAAAAAGGGCACAGTAGTTCCTGTCAAAGCCGTTGCAGGCTATGATGAAAGTCTTTATAATGCTATTGAATGGCGCAGCATCGGTCCATATCGTGGTGGCCGCTCGGCTGCGGTTACTGGTGTGCCGGGCAAACCCAATCTATATTATTTTGGCAGCACGGGTGGAGGTGTTTGGCAAACTACTGACGCGGGAAATTCCTGGACAAATATTTCAGATGGATACTTTGGAAGTTCTATCGGATCTATTGCCGTGAGTGAATGGGACAACAATGTAATTTATGTGGGCCAGGGAGAGGTGACCGTAAGAGGAAACGTTTCATTTGGCAATGGTATTTACAAGTCTACCGATGCAGGTAAAACATGGACGCACGTTGGGTTAAAGGAATCCAGACATGTTCCCCGCATTCGCATACATCCAAAAAATCCTGATCTGGTTTATGCCGCAGTATTGGGTGATCTTTTCAAACCAACCGAAGAGCGTGGAGTATATCGGTCTGTTGACGGTGGTAAAAACTGGAAGAGAATTCTCTTTGCCAATGCCGATGCCGGTGCGGTTGATCTTGTATTGGATCCAAATAACGCACGTATTTTATACGCATCAACCTGGCGCATCAGAAGAACACCCTATAGCCTGGAGAGTGGCGGAGAAGGATCAGCACTCTGGAAAAGTATGGATGGTGGAGACACCTGGACCAACATTTCACAGAATGAAGGTTTGCCAAAAGGGCTTTGGGGAATTTCAGGCGTTTCAGTTTCACCTGTAAACTCCAATCGCGTTTATGCCATAATCGAAAATGACAATGGAGGTGTTTTCCGCTCTGATGATGCTGGAAAGACCTGGCACAAAATGAATGAAGACAGAAACCTGCGCCAGCGTGCCTGGTATTATTCACGCATTTATGCTGACACCAAAGATGAAGATATGGTGTATGTGATGAACGTATCATACCATAAGTCCAAAGATGGCGGCAAAACATTTTCTACCTATAACGCTCAGCATGGCGATCATCATGACTTGTGGATTGCGCCAGAAGATAATCAGCGAATGGTTCTAGCCGATGATGGTGGTGCCCAGGTTTCCTTTGATGCAGGAGAAAACTGGACCACTTATCATAATCAGCCTACGGCCCAGTATTATCGCGTTACCACGGATAATCAATTTCCCTATCGGATATACGGAGCGCAACAGGACAACAGTACACAACGTGTTTATCACCGCACCGATGGCTATTCAATTGGCGAGCGTGACTGGGATATAACAGCAGGAGGCGAGAGTGGTCACATTGCGGTTGACCCTTCCGATAATGATGTGGTGTATGGAGGAAGCTACGATGGATTCCTGACGCGTAAAAATCATAAAACCGGTGAAGAGCGCGGCATCAATGCATGGCCCGACAATCCAATGGGCCATGGAGCAGAGGGTGCCCGGTATCGCTTCCAGTGGAACTTCCCGATATTTTTCTCACCTCACGATTCAAAGAAATTATATTCAGCTTCTCAACATCTTCATGTAACCTACAATGGTGGTGAAAGCTGGGAAATCATCAGCCCGGATTTAACGCGCAACGATCCAACTAAAATGGGACCGTCCGGTGGCCCGATCACCAAAGACAACACCAGCGTTGAATATTATTGTACCATTTTTGCGGTAGGTGAATCGCCATATGAAAAAGATTTGATCATAGCCGGATCAGATGATGGATTAATACATATCACCCGTGACGGTGGCAAGAAATGGGATAACGTAACACCATCTGTTATGCCCCAGTGGACGATGATCAACAGTGTTGAATTTGATCCATTTGTAAAGGGCGGTGCCTATGTTGCAGCTACCAGTTATAAGTCGGGTGATTTCCGTCCATACTTATATAAGACGAAGGATTATGGAAAAACATGGACTAAAATAACGGATGGCATTGATCAGGGTCACTTCACAAGAGTGCTGCGTGCAGATCCCAAAAGAAAAGGACTGCTTTATGCAGGTACTGAGTTTGGTATGTATGTTTCATTTGATGATGGTGCAAACTGGAAACCCTTTCAGTTAAACCTTCCTGTTGTACCCATCACCGACCTGACCATCAAAAACGATAATCTTATTGCAGCCACACAAGGCAGAAGTTTCTGGTTGATTGATGATCTCACTCCTTTGCATCAGCTTAATGAAACAATTGCAAAAAGTGATTTTCATTTGTACAAACCCATGCCAAGCTACCGTATGAACGGTGCACAGGCGGGCAGAAGAGGACAGCCAAAAAATGAAGGCTTGAATCATCCCAATGGCGTAATGGTTCACTTCTTCTTGAAAGACACTGTAAAAGCCACCGTTGCACTTGAAATTCTGGAAACGAATGGAGCATTGATAAAAAAGTATTCTACCAAGCCTGATAAAAAAGCAAAAGATGAAGAACTTAAAATAAAAACGGGTATGAACAAATTCGTATGGAATATGCGATATGCGAATGCTGAAGGATTTGATGGATTGATTATGTGGGCTGGTTCTCTAACCGGGCCAAAAGCAGTTCCCGGAAAATACAAAGCCCGTCTGACTGTGAATGGCACGCCTTTAGAAACAGAATTTGAAATTCTGAAAGACCCAAGAACAAGCAGCACATTGGAAGATATCAAATCTCAGTTTGATTTTTCCATGGCAGTACGCAATAAACTTTCAGAAACACACGTGGCTATTAAGAGAATCAGAACTGCCAGAGAGCAGATCAATCGTGTTACTGAACCCATGAAAGGCAAAGAAGAAATGAGGGATGTGAATGAGTTATCTAAATCCATACTCGATGATATCAAAAAAATCGAAGAGGCTTTATATCAAACTAAAAACAGAAGTGGCCAGGATCCTTTAAATTATCCGGTAAGACTTAACAATAAACTGGCCGCTTTGAATGGTGAGGTAGATGGAGGTGACTATCGGCCAACCCAGCAAGTCAGGGAAGTATATAAAGAAGTGGTTGAAAAAATTGATTTTCAACTTGATCAACTCAACAAAGTCATGAATGAAAAGGTGCCAAAGTTTAATGAATTGATCAAACAAAAGCAGGTTAATGCTGTAACCATCGATATCATGTAACTTTGGTTAAACCCAAAAGTAAAGGAGCGGATGTTTTCCGCTCCTTTTTTTACTTTCTCGCTTAGGAATAGTACTCATACGAAACCGTTAGTTTGTTCCCAGTATTTTAAATAATTCATCGAGGTTCGGTGTGATGATGATTTCCGTTCTTCTGTTCTTCTGTTTATTCTGGGCATTATCGTTAGCAGCAAGTGGCGAAAACTCACCTTTACCAGCAGCAGTAACCTGACTGGCAGAAACACCCGCCTTCGTTAAAATTTTGGTAATGGATGTTGCCCTCATCACACTAAGATCCCAGTTGTCCTGCATGTACTGTGATTTCTTTGAGATAGGTACATTGTCCGTATGCCCTTCAATCATAATCTGAATATCCCGTTGATCTTTAATCGCTTTTCCAAGTTGTTGCAATGCGGTTACGCCCTTGGCATCAACTTCAATACTTCCCGATCCAAATAATAACTGTTCGGCAAGAGATACGTAAACTTTGCCATTTTTAACCTTCACGGTAAGATCGCTTTCCTTAAAATTTAATAATGCATTACTGATTCGATTCTTTAGGTCTTGCACCGCCTTATCTTTATTGGCAAGAATCTGCTCGAGCTCCTTTACCTTTCTTTCGCGTTCCATTAGGCTGTTGCTTAAAGAATCGTTTAACTTACGGGTCCTGTCCAGATTACTTTGTATAGAAAGCAACTGGTCCTTTTGCTGGGCCATGTCTCGATTCAACTTGCCACTATTGGTTAACAGATTTTTATAATAAGTACTTAATTGATCATATTCTGAATTTAAATCATTCAGCTTTTTGGTCGTTGCCCTGTACGTTTGATTTAAATCAGTAGTGTCTTGCTTTAACTTATTCAAAGTTTCTGTCAGACTTCTGAGAGATTCATTGGCATCATCAAGTTGCTTTGACTTCTCAGCCAGCTCTCCCTCAGTCTTAACTTTCTGAGCCAATACATCATCGTATTTCTTTTTGGTGACAATACATGAAGAGAGAAAAAATGTCAAGCCTACAAGGGCGATCATAGATGGTTTCATAGTTTAAAAAATTAGATCTGTAAATATCTAAAATAAAATTCAATTCTTACTGTGCGGGTTGAAGGTGTAATTAAACGATTTGTTGTACTTTCATTCATGAAATTTTAATATAAAGAGCTATGAAAGGAATGTTAATGCCTGAATCACTGAAGGGAAAAACTATTATTATCACAGGTGGCGGAACAGGTCTTGGAAAATCAATGGGCAAATATATGCTGGAGTTAGGCGCCAACCTTGTGATTACCAGCCGTAAAAAAGAAGTACTGGAAAAAACCGCACACGAACTGGAAACGCAGACAGGTGGAAAGGTTTTACCTTTAACATGTGATGTGAGAAAATATGATGAAATTGAAAATGTAATTAAAGCCACTGAATCACACTTTGGTCAAATCCATGGTGTATTGAATAATGCCGCAGGAAATTTCATCAGTCCAACTGAACGCCTGTCACATAGGGCATTCGATATTATTGTTGACATTGTTTTGAAAGGAACTTATTACATGACGTTGGCTATTGGCAAAAACTGGATCAGCCGAAAACAACCAGGAACGTTTCTTAATATTGTAACTACCTATGCATGGACAGGCTCCGGCTATGTGGTTCCTTCGGCTTGCAGTAAGGCAGGTGTGCTTGCACTTACAAGATCATTGGCAGTTGAGTGGGCCAGATATCAAATCAGAAGCAATGCAATTGCCCCAGGTCCCTTTCCAACCGAAGGTGCATGGAGCCGGTTATTACCAGGTGAACTGGTTAATCTATTTGACCCGGCAGAACGAATCCCTCTTAAACGGGTCGGTGAACATCAGGAACTCGCAAATCTTGCCGCCTACCTCATGTCGGACTATTCAGCTTACATCAATGGAGAAGTAATTACAATTGATGGTGGTGAGTGGCTCCGAAACGGAGGCGAATTCAGTCATCTTGAAATGATCACAGAAGAGATGTGGAATACAATTGAAAAGACAAGAGGTAAGTGATGCTTAGAATCGCAAAGAATAGGAAAGCATTGTAGAGCAATGAATTAAGCCTAAACAAAAGCATATCATAAGGGTCTTAAAGGATGCTTCTTTCGTACTAATCTTAAAAGTGTCGAATTGAGCATACAGTAATTCAGTAGAAAAGAACAATAAAAAAATAGATGGAAGTAAACGTTCCACTACCTGATTAAATTGAATACTACCGAATTTCCAGGAAAGGAGTAGATTCCAAATTCATTTTTCGATTTTCCTGAACCAATCAATGGCATTACATCACTTTCAATAGGAATCTGTATGAGGCTTTTGCCATTGGCATCAAGAACCTGAACAAGCTTTTGTTCAACATCAAAAAAACTAAATACAATTTGTCGGGTTGAAGTTTCAAGACATTGAAACTCAAGGTTCGTAGACCCACTATTTTGTTTCTCAAATAAAAGTGATCCGTTGCTATCAAAAGTTGCTATCTTATCAGCATCTACTCTGTAAAAAAAGAATTTATCACTATTTATACAACGCTTTAATATGAATCTTGAATTCTTTCCCCTTAACAGATTATCAACCTTCAAAATCTCTCCTTTCAGATTTTGCTTTACCAATGTGCCTTCTTTTGAAGTATACGATATAAAGGTAGTTAATGGCGTCATACCTGATTCCAGATGATACTCACCACTGATTATTTCTTTTGTCTTAAATGAATTTACAAATTCACCTTTTCGATTAATCAATGTAACTTTTCCGTCTGAAAGAATAATTATAAAATAATCTTTACCGCCAATTTTGATGTGCTGTGGCGAATGAATAATTGCTCCTTCAAAATTCTTTGGACCCCATTCATTCAAATTCTTACCTTCTTTATCAAATAAAAACACATCATTATTTACAGATGAAATAATAAATCGGTAGTTCTTACTTTTATCATAATCAACTATGGTTGCAAACTTGACCGGTGAGGGAGTCGGCTTTGGAAAACCAGTAACGTCACGACCTAGTCGGTCAATTACATTAATTTTTTCCTTGGTTGCGAAAAAATATTGAAGCTTACCGTTCTTATAAAAATCAAGTTGTTGTAATGGATCTTGAATTGGTCCATCAAACTGCCTTTTCCAACTAATTCCATCCTTCAATGAAATAAGATAAACCATTAATTCAGAATCCTGGATTAGAATATCCTGCAATCCTGTGATATAATTTTTTACTAATCCTGCGAATCTCACATTACCAGGAAATTCTATAAATGAGGATTTGGCAGGTTGCTCGCGTTCAGTAGACTTAGTTACTGATGGACCAAAACTAAAATTAACATTTGAATAAAAGTGATTATCCAACGCACTCATCTGCATAGAATACCAATTCACGTGATTCAATCTTGTTGAGTCAATTACAGTGGGATAACTCTTTAAAATACTTGTATACCCAGGAAACAATTCAGGCTTCTTAATGATTAAGGTCACATTACTTTCCTGAAGCCCCTTCTCACTGAATTTTTGATAATCGAGTGTTTTGCCCCAGGTGTCATCATTCTCAATTGCATCAATAATAAATTTCAATTCCTCAACCGATTGAGACAAAAACAGATAATTATCTTTTATAGTACAAAAGTTAAAAAGCACTTCAGGAAATATCTTCCCAAATCCTTTTTTCAAAACTCCCCCATTTACACCTCGTATCTGATATGTCGAATATACTTCGTTGTACTCTGTAAGAAAATTAAACTCCTGTGACGAATCAGGATTAAACTCCAGAAAGGCAGCTAAACTACTTTTACGGTTTTCAGCAGAGATAAATGCTATCTCATTACCGACATTAAATTTTTTTAGAAATGAAGTGTCAATCACCTCCATAAATGATTTAAAATCAGAAATTCCAAAATGAACAAAAGCATCTGAGTAATTCGGAATGTATCTAACGACATTTAACGGAATTGGATTTTGTTTTTGGAACAGGCGAAGACTTGAATTTTTTCCCAATGAAAATCCATTAAATGATAGTGACGTGCCACTTGATTTAACATCATACACGGATGAGTTTTTTAACTCATTCAATATTGGTATTGTTTTCAGCAAAGAATATCCTTTAAAAGATATTTCAGATAAGCTATTAATGTTACTATAGAGGTTCCCGTTATCTGATTTTAATGAGGGAAATTGAAAAAGTTCAGAATTAATTATTTTAAAACCCCTTTTATCCTGATTTTGATAAACACGAATTGCATTTTCTATTAAAAGAGATGATTGACTAAAAGTAAAAATTCCGCTTAAATAGGTAAAGGCAAATTCAACCTCATTGTTTGCGCTTTTAACTTCATGAATTTCTACCGCATTAAATAAACGGCTAGACATCTTTCTATTGTTTCGGATCAATGATTTCGAGTTAATAATTGAATCATATTTGTCCTTGGACAATAAATAAGAATAAAGCAATTCATAATTATCTTTAGATGATTTCTGAACTGACAACAGATGAATATCTGATCTTTTTTCAAAGAAAATATCCAATCCGATATCAGTTACCATGGGAATCTCCATCGATTCTAATACGAGCAATGAATTACTATCAATGACATCCCATGTGGAAGACTGCCTTTTAACTTCACATGAGACAAGGGAAAGGGTAATCAGTAAGAAATAGACTTTATAAAATAATTTAATTCTCGCTATCACCTTTCAAAATTAAAAGAAAATCAGAAAGCTTATGGATAATTAAAGTACTTTATAAAACAAAAAACCCCTTCATTGTTATTGAAGGGGTTTTGATAAAAATAGGCAACGACTTACTCTCCCGGGTTTTACCCTAGTACCATCAGCGCGGGTGGGCTTAACTGCTCTGTTCGAAATGGGAAGAGGTGATCCCCACCGCT
>Ga0105090_10001081_pt1 | contig 14427 bp, 11 predicted proteins | sample PPLLak3March2015_FD_79110 | JGI IMG/M metagenome (GOLD analysis project Ga0105090, IMG submission 79110) | Freshwater sediment microbial communities from Prairie Pothole Lake near Jamestown, North Dakota, USA - PPLs Lake P7 Core (1) Depth... | ecosystem: Environmental > Aquatic > Freshwater >... | reverse complement strand
CGGCGAGCCTGATCGGCAACGTCTTCAGCTTCAAGCCGCTGAAGGCGGCGCGGCTCGAGGACATCCGTATCCCGGTCGCCTACGTCAAGACCTTCAAGGGGCCACCGACCGGCCTGATCGTCGAGCGCGAGCGGCTCGACAAGTTCGGCCGGCCGCTGCTCGGCGCCACCACCAAGCCGAAACTGGGCCTGTCCGGCCGTAACTACGGTCGCGTGATCTACGAGGGCCTGAAGGGCGGGCTGGACTTCATGAAGGACGACGAGAACATCAACTCGCAGCCCTTCATGCACTGGCGCGACCGCTTCCTGTACGTGATGGACGGCGTGAACAAGGCCTCCGCCGCCACCGGCGAGGTCAAGGGCTCGTACCTGAACGTCACCGCCGGCACGATGGAGGCCATCTACGAACGCGCCGAATTCGCCAGGCAACTCGGCAGCGTGGTGATCATGGTCGACCTGATCGTCGGCTGGCCCTGCATCCAGAGCCTCGGCGAATGGTGCCGCCGCAACGACATGATCCTGCACCTGCACCGCGCCGGCCACGGCACATACACGCGGCAGAAAAACCACGGCGTTTCGTTCCGCGTGATCGCCAAGTGGCTGCGGCTGGCCGGTGTCGACCACATGCACACCGGCACCGCGGTCGGCAAGCTCGAAGGCGATCCGTTGACAGTGCAGGGCTACTACAACGTCTGTCGCGACAGCTACACGAAGCAGGACCTGCCTCGCGGGCTGTTCTTCGACATGGACTGGTGTGATCTCAAGAAGGTGATGCCCGTGGCCTCGGGCGGCATCCACGCCGGGCAGATGCACCAGCTCATCGATCTGTTCGGCGACGACGTGGTGCTGCAGTTCGGCGGCGGCACGATCGGGCATCCGGCGGGCATCCAGGCAGGCGCGGTCGCCAACCGTGTGGCGCTCGAGGCGATGGTCAAGGCGCGCAACGAGGGCCGGGATATCAGGAACGAGGGTCCGGAGATCCTGCGCAAGGCCGCGCAGTTCTGCACGCCGCTGAAGCAGGCGCTCGACACCTGGGGCGAGATCACCTTCAACTACACGTCGACCGACACCAGCGACTACGCGGTGACGCCGGCGGTGGCGTGACACCGTCGTCCCCGCGCATGCGGGGACCCAGCGACTCTCCCTTCAATGACACTGGGTTCCCGCCTGCGCGGGAACGACAACCATAGGATTCAGGAGCGACTCACCATGATGACCAACCCCACCGGCCGCATCACCCAGGGCCAGTTCAGCTTCCTGCCGGACCTCACCGATGACGAGATCCGCATGCAGGTCGACTACGGCCTCTCCAAGGGCTATGCGTGGAGCGTCGAGTACACCGACGATCCGCACCCGCGCAACACCTACTGGGAGATGTTCGGCATGCCGATGTTCGACCTGAAGGATGCCGCCGGCCTGATGATGGAACTGGGGCAGTGCCGCAAGACCTTTCCGAACCATTACATCCGGCTGATGGCTTTCGATTCCACCCGAGGTGTCGAGTCGATCGCGATGAGCTTCATCGTCAACCGGCCGAAGAGCGAACCGGGCTTCGGCCTGGTGCGGCAGGAAGCCGACGGCCGCAACATCCGCTACACCGTGCATTCGTACGCCACCGACCAGCCGGAAGGCGAGCGTTACGCCGGCTGACCCTGCCCGAAGCCACCTCCATGACCGCGCCGCTGTACTCGATCCCCGGCTCGACGCAGGCCGACGTGTCCGCAACCGCACCGGCGGCGAGTGCGGTCGGCGGCGCGCGGACCGTCAACGAGGTGCTGGCGCAAAGCCAGGTCGAGGCGGTGATGGACGAACTCGACCGCGAGCTGATCGGCCTGGCACCAGTGAAGCAGCGCATCCGCGACATCGCCGCCCTGCTGGTGATCGACAAGCTGCGCGCCAGTCTCGGCCTGGCCGCCGACGGCAGGCAGGCGAAGCCGAGCCTGCACATGTGCTTCACCGGCAATCCCGGCACCGGCAAGACAACGGTGGCGCTGCGGATCGCCGAGATCCTCCATCGGCTCGGCTACGTGCGCAAGGGGCATGTGGTCAGCGTCACCCGCGACGACCTGGTCGGCCAGTACATCGGCCACACCGCGCCGAAGACCAAGGAAGTGCTGAAGAAGGCAATGGGCGGCGTGCTTTTCATCGACGAGGCCTACTACCTGTACCGGCCGGAGAACGAGCGCGACTACGGGCAGGAGGCGATCGAGATCCTGCTACAGGTGATGGAGAACCACCGCGACGACCTAGTGGTGATCCTCGCCGGCTACAAAGACCGGATGGACATCTTTTTCAAATCCAACCCGGGGATGAGCTCGCGCATCGCACATCACATCGACTTTCCCGACTACAGCAGCGACGAACTGCTCGCCATCGCCGAGCGCATGCTGGGCGCGCAGCACTACCACTTCGGCGCCGGCGCCCGCGATGCGTTCTCGGACTACCTGGAGCGGCGCATGCGGCAGCCGCACTTCGCCAACGCCCGCAGTGTTCGCAACGCCCTCGACCGCGCGCGCCTGCGCGCCGCATCGCGGCTGTTCGCCGACCGCGACCGCGTGCTGACCAAGGCGGACCTGACCACACTGATGCCAGCCGACATCCTTGCCAGCCGGGTGTTCCAGGCCGCCGCGAACTGAGCTCCGATCCCAGAGAGAACGACATGCCGCTTTCGAACCGCCGCACCCTGACGCAGTACCTGATCGAGCAGCGCCGCCGCTTTCCGCAGGCCAGCGGCGCGATGAACGCGCTGATCCTCGACGTGGCACTTGCCGCCAAGGCGATCGCCCGCGCGGTCGCTTTCGGTGAACTCGGCGATCCGATGAGCAGGGAACTGGCCGCGGCGGCGAAGTCGCACGCGCCGGTCAACGTGCAGGGCGAGACGGTCAAGCCGCTGGATGTCATCAGCAACGAGATCTTCCTGCGCACCACCGAGTGGTCAGGACACCTCGCTGGCATGGGCTCGGAGGAGATGGCTTCGCCCTACCAGATCCCGGCGCCGCATGCCCGCGGCAAGTACCTGCTGGTGTTCGATCCGCTCGATGGTTCGGGCAACCTCGACGTCAACGTCTCGGTCGGCAGCATCTTCTCGATCCTGCGCGCCCCCGAGGACGTGGCGGCCAGCGGCCGCGACGTCACCGAGGCAGACTTCCAGCAGCCGGGCACGACCCAGGTGGCGGCGGGCTACGCGATCTACGGCCCGGTGACGATGCTGGTGCTCACCGTCGGCAACGGCGTCGTCGGCTTCACCCTCGACCCCAGTCTCGGCGAGTTCAAGCTGACCCATCCGGACATGCGCATCGCCGAGGACGCGCAGGAGTTCGCGATCAACTCCAGCAACAGCCGCTTCTGGGAGGCGCCCGTAAAGCGCTATGTCGACGAGTGTCTCGCCGGCAAGACCGGGCCGCGCGGCAAGGACTTCAACATGCGCTGGATCGCCAGCCTGGTCGCGGAGGCGCACCGTATCCTGATGCGCGGCGGCGTGTTCATGTACCCGAAGGACACCAGGGACAAGAGCAAGCCGGGCCGGTTGCGGCTGCTGTACGAGGCCAACCCGATCGGCTTCATCATGGAACAGGCCGGCGGCCGCGCCAGCACCGGGCGCGTGCCGGTGCTGGGCGTGCGGCCGGAGGCGCTGCACCAGCGCATCGGCCTGGTGATGGGCTCGAAGAAAGAGGTCGAGCGGATCGAGCGCTACCACCACGAGTTCGACGCCGGCACCGACAGGCCGTATGTGTCGCCGCTGTTCAACGAGCGTTCGCTGTTCCGGCCGGAAGCGCTGACCTGAGGCGGCAAGGCGCCGGGCCGCACGGATCGAACCAGGGAGAGACGACTTGTCCAGCAGACATCCGATCATCGCCGTGACCGGTTCCTCTGGCGCCGGCACGACCACGGTGATGCAGAGCTTCCAGCACATCTTCCGCCGCGACGCGATCATGGCGCAGATCGTCGAGGGCGATTCGTTCCACCGCTTCAACCGCGTCGAGATGCGCGCCAGGATGAAGGAGGCCGAGGCCGGCGGCAACAAGCACTACTCACACTTCGGTCCCTACTCCAACCTGCTCGAGGAGCTCGAGGCGCTGTTTCGCGGCTATGGCGAGAACGGCGGCGGCCAGGTGCGAAAGTACGTCCACGACGCTGCCGAGGCGGCCGAGCACGGCGTCGAGCCGGGCTGCTTCACGGATTGGAAGGACATCGAGCCCGGCAGCGACCTGATGTTCTACGAAGGGCTGCACGGCGGCTATGGCGACGGGAAGATCAACGTCGCCCGCCATGTCGACCTCCTGGTCGGCGTGGTGCCGATCATCAACCTGGAGTGGATCCAGAAACTGCACCGCGACAAGCGGCAGCGCGGCTATTCGCAGGAGGCGGTGGTCGACACGATCCTGCGCCGCATGCCCGACTACGTTAACCACATCGTGCCGCAGTTCGGCGTCACGCACGTCAACTTCCAGCGCGTGCCGACCGTGGACACCTCCAACCCCTTCATCGCCCGCGACATCCCCAGCGCCGACGAGAGCATGGTGATCATCCGCTTCGCCGACCCGAAGGGCATCGACTTCCCCTACCTGCTTTCGATGCTGCACGACTCGTGGATGACGCGGCCGAACACCATCGTCTGCCCCGGCGGCAAGATGGGCCTGGCGATGCAGTTGATCTTCACGCCGCTGATCCTGCGGCTGATGGACCGCAAGCGGCGCGCCTGAGCAGCGCGGCCGCTTCGGCATCTCCACCGGCCGCCGCCGGAAGGCGGCGTGAAGACCACCCGGTACAACGAGGGGCGGCCCGGCTATCGCCGGTGCGATCATTCGACGCCTGACCAGACGAGGTTCATTCGATGGCTGCCCAATCCGATCCGCTGACTCCCGGGGCGACCGCGCCGGACTTCTCGCTGCCCGGCACCAACGGCAGGTCGTGGAGCCGCGACGCCTGCCGCGGCCCGAACGGGCTGCTGGTGATGTTCATCTGCAACCACTGCCCGTACGTGCAGGCTGTGATCGACCGCATCGTCGTCGTCGCGAACGACCTGGCGCCGCTGGGCGTTGGCACGGTGGCGATCAGCGCCAACGACCCGGCCGCCTACCCCGAGGACTCGTTCGACAACATGGCGACGCTGGCGCACCGGCTTGCCTTGCCGTTTCCGTACCTGTACGACGAGTCGCAGGCTGTCGCCCGTGTCTACGGCGCCGTCTGCACGCCGGACTTCTTCGGCTTCAACGCCGCGCTCGAACTGAAGTACCGGGGCCGGCTCGACGCCTCGCGGCGCGATCCGGCCCCGCCCGGCGCGCGGCGCGAGCTGTACGAGGCGATGAAGCTCGTCGCCGCCACCGGCCAGGGACCCGCCGAACAGCTGCCGAGCGTCGGCTGCTCGATCAAGTGGCGGGAAACGACCGCCTGACCGATCGCCGCACTCCCTGCGCTTCGCCTCGGCAGGATCACGCCGGCCGCCGGGCGCGTTGATTGAGGCCCGCTGCCGTCATCTTCGACGTCGACGGCACGCTGGCCGAAACCGAACTCGACGGCCACCGCGTCGCCTTCAATCGTGCCTTCGCCAAGGCGGGCCTGACCTGGCATTGGGATGAGCGGCTCTACGGCGAACTGCTCGCGGTCACCGGCGGCAGGGAGCGCATCGAGCATTACGCACAGCGCTACGCCGCCGACTGGCTGCGGGCGCCGGATGCGACGCGCCGCGTCGCCGCGCTGCACTCGAGCAAGAACAGGCACTATGCGGCGATCGTCGAAGCCGGCGAACTGACGCTGCGCCCCGGTCTGCCGGCGCTGCTCGACGAGCTCGCGTCCACGCGAATCCGGCTGGCGATCGCGACCACCACGAGCCGTGCCAATGTCGACCTGCTGCTGCGCGCGACGCTCGGCAACGCCGCGCCGGCGCGCTTCGAAGCGGTGGTCTGCGGCGAGGACGTCGCCCGCAAGAAACCCGATCCTGAGGTCTACGCGGTGGCGCTGCAAAGACTGCGGCTGCCGCCGTCGCGTTGTCTGGCGGTCGAGGATTCGGCCAACGGCCTGCGCGCCGCCGTCGCCGCCGGCATCGCGACCGTGGTGGTGCGCAGCCTGTACACCCGGGACGAGGACTTCGACGGCGCGCTGCGGATCTTCGACGGCTACCGCGCCGCGGGCGACACCGCAGACGAGCGGCTGCTCTCCGCCTCGGTCCTGCTCGGCGCCGCGGCCGGCAGCTGACCCCCGATCGCTGAGCCCGCTCGCGCCAGCGCAGCTTCCGGTTGCGCCGCCGAAGCGCGCCGCCGATTGCCCTGCGCGAACGCGCGGCGATCCACCGGGCAGACGCAAACGTATCATCCGTGATCGCCGACGGGGCCCCACATGCCGATCGATCACTCGCGCTTCTACCGCTACGACGAACTGGTCGCGCTGCTGAGCGGCCTCGCCGCCGAATACCCGCGCTACATCACGCTGCAGACGATAGGCCGCAGCCACGAGGGCCGCGAGATCCATCTGCTGGCGGTGACCGACGCCGAGACCGGCCCGGCCGCCGACAAGCCGGCGCTTTGGGTCGACGGCAACATCCACTCGGTCGAGCTGGCGGCGTCAGCCGCCTGCCTGTATTTCACCGAGTGGCTGATGAAGAACCGCGACCACAACGCCGATGTCGCGCGCTGCCTCGCGACCCGGACCTTCTACGTCTGCCCCCGCATCAACCCGGATGGCGCCGAGTGGGCGATGGCGGAGCGTCCGAAGTACGTCCGCTCGTCGACGCGCCGCTACCCGTTCGACGAGGAGCCGGTCGAGGGCCTGATCGCCGAGGACATCGACGGCGACGGCAGCATCCTGCAGATGCGCATCCCCGACGCGAACGGGCCCTGGAAGAAGCATCCGCAGGAGCCGCGGCTGCTGGTGCGGCGCGACCCGACCGACCCGCCCGGCGGCGACTACTACCGCGTGATGACCGAGGGCCGGATCGAGGGCTACGACGGCGTCTCGGTCACCGTGGCCGGATTCAACGGTAATGGCCAGGGGCTGGACCTGAACCGCAACTTCCCGTCCGGCTGGCGGCAGGAGCACGAACAGCTGGGCGCCGGCCCTTATCCGACCTCCGAGCCCGAAGTGCGGGCCGTGGTCGACTTCATCAGCCGGCATCCCAACATCTGCGCCGGCACCAGTTTTCACACCTTCTCCGGCGTGCTGCTGCGGCCGTTCGGCCACCTGCCGGACGACAAGATGCCGGCCGAGGACCTGTGGGTCTATCAGGCGGTGGGCAAGAAGGGCGAGGAGCTGACCGGCTATCCGGCGATCTCCGTGTGGCACGAATTCCAGTATTACCCCAACCAGTACATCAGCGGCGCCTTCGACTGGATCTACGAACACCTCGGCATGTTCACCTGGACGGTGGAGATCTGGAATCCGAAGAAAGAGGCCGGCATCGACAACCCGGAGTGGATCCACTGGTTCCGCGACCATCCGGTCGAGGACGACCTGAAGATGCTGCACTGGAGCGACCGCGAACTCGAAGGTCGCGGGCACGTCGACTGGCGGCCGTTCGACCATCCGCAGCTCGGCCGCGTCGAACTCGGCGGCTGGAACAAGGTCGGGGCCTTCAACAATCCACCGCCGCACCGGCTCGAAGCGGAGGTCGCGCGCTTCCCGCAGTGGCTGCTGTGGCAGGCGCTGATCTCGCCGCGGCTCGAAGTGCGCGAAGTCGCCGCCACCGACCTCGGCGGCGGCGCCTGGCGCGTGCGGCTGGTGGTGGAAAACAGCGGCTGGCTGCCGAGCTACGTCAGCAAGATGGCGTTGCAACACAAGCTGCTGCGCGGCGTGCTGGCCGAGATCACGCTGCCGGATGGCGCCACCCTGATCGAAGGCAAGCCGCGCGCCGAACTCGGCGAACTCGAAGGCTGGGCCTATCTGCACACCGGCATCAGCTTCTGGCCGAACAAGCGGCCGACCGCCGACCGCGCCTGCGCCGACTGGATCGTGCGAGCGCCGGCAGGAACGCTAGTCAGACTCGCCGCCTGGCACGAGCGCGCCGGGCGCGTGATGGCGAGCGTCAGGATCGGCTGAACTCTGCGACGCGCGGCGGAGCCGGCAGCGGCCACCCGCCGCAGCGCGCGTCGTTCCAAATCGAAATCGCACCCTGGCAACATGTCCAACTCCGAAGCCTTCATCGTCGCCGCTTTGCGCACCGCCGGCGGCCGCAAGGGCGGCCGGCTCTCCGGCTGGCACCCGGCCGACCTCGCCGCACAGGTGCTCGACGCGCTGGTCGCCAGACTCGGCATCGACCCGGCGCTGGTCGATGACGTGATCTTGGGCTGCGTCGGCCAGGCCGGCGAGCAGTCCTTCAACATCGCCCGCAATGCGGTGCTGGCCTCGTCGCTGCCCGATTCCGTGCCCGGCGTCTCGATCGACCGGCAATGCGGCTCAGCACAGCAGGCGCTGCACTTCGCCGCGCAGGCGGTGCAATCAGGCGCGATGGACGTGGTGATCGCCGGCGGCGTCGAGAGCATGAGCCGCGTGCCGATGGGCCTGCCGGCGACGCTGCCGCTGAAGAACGGCTTCGGCAGCTACATGAGCCCGGCGATGCAGGCGCGCTATCCGGGCGTGCAGTTCAGCCAGTTTGCCGGCGCCGAGCAGCTGGCGGTGAAGTACGGCCTGGGCAAGGATGCGCTCGATGCCTGCGCGCTCGAAAGCCACCGGCGCGCCGCGGCAGCGACCCGCGCCGGCCGCTTCGCCGGCGAGATCGTGCCGGTTCCCGAGCGCGGCGCCGACGGCGCGTCGAACGGCGAAATGCACCGGGCCGACGAGGGCATCCGCTTCGACGCTACCCTCGACGGCATCGCTGCCGTCAAGCTGCTGGCCGCAGGCGGCCGCATCACCGCCGCGACCGCGAGCCAGATCTGCGATGGCGCCGCGGCGCTGGTCCTTGCCAACGAGCGTGGGCTGAAGGCGATGGGAAGTCCCAGGCCGCTGGCGATGGTGCGGCAGATGACGGTGATCGGCCACGACCCGGTGATCATGCTCGAAGGGCCGATCCCGGCGACCCCCATCGCGCTGCGCAAGGCGGGGCTGCGCATCGAGGACATCGACCTCTTCGAAGTCAACGAGGCCTTCGCCTCGGTGCCCCTGGCCTGGCTCGCCGCGACCTGCGCCGACCCGGCGAAACTGAACGTCAACGGCGGCGCCATTGCTCTCGGCCACCCGCTCGGCGCCTCCGGCGCCAAGGTGATGACGACGTTGCTGCACGAACTCGTCCGCCGCGGCGGCCGCTACGGGCTGCAGACGATGTGCGAAGGCGGCGGGCTGGCGAACGTGACGATCGTCGAGCGGGTGTAGCGCCCAGCGCGCGGAGGCGTTAGGTCCGATCTAATCATTCCCCGATGCGCCGCGCTGCGACTTCGGGCATCGTTCGAGGACACTGAGCCCATAGGAGGCTGCCAATGTGCCGCTGGCTTGCGTATTGCGGCTCACCGGTCGACGTCGACCGCCTGCTGCTTGCGCCGAAGAACTCACTGATCGCGCAGAGCCTGAACGCGACCATGGGCGCGACCGTGTCCAACGGCGACGGTTTCGGCCTCGGCTGGTACGGAGAGCGCGAGGCGCCGGCGCTGTTTCACAGCATCGAGCCGGCCTGGAGCGACCGCAACCTGCGCGAGCTTGCCGCCGCGATCCGCACGCGGCTCTTTTTCGCGCACATCCGGGCGGCGACCGCCACGCCGGTGCAGAAGACGAACTGCCACCCGTTCCGGTACGGCCGCTGGCTGTGGATGCACAACGGATTCATCCGCGAGTTCGCGCGCGTCAAGCGCGAGCTCGCCTTCGACGTCGCGCCGGCGCTGTATCCCTTCATCGAAGGCTCGACCGACTCGGAGCTCTTCTTCTACCTCGCGCTGACCTTCGGCCTCGAAACCGACCCTCCCGGCGCTGTTGCACGGGCGGTGCACCGGATCGAGGCGATCGGACGCGGGCACGGCGTCGAGCACCCGATCCGGATGAGTGTGGCGACCTCGGATGGCGAGCGGCTGTGGGCCTTCCGGTACTCGACCGAAGGCAACTCGCCGTCGCTCTTCTTCAGCACCGACGTTCCGACGCTGCGGGCGACCTATCCCGATAACCCGGACTTCGCTGGCTACTGCGACGACGCGCGGCTCATCGTTTCCGAACCGCTTGGCGACCTCAAGGGCGTCTGGAACGCGGTGCCCGAGTCGAGCTACGGGATCGTGCAACGCGGCGGCGCCGACTCGCTGCACCCGTTCGGGCCAGCGCCGGCATAGCCATGCAGGGTGCTTTCGCCGCCACATGCTTCAGGTCTGCGCGCGGTGCAGGAAGATGTCGATGGTGCGGACAAAGATGAAACCGAAGACGCAAAGGGCCCATGTCAATGCAACAGCGTAGGGGCCGACACCCGGTGGGAACGGCATCCCCACGGCATTGAGCCAGAGGCCGGCAACGGCGGCGAACGAAAGCGCGTAGATGATGACGACCCAGGGTGGAAAGTGGCCGGCTTCGACCACGCGGCGGCGGCGAAGCTGGGTCAACAACAGGACGCTCAAGACCGCCGCAGCGGCTGCACTGGACAAGCGCCAGGTGACGGACTCGGAGATATGCAGGAGGTCCAGCAGCGCGGGCAGCAAGGCCAGGGCGGTCACCAGGAATCCGCCTTCGATGTAGAGACGCACTAGGCGGAGATGGCGCTCGGAGATCTCCCCTCCCAGCGCTCCTCGAAGGGTGACCACCACCGAGGAAAAACCGACGAATGCCAACGAGAGGCCCGAGAGGCCGAGCAGGAAGGCAGATTCTGCGGACGTCACGATCGCATCCTCACTGGCATTCGCCTGGCGTGTTTCACAACCCAGTCGAAGGGCTGGGACCGTCCGCAAATTGCTGCTTGCGATCGTACGCAATTCATCCCGGCCCGGCAGCACTGAGTGAGGTCCCAGGTCGCGCATCGACCTGGATCACGCTGTAGCAGCGTCGGACAAGGGTGTCCGGCGGGGCGACACTGGCGAGAGTCTTGAATCGTCGGCTCGCGGCCCATTACCCACGGCGCCGGATCAGCGTCCGATGGACTTCGGCACTGCCTGACGAAGCTCCCCTGCACCAACTTGTACGCCGCCTCCATCGCGGCGGGCTCCAACTCCAAGTTCAGCGCGCCTGAACGACGGTCATTGCCGCCGACGGGCTATCGATCCGCCCTCGCCACAGTCGGCCGGGGCCGGCAATCGCAGATGCCGGCAGCAGATCCCGCGGTACCTCGTAGACGGCGACGATCCGATAGTCGCCGGGCGGCAGGCGCCAGACGCCGCTCTTGTCGGACGCATCAGCGAAACGCAGCCTTGCTCCCGCGTCGGGCGCGAGTTGCAGCGCGCCCTGCCAGGGATCGACCGGAGGACCCGGGCGGGGCACGTACTCCGCCCTGGCACCTTCGATGCGCAGCCGTACCAGGTTCGGCAGGATCAGGATCGGAACCGTATCGCCGTTACGGATGTCGACGACGATGTCGCGCGATTCCCCGTGGCCGGCACGGGCCAGCGCCGAAACCTGCAGGACAGGCGCCACCGGAAACGCTGCCTCTGCTGCCCTCCGGTGTGCCGCTCTGACGTTCGGCCATCGCCGCTTCGGTGGTCGCCGGCACCGCGCCTAAGCGCCCGGTGGATGCGAAGCCCGCCTACTCGGCGGCGAGGTACTCCGCCTCGCGCAGCTTGGCGTGCGCCGCCGCCAGCCGCGCGATCGGCACCCGCGGGCCGGAGCAGGAGACGTAGTTCAGGCCGGCATGGTGGCAGAAGCGAATCGAGGTCGGGTCGCCGCCGTGCTCGCCGCAGATCCCCACCTTCAGCTCCGGACGCCTGCCGCGGCCGGCGCCGATCGCCAGCTTCATCAGTTCGCCGACGCCCTTCTCGTCGAGCACCTCGAAGGGGTTGTCGCGCAGGATGCCGGCCTCGTAGTACGACGGCAGGAACTTGTTCTCGGCGTCCTCGCGCGAGAACGAGAAGGTTGCCTGCGTCAGGTCATTGGTTCCGAAGGAGAAGAACTCCGCCGTCTCGGCCAGCCGCGCCGCGCGCAGGCAGGCGCGCACCACCTCGATCATGCTGCCGAACTTGTAAGGCACCTTGACGCCCGAGGACCTCTCGACCTCGGCGTGGATGCGGTCGACGTAGGACTTGATGCGCTTGAGTTCCTCTACCGTGGCCAGCTGCGGCACCATGATCTCGGGCTGCACGTCGACGCCTTCGCGCACGCAATCGGCCGCGGCATTGAGGATGGCCCGGATCTGCATCTCGTAGATCTCGGGATAGGTGATGCCCAGCCGCACGCCGCGGTGGCCGAGCATCGGGTTGACTTCAGACAGCGACTTGACCTTCTTCAGCGTGTCGGTCTTGCGGTTGATCACCGGGTCTTCCAGGTGCTTGTCGCGGAACTCGGTCAGCGTCGCCACCACCGGGCCCATGCTCTCCTGGTACTGGTGGTGCAGCCGCGGATTGAGCAGCTTCAGCGTCTCGGGCGCCTCGCGCATGGCGTCGACCGTCTCGCGGAAGTGGCGCAGGTGCGCGATCTCCAGTTCGAGCTGGGCGGCAGTCGGCAGGAACTCGTGCATCGGCGGGTCGAGCAGGCGAATCGTCACCGGCAGCCCGTCCATCGCCTTGAAGATGCCCCGGAAGTCCTCGGTCTGGATCGGCCGCAGCCTCTCGAGCGCCGCGATGCGCTCCTCGCGGGTGTCGGCCAGGATCATGTCCTGCATGATCGGCAGCCGGTCGATCTGGTTGAACATCCGCTCGGTGCGGCACAGGCCGATGCCCTGGGCGCCATACTCGCGCGCCCGCTGCGCGTCGTTCGGCGCGTCGGCATTCGCGCGCACGCCGAGCCTTGCCACCTCGTCGGCCCAGGCGAGCAGGGTCGCCATGTCGTGCGAAAACTCGACCTCGACGGTCGGCACCTCGCCGAAATAGACGGCGCCGGTCGAGCCGTCGATGGTGATGATCTGCCCTTCCTTCAGCACCGCCGGGCCGACCTGGGCGACCCTCTCGTGCACATCGACGACGATGCTTTCGGCGCCGGAGACGCAGGGCTTGCCCATGCCGCGCGCCACCACCGCCGCGTGCGAAGTCTTGCCGCCGCGCGAGGTCAGCACGCCCTGGGCGGCGAAGAAACCGTGAATGTCCTCGGGCTTGGTTTCCTCGCGCACCAGGATGATCTTCTCGCCGGCGCGGCCGCGCAGCTCGGCGGTGTCGGCGTCGAAGACGATCATCCCCGACGCTGCGCCCGGCGAGGCGGGCAGCCCGGTGGCCAGCGGCTGACCCTTGAAGGCTGGATCGAGCCGCGGCACCAGCAGTTGCTCGAGCATCTCCGGCGGTACGCGCAGCAGCGCGCGGCGGCGGTCGATCAGGCCCTCGCGTTCCATCTCGACCGAGGTCCGCACCATCGCCTGCGCGTTCATCTTGCCGCTGCGCGTCTGCAGCGCCCACAGCCTGCCGCGCTCGATGGTGAACTCGAAGTCCTGCACTTCGCGGTAGTGCGACTCCAGCTTCGCCGCCAGGTCCATCAACTGGCTGTGCAGCGACGGCATCTCCTGCGCCATCGCGGCGATCGGCTTCGGCGTGCGGATGCCGGCGACCACATCCTCGCCCTGAGCGTTGGTCAGGTACTCGCCGTAGACGGCGCGCTCGCCGGTGCCGGGGTTGCGCGTGAAGCCGACCCCGGTGCCGGAGTCGGCTCCCATGTTGCCGAACACCATCGTGCAGATGTTGGCGGCAGTGCCGTTGGCCATTTGCGGCGTGATCTTGAACTGGCGCCGGTAGTCGATCGCCCGCCGGCCGTTCCATGAGCGGAACACCGCGGCGATCGCGGTTTCGAGCTGCTGCCAGGGATCGTCGGGAAACGGCTGGCCGGTCTGCTCACGCACGACGTCGAGGAAACGCCGCGACAGCGCCTGCAGGTGCTCGGCCGACAGGTCGACGTCCTGCTGCACGCCGGCTTCCTTCTTGAGCAGAGTCATGGCGCGGTCGAAGGGCTCATCGGGCACGCCGAGCGCCACCTTGCCGAACAGCTGGATCATCCGTCGGTAGGCGTCCCAGCCGAAGCGCGGGTTCCTGGTTGCCTCGATCAACCCGACCAGCGTCTTCTCGTTCAGGCCAAGATTCAGGATCGTGTCCATCATCCCGGGCATCGAGATCGCCGAGCCGGAACGCACCGACACCAGCAACGGATCGTGGGCGGCACCGAAGCGCCTGCCGACCGCTTTCTCGACCGCCGCCAGGTTCGTGCGCACCTCGTCCATCAGGCCCTCGGGAAGACGGCCTTCCTTCAGGTAGGCGAGGCAGGCCTCGGTGGTGACGACGAAGCCCGGCGGAACCGGCAGGCCGATGCGGGTCATCTCGCACAGGTTGGCCCCTTTGCCGCCGAGCAGCAGCTTGTTGCTGCCGTCACCTTCTCCGAAGGCGTAGACCCACTTGGCCTTGCTGCCCAT
>Ga0105090_10001080_pt1 | contig 14429 bp, 8 predicted proteins | sample PPLLak3March2015_FD_79110 | JGI IMG/M metagenome (GOLD analysis project Ga0105090, IMG submission 79110) | Freshwater sediment microbial communities from Prairie Pothole Lake near Jamestown, North Dakota, USA - PPLs Lake P7 Core (1) Depth... | ecosystem: Environmental > Aquatic > Freshwater >... | reverse complement strand
GCGGCAAGTAGTCCAGAAGCAACGATTCGCATGCGGTCCTGAATGCGGTAGTCATGTGGCCTCCCTCGGATCCATCGTCAGCGTACTTGTGCCGCCCGGCGCCTCTGCACGAGTTTCCGTTTCCTGCTGGCGTGCGGGGGAATGAAAAGAAGTTGCCGGGACGCTCGACCGTTGGCCGACCGGGCTCGGGTTCGATTACTTCTATGGATTTAACCAGGGTGAAACACACCAAATGGCTGCCAATCGCGCGATTTATGACGACGGCTGGATCGCTTGCACGACGCCACCGGTGGCGCCCTGGGTGAGCGCGGCGCGGTGGGAGAAGCTGGAGCGCACGAACAGCCGCCGGTTCACTCGCGAGCTGGATTTGCGACATCGCTGCAGCCGGTTGCGTCATTCACGCGCGAGTCAATTCCTGGCTTCTCGTATCCAAACCCGCGCTTCTATTTTGATTTGTCGCCGATCATCTGCGGGCCGATCTGTTGGAAGAGGTCGACCCAGGAGAGCCAGATCGCATTGTGGATCGTGGCCTTGCCGGTCTTCTTCAGCTCAGCGAGTTCGGCGGGGGATTCGTCCGGCCAGTGGCCAATCCAGCCGTGTGCGAAGTTGCGGCTCTTGAGCAGGAAATCGCGCTCGTCGTCAGCGCCGCAGCTCAAGGGGAACGTTTCGCCGATGACGATCGGCTTGCCCCAGTCGAACTTTTGCAGGAGCTTGATCTCGTCGTCAACCTTGCCGGTCTTGGGGTACAGATGCGGCGAGACAAAATCGAGCTGTTCGGCAGCCGCCTTGTACGCGCCGGGGAACGGCAGCATGCCCATGGTGATCAAGTGCGTCTGGTCGTGCTTGCGAATGGCGGCGACCATGCGCTTCGTCCACTCGCGGAAGATGTCGTCGCCATTCCGCTCGCCCGGTTCGAGGCTGAGCCGCTGGCAGAATTCCACGTCGCCCATCCGGCCCATGTACCATCCGTCGGAACGCTTGCCGACGGCAGCCGGTTCATTAGCCAGGTCATAGGCGAAGACGGCGGGGCTCTGGGCACAAGTTCGGGCCACGGTTTCCCAGAAAAAGGCCTGCGCCTTCCAGCGATCTTGCTCGTCCAACGAGTCATACCAAGCCAGTCGATCCTTGATCTTGTAGCAGGCCAGGCCGGTGATCTTAAGATGGATGCCCGCGTTCTCAGCGATCTTGAGGAGCTTTCTGAGTTGGTCCAGCGCCTGGGGATCGGCTTTGTCCGGTCCGGTCAGGATCCGCGGAAGCTCGGGGTGAATTCGAGCCACGGTGGTGCCGGCGGCCTTCATCTCGGCGAACTCCCGTTCGACACGCGCAGGGTCCTTAGCCAGACGTTCCATGATGTCGACCGAGGCATAGTTGTGGCCCCAGGGGACGTAGCGGTTCCCGGACGGATGCAGGATGAATCCTTTTTTGTCGGGGGCGACTTTCACCGTCTCCAGGTCCGCCCCCCATGCACTGCCCGCGAGGAACAGCAGGACCAACAGTGGAATGGGACAGGCCAGGAGGCGGGGTGTTCGAAACAACATGGCGGAACCCTTCACGCGACAGCAATCCGATTCGTTGCTGGCATCACTCGCAAGGCCTCAGGAACTCGCCGAGACTTCCGTTGGCTGTTGGTGGTCAAACCTTGACAAGTGACCGACGGGCTGCCCCTGTTGGGCAATCGAAACGCAATCGACAAGTGGCGCGCCGCGATGCAGTCGTAACAGTCATCGGAATATCACAAACGAGCGGGACCGGCTGCTACCAGCGACGCAGGATCGGCGCATCGGGCACTCAGGGTTTTCGCCGAATCGGCGACTACTTCTTTTTTGGCTTGGGATTAGGCTTGGTGGACGCGAGGACATCCAAGTCCGTCGCGACATCAACGCCGGCCTGATAGAAGAAGCAATCGACGCCTGCGGCCCCGGTCAGCTGGTCTACGTCATTGTCGTCGGTGACGCCCAAACCGGTTTTCAGATTGGCGGCGTCCGTCGCAGACTTGCTCGAAGCGGACCAAGTGTCCACGAGGCCTTTGATGGCGGACTCCGTGAGCGTCGCGCCGATGCTGCCAGCGACGAGAATATCATTGCCCGCCTCGCCACCCAGCCGGTCCGCGCCGACGTCGCCAACCAGCAGGTCGTTGCCTTGGCCGCCGAGCAGGTTGTCGAGGCCCTCGCCGCCGAACAGGAAATCATGGCCATTGCCACCTTTGAGGCGATCGTTACCGGCGCCACCGTACAACCAGGCGGGAAGCCGCACACCACCCGCCACCTGGATGTTGTCGTTGCCGTCCTGTCCGTACACCACCACGCGGCTCGTGGGCGCGAAACTTCCTTGCGACTTGCCGTTGAGGAGCACCTTCACGCCGTGCGAAGGATTCAGCACGATCTGATCGTTCCCCGAGGTGCCGCCCACGACCAGCATCTTGCCTCCGAGAACCGGGTCGTCCTGGAGCGCGACCGCCGTGATTGAGACGATCTGCGTTGTGGTGTCTGAGCCGCCATCCTTATCCTTGGCCGTTACGGTTACTGAATAAGAATTCGACGCGACGAAATCATGGACCAGCGCGAGCGGTTGCGGGGTAGAGCTGTCCACCGCAAACGATTCCATTGGGGAACCGTCGCCCCAATCCACAACCACGCTGAGGCCAGCAGCCATATCGGCGGTCGAGGGGTCCGTGGCAGTAATCTGGTAGGTCAGAGGCTGACCACGAACGCCGGCGGATGGGCCGACGATACTGGCGTCGGGGGGCACGTTTTGCACTGCGACAGAAAAACTGCCCGTGACGGTTCCGTCGCTGTCGGTCACACTGACTTCAACCGTTGCCGTCGCGGGTCCATCGGAGGGGGTCCATTGGATGACGCCCTGCGCATCAATGGTTGCGTCAGGCGGACTGTTCGAGGTCAAACTGTACGACAGGGTGCCCGCACCAGTGGCATCGACCTGGACCGTGACCGCGGATCCCTCCCACGCGGGAACCGGTTCGGTGGGCAAGTTCAGCACCACGGCCAGAAGTTGTCGGCTCTCCAGTTCCTCCACTCGAAGTTGGCGTGCCAAGCGGTTCCCGCGTTGTGGCGTGCGTTGCAGGGGAAATTTCATGGAAGTCTCCAGTCAAAAATCGACCAATTTGCTGCGGAGGAAACCGGTAGCCGGAAACGCATCCGGGTACCTAACCCTAGCCAGTGTGCGGTGTTGAAACAGGAAAAGAAACACAGACAAGCGTCACCTCGAGTGAAATGCCTCGGAACACGCTCGTCGCATTGCGCACGTCATTGACCCTTTTACTGGGGCTTGTCGGCGAAATCAAGCATTTGGTCGTGCGAGCGCCTTTGGTGCGACTCTTGCCGGTCATGAGCGACACCAATTCGGGAAGGCCTCAACAGGTGATCGGACGGAGCGACGACGATACAATGCTCGGCTTGGCAAAGTGAGGGAGAATTGTCGCGATGTCGGATGCAGATGCGAAAAGCGGACAGCGACAGAATGTGCTTTCTCTCGCCAGACGAATGCGCGCTGGCGACCAGAATGCGCGCGAACAGCTGGTGTCCAACATCTACGAACGGCTGGAAGGCATGACGCGACGGATGCTTAAGCATGCTCCGTCGGCGGTGGTGCGGTGGGATCAGACCGGAGATCTGCTCCATTCGGCCTGGTTTCGCATCGAACGAGCATTGGCGGACGAGTCGATCGAGCTGCAAGACGAGGCGCACCTGTTCCGCTTGATCGCCCGGCATTTGCGGTTTCAACTAATCGAGGTCTACCGCAGGAATGTCGGCGCCTACGGCATTGACGCGAATCACGGTTCGCAGGTCGGCGTAACGGGCGAGGAAAGTCGAGCATCGGCGGTCGCTTGGCATCCGAGTGACGATACGAACGATGTGGGGCGACTCGTCGCTTGGGGCGAGTTTCACCAGCAGGTCGAGCAGCTATCGGAACGCGAGAAAACGGTGGTCGATTTACTGTGGTACCAAGGTTTGTCGCACGAGGAGGCTGCGACGTTGCTGGGAGTTGATGCCAAGACGGTGCAGCGGGCTTGGCGACGAGCCAAGATCACTTTGGCCAGCAAGCTCGACCCGTCGCTTCTCGGTGATTAGGGACCCAACGGGAGGTTTTCGGCTCGTTCGTGACTCGACTGCTCATGGTCTCCAGTTCCTCCCGCGCTTTCGGGGTCGCGCGCGAGGCGTTTTCATCGGTCTGAACGGTCATCGCGGTCAGTGGTTTCGTGTGGCGGTGACACCGGGTTTTACTTGTTATGACAAACGACGATCCGATCTTGGATGACTTGCTTGATCGCTGGGAGGCGGCGCGAGAGGCCGGGCGGTCGGAGACTCCCGAGGAACTTTGTCGAGACCGTCCGGAGTTGCTGGAGCGGGTTCGGGAGTGCGTCGCACGACTGGAACTGTTTGAGCGCCGAATGGGGCAGGCGAGCGACTTGGGACTAGAGCCGCCGCAAGGGGAATTCGCCACGTCCGCGCCTGACCTCGGCGATTCGAGCCGAGGGCGTGCCCAAAGTGCCCGCGATCTTCCGCCATCGCGCGTCATTGGCAACTACCGATTGCTTGAAAAACTCGGCGAAGGCGGCATGGGCGCCGTGTGGTTGGCTGAACAAGAGCGTCCGTTGCGACGTCGCGTGGCCCTGAAGCTGATCAAGGCGGGCGTGGACAATGAGCAAGTCGTCGCGCGGTTCGAGGCCGAGCGGCAGGCGCTCGCCATGATGGATCACTCGAACATCGCGAGGATCCTCGATGCCGGCCAGTCGGATGACGGGCGTCCCTACTTCGTCATGGAGCTAGTTCAAGGAGTGCCGCTCACGAAGTATTGCGATCAACACCAGTTGTCGATCCGTGAACGCTTGGAACTGTTCATTTCCGTGTGCAAGGGCGTTCAGCATGCGCACCAGAAGGGGATCATCCACCGCGATCTGAAACCGTCCAACGTCCTCGTCTGTCTTCAGGAGGGCAAGCCAGTTCCCAAGGTGATCGACTTTGGATTGGCCAAGGCGTTGGAGCACACGACGCATCTGACCGACAAGACGCTGTTCACCGAGTTTGGGCAGGTCGTGGGGACGGTGCAGTACATGAGTCCTGAGCAGGCAGAGGTGAATCAGCTTGATATCGACACTCGCACCGACATCTACTCGCTGGGAGTGATGTTGTACGAACTGCTCACGGGCAGCACGCCGATCGACGCCCAGACACTCAGGGAACACGCCATTCTCAAGGTGCTGGCGGCGATTCGCGAGAAGGAACCGCCGCGGCCAAGTTTGCGTTTGAGCAGCAGCACTCACGAAGCGGTCACGTTGATCGCTCAGCAACGGAAGATCGATCCCTCACGACTGAAGCATCTGCTTCAGGGCGAACTCGATTGGGTCGTGATGAAGGCCCTCGAAATAGATCGAACACGACGCTACGAGACGGCCGTCGCGTTCGCGGACGATCTCTCCAATTACCTGGCCGGCAACGTCGTCGTTGCCAAGCCGCCGTCTCCCTTTTATTTGGCGCAGAAGTACGTTCTTCGACACAAGCAACTCGTGGGGGCTCTGACCGCGATTATGCTGCTGTTGACGGCCGGCATCGTAAGCACATCCTGGTTTGCGCTCGAAGCCCACCACGCTCGGGACGCAGCCTCGGAATCGGCCAGAACAGCCATCGACAGCCAGAAGAAGGAGCAAGCGGCGCGGGTCGCCGAAGCGGAGCAGCGGGTGGTCGCCGAGCAGCAAAGGAACTTGGCGACCGATGCTGCGAACACAGCTCGGCGCAAGTTGATGGAACTGTTCTGCGAGAAAGGAGACGTGCTGCTGGATCAGGATGAGCGAAGTCACGCGATGTTGTGGTATGCGGGGGCGCTGGAACTGGCCGAAGCGTGCGACGTTCCGCAAGAGACTCATCGTGAACGACTGGCGAGCATCCTGCAGAACTCACCTCGCCCCCGTTGGGTCGAGGCAGTGCAAGAGCGAGTTTTGGGCGTTCGCATGCACGCATCCGGGCGCTGGGCAGCGTTCGCGACCGTCGCCGGCAAGCTGCATCTGGTGGACGTGGCACGGCGCGCGCAAGTCTGCCCGCCCATCGCGATGTCTGGAGGCATGACGTGCCTTGACGTTCATCACGACGAAGCGCACGTGCTTGTCGGGTGCAGCGATGGCACGATCGCCGTGTACGAGATGTCCAGCGGCACGCAAGTGATGAGCAAGACGCTGCACGTGGGCGGAGTCGGCTTCGTTACTTACACGCACGATGGGCGACACGTGCTGTCGGGGGGCGCCGACCGCACCTGTCGGCTCTGGGATCGACGGACGGCAGCAGACGCCATACGGCCTCTCGAACATCAGGGGATGGTGCGGCTAGGTCAAGTGAGCCAGGATGGATCGACGATTATCACGGGAACCGCGGATGGTCTTGTTTACCTGTGGAACGCAAAGACAGGCGAGAAGATCGGAACGCCTCTGACGCAACCCGAGGGACGAGTGTTGCGATCCGTCGCCCTTTCCGCGGATGGTTCTCGAGCCATCACGGCGGCGGGACGCGGCGCTGGAAGCGTGAGATTCTGGGATCGGGATTCGGGAAAGCCCGTTTTCAACGTGCCCAACGCCGACGAGGTCACGGCAGTGGCCTTCTTGCACCCTTCCGGGACGAGCGTCTTCACGACCGTGGGACCTTGTAACATCTGGGATATCTCCACGATGAAGGTCCACGCCGAATTCAAGTTGGCCAAAGGATCTTACGTGGCGAAGGTCGAGTTCAATCAGGATGGAACGGTGGCCGCCTTGGCCAACGGCAAAGTGATCCATCTGCGAGACACCTCCCAAGGTCGAAAGATATGTCCCGACCTGAGCCACGAATCCGAGGTGGCTCACGTCGATGTTTCGGGCGATGGGCGCTATGTCGTCAGCAGTACGGCGGGCGGAGTGGTGCGGATTTGGGACCTTGCGTTCGGCGTCCCGACCCAGATGTTGATGGATGAGGCGGGTGTGAATGCCATCACGTTCGACAACGCAGGACGACGCCTGCTCAGTGGCGGTGAAAGCGGACTGGTGAGCGTGTGGGAACTGCCTGCCGGTAAACTCGCCACGTCTCAATTGCGACATGCCGCGGCCATTCGCTCCATCGCATGCAGTCCAGACGGTCAACGAATCGGCGTCTTGTGCGATGACTACTCCGTCACTCTCTGGGATGCCAGCACCTTCGAGAAGGTGGCGGAGTTTGTCGAGGGAACGGCGCTTGTTCCAAGAGGGCGAGATCCCGAATACAGCCAGGATTGCACGCTGCAATTCACGCGAGATGGAAAGCAGCTGTTGGGAATGCTGCACAACGGACACTTGCTTCTGTGGGACCTGGAAAGCAGGTCGTTGATTCGCGAGTTTGATCCTGGATACCAGGTCGTCTCCTCGCATCTGAGCCCGGACGAGACAAAGGTCGCTACCTGCTCGATGGTTCAACGTACGGTTCACCTTTGGGATCTGAAGTCGGGCGAACTCTTGAAGCAGTGGAGCAACGCGGAAATGGGACGATACCGTTGGGTCCGATTCTCTCCCCGGGGAGACTGGCTCGTGCTCAATACCATGGAAAGCGAACTCATGGTGGGAGGCACGAGCGTGATACCGTTGGTACCTGACGATCCGATGGTGGAGAGTGTGTCGACTCGATACTTCATCCCACAGATCGACTTCGTGGCGGATGGAGTGTTCGTCAAGGTTCAAGCACAAGGCCCAGGGGTGCGCTATTGGGGACCGTCCGACCAGGCTCGCACCTCGCGCGTGTTGAAGCAGTCGCCGGGCGCGAGGCAATCGAATTCCGTCCTTTCTCACATGGCCGACGACTTCATGGTGGAAGTCGTGAGCAAGGATCTTGTGACGGGGAATCACCTGCACCCGCTCCTGACAACGCCGGGCATGCCAGCGTTTCATCGCGTCGCGTCGACCCCGAACGGGCGTCAGTTGGCGTTGGCGGCGCGTTGGATGTCGTACATCGAGTACCGCGATACGTCCGTGAACAGCGACGGACGTCCATCTTCATACTGGCGCGCCTCCGCCGAACTGCTCGCGGGACGACGAATCGCGGAAGATGGCTCCGTCGTGCACTTGACCGCCGCGGAGATCGAGGAACGCTGGCGGACGGTGATCACGACTCACGAGTCCGAGTGGCTTGCCAATTCGGCGCAAGTCTGGAATTGGCATCATGGGTTGTGGAGCCTGAACCGCTTCACGATCAAGCGAGACAATCGGACACAAGCCAAGATCCTGGCGCAGCTCAGGCCAGGCTCTTTGGCCTACGAGTATCAGTTAGGCGTGGAGTTGCGGCGGGGGCAGGAAACGGATGCGGCATTGGAACAGCTGAAAAGGGTCTCTGCACTGGCGCCGGGTTATACCTTGCCGTTGATCGCTCAAGCCGAAGTGCACGCCATGAGTCAGCGGTGGGCCGAGGCGGCCGCCGAATACAAGACGGCGCTCGACATGCGCGCGGACGGCTACCTCGGCGTCGACGCAGGCAACGTGATTCTTTGTTGTCTGGCAGCCAACGATCACGAGCGATTGAACGACGCGCTTCGGAAATACTGGGAAAAGCGTAAACGGCTGACCCAGCCCGGCGCCACCAACAGCTTGGTGTGGTTCTGTTGTTTGGCGGAACAGAAGGTGATTGCCGCGACCGAACTCGTCTCGCTCGCGGAGAAAGTGGTCTCGCTCGCTCCGAGGGAGAGCGCTTACCACAATACGCTGGGGCTGGCACTGTATCGAGCGGGCGACGACCTGAAGGCACGCTCCGTGCTGCAAACAGCCAACGCGATGGGCGGCGAGTCGTTCCATAATTGCGCGGTTCTGGCGATGTGCTGCGCGCGGCTGAAGGAGTTCGAGTCGGCCAGGCAGTGGCTCGATAAGGCTGCCGCAATGGCCTCGACGGATGACACGCCATGGCAATCGCAGCCGGACCTGTCGTCCCGATGGAAGACGTTGGTGACCGAGCGAGTTTTGCTCGACCAGGCCCGAACGGCCGTCGAGTCCTTAAGGCCCTAACAGGACCTTGGGGCGAGGCGATTCGGGCAGAATCCCCCCAAAAAAATCGCCGCGCGTGTCCGGTCCCCGCGGCGGTTCTCGCTGGGAGTCTCGGGTAGTTACACTAGGCCGCTCAAGGCGGCTCGAGACTTTTTTCGCAAGGAGTTTCAGCAATGGGACTTATGAATCGCGTACGGGGGGGGGTTCTGGTAGGCAGTGTCGTCCTCTTAATCGCCGCTCCCGTCGCCTACGGGCAAACGGCGAAACCAACGGGGGACGAGGTGACTGCGGATATCGAGGCCGATGTGGTGAGCGAGTTTTTCATCCAAAAGGACGGCCATGTCATCGAGCGCGAGAAGTCAGAACAAGGCTGGGGAAAGTGGCGGTACCGCTATCAGAACGGCGATCGCTTGTTAGCCAAGTTGGGACGCCTCAAGGAAACCGGCGAGGCGTTCTGGGTGTTCGAGGCCGCCAAGAATAACCCGCGTCGCGCCCCGCAATACGACGACCCGAATCGAGTGAACGTTCAGCCGGATGTCGAGCCGCGAGACGTGGCTCGGACACAGCTTCCGCGGCCTGCCGAGCGCGACGCACCCGACGATCGCGCTAGCCGGCAGGTCTCTGCGCCAACGGATTTGACCGGAATCTGGGAATCGAACTACGGTTCGGTGCGCATCATCCAGGAGGGCGACACGCTGCAAGGCGTCATCACCTACCGCAACGGCAACCAAGGGCAGTGGGAGGGAACTCTCACCGGCGACACCATCGATTTCACCTATCGCAACTCGTCCGATCATGGGACGGGAAAGATGCGAGTCATGCAGGGCGGCCGCATCATTGACGGTTACTTCATCGAGCAGACCGGCAAGCAAGGCTCGTGGTACATGGAACGATCGCCGTCGCGCCGCTAGCCGCTCGTCGCCGACAAGGCACGCTTATTCGGGCGCGACGTTCGCCATGTGGATGCTGTCGTTCACGAGGCCGCGCCAATTCGTCGTACGCGATTTCAAAGGGCTCGCCAGAAAGACGTAACGTAACTCATGAAAACCTCGATCGAATCAATTCAGAAGTCAGTGACGGTGTTCCTGTGCGTGGTGTTGGCGGGAGAGTGCGTCGCACTCGCAGGTGGATTCCCCGGTGTCGTCAAGAAACCCAAGTACGATCCCTTCACGGAAGGCAAGAAGGCGGTCAACAATTTGCAAAGGGGCGCTCAGCAAGTACAGCAGCAAGCCGCTCGCGCGGCCAACCTGCAGCCGGCCGCGGATGCCGCCCGGCGGCAGTTCGAAATGCAACAGCGCGCCGTTCAAGAGCAGGCTCGGCGGCAGCAAGCCGCGTTGGCGAACGCCCGCCGACAGGCCGAGCTTCAGAACGCTCAGCGGCAAGCCGTCGAGGCCGCTCGGCGCCAACTGCAGCTGCCCCAAGCGAGGCCTGTCAAGCCACACGCTGTGCTTCAGCAAATGCTGAATCGACCGCACAATGGCCAATCGTTTGTGCCTCCCGATGGCATCGCCCCTCGATACGCCAGCCCTCGTATTCCGCTGCCGGTCGGCCGAAGCGACTCGACGGTCGTCCCACATCCGCGGACACCTGAATTGCGGTTTGATCACTTGCTGCCACGACACGACGCTGTCCCATTGCCCAGCGTTGGCCACGACGCTCCCAAGATCACTCGCGACTCGTTCGAGTCGCTCGATGGCGCCGTGGTTCGCGGGGGAACCATGGCCTTCGACGCGGTCGCCGGGGAGAGCCGACGTACCGGCAAGACCCTCGCCCAAGGACTTGAATACGTGGGCGACCAAGCGGACATCGTGGGACAACAAGTTGTGGGCAAGGTGGATCAAATCGGGAAGTCATTTGCCGATCGCATCGAGTTTCAATCGCCTCGCCTTCCGTCTGCGCCAGCCCAACCTCAGCTCGAATGGGATAACGCTTTCACGGAGTCGATTCGTGGCGCCCGGGAGCTCGACCCGCTGAACAAGAATTCCGCAGCGGCGCGAGAACTTCGCAAGTTCAACGACGCGCTCACGCCCGACCGCCCCACCGTGTCGGACGAGAGCATCACGCGCGAAGAGGCGTTGGCCAGCCAGGGATACGATCGTGACAAGATCGCCCTGCGCGATCAATTGGCAGCGGGGCAACTCGAAGGAATCTTCCTCGACCGCTTCTTGACCGCGTTCGATCGACACTTTCAGCAACTCCTGGATCAACACATCCAGCGGCATCCTCTGGTGGACGTCGAAACCATCGCCGCAAAACTCGAAGAAGAGGCGATTCGCCGCGCGGCCGACGATCTCGTCGCCCACTACGGTTTGGATCACGCCGGGAATCTCGTCGAGGGTGCCAGTGGGGCGCAAGCGTCGTTTCTGCTGGCTCGCACAAGCCGCACGGTATCCGCCGCCGCCGAAATCACAGACGACGACATCGACGATTATTCCTTGGATCGTGGTGCTGCGGCTCAGATCTTCAAGTCGGCGCAAAACCGTGACGACGGAAGCTGGATTGACGCCGGATCCGGCGTCAACGGGCGTTCCGCCGCCAAGCAGGCCTCGTCCGGGGGCAGCGTTCCATCCACGCAGCGTGTCGCTCCGAACCGCGACCTCGACGGCGATCCGAGCCCTGCAACGGCGAAACGGAAGTCGAGTTCGGTCGCGCTGTCCGAGCGCGGCCAGATCGAAGCGATCCGATTCAAGTCCCGTTTCGCCTCCGACCTGCGCCGTTCGTCCGTTCGAGCTGTCGGAACGATCGATCGACGCGCGCTAATCGCTCAAGCGCGAGACCGACAGCGGTCCCTTGCAGCGAACTTGGCGCAGCGGACGCCGGCCGGACAAGGGCCAGCCGCGGCCGGTGCGAATAACGATGGTTCGTCCACGATCAATCCTTTTGCTGCGAGCGGTTCTACCGCTGGTCCAGGTCGAGTGAACCAAGGCCCTAATTCCAAATCAGATGACACGCCCGACCAGCCTTCCGGCGACGCCGCCGTGACGTTTGTCCGCCCGTTGGACTTCCGGCGGCTCCCCCCCGCGGACCTCGCCCTCCGAGCACAGCCGGTTACGTCGCCGAATCGCGAGCGTGGCCAACTTGTGGCGATGAACAATGACTACATTGAGAAATATGGCGAACTCTTGCCAGATCCCTGGAACGGCGCCGATAAGGATGGCGATCCCGCCCTGGTGCTTAGCGTACCCCATCCTCGCCAGGACGACGTACGTTACATCGACCGCGGGGACCAAGCGTTCGTGAAGTTCGAGAAGGACGCTGATGGGCGTTGGCGTCCGAATTACGACGAAGTTTACTGGCGCAGCCCGCTCGGGCTGGTGCCCGGCGATTGGCCCCAGTGGTGGGACAACGTAAAACGGACCGGCTTGCCGAGCGAATTGGCCGAGTATGTCGAGTCGAAGGTGACGGACAAGATGAGCGATGTTGGAGGCCAGAAGCAGTGGCCCAATCCGCTTGAGGCGACAGGGAAACTAGTGGGTAAAGTCGCCAAAGTGGCGAGTGCGATTCTCGAATCGGAGACGACGGGTGATGGGGATCGCTATACGCGCGAACAGATCGAAGTCGCGCAGCGTCGCGAGGCGAGCCTGATGTCCGAACTCTTTTACCAGGAACACGGGCGGCCCGACGAGCATGGCGATTGGACGGATCCCCTGCGAACTCCGCTCGTGGCTCGCCGCGTGCAAGAGACTCTCGGCGCCGGCCCCCACATGCCCAAGGATTCGCCGCGAACCGATCCGCGAGGAGAGTTGGCAACTGCGGTGACCGATGCCCTGGGGCTGACCGATTCGACCAGGCCGCGGACTCCCACTCAACCGCGGTTCGAATCGGCGAAGGCGGCGCACGAGTTGCTTCAGCGAGTGAAAAAACTTCGGACGGAAGAGCTCGCCCTGCGAGTTGAACGCCCGGAACTTACACCCGAGGACCAACTCCGCCGAACTCATCTCGCCGACGAAATTCGCGCACAACGCGAACCTCTCGAAATGGAGTTGAAACAATCGCTGGCGAACTGGCGGAAGCTGTACGATGCCGAGCAAGCAGTGGCGAATCGTTGAGATCCTTGCCAAGAATATCCTCAGCGTGATGCCGTTATCTGGCCTGGCTGTTGCGCGATACCGTCCCGCCGGGCTCTTGCTCGGCGCAGTCCGCCCTGCCTATCCTGACCGCATTGAAGAAAGGAACGTTATGTTGAAAACCTTGACATTTCTCGCCCTGTTGTGTCTCAGCTCCGCAACACTGGCAGCCGATTGGCCGACTTGGCGAGGTCCAACGGGTCAGGGCCACTGCGACGAGAAGCACGTACCGCTTGCCTGGAGCGACACGGAAAACGTCCAGTGGAAGGTGCCTCTGGCGAATCAGGGCAATTCCACGCCTGTTGTCTGGGGCGACCTGATTTTCCTTACCCAAGCCAATCAAGGAGGCACGCAGCGCAGCCTGCTGTGCTTGGCCCGCGAAGATGGCAAGCAGTTGTGGCAGCGCGACGTCGCCTATGCCGAGAAGGAACGCAACTGGAACGAGAGCTGGTACTGCAACGCCTCGCCGGTCCTCGACGGAGAACGAGCGATCGTCAGTTTCGGCTCGGCGGGAATGTACTGCTACGACTTCACCGGCAAGGAACTTTGGAAACGGACCGATCTGGGCGCCTGGGAACATGCCTTTGGCAACGGAGCATCCCCCGTGCTGCACGGCGATCTGGCGATTCTTTGGTGCGGGCCCAACGAAACCAAGGGACGAAACTACCTGCTCGCGGTGGACAAGAAGACGGGCGAAACGGTCTGGGAACAAGATCAAAGCTTCGGTTCGTGGTCCACTCCTCTGCTCACTAAGGTCAATGGGCAGAATCAATTGATTCTGGGCTACTCGAGAGACTTGAAAAGCGCCCCCGAGGACAAAACCGGGTTCCTGTATGGCTTCGATCCGAAGACAGGCAAGGAGATTTGGAAATGCCAAGGCCTGAACAGCTATTGTTATGCGTCGCCGCTGTTTGCCGAGGGGATCGCGGTAGGCATGTCGGGCTACGGCGGATCGGCGCTCGCGGTCAAGATCGGCGGCGCCGGAGACATCACCTCCAGCCGACTCTGGCTGCACCCCAAGAACACGCAACGCGTCGGGTCCGGCGTGATCGTGGACGGGCATGTCTACATCGTCGACGAGAACAGCGTACCGCATTGTTATGATCTGAAGACCGGCGAGGACAAGTGGAAGGTCGACAAGCGGCCCGGCAGCGGCGCTTCGACCTGGGGCTCGATGGTCCACGCCGACGGTCGGCTGTACGTGCTGATGCGCAACGGCGAAACACTCGTCTTCGCCGCCAAACCCACCTATGAAATCCTGGCCGTGAACAAGCTGGGGGGGGCGAGTCCACCAACTCGTCGCCAGCAATCTCCAACGGCCAGATCTTCCTGCGAACCTTCAAGCACTTATGGTGCATCAAGTAAAGGATGAAGGATGAAGG
>Ga0105090_10001079_pt1 | contig 14430 bp, 14 predicted proteins | sample PPLLak3March2015_FD_79110 | JGI IMG/M metagenome (GOLD analysis project Ga0105090, IMG submission 79110) | Freshwater sediment microbial communities from Prairie Pothole Lake near Jamestown, North Dakota, USA - PPLs Lake P7 Core (1) Depth... | ecosystem: Environmental > Aquatic > Freshwater >... | reverse complement strand
GACACGTGCTGCGCAGCGGCTGGGGCATGCTGTCGCCGCTGATCACGCAGCAGACCGGCCGACCCGGTCTCAAGCGGCGCCGGCTGCAGGAGATCCTGTCGGCGGACTACGACGTCGTGCACTTCCACAACATTTCGCTGGTGGGCGGCCCCGGCGTGTTGGCGCTGAGCCGCGCCCCGGTCACCCTGTACACCACACACGACCACTGGCTGGTGTGTCCCGCGCACGTGCTGTGGAAATTCCGCAGCCGCCCCTGTGACGGCCCGCAGTGTTTCCGCTGTTCCATGGCCACCGGCATTCCGCCGCAATTGTGGCGCTACACGGACTACCTGCGGCGGTGCCTGGAACACGTCGACGCCATCCTTGCGCCGAGCGAGTACACGGCGGAGCGGCACCGCGCGGACGGCATCGAGCGCCCGATCCACGTACTCAACTCGTTTTCGCGGCCGCCGCCGGGCGCCACCGGAGACTACCGCTCGGACCGGCCTTTGTTCGCCTACGCGGGCCGGGTGGAGCCGTCGAAGGGCGTGGAACAAATGGTGGAAGCCTTCCGCCAGCGGCCCGGCTACCGCCTGCTGGTGGCCGGCGACGGCTCCCTGCTGGGCCAACTGCGGGCGCGTTACGCGGACGTCCCCCACATCCGCTTCCTCGGCCTGTTGCCGCACGGCGAGGTGGCCGCGCTGTTCCGCGACGCCGTCGCGGTGATCAGCCCCACCTGGGGGCCCGAGGCCTTTCCGCTGGTCAACATCGAGGCGATGTCCTGCGGCACGCCGGTCATCGCGCGGCGCGCCGGCGGCAGCGCGGAGGCCATCGAACGCACCGGCGGGGGGTTGGTATACGAGGAGCCCGGGGGTTTGCTGACGCGGGTCGACCGGCTGGCCGCGGATCCCGCATTGCGGCAGGAGCTGGCCGCGCGCGCCGGCGAGGGCTACCAGCGCCATTACTCGGAAGAGCGGTGGATGGAGCGGTATTTCGAGCTGATCGGCCGACTCACTCCATGAGCATTGCCCGACAATTATATTAGATTGTGTTAATATATTGCCTGCAGCACGCCCTCGGCGACGCTGAATCCCATGGAGTGAAACATGACGTTTTCGCGCAAGATAGCGTGCCCCTACTGCGGCGCGGTGGACCGGATCCCGGCCGAGAGTTTCAGCGACGATCTCGCTTGCGCCGCGTGCGGCCGCCTGATGTTCGCGGCGCGGCCGGTCGACCTGACGGCAGAGACCTTCGGCGCCGCGATTACCGGCAGTGAAAACCCGGTGCTGGTGGATTTCTGGGCGCCCTGGTGCGGGCCCTGCAAGGCCATGGCGCCGGCTTACGAGAAAGCGGCGGTCGCGCTGGAGACGCGGGTCAGGTTCGCCAGGCTGAACACCGACGAGGCGCAGCAGGTGGCCCAGCGCTACGACATCCGCAGTATCCCCACGATGATCCTGTTCCGGGACGGCCAGGAGGTGGCGCGGCACTCCGGGGCCATGCCGGCCGGCGATATCGAGCGCTGGGTCGGCGAGCAGCTGGCGGCCGCCTGAAGACCTTTTGCTGATCCGGGGCACGCGGGAGACCTGATTGAATCGATTCGCGCTCAACCGGCTGGGCACGGCGAACCTGCGCGGCGACCTGTTCGGCGGGCTGACCGCCGGCATCGTGGCCTTGCCGCTGGCGCTGGCCTTTGGCGTGGCCTCCGGGGCGGGGCCGCTGGCCGGCCTGTACGGCGCCATCTGCGTGGGCCTGTTCGCGGCGCTGTTCGGCGGGACTCCGGCGCAGATTTCCGGCCCCACCGGCCCGATGACCATCGTCATGGCCTCGGTGTTCACCCAGTTCGGCAGCCAGCCGGCGGTGGCCTTCACCGTGGTGATGATGGCCGGCGCCTTCCAGGTGCTGTTCGGCTGGCTGCGGCTGGGCCGTTACATCAACCTGATGCCGTACCCGGTGATCTCCGGTTTCATGACCGGCATCGGCTGCATCCTGATCATCATGGAGCTGGATCCGCTGCTGGGTTACGCCACACCGCACACAGTCATCAACGCGCTGACCGTGCTGCCCGGCTACCTGGCCCATCCGAATGTGGGCGCTGTAGCCATCGGGCTGCTGGCACTGGCCATCGTCCTGTTGACCCCCAAACGGATCGGCCGCATCGTGCCGCCGCCGTTGATCGCCATCATCGCCTGCTCGCTGGCGGCGCTGCCGCTCGACGGCGTGCCGCTGCTCGGCGCCATTCCCAGCGGCCTGCCGCGGCCGCAGATGCCGCTCATCGATTTCGCCCTGCTCAACGACATGCTGGTCTCGGCCGCCGTGCTGGCCGCGCTGGGGTCGGTGGACAGCCTGCTCACCTCGCTGGTGGCGGACAACGTGACCCGGCGTTACCACGACTCCGACAAGGAACTGGTCGGCCAGGGCATCGGCAACCTGGTGGCGGGCCTGTTAGGCGGCATCGCGGGCGCCGGCGCGACCATTCGCACGCTGACCAACGTGCACGCGGGCGGCCGCACGCCGCTGTCCGGTGTCGTGCATTCGCTGGCCTTGCTGATCACCGTGGTCGGTGCCGGCCGCCTGGTGGGCTGGGTGCCGCATGCCGCGCTGGCGGGCATCCTGATCAAGGTCGGCATCGACGTGATCGACTGGCGCTTCATCAAACGCATGCACCGCGCGCCGCGCGTGGACCTGGTGCTGATGCTGGTGGTGCTGGTGCTGACCGTGTTCGTCGATGTGATCACGGCGGTCGGGGTGGGCATCGTCATGGCCAGCCTGGCCTTCGTCAAGGACATGGCGGAGCTGCAGGTCGAGTCGATCAAGACCGTGTCGGACCCCGACCACGCGCGCATGTTCGACCCGGACACGGCGCAGCTGATGCGGGAAAACCGCGAGCGCATCATGTTCCTGCACCTTTCGGGGCTGATCAGTTTCGGCGCCGCCAACGAGTTGTTGCGCAAGTTCTCGGTCACGGGCAGCTACGAAATCCTGATCATCGACCTGCTGGATGTGCCCAAGGTCGACGGCAGCGCCGCGCTGGCGCTCGAGGAGGTCATCCAGCAGGCGACGGAGCAGCAGAAAGCCGTGTTCATCGTCGGCCTGACCTACCATGTGACCCGCCTGATGGGCCGCATGGGCTGCCTCGACCTGGTGCGCGAGGCCCAGCGCTTCGACAGCCGCCCCGACGCGGTGCGCGCGGCGGTGGCGCTGCTACAAATTCAATAGTACCGCCCGGAGGCCAGGCAGGGTCGCCAGGTGTCCACGCTGCAGACGCTGCCAGCGTGCGACGAGCCGTTCGATGTCGGGGGGCAAGGTAGCCGGGTTCTCGCTGCGCGCCGGCGCAGCGACGAGGGCGGATGTGAACGCCAGAAGCTTGAGCGGAGGTGCCGGTACATCAGCCGGCCGGCAATCGCGGAAAAGCGCCCGTCGCTCACCCCGAATGGCAACGTTCGATACGAACTGAAGACGCCTTACCGAGACGGCACAACCCACGTCATCTTTGTGACACCGGCCAGGCGGGGTAGTAGGACTCGACGGTCGAGCTCCAGGTTGCGTCAGCCATATTCGGCCATTGATCCTTGTCGAAGCCCGGTGCGTTCTTCAAGCGTTCGACATCTACGTCGAGCATGAAACGCTTGTTCTCCTTGTCCTGCTTCAAGGCCTTCCACGGAACAGCGAACAGGCGATCACCCATGCCCAGAAAACCGCCTGACGCCAAGACTGCGTAACGTATCTTGCCCTCAGTTATATCGAGCATAAGATCCTGAATCTTGCCAAGCTTTTCATCCTGCATGTTACAGACTTCGTCGCCGGTAATGGTGGTGGCACTCAGCAACGTGGCTCCGGCCTGCATGTCATCGGCGTCGTCGTATCTGCTCTTCGATTGTGTCGTTGAATAGTTCATTTCGTTTCCTTCCTGGCGGCGCTCTTGAGATCTCCGTACTTGGCTTCAGCCTTGCCGCCATGCTTTTCGGCCTTACCCTTGTACTCCGTGCTTTTGTCGCCGGTCACCTTGCCGGCAACCTCCTTGACCTTCCCCTTCGCCTCTTTCGCGCGACCTTTGACCTGATTCCTGTTCATGAGCTGATCTCCAGATGATAGTTCCGTTTGGGTTCTGCCTCTTGCCATGAACTCATGTAGACGCAGGGTGAGGCCCCAAGATAATTGAAGCTCGAGGTCTGGTCGGTGCGTTGTCTAACTTAAAGCTGCGATGTCGCTGCCATAGACATTCAGACCCGCTTCGTCATTGGGCCGAATCGAGCGCATTGAGAACTATTCTCCAATTTCACCTGACCAGTAAATGAAGATCTCGAAAATGATCGACGTCTGCACCGAGCGACTGGCCTGTAAAGTCGATGCGGTCGGCATCGCGCCTGCCGGTCACAACCCAGCTGCCGGCATCCCGGAGCATCACGGTTCCGCCGCCATATTGGCCCTTGGGAATGGTGCCTTCGAACGCGCCGTATTCGATGGGATGATCCTCGACCTCGACCGCCAACCGCTTCTCGCCGCGCTTCAGGCTCGGGCCTCTGGGCAGCGCCCAGCTGCGCAGAACGCTCCCGTCCTCGAGGCGGAGATCGTAATGATCGTGCCTCGCCGCGTGCCTGTGCATCACATAGCGCTGGCCTGGAGACGACAGCGGCGCAGCGCCGGTCGGCTCCGCTGTGTGGTCAAAGTCGCGCGTGCGGTGGTAGGCGGTCAAGGCTCGTCGTGCGGCGATGGTCATGATGGTGAACCAAAAAGGCGTGAGCCCGTGGCGCCGGATCGCGATCGGTGAATTTGCCGATAGCCGACGAGCCGTTGTCCCGACTCATCCCAAAGGCGCAACGACAGCGATTTCAGGCTGGTCAGCAAGGTGAGCGGCTGCACCTCCCGCAGAAGCGGGCTCGCCAAATGGCATCGCTCGAGATAATAGTTGGGTATCGAAGGGTTGAGGTGATGAATGTGATGGAAGCCGATGTTCCCGGAAAACCATTGCAGCACTTTCGGCAGCTGGTAATACGAGCTGCCGTGCAGCGCGGCGGCGGTGTAATCCCACTCCCCGCTGCGGGCCCAATAGGTTCCCGCGAATTGATGCTGCACGTAAAACAGCCAGACGCCGGCGGAACCGGCAACCAGGATGATGATCAACTGGATCAGCAGGTAGTTGGCAAATCCGATCGCGGAGCCCAGGCCGGCCGCCATGCAGAAAACGGCGAGGTTCATCCACCATACGGAGTGCCGCTCGCGCGGCGTGTCTTGCCCCGAGGGTACGCGCTCGATGCCGAGTAACTGAATGAGTGGGCCGATGACGAACAGCACAACGGGATTACGCATCACGCGGTAGGCCAGGCGCTGCCAGCGAGAGGCATCGAGATATTCCTGCACGGTCAGTGTCCAGATGTCGCCTGTTCCGCGGCGATCGAGATTTCCGGAAGTTGCATGATGACGGGCATGGCGCCGCCGCCAGCGAAAAAATGGCGTAAAGGTCAACACGCCGCAGACGAAGCCCCAGAAATTGTTTGCGCGCTTCGATCTGAAGTACGAACCGTGACCGCAATCGTGGAAAATAATGAAAATCCTGACCAGCATTCCGCCGGCCAGTATGGCCAGCGGCACGGTTATCCACCAGGACATGCCCAGGCTCAACAAGATCGCGCACCAGACCAGAATGTAGCCCCCGATCGTGTTGAGGATCTGCCAGGTAGCCCGCCAGAAGCTGGGCTCCCGGTACTTCGCTATCGCCACTTTCCAAGCGACGAGTTCCGTGGCGCGATCACGTACCATTGGAATACCTTGAGCCAGACTGCCGTGACGACGCTCTGTTGGGCCGGACCGCTTTGACGAGGGTACGGGCAGCCTTGAAAAGGCCGTACTTCATGTTATCGGAGGATTGCGACCTGCCGACGGGTGTTGGATCAAGACCCAGCGTTCGCATCTTGTGGTTGATGCGATAAAGAATTTCGCGACGATCCGAGTGACTTGTGCGAAAGGTAATGCTGAAGGAAATGGATACGGCTGGACCGTTCTTTACCCAATGCGGCGCGGTGACGGGGAAGTGAAGCCCCAGGCCGGGTGTCAACTCGAAGGCGCTTGCTTTCGCTTCCGTCTGGCTGTCGAGTCGCAACAGGTTTCTGGATCCGCCGGCATAGAATCGCTCGAGGTCTGCCTCTTGAATGACAGTGGGGTCGTTCGGCAGTAGCATTCGAACCGTCTTCGTACCGACGATCTGCAAGAGGAAGTTGCATTCGTGGTCGATGTGATAGGGTGTGACTGCGTCGGGCGAAGAGACGAACACGAAGGCTTCTCGCGTTCGCAGGTCGGGGCAAAAGCGGATCAAGGGATCGAGGCACAAATCGAGCAATTGTCTGTAGCTCGGGTCAACTTCGACGTTTTTGAGGACCATCCACGAGCGGCATTCTTCGATGCGTTGAATCGTCTCGCGAACCGAGAGCCCGTTGCGAGGAGTCTTCAACGGATCCTGAGTTACCGGCAGATCGCCAGAATTGTACTCAACCTGGTCCTCGGGCAGTATCCCTGCGAGCTCAATCAAGCGAGGAAGTTCGAACAGTGGATGGCCGACGAGCCGATGTTCCAAGAGGAACGGCGTTTGGTTGAACGATTGACGAAGCGTCTTTTCGTCGAAGTGAACGGGTGCGGTGGCTTGTTCTGTCGCGATGTTCACAGAGAATTCTCCGCTATGGCCTGAGCAGGTCGAACCGATCGTTTGAGCCATCGGAGCAACGGGAGTGCGGCAACGACGAATCGTCCCCACCGTCCCACTGGAGAGACCCAAGTCCGGATGGTTCGGCGTTGGCCCCACAAGGTATCGATCATCGGATGGATGGGATCGGCGCATGAATCCATCCACTCGATTCCCGTTTCGGCATGCACGCGCCGGATATTGTCGATCTCCAAAAGCTGGCCGGGTGAGTACTTTGCGAACTCCTCGGCATAGGTGATTTTGAAGGCGAAGGATCCAGGGCCTGCAAGCACGTTGCACTTGATCGCGATGGGCCGTCCGTCGAGCAGGAGTGCAAGAATCCGAAGGTGGCCGCGTCGGGCGGCCTCCTGGGCAAACTCGAGAAAGAATAGCTGGTGCGCTGCCTTGCTGGCGATGGCGGTCTGCCCGACGCCTTTCCAGCCGGCGTGTTCCAACTGGAGGAATTCGTCGATCCATGTTGCGAGGCTCCGGGGATCTGCGACACAGATGTATTGGACTTCTCCCAAGTCCGTAAGTCGTCGCTCCAGACGTCGCAGTTCTTTGATCCTTCCTCCCGAGAGGTTGGTTCGGATGTAGGTATCCGCATTCGAAGCCGAAAGGAGCAGAGCTCGAACGTGGGAACCGGACAACCAGGGCTGGTTGCCGCGGGCATGGAAATACTCCGTAAGCAACTCGGCGTATCGCCCATCTCCCGGTTGATCGGTCCATTCCAGGATGGATAGTCGCGCGTTGTCGAGCCAATCGGTGAGCGCCCGGAGGGTTTCCTTTGCACAGTCTTTGCGGATTAACGGTGCGCAGAGGAAACAGTAGTCGTGCTTGAGAAAGCGCAGTGTGTTGGCAGGAATGGACTGATAGCGCGGAAATCTCATGAAAGGAAAAAAGCCACACCAGACAGTTGCATCTGTTGGAGCACCGCTGTCGATACCTCGGACGATCAGAAACTCTGGTTCACCGGGGGGGGTTAAGTGCCGCATTGCGGCGAGGACCGCAAATGACGAGTAAAAGACGTTGGGTTCAATGGCGGCGCCAGCCAGTTCGTCCCAGCAAGACGATTGGTGAACGAGATCTTCCCAGTGGGTGACTCGCTCGACTTCGAGCTTCCTGGCCTTGCATCGGTTCGCGACTTCGGATGGAACTGGCTGTGGCATCGTCGAATTGCGAGCGACGTGTGCAGCACCGGGATCTGCTGGCAGGGTGCTGGTTGCCACGCCCGTTGTGGATTGCCCCGGTGATTGCCCCTGTAAGTGCGCGCGGGGCTGCGAGCCGGTTGTGTCCCTATCGGTCGTCAAAGGGGTGTCACGCGCCATACCGAGTTACCAACGTCGTCGGCTACCAGCAGACCCCCGCGCCCATCCAATGACACCCCGACAGGCCGCCCGCGCGCATTGCCGTCCGCGTCCACGAAGCCGGACAGGACCACCCGCATCGGGCCAGTCGGGCGACCGCCGCTAAACGGTACAAAGACGACGCGATAGCCACTGAGGGGCCGTCGGTTCCAGGAACCATGCTGGCCGACGAACGCGCCCTCGCCATAGCCGGCCGCGCCGCTCTTGTTGAAGGCCAGACCCAACGGCGCCACATGCGCGCCAAGGGCAAAGTCCGGCGAGACTGCGCGAGCCACCAGTTCTGGCCGTTGCGGGCTCACGCGCTTATCGACGTGCTGTCCATAGTAGCTGTAGGGCCAGCCGTAGAAAGTGTCCCGGCGGACCGAGGTCAGGTAATCGGGCACCAGGTCGCTGCCGAGTTCGTCGCGTTCGTTGACAACCGCCCACAGCGCACCCGTGTGCGGCTCCCAGTCCAGGCCGACCGGATTGCGCAGGCCCGAAGCGAATACCCGCGTGGTGCCAGTCGCAGCATCGACTTCGAGTATCGCCGCGCGCATGTGCTCTGCTTCCATGCCGTTCTCGGCGACGTTGCTGTTGGACCCGACGCCCACATACAGGTGGGCGCCATCAAGACTGGCGACCAGGCTTTTCGTCCAGTGATGGTTCATTTCGTCGCCCCTGCCGGGCAGGTCGGCAACCTTGGCCGGGGCGACGGTGATGGTTGTCTCACCGGGCTGATAGGGCACTTTCAACAATGCGTTGGCGTTGGCCACGTACAAAGTGTCCCCGACCAGCACCATGCCGAACGGCGACTCCAGGCCCTGGAGAAACACACTGCGGAATTCGGCCTTGCCGTCGCCATCGGTATCGCGCAGCAAAGTAATGCGGTTGGCGCTCGGCACGCCGCCCCCTGCGCGCTTCATGACCTGTTTCATCACCGCACCCTTGACGCCGCCGATGCCACTTTTCCCCGGTGGCGCGTTGGTCTCGGCGACCAGCACGTCGCCATTTGGCAGGACGTACAGCCAGCGCGGGTGGTCGAGGCCCTCGGCAAAGGCCGTCACCATCAAGTCCGCGGCCGGAGTCGGAGTGGCGTCGTCTGTCCACCCGATCGCCGGCGCGATCTCGACGGTGGGAATTAGGGTGCGCTTGGGCTGCGGCAATTCCGGAGCAGCGCCGGTCCCGGCTTGCTCCGGCAACCGTGCACGCTCCGCGCAGGCCGACAGAAGGGCAAGCAAGGACAGCAATGCCAAGGCGAATGCCGTCCTTTTCAAGGCAACGATCCGGTCAGGGCCCAGAGTGCGGCTTTGGCGTTGATTCGCGGCGCAATTGCAACGTGGTCGTGCATATTCATCTCCTTGCCAGCTTGGGGGCTGGACACAGTCGCGTCGGTGCGATGCCACACCGAGCGCAAGAGCGGAACTGGATGACTGAGCGGGGTCCAACGCGGCTTCCACGTTCGTTGTCGCACAGACAGCTCTCGCCAGCGACATAAAAATCGATAACGGCTAGCGGTTAAAGCGGCATCTCGATTGTCCACATTTCCAACCTCCCCGGAGAAGTACTATGGCTACGAAAAAGAAACCTGCCCGGTCGTCGCGAGTGAAAAGCAAAGGCGACAAATCCGTCAAAGCAGCCCAGGGAGCCGTGGGCGTGCTCAGAACCAACGACGTCGTCGTAGAGCAAGCCAGCGCAAGCGACGACTTCGTCGGCGCGATGCCCTATAACAGCATCAAGGAGCTCGAGTACGGCCACGACAGCGGCGTGTCGCCACCGCCCGGAGCGACTGTAGGGCCGGGTTCCAGTGCGTTGACCGCGAGCACGAAGACGGAGGAATCCGGGACTGCGAAAACCGGCGGCGCAGCGCAGCTCGGAGCGAATGCGACCGTCGCTGCGCTCGACCGGGTCAGAGTCGATGCAAGTGATCGACCGTTGACAACCAATCAAGGTGTTCGCATTAGTGATAATCAGAACACCTTGAAAGCGGGGCTGCGTGGGCCATCGTTACTCGAAGATTTCGTTCTGCGGGAAAAAATCACGCATTTCGATCACGAACGCATCCCGGAGCGAATCGTCCATGCACGCGGCTCAGGAGCGCACGGATACTTCGAAGCCTATGACGCGCTCACCAGGTACACTCGCGCGGCGCCGTTCGCCAAGAAAGGTAAAATCACGCCCGTGTTCGTGCGCTTTTCCACCGTGGCCGGCGAACGCGGTTCGAAAGACACCGCGCGCGACGTGCGTGGCTTCGCGGTGAAGTTCTATTCCGACGAAGGCAACTGGGATCTGGTCGGCAACAACATGCCGGTATTCTTCATTCAGGACGCGATGAAGTTCCCCGATCTGGTCCACGCCGTCAAGCCGGAACCGCATCACGGCATGCCTCAAGCGGCGTCCGCGCATGATACGTTCTGGGACTTCGTCTCATTGATGCCGGAGTCCACTCACATGCTGATGTGGGTGATGTCGGATCGCGCGATACCTCGCAGCTTGCGGATGATGCAAGGCTTCGGCGTGCATACGTTTCGCTTGGTCAATGAGCAGGGTGAATCCGTATTCTGCAAGTTCCACTGGAAGCCGCTCCTGGGAACACATTCACTCGTCTGGGACGAAGCCGTGAAAATCTCGGGCGCGGACCCCGATTTCCATCGGCGTGATTTGTGGGAGGCCATCGAGTCTGGCGAATTCCCGGAATGGGAGCTGGGACTGCAGATATTCACCGAGGAGCAAGCCGAAGGCTTCAGCTTCGATGTGCTCGACTCGACCAAGCTGGTGCCGGAGGAACTCGTGCCGCTTCTGCCCGTCGGACGCATGGTTCTCAACCGCAACCCCGACAACTTCTTCGCGGAAACCGAGCAGGTCGCGTTCTGCGCGGCGCACATCATACCGGGCATTGACTTCTCCAATGATCCGTTGCTCGCCGGCCGAATCCATTCCTATGCGGATACGCAAATCACGCGACTCGGCGGCCCCAATTTCCACGAGATCCCGATCAATTCGCCGCTTGCCCCGGTACAGAACAACCAACGCGATGGCATGCACCGTCAGGCGCTGCATCGCGGGCGCGTTGCGTACGAGCCGAATTCATTGGCTGGAGGCTGCCCCTTTCAAGCCGGTGCAGCTCAAGCCGGAGAAGGCGGATTCGTTTCCTTCCCCGAGGCCATTGCCGATGACAAAGTCCGCGGAAAGCCGGAAAAGTTCGCCGAGCACTACGCGCAAGCCACGCTGTTCTACGACAGTCAGACGGCTGTCGAGAAGGCGCATATTGCAGCCGCATTCCGCTTCGAACTGAGCAAGGTCGGAGTCCCCGCCATCCGCAAGCGGATGTTGTCCTCGCTGGTGAACGTTTCAGAAGAACTGGTGGCAGAGGTCGCGGCCGGTCTGGGCATGGAGGTGCCCGATGCAATGCCGAAGGCCATCGCCGATCCTGAACCGCCGGAGGTGACCGTTTCTCCGGCATTGTCGCTGATGGCGCTGCCCGGCGAATGCGGTATACACACACGACAGATTGCCGTGTTGGTCGAGAATGGCGTCCACCATGCCTCGCTCGTCGACCTTTATGGTGCGTTGACCGACGCGGGTGCAGTCGTTCATTTCGTGGGGCCACGGGTAGGCATGTTCGTCGGCGACTCCGGTGAAAACATAGAAGCGGACAAGTCGATGGAGAATTCTCCGGGAGTCCTGTTCGATGCGTTGGTGCTGCCCGATGGAAGCGAGGCGGTCCAGGCACTCGCGGGCAACGGGCATACGATGGAGTTTTTAAGAGATCTGTTCAGGCACGGCAAAACGATTCTCGCTTTAAGTGCCGGACGGGAGCTGCTGGAAATGGCCGGCATTGGGCCAACCATGGATGAAGACCCGGGCATCCTGCTGGCGGAGGGCGCTGATGCGGCCGAGACAGCATCGGCATTCATCGACGCGATTGCCGCCCATCGCCATCCATCCCGCGCAAGCGACCCACCGATCAAAATGCTGAAATCGAAGCACTGACGGAGCACAGCCATTGGACCTGCTACGCATCATCATTGCGATCCTTCTGCCGCCGCTCGGCGTCTTCCTGCAGGAAGGCATCGGCAAGCATTTCTGGATCAACATCCTGCTCACGCTGCTCGGTTATATTCCCGGCATCGTTCACGCCGTGTGGATCATCGCCAAACGATGAACATGGCGCTTGCGCCGGCTAACGCGCCCACGCGCTTGGACCGGCTCGCGCGGCTGATGGATACGTGAACGACGGATTCGTAGACGCGTTGCGTTTCCCAAAAATGGAGATAGAAGGCAAGAAGTACGATGCCTGCGATGGTGAACTGATCGAGACGCAGCAGCGGAAGAGCCGTAGCAATCACCAGCAGCGGGCGCGCTACCGCACCATCGGACTCAGGGTGATAGCTGTTCATGCAAACCAGTTTGACCAAGACTGTTGCACTTGCAGCTTGAGCCTAGGAATACCGCTCGTTTGTGGTGTGCATTAATCTATCGGTTTCCTCTTTTACCACCCGGTAGCAATCACAACTGAGCTGCTCAAGTCTGGCTCGGTTCAAGACCTTTATCCTGCCACGCTTATATTTGATGACCTCGAGTTTCTGGAGCTTGCCAGCTGCCTCCGTGACTCCCTCCCGGCGTACTCCGAGCATATTGGCAATCAGTTCCTGGGTCATGAACAGATCGGAACCATTGCGGCGGTCCAGGGAACCCAGCAGCCAGCGGCACAGTTGCTGGTCGATGGAATGATGGCGATTGCATACTGCAGTCTGGGCTATCTGGGTAATGAGCGACTGGGTATAGCGCAACATCAGGCAGAGAAGCTCACCGTGGCGATTGATTTCAACCTTGATGCGTCGTCCGGACAGTCGGTAAGCGGTTCCGGCGCTTTGAACAACTGCGCTGCCGGGCGTGCTGTCGCCACCCATTAAAAGGGGGATGCCAACCATACCATCATTGCCTACAACAGAAATTTCAGCCGGTTGGCCGTCTTCCGTCACATACATCAGGGACACGATGCAGTCGACGGGAAAATAGACGTGCCGCAGGGTGCTTCTCGGCTGATAGAGGGACTTGCCAAAGGGTAGCGGCACCGGGTCAAGATAGGGAAACAGGCGCTCCTGCACTGCTGCGGGCAATGAGCTGAGAAGACGATTTTGCTGAGGCTGCGGGCTGGGAGCGGCGTACCGGCTGGGAAAGGCGCGCTGACGACATACGGCCTTCGCGTTAATGCTATTGGTGGATGCATGCATATTGGATCCTCATCTCATGAAAAATTTGTGAGATTCGGGAAGTCCGCACAGTTGCCAGGTCTTCTCAGGCCTCTCTGCATTAGGACCTGATTAAACACGAGCAATGTATATGCCAGATTGATAAAAATATTTAATATCAGTCAATTAGGGAGTTTTGACTCCTGTCGGCTGGAAAAATGTGTTGGGCTGGAGCGACACCCAAGCACCGTTTCTCAAGCCCGGCGCGGTCACATACCCCGACCCTGCCGCGGCTGTACTCGATCAGCCCAAGGTGTCTCCTCCTGCATGCACAATGCGTATGCCTGATCTTCCAGGCCGCGCGATTCGCTACACGGTTATGTGGGCCACTGCACCGATCCGGCACCGTCTCGCTCCCTATCATCGGCAACTCAAACGACTGGCATCTGCCGGTTGGTTGAACCCCGAATGACGCAGCCCGCCCATCGGCGCGACGCCTACCAGTGACCAGGAGGAATCAGTGAAAAAGAAACCCTATATCAAGAAGCAATTGCACGAGTTGTTGTATCAGGCTCTCGAGACGGAACGCGGGGGTATAAAGATCTACGAAACCGCACTGTCATGTGCGCAGAACGAGGACCTGACGGATGAATGGGAGGAGTACCTCGAGCAGACGCGCACCCACGAGCAGGAGCTGCTGAAGGTGTTCAAGGAACTGGGGCTGAATCCGGACACCGTAACCCCCGGTCGGGAAGTGGTGGCGCACATTGGGGATTCGCTGGTCATCGCGATGGAAATGGCGAAAGCGCGAGGCAGTGCCGCGGCCGCTCAACTCGTGGCCGCCGAGTGCGTGGTCCTGGCGGAGACCAAGGACCACCAGAACTGGGAACTGATCGGACATCTGGCAGAGCACGGCCAGGGAGAGGAGACCGGCGCACTCAGAACCGCGTTCGAAGCGGTGGAGCAGGAAGAGGACCATCACCTCTACCACACGAAGGGATTCACCCGGGAATTGTGGATCGAGTCGCTTGGGTTGCCGGCAGTCCTGCCGCCCCCCGAGGAAAGGAAGAAGGTGGAAACGGCGATCGGCGCCGCGCGGGCGGAGAACCTGCGCGACGACATGCTGAGATCGAAGCACTGACCCATGCCACATGGTGGCATCTGGTAAGGTTTGTGCCAGGAGTTTGTGCCGGGAGGGTTGTGCCGGCCGAATATGGAAACGGCAGGGGCTTTCGCCCCT
>Ga0105090_10001078_pt1 | contig 14433 bp, 13 predicted proteins | sample PPLLak3March2015_FD_79110 | JGI IMG/M metagenome (GOLD analysis project Ga0105090, IMG submission 79110) | Freshwater sediment microbial communities from Prairie Pothole Lake near Jamestown, North Dakota, USA - PPLs Lake P7 Core (1) Depth... | ecosystem: Environmental > Aquatic > Freshwater >... | reverse complement strand
TGGCAGATTTCAACTTCGCCGTAGTTGCCTCCAGAGCCGCCCGGCGCCGATCATAGATGCGACCACCCCGGCCAAAAACACCATGCAGCGTAGCTCTGCTACGATTCAACTTCGGTTTTCGGGATGAATCACAGTATTTGGAAACAGGTTGCTCACGCGCCTTGCTCTCGCGGCAGAGCGTGATTCACCACACGAATCTCTTGCTTGCGGCTTTTCAACGCAGTGTTTCGCACAGAGCCCGGGCAATCGGGTCAAGAAGCAGCGAGGGCAACGTTCCGAGCAATACGAGCAGCAAGGCAGGTATGGCTAGATTCAAGACATGTGTCGGAGGCAGAGTCCGGGTTTGAAAACCATCCTCCGGAGCGGGTTTCACGAAGACCTGTTTCAAGACAGACAGATAGTAGTAAAGCGAGACGGCGCTAAGCACGGCGGCAAGACCAACGAGCCAAACGAAACCCATTCCCCCACCCTCGGCCAATGCATCGCTGAAGAGTGCGAACTTGCCGACAAACCCGGCCAGCGGCGGAATGCCGGCCAAGGATGTTAGAAAAACTAGTAGGCACACGGCCTGGAACGGCGAGCGGTGGATGAGCCCGGCAAACGAGGAGATCCGGTCGTCGCCACGATCACGCTCGACGGCGGCGGTGACGGCCAGCGCGCCGAGAGTGGCAAGGCCATAAACGACGACATAGAACAAGGCAGCGGCCGCGGCCTTCGGACCGTTGGCGGATAGCGCAACGAGCAGGTAGCCGGTGTTGGCAATAGCCGAGTAGGCCAGCAGGCGGCGGACGCTGGTTTGCGCGAGCGCGAGCACATTGCCGGCGATCATCGAGACGGCTGCGAGCACCGCGAGCCACAGCGACCATCCGGCGGTCATTTCACCCCATGCGGCGGAGCCTGCGACGTTTGCAAAGCCGATTTGCAGGATGCGCACCAGCACCACCAGGCCCACGGCTTTCGACGCTGCGGAAACGATGGCCACTGTGGTGGCGGGCGCTCCCTGATAGACATCCGGCGCCCAATAATGAAACGGCACCGCCGCGAGCTTGAAACCAAGCCCCACCAGCAGCATCGCCAGGCCGGTCATGGCAAGCAGCGAAGGCTGGCCTGCTTCCAGCGCTTGGGCAATCCCACTGAGCGTGGCGCTGTGTGAAACGCCATAGAGCAGGCTGATGCCGAACAACATGAAGGCCGCCGACAATCCACCGAAGAGGAAGTATTTCAATGAGGCTTCCGATGCCCGAGCGGTGCGTGGGAAACCGGCCAGCAGATAAAGCGAAAGGCTCGACAACTCAAGGGCAACGAACAGGAAAAGCAGGTGGTTGCTGCCGACGGCGAGCATCAGTCCGGTCAGCGCGAAGAGCGCCAGCGCGTAATACTCGCCGGGATTTTCCAGCTCTTTCCGCGCCAGCGGCAGCCAGATGGCGAAGAGCCCGAGAGCGAGCACCACCACCTTGAAAATGCGGGCCAGCGTATCGTTGGCCAGCAGTGGCGTGCTGCTCTCGCCGGCCGGCGGCACGAAGAACATGGCTGCGGCGGCAAGCAACAGCCCGAAGGTAGCGATGCCGATGCCGGCGCTGAACTCCTTGCCGGGTTTCCTTCCGGTGGCCACGGCGGCACCCAGCATCACCAGCGCCGTGAGCACCAGCACGGCTTCGGGCAGGAGTTGGAGGAATAACTGGGAATGATTCACGGCAGGGAGAGGAACGATTGGAACAGCGGCGAACGGAGACCGTCGTCAATGAGTTGGATCCACGGTTTCGGATAGATCCCGATGGCGATGGAAACGGTGAGCAGCAGGACGATGGCGGAAATTTCCGGCCAGGTGAGCGGCGGCAGTTTCGGCGGCGGCGCGGCGGCGGCCTCGCGCTCGGGGAAGAACGCCCGATACAGCGCGCGCAGCGAGAACACCCCGGTGAGGATGATGCCAGCGGCGACGGCGATGGTGAGCCATGGATAGACCTGCCACAGTCCGATGATCACCGAGATTTCCGCAACGAAGCCGCTGAAACCCGGCAGCCCCATCGAGGCGGCGGTGGCGAGCGTGAAAGCAAACGCCGCACCGGGCAGAGATTTCCACAAGTCGAAACGTCCAAGCTCGCCCAGATCGCGCGTGTGCGTCCGTTCATAGACCACGCGCCCGGCGATACCGAAGAGCAGTCCCGCGATGATGCCGTGCGAGATCATCTGCAAGACCGCGCCGCGCAGGCCCCAGTGGTTGGCCGCGGCGAGACCTAACAGGATGAATCCCATGTGGCTCACCGAAGAATAGCCGATGATGAATTTCAAATCCTTCTGCGAGAGCGCGGTGAGTGCGCCGTAGATGATGCCGACGACCGCAAGCCCGGCGATGAGCGCCTTGTATTGCTCGAATCCCTGCGGAAACAAGGGCATCGCCACGCAAAGCGCGCCGAAGGCTCCGAGTTTCATCACCACGCCGGCGAGCAGCATCGAGGCGGCGGTGGGCGCGGCGACGTGGCCGGTGGGAGCCCATGTATGGAACGGCCAGATGCCCGCCAGCACGGCGAAGCCGAGGAACAACACGGGAAATGCCCAAGCCTGCATCGCCGACGGATAAGTGGCCGCCGCCAGATGCGCGATGTCGAAACTGGTCGCCCCCGCCGCGGCATAGGCCGCGACCAGTCCGATAAGAATCAACGCGCTCGCGCCGATGGAATACATCGTGAGCTTCATCGCGCCATATTCCTTGTTGGTCGATCCCCAGATGGCGATGAGCATGTATTTCGGCAGGATCACGATTTCATAAAACACGAACAGCAGGAAGGCGTCTCGGCTTAGAAAGACTCCATAAACGCCGCCGATGATCGTCATGAAGAATGCGAAGAAGGCACGCGGGCGCTTTTCGATGTTCCATGAAAACAAGACTCCGGCGATTGCGGTGATGCCTGTTAGGAAAAGGAGCGTCAGCGAGAGCCCGTCTGCTGCCAGGTGGAAGCGGCTGCCGAAATTGGGAATCCATTCGCGATCGAACGACCATGGCGCGGCAGCCGGATTTGCAAGTTTTGCGAGGCAGGCGCTGCCAGCGGCCACGGCACCGATGACCGATGCCACCAGCGCGACCATCCGCGAAGCCATGGCCGCGCGCGCGGGCAGCAGCAGCACGATCAAGGCTGCGGCGAATGCGGATATCAGTGTCCAGGCGGGTGTCATGGGATCGGGCGGAGAAGATCAAGAAGCTCGACGATGGCGGGATTGGCGAAATGCAGCAGCACCTGCGGGAAGAGACCGGGCACCACGATGAGCAGCAGTAGGAAACCGAAGAGGATTCTCTCTTCTTTGGTGAGATCCTCCCATTTCGCCAATGACGGCTTGAGCGGCCCCCAGAAAACCTTGCGCATCATGCGCAGCAGGAACACGGCGGTGAGCAGCAGGCCGATCACCGACAGCGCCGCAGCAGCGGGCGTGATGGCGAAGGCTCCGTTGAAGATGAGAAACTCGCCGATGAAACCGCTCAAACCCGGCAGACCGAGCGAGGCGAACACCGCGATGCCGAACAATCCGCAGAACACCGGGGTTTGCGCACGCAGCCCTCCGAAGTCGTTGAGCCCGCGCTGGCCGCGACTGCGGATTTCGAGAATGGCGATGCCGGAAAACAGGGCGGAGGCGATGATGCCGTGGTTGAAGGCTTGCAAGATAACGCCGGAAAGCGCCGATGACATGGCAGCGCGATCAACCTGCGAAGCGGCGACCGCCGCGATGGCCAGCGTGCAATAGCCGAGGTGGTTCACCGAAGAATAGGCGAGCATGCGCTTGAGGTCGGTTTGCGCGAGCGCCGCCACCGCGCCTAACAGAACGGTCGCCACTGCCAGCCAAGTGAGCAGCGGGGCAAGCGACGGCAGCACCTCGGGGAAGACCGGCAGGAAGATGCGCAGCATGGCATAGACGCCCATTTTCGAGAGCAGTCCCGTGAGCAGCATCGTCACCGGCGTGGGCGCTTCGGCATAGGCTGCGGGCAGCCACGCGTGGAAGGGCACAATGGGAATTTTTACCGCCAGCCCTAGAAACACCGCAAGCGCGACGACCGTGAGCAGCGAATGGCCGCTCATGCCGGTGAAGGCGAAGGATTTTGCGAGGGCACCCGTGAGCTCGCCTTGGGCTGCGAGTTTGCCGAGCGCGTCGAAATCCATCGTGCCGACCGAGAGTTGCAGCGCGAGGAATCCCACCAGCATGAAGGCGCTGCCGCCGAGCGTCATGATGAAGAAACGCAGTGCGGCCTTTGGCGCGCCGGGTCCGCCCCACAGGCGGATCAACAGCCACGCGGGGATGAGCGTCATTTCCCAACACAGAAACCACGGAATGAAATGCCGCGCGGTGAAGACACCATAGAGCGCGGATTGCAGCACGAGGATCAGTGCGAAGTAGGCGCGGTCGCCCTTGCCTTTGAGAATGCTGGCAAGAATAGCGAAGACGGTGACCAATGAAACCAAAACGACGAACAGGAAGGAGAGTCCGTCCATGCTGAAGCGCAGGGCGATGTCCGCATCGGGCATCCATGGCAAGCTCCACTCGCAATTGGGGCGTGCTAAAAAGAGGGACACTATCGCAAATCCACCCGCGATGCGTCCGGCGTTCTTAACGCTCATCCCGCGGGAGAATGCCAGCAGGATCGCGCCGATCAGGGGAATGAGGATGACAATTGGCAGCATCATGGTTCAACCGGCACTGAGCCAGAAATAGAGGACGAGAAGGACGGAAACACCGAGCCCGATGGTGCGGAGATAACCTTGGGCTCTTCCGGTTTGGGAGCGCGAGATCGAATCCGCGCGCTCGCGCAAACCATCGCAGATACCGTCGAAACCTTGATTGAGCCCAGCCTCGTCGGACGCGCGGGTGATGCGGCCGCAGCCTTTGATGAGACCCTCGGCAAGTCCCATGAGCGGCACGAAAACCATGCGCTCCAGCATGTCGATACCACCGGCGAAGAAGGCGAGCGGGTTGATGATGGCTTTCTGATAGAGGGTGTCGAAGCCCATGGCGTTTTCGAGGAATCTCCAGAGGCCGCCGAGTTTGCCCGAGAGCGGATCCGGAGTTTCACTGCCCGCCAATCCATTCCGATAGACCGCGACTGAAGCTCCCACGCCCAGGGTCACGATCACCAGCGAAAGCAGCAGCAAGCCGATCGCGCCGTGTTCGCCGAAGGCTCCGGCATGGAACACTGCGGTTTCACCATGGATCCATTTTTCAAACCACGGCCAGAACGGCGTGCCGATGATTGAAAGCAGCACCGCGCCCGCCGCGAGCACGAACAAGGGCACGATCATCACCGAAGGGCTCTCGTGCGGATGCGTTTCCGGCGAACGGGATTCGCCGAAGAACACCAGCAGCGCCTGGCGCGTCATGTAGAAGGCCGTGAGAAGCGCGGCGCAGGCGGCGATCAGGAAAGGCCCCTTCCCTCCCGGCCAGAATTCCGCGCTGTGAAGGATGCCTTCCTTGCTCCAGAAACCGGAGAACACGAAGGGGAACCCCGAGAGCGCCATCATGCCGATGGCATAGGCGAGGAATGTTTTCGGCATCGCCTTGCGCAGCCCGCCCATCTTGCGGATGTCCTGTTCCTCGTGGCAGCCGTGGATCACCGATCCGGCGGAAAGGAAGAGCAATGCCTTGAAGAACGCGTGGGCGATGAGGTGAAACATCGCGGCGGCCACACCGCCGGTGCCGAGCGCGATCATCATGAAGCCGAGTTGCGAAACAGTCGAATAGGCGAGGATGCGCTTGATGTCGTATTGCGCCATCGCCACCAGAGCGGCGTAGAGCGCCGTGATCGAACCGACCCATGCGGTGGCGGTAAGGGCGATGCCAGCGTCTCCGCCGAGCGAGAAAATCTGATGCGTGCGGGCGACGAGGAACACACCGGCAGCCACCATCGTCGCGGCGTGGATGAGCGCGGAAACGGGTGTCGGGCCTTCCATCGCATCGGGCAGCCACGTGTGCAGCGGCACCTGGCCGGATTTGCCCATCGCTCCAATCAAAAGCAGCAGCGAGGCTGCCGCTGAAACCGTAAGTCCGCCGATGGCCGTGGCACCGGCGAGTGAGGAAAGCGCGCCTGATTCGAGCAAGCCGTTTCCTCCATCGTAGAACAACAGCGTGCCGCTGTGGCCGTAGAGCCAGATCATGCCGAGGAAGAACGCCATGTCGCCGACCCGCGTGGTGATGAAGGCTTTTTGCGCGGCGGCCGCGGCGGAAGGTTTTTCAAAGTAGAAACCAATCAGCAGATAGGACGCGAGGCCTACCAATTCCCACGCCATGAAGAGAAGCAGCAGGCTGTTGGAGAGCACCACCATCAGCATCGCGCCGCAGAACAATGACAGGAATCCGAAGAAGCGACCGAAGCGCGGTTCCTTTTCCATGTAGCCAACGCTGTAGATGAAGATCCACAGCGCGACGAAGGTGACCATCGCCGCCATGCCAGCGCTGAGTGGATCTAGCATTAGGCCCACTTTCAGTGTGACATCTCCAAAGGTGAACCACGTGAGCGGCGCGGGGACGTGCACTTTTCCCGGAGTCAGCACACAGACCAGTGCGCCCAGCGCCAGCAGGCAGGAAATGGACAAGGCACCGATCGCGAGTTTCGAAGCGATCCTGCCACGGCGGTTAGGCAGCAAGGCGATGATGCCGCCCGCGATCAGCGGGAGCAGCGGCACGCACCAGAGCAGGAGATGGTAGTGATCAGCCATGGAGCGAATCCAGTTTGTTGAGATCGGTGGAGCGGGTGTGGCGGAAGACCATCAGGATGATGGCCAGGCCCACGGCGGCTTCCGCGGCGGCGATGGCGATGGAGAACATCACGAACATCGGGCCGGACAGGGCGGGCTCCACGGCGTTGTGCGCGGTTGGCGAATCGAAGGCCCAGAAGGCGATGAAATTGAGGTTCGCGGCATTGAGCATGAGCTCGATGCCCACCAGCACGAGGATCGCGTTGCGCCGGGTGAGCACGGCGAGCAGGCCCAGCGCGAAGAGCACCGAGGACAGCGTGAGCATGAGGGAGAGCGGGGTCATTTCTCGGCGGGATCTTCCGGGGTTTTGCCGGGTTCGCGGGCGAACAGCGCGGCACCGATCATCACGGCGGTGAGCAGGACGGCGAGCGCAAGCACGGCGGGCGCGTGGCTGCTGAAAAGCGTTTCACCGAGTTCGGCGATGGTGAGCTTCGCCTCCCACGGGATGAGTTTGATGTTGCTGCCGAAAATCGCGCTGTAAGCCAGCACGGCCAATACCGGAACCGTGCACAGCAGACCAGTGATCAATGACTTCGGCCGGCGTTCGATCTCCTCCGCCTCGTCGCCGCGACGAGTGATGAGCAGTGAAAACACGATCAACACCGCCACCGCACCGACATAGACGGCGAACTGCACCAGCCCGATGAACTCCGCGCCCAGGGCGAGATAAAGCACGGCGACGAGCGCCAGCGTGAGCGCGAGCATAAGCGCCGCATGCACCGGCCGCGCCATCCACACCGCACCGATGGCGGCGAGGAGGATGAGCGGTGCGAGGATGAGTAGTGGTATCATGGAGATAGGTCTTATGGGCCCTACAGGTCCTATGTGTCAGCGAAACGGTATGTCCTCGTAGTGGTTGCCAGCCGCCGGTTGAAGATCACAGCCACGATCACCCAGGGCACCAGCATGAGCGGCAGCACCACCACCCAGGAAAGCAGCCCGCGTCCGGTGAAATGCCAAATGCCAGCGGCGGGCAGCGTGAGCAGCGCCATCGGGATCATGCAGAGCCAGGCGAAGCGCATGAGTTGATCGATCCGCACCCGCGGATAGGTGGCGCGGATCCACAGGTAGGAGAAGATGACGAGCGCCAGCTTGCCGAAAAACCAGAACCATGTGGGCACAAAGCCCAATCCCGGCAATGGAGCCTGCCAGCCGCCGAGGAAAAGCGTGACAAACAAACCCGCGATGGCCAACAGCCCGAGATACTCACCCATGAAGAACAGCGCGTATTTGAATCCGGAGTATTCCGTCATGTGACCGGCGACGATTTCCGACTCACCTTCCGGCAGGTCGAAGGGGCAGCGGTTCGCCTCGGCGATGCTGCAAATGTAGAACAACAATCCGGCGAACAATCCCCACGGCGTGAAGATATTCCATGACGGAATGAATCCGAGCTGAAATCCGCCCTGTAAATCCACGATGTGCGGCAGCGAGAGCGTTCCGGAAACCATGATGACTCCCAGCGCGGAAATGATCAGCGGCAACTCGTAGCTGACCATCTGGGAGATCGCCCGCATCGCGCCGAGCATCGGGAACTTGGAGCCACTCGCCCAGCCGGCCATGAAGACCGATAGTTCGGTTAGAGAACCGACGGCGAAGAAAAACACCAGCCCGAGCTCCAGCGGAACGGGCGTCCATTCGCGGCCGTAGGGGATCACGCCGAGCGCGAGGATGGCGGGCACCACGATCAGGATGGGCGCGAGCAGGTGCAGAAATTTCTCGGCCTTGGCCGGCACGATGTCCTCCTTGGTGAGCATCTTGATGCCGTCCGCCACCGGCTGGAGGATGCCGAACCAGCCAGCCCTGTTAGGGCCGATTCGGTTTTGCGCGCGGGCGAGGGTTTTGCGCTCGATGAGGGAAAGCAGGGCGAAGGCGCTGAGAAACACGGCCACCACCGTGCCGGCGGCGACGAGAAAACCGGCGATGGTGACCAGCCAGTCGGGAACGCCGAAGTTGGTTAGAATCATCTCCACAAGCCGCTGCGGCAGACGGGGGAGGAATTCGGGTGAGAAAAGAGAGGGTTCGGCTGTGGCTGCGGCAAGTGGCAGGATGAACGCTTGGTTTTGATTGGGCGGCGGGCAGGATGCCCGCGCCACGTGGTCCGGGCATCCTGCCCGGTGCCGATCCAAAAACGTCTTCTTCATGCCTCGCCTCCTTTCTCCTGTTCGGCGGCTTTTTTCGCCTCCGCATCCGCCTTGGCCTTGGCGGCCTTCGCGGCGGCGGCGGCGGCTTTTTTCTCCTCATCCGCCTTGCGGCGCGCCATCACCTCGGACGCCTGCTCGGGCCGTAGTTTCATGTGGTATTCGGCGGACTTCGAAAGCCTGTCGAGCCCCAGCAGCAGGCCGCCGAAGCGGTCATCGGTGCTCATTTCATACTCGCCGTCCATGTAGATCGAATCGAAGGGGCAGACCTCCGCGCAAATGCCGCAGTTCATGCAGACTGAGATATCAATATCAAAAACCTTGGGCCGCTTGAGCGACTTGCCGTTCTCATCGCGCTCAAGGACGATGTAGATGCACTGCGGCGGGCATTCCTTTTCACAAATCGAGCAAGCCGTGCAGCGCAGTCCGGCTTGTGGATCCTTGTCGTAAACGAGGAATGGGAAATTGCGGAAATTCGGGCTGATCGGCGCGCGTTCCTCGGGATACTGCACGGTGGTCATGCGCTCCTTTTTGTAGAAGCTCTGGACCATGTTCTTGCCGGTCACGGCGAGACCCTCCAACAAGCCCAATCCCGGAAGCTTAATCTTCATCGGTCCACCTCCCCCAACACGATGTCGATGCTGCCGAGAATGATGACGACGTCCGCGAGGTCGAGGCCGAGACACATGTCTTCGAGCAGCGTGAGATTGATGAAACTCGGCGGGCGGACGCGGTAGCGGTAGGGGTTCACCGAGCCGTCGCTGATGAGATGGAATCCAAGCTCGCCCTTGGGTCCCTCGATGCGGGCGTAGGCTTCGCCGACCGGCGGCTTGAATCCGCGGATCTTGGCCTTCGGGTTCACGAAGTCGCCCTCGGGAAGCTGGTCAAGCGCCTGGCGGAGGATTTTGAGCGACTCGCGCATTTCAAGGAAACGGATCATGATGCGGTCGTAAACGTCACCCTTCTCGCCGAGCGGGATGCGGAAATTGAAGCGTTCGTAAATGCCGTAAGGATCGGCCTTGCGGATGTCGTAGTTGACACCTGCGGCGCGCAGCATCGGACCGGTGATGCCGCCGTTGATGAGTTTTTCCGCAGGAAGCTGGCCGACATCCTGGCAGCGGACTAACAAAATTTCGTTTCCGACGAGGAACTTCTCCATTTCATCGAGGAATGGGCCGTAGTCATCCACGAGGACGCTGCATTTTCCGGCCCATCCGTCGGGAAGGTCGTTGCGGCAACCGCCGAAGCGCATGAAGTTGGCCATCATCCGCGCGCCGGTGAGATCCTCGAACAAATCGAGAATCAGCTCGCGCTCGCGGAAGGCGTACATCAGTGCGGACCCCCACGCGCCCATGTCGCCGAGGATGAAGCCCATGAAGGCGGTGTGGTTGATCAGGCGCGTGAGTTCGGCGAGGATGACGCGCATGTATTCGGCGCGCTCGGGCACCTCGATGCCGGCGAGTTTTTCCACGGCATTCGCGTAGGCCCAGTTGTTGGATAGCGGGCAGATATAGTCTAGCCGGTCGGTGTAGGGCATCGAGCTGAGATAGGTCACGCTCTCCGCGATCTTCTCGTGATTGCGGTGGAGATAACCGAACACGGGCTTGAGACTGACCACTGTTTCACCGTCGAGCACCACGTTCATCCGGAACACCCCGTGGGTGGACGGATGCTGCGGTCCGAGCGAGACGCGCAGCAATTGATCGTCGTCCGATCCTTCGAGAACCGGCGCGGAGCTGAACATGGAGGGATCGGAAATCATGACTCGGCGGGATAATGCCGTTTGGCCTTTTCCAGCACCGCATCGTGCGGCGTGGGCTCGTATTCGTAATCGTCGGGAGCGATGTAGTCCTTGCGCATCGGGTGATCGACGAACTCATCCCACATCAGGATGCGGCGCAGGTCGGGGTGGCCGGCGAACTGGATGCCGAACAGGTCGAAGATCTCGCGCTCCTGGAACTCGGCGCTGCGGAAAACCGAAACGAGTGAGGGGATTTGGACCTGTTGATCACGATCCGCAGTGCGGGCGCGAAGAACGAGCGGCCCGACGCGCTTCGATGTGGAATAGAGGTGATAGACAGCTTCGAGGAATCCGTCCTCGGCCGGGCTCCCCTCTCCTTCGGGCGCGGCGGAAGCGTTAGCCTTTTTCGGATCCGGCCAATCGACGCCGGTGACATTGGAGAGGAGATCGAAGGCGACTTGGTCACGGAGAAACGTGGCCACGCGCAGCAGGTCATGGTTTCCAACCAGCAGCGAGTGCTGGGCTGCCGGGCCCGGATTCTTGAGCATGCTGACGGCGGCATCCGGCAAAGCGGCGCGGATTTCACCAAGAATGGCCTCGGTTTCCGCGGTCACTCGCCACCCCCTTCCTCACGAACGAGCGGCTTCGGTTTCCAAATCGACGGATTGGCCACGGGTTGCAGATCATGCGGGCCGTATTCGGGCACCGGAAACGATGCCGCGCCTTTGGGATCCGCATGGCGGGCGCGGTCCTTGCCCATCAGTTTCTCCTTCGCGATCTTGTCACGCAGAGTCATCAAACCTTCCAACAACGCCTCCGGCCGTGGCGGGCAACCGGGGATGACCACATCCACCGGGATGAAACGGTCGATGCCCTTGAGCACATTGTAGCCTTCCTTGAACGGACCGCCGGAAATCGCGCAGGCACCCATGGCGATCACATATTTCGGCTCAGCCATCTGGTTGTAGAGCCGCACCACCTGCGGGGCCATTTTCTTGGTGACCGTGCCGGCGACGATCATCAGGTCCGCCTGGCGCGGCGACGGCCGGAAAACCTCGGCTCCGAAGCGCGCCATGTCGTATTTCGCCATCGTGGCGGCGATCATTTCGATGGCGCAGCAGGCGAGCCCGAACTGCAGCGGCCACAGCGAACTGGAACGCCCCCAGTTGATGAGCTGCTCAAAGGACGTGACATGCACGCCCTGGGATTTCAGGTCAGCCGCCAGTTGGGGGTCGATCGCCATGCGGAGTGGGTATGGGTGTTTCCGAGTAAACCTTGCCAGCACGGTTGCGGATCATTCTCAGGAACGGAAGCTTAAAGAATCACTGCGCGCCAAAGCGCAAAATATGACGCGTAGTCGCCAAGATCCAAGGGACTCGCCCCGCAGCGCCCTCCGCTCTTGCGCTTGCGGGTTTTCCGCCGTTTCATTCCCGGCATGCCCACTGTCGCCATCGTCGGACGCCCCAACGTCGGAAAATCCGCGCTCTTCAACCGCCTTGCCGGGCGGAAAATCGCCATCGTGCACGACCAGCCGGGCGTCACCCGCGACCGCATCGCCGCGCCTTCCAAGGCCACGCAGACGCGCTGCACCCTGATCGACACCGGCGGCATCGGCGGAAATATCGACGACGGTTTCGACGCCCAGGTCACCATCGAGGCGGACATCGCCATGGAAACCGCGGACCTGATCCTGTTTGTCGTCGATGCCCACGACGGCCTGACCGCCACCGATCAGGCGCTCGCCCAAAAGCTCCGCAAGGCCAAACCGCCCGTCCTGCTCGTGCTCAACAAGGTGGACGATCCGAAACACGAGTCCGCCTTCTCCGACTTCGCGCGACTCGGCTTCAAGTCCAGCGTCTTCGTTTCCGCCGAACACGGCCGCAACTTCGGCCGGCTGTGCGATGAAATCGACAAGGTCATCGCCCCGCTTGCCGCGGAGACCGAGGCCGTCGCCGAGGAAGCGGAAACCGTCGGCATCAAGCTCGCCATCGTCGGCAAGCCCAACGCCGGCAAGTCTTCGCTGGTCAACGCCATCCTCAAGAGCGAGCGCACCATCGTTTCCGACATCGCCGGCACCACCCGCGACGCGGTGGACCTGCCCTACACCTTCGAGGGCGAGAAGTTCACCCTCATCGACACCGCCGGCCTGCGACCGCGCGGCAAACGCGACAATTCGGTGGAGGTTTTTTCCGCCATGCGCACCGAAAAGGCCATCCGCCGCTCGGACCTCTGCGTGCTAGTCATCGACCTCGCCGCCGGCATCACCTCGATGGACCGCAAGATCGCACAAACGATACTCGAAGAGAAAAAGCCGTGCCTGATCGTGTTGAACAAATTCGACCTCTATCATCCCGGTGCCAACCGCAGCGCGCGTCTCGAAGAAGCCACAGAACACGTCCGCAAGGAGTTGTTTTTCCTCCAATACGCACCTTTTGTCGCCTGCTCCGCCAAGACCGGCGGCTCGGTCGATCACGTGCTCAAGGAGGCGCTGAAAATCCGCAAGGGCGCCCAAAACATCCCCGGCACCGGCCAACTCAACCGCATCCTGCAAGCCGCTTTCGAGGACACCCCGCCGCCCATCGACAGCCGCCTCAAGAAGCGCCTCAAGCTTTACTACGCCACCGCCGCGACCAACGAAAAATACAGCGTCATCCCGGTGCCCACCATCGTGCTCTTCGTCAACGACAAGCGCCTCTGCGCCACCAGTTACGAATCCTATCTCACCAACCGCTACCGCGCCGCCCACCCGGCGCCCGGCATCCCGATCATCTTCTCCGTCCGATCAAGATCCCGGCGCGAATGGGAACCACGGCAAAAACCGCAAGGGCACTGAACATCCCCGTGCGCCCGCCGCTGTGCCTGCAACGCAACCAGGCCTTGATCCGCCCATGAACACTCTGCCCCCTACACCGATTCCCACCAGAATTCTGTCATTTGATTTCGATGGAACCTTGCACGATCCGGCCTCTGATCCACCTGTGCCTACTGAGTTTTTCCGGTTGATTGGCAAACTGCGGGAAAAGCATGGCGCCCTGTGGGGCATCAACACCGGACGCTCGTTGGAGCACTTGGCGGAGGCTTTTATCGAAAGCCGTTTCTCCTTCCTGCCAGACTGGGTGGTTGCCCGCGAGCGCGAGATTTACTTTCCGGACACGCATGGCCGCTGGCTCCCGCACACATCATGGAACCTGCGCTGCGAAAATGAGGTGCATGGATTGTTCAAACGCGCCCGAAAACTGTTAGGCCGTATCCGCCATGAAATCGAGGAACACACAGGCGCCCAATGGATGGAATGGGAAGGCGAACCGGCGGGTGTCATCTCACGCACCGAGGAGGAAATGGAATGGATTGTCGAAAGGGTAACGCCAATCGCCGCGGAAGAACCGCACCTCGCATGGCAGCGAAATTCCATCTACCTGCGCTTCGGCCACAAGGATTTCCACAAAGGCAGCAGCCTTGCGGAAATAGCCCGGCACCATCGCCTTCCCGCCGCGCGCTGCTTCGCCATGGGCGACAGCCACAATGATCTGGAAATGCTCGATCCCACCCACGCCGGCATGACCGCCTGCCCTTCAAACTCGGTGGCGGAAATCCGCGAGAAAGTCATCTCCACCGGCGGCTTGGTCACACGCGGCGCACACGGCCACGGAGCCATTGAGGCGCTCCGCCATTTCTTCCAGATGGGGGAGGCCTGATCCCGTCCAAAAAAGAGCCCCGTCCATGTTACCATGGACGGGGCGTTTACCTGGCGACGACCTACTCTCACAGGACCTGTCGTCCCACTACCATTGGCGCTGCGGCGTTTCACTTCCGGGTT
>Ga0105090_10001077_pt1 | contig 14455 bp, 16 predicted proteins | sample PPLLak3March2015_FD_79110 | JGI IMG/M metagenome (GOLD analysis project Ga0105090, IMG submission 79110) | Freshwater sediment microbial communities from Prairie Pothole Lake near Jamestown, North Dakota, USA - PPLs Lake P7 Core (1) Depth... | ecosystem: Environmental > Aquatic > Freshwater >... | reverse complement strand
TCCCAGCCCTCGCGGTCCACGTTTTTAAAAATGAGACGGTATTCGCGCGGGTGGGGCTGCTTGGTGTAGGTGATCATGGCAGAAAATCAATCGACGGTGGGAATGGCCTCCAGCATGAGGCCGTGCGGAACAAAGCGTTGGAAATCCTTGATGTTACGGGTGGCGACAACCTCGCGTTTGGCGAGGGCTGCCGCGGCGATCATGCAGTCCGCATGCGAACCACGGCGGCGGCCGGTGATGTGAAACAGGCGCGAGGCCAATTCCGCCTGTTCCTCATCGAAGGGGCGAATGCCACCCGCCAGCACCGCGCGCACGGCGTCCTTCTGGCTGTGGGAGTGCGGGCCGTTGAGAAACTCGGACCAGGCGACGGATGAGGCGGTGAGAATCCTGCCCTCCGACAGCCAATCGCGCACCACGGCCACCTGCGGCGAATGCGCCGTGACGATGTCGATCAGGATGTTGGTATCGAGATGGATCACGCTTCCCACCAGTATTTTTTGGCATTTCGTTCGGCGACCATGGCGCTGCGGTAGCTGGCGGCCTCGTCAGCGGCAAGCCCGCCACCGCCTTGGAGCCAATCCAAGGCTTCCAAGGGTTTTGGGGCGTTGGCCTCCCGGTCTGAACGCTCCTTCATCTCGCGCACGGCGCGGCGGATCACCTCGGCCTTTGAGGTGTGCAGGCGTTCGCTGAGTTCATCCAAGGCATGGATGGTCCAGCCATCCAAGGCCATGCTGGTGCGGGTCAATCTGTAGGTGGTTTCGCTCATGTGGTAATTGATGGTGTAATCCATTACCGGGCGCAAGCGCTTTTTTCAAAGAACCGGATATTTCGCCAGTAATTCCTCCGCTTTCTCCGCCGCGACGCCCTCGTGGAAATCGTCGTTCACCATGCAAACCGGGGCCGTGCCGCAGGAGGCCAGACACTCGGCGAACTCGACCGAAAAATTTCCGCAGGGCGAAACAACGATCGGGTGATGGTGCGAATCCATCTGCGAGCGGTCGATGCCGGTGAGTTCGCAAAGGCGCTCCATGAGTTCATACGAGCCGCCCATGGCGCAGGACAGCGTGCGGCAGACGCGGATGTGGAACTTGCCGGGAGCGGACTGGCGGAAGCCCGGATAAAACGTGACGACCTCCAGCACCTTGATCGGCTCCAAGTCGAGTTTGGCGGCCACCCAGTCGATGGCGGTGGCGGAGATGTAGCCGAACTTGTGCTGGACGATGTGGAGCAGCGGCAGGGTGGCAGAGCGCCTGCTGTCCGGGTAATGTGAGATGCGTTCGTCCGCCTCGGCTTCGAGCTCCGGCGTGATTTCAAACGGCGGGAAGAACTTCGTGCCGGGCGTCTCGTGCGAGGCGACCAATTCCTGGAGAGTTGAGGATGACATGGTTATTTCAATAGCTCGCCGAGGGCGTTGAGATCGCGGCCCTTGGCGGTGACAATGTTGCCTTCAAGATCGCAAACGATGACGGAGGGGATTCCTTCCACACCATGGTCGAACTTGCTTTTGAACTTCTCGACTTTGGAGTGCTTCAACTGGGGCCAGGGCATGTTCTTGTCCTTGGCGTATTCTTCCATGGCGCCTTCGTCGCGGTCGCTGGTGATAAGCACCAATTCGAACGAGTCGTTGCCTTCTTTGTGCTTGTTGTAGAACTCCACGAGCGATGGCGTGAATTTCTGGCATGGGCCGCACCACGAGGCGGTGTAGTAGAATACGTAGTATTTGGTGGGCTTGGCCGCCAATTGGTGCTTCTTCAATCGCTTGCCGTCGAGAATCACGAGATTGCCGTCCAGCACCTCGTCGAACACACTGGGCTTTGACTCTACTTCCGGCGGTGCCGCTTTCCATTCTTCAAGCCGCTTCGCATCCGCCTCGCTGAGGTGGTCGCTGCTGATTTTGACCGTGCGGCCGCTGCGCATGCGGAAGGTGCCGGATTTCATGCCGCTTTCACCGGTGACTTCCACCAGCTCAAACTCGGCGGTCTTCCCGTCCTTGTTGGTCCACTGTTCGAATCCGGCGTGCGAAATGCCGGCCAGCAACAAGCTAAAGATGGCGGTTTTCATGGTTGATCAAGCTGGGGGAAATTCACCGGTCGCACTCGCCCATTACGAAATCCAGCGAGCCGAGGATGGCGGGGATGTCGGAAACCATGTGTCCGGGCAGCAGGCGCGAGGTGATGGATAGATTGCAGAACGAGGGGCTGCGGATCTTGAGGCGGTTGGGAACTCCGCCGCCCTTGGAATGGATGTAGAAACCGAGCTCGCCCTTCGGGTTTTCCGCAGCGAAATAAACTTCGCCGGCCGGCGCGTCGATGCCCTGGGTGGCGACGATGAAATGGTGGATGAGTTCCTCCATCGACATCATCACCCGTTCCTTGGCGGGCAACGTGCTCTTCGAATCGCCGATGTTGACCGGGCCTGGCGGCATCGTATCGAGCACCTGGCGGCAGATCTTCACCGACTGGCGCATTTCCTCCAGCCGGACCTGATAGCGGGCGTAGCAGTCGCCCTCGTCGGCGATGGGCACGTCGAACTGATAGTTCTCATATCCCAGATACGGGCTGTCCTTGCGCAGGTCCCGCGGCACGCCGGAGGCGCGGAGGTTCGGGCCGGTCATGCCCCACGCGATGGCGGACTCGCGGGTGATCACGCCGACGTCCACCATGCGGTCGAGGAAGATCTTGTTCTTGTCGAGCAGCTTGGAAATCTCGCCGATGGTCACCTCGCACTCGGTGAGGAATTTGCGGACGGCGGCTTCGAAACCCGGCGGCATGTCGCGGAGTTGGCCGCCGACGCGGGTGTAGGAAGTGGTGAAACGTGCGCCGGTGAGTTGTTCGCAGAGGTTGTGCACCTTTTCGCGCTCCACCATGGTGTAGAGGAAAACCGTCATCGCGCCCACGTCCATGGCGCAGACGCCGACGCCGAGCATGTGTGAGGAAAGGCGGGCGAGCTCGCAGCACAGCACGCGCAGCGCCTGGCCGCGCGGCGGCAGCGTCCAGCCCATGAGTTTCTCCACGGCGCAGGCGTAGGCCACGTTGTTGGCCAGCGGGGCGAGGTAGTCGAGCCGGTCCGTGTAGGGCACGAACTGGTTGTAGTGCATGTTCTCGGCGATTTTCTCGTCACCGCGGTGAAGGAAGCCGACGTCCGGGTCCGCCTTGACGATCATTTCGCCGTCGAGCTCAAGCACGAGCCGCAGCACGCCGTGAGTCGCGGGGTGGGAAGGGCCCATGTTGAGCACCATGTGATCGCCGACCAGGTCATCGGCCTCGGCGTGGTAGCTGTCCGCAGCCCTTGCGGCGCGGGCGATGGTGTCTGGCGCCTCGATTTCGGTGGTGGAATTGCTCATGCCGTTGCCGCGCGAATAAGCACCCAAAGCCGCCTCTCTCGCAAGGGGTTTGTGATTTTTTTACGCGCTGCCGCGGCCATAACGTTCGCGGAATTGACGCAGCAAATCGTCCACCCGGTCCGCATCAGGAGCCGGACTTTGTGACGGCGTGGCGCTTGGTTCGGCCGCAGGCGCCTGGACGGACACCGGTTCCTCCACCGCGGCCGTTGGGGCTTGCGGCGGTGGGGCGGCGGTGGGCACCTGGATGGGGGAGGTTTTCGGGGGGGTCGGGGGAGGGGAGGACGGCGCAGGCGCGGCAGAGGCCCGCAGCCAGGCCTCTCCGGCGGCGCGGATCAACCCGCGGGCGTGGGTGCCCGCCTCGCTGCGGTCAATACGGGCCAGCACCTGGCAGCCCAAGCCGGGCACGCGGGACTCAAGCAGCGCCACCATTTCCTGCTCGGTGAGAGGTTCAAGCTCGACGACCAATTCGGACAAACGGTCGGCCAGTCCGCCGCTGAGGCGGGGCAGGAAGGCGCTTTCCCAGATGTCCAGATTGAGCGAAAGAATCACGTCGAGCCGCTCGACGGACTGGCGCAGGCTGCCGAGGAAGGCCGCCAGCCTGAGCGCGGCGGATTCATCGGTGGAAAAGCCTTCCAATTCGTCGGCCACCAGCACCACGCGTGTCAGCTGGGTGAGCATGCCGAGCAGCGCTTCCAGCCGCTCCATTAGCACGCCGTCGCCCGGATTGCCGCTGTGGACGGCATCGGTGAGGGCGCGCAACCGGTTGGGGTTGTCCGCTGCGGTGGCGGCGAAGCGGAACAAAAGATCCACCCAGAATGCCACCTCGCGCACCGGCAGGTCGCAGCGCTGGGCCAACTCCACACTCAGGCGCTGGCCGAGGATCTCGAAATTATCCCGCGCCCAATGCGCGGTGACGGCATTCGGGTGGTGGAAATCGAAGGTCTCGATCGGCCGGGAGCGCAGGGCGGTGAGTGCGGCCTCACGGTCTTGGCAGGGAACTTCCCCGGAGCTCACCAGTGGCTGGAGCGCTGCGGAAAACAAGCGCCGCGTCACCAGATCCAGCACGCACAGTCCGCCGGACGCCGGCAGGGGGCGCAACAGCCGCCGCAGCGTGTCATCGATCACCGTGGAGGCATCGATCTGGCAGCCGAAGGCCGCGTGCAGCGGGATGAACTCGTGGCTTGCTCCCAAGTGATGCTGGATGCGCGAGAGCAAGTGGGTCTTGCCATGGCCGGCGCGCGGGGCGCGCAGCAGGATGCAGCGACCGGCTTTCTCCACCGGCACCGAGAGAATTTCGTGAAGGGTTTCGTAGGCCCGCCGGTTCACCGGCTCCGCGTGGGTGGTGGGGAGACGCCCGAGGGTTTCAAAAAGCACCTGAAAGGGATGTTCGCTGGCCATGATTCTCGTCGTTTGACTGCGGGCGAGACTGCATGCCTTTCCCGACCTTCACAAGAACGGAGTCGCGGGCCGGCGTGGATTCCTTCTGGCATTTCCGCAGGGCTCTGCTTGGATCGCGCCATGCAGAGTTACCTCATCATGACCGTGCTCGGCAGCGATCGCCCGGGCCTTGTGCGCTCCCTCGCAGACACGGTGGCCAAACACGGTGGAAACTGGCTGGAAAGCCGCATGGCCCGCCTCGCCGGACAATTCGCCGGCATCGTCCGTATCGAGTGCCCGGCTGCTGCGGTGGACGAATTGCTGCGCGAGCTGCAATCACCCGGCGTCCCCGGCCTCACCGTGCAGGCCGTGCGGGAAATCGCCGGGGACGCGCCCGCCCGCCGGACGCTGGCTGTGGAGGTGGTGGGCAACGACCGCCCGGGCATCGTGCGCGAGCTCACCGCCGCCATCGCCGGTGCCGGTGGCAACGTCGAGGAGCTCACCACCGGGCTGGAAAGCGCGCCGATGAGCGGCCACCCGATGTTCCGTGCGAAAGGTGTGGTTTCCATCCCGGAAAACGCCGAGCCATCCGCGCTGACCGCCGCCATCGAGAGTCTCGGTGGCGATCTCACCGTGGACATCACCGTTTAGAACGGCCAGACCCACGGGATCATCAGGCAGGAGGTGACCCAGCAGATGATATTCAATGGGATTCCCACGCGCAGGAAATCCGCGAAGCGGTAGCCGCCCGGGCCATAGACCATCATGTGCGTCTGGTAGCCCATCGGCATGGCGAAGGCGCAGGATGCCGCCACCGTCACGCCGATGATGAACGGCCGCGGGCTCACACCCAAGTGCGTGGCCAGCGAGACGGCGATGGGAATCATCATCACTGCGGTGGCATTGTTGGAGAGCACTTCGGTGAGCGAGAGTGTGAGCAGGAAAATCAACCACAGCATCACGATGGCCATGTATTGGGGCGGGACGAGGTTTTCCGCCATCTCCACCAGGCTGCGCGCCAGCCATACCGCCGTGCCCGTGTTCTGCATCGCCATGCCAAGCCCTAACAACCCGTAAAGCATCAGCAGCACCTGCCAGTCGATGCTGGCGTAGGCCTCGCGCGGCGTCATCACCTTGAGCCAGAGCAAGGCCAGCGCGCCCACCATCGCCGCGTAGTGGATCGGGATGGCGGGCACTGCCGGGTTGATCCGGTTGAAAAAATCCGTGAGCGTGGCGGTGAGCACCACGCCCACCAGCGCGGACCATGCGAGCACCACATGCAGCGGCCGGTGATGGCGGACCTCGTCCGGCGTCGGCTCGTCCGGCGTGTCGGTCATCACGAAGTCGCGGGTGGCTTCAAGTGCCTCCAGATTGTTGCGGGCGGTGATGACCAGCAGGGTGTCGCCGATTTCAAGTGGCAGCTCGGCGATGCGGTCGGTGATGTTCACGCCATTGCGGTGCACGGCGAGCACCACGCAGTTGTAATGCTGGCGGAAGTCCGCCCGGGCCAGCGTCTGGCCAATCAGCGAGGATTCATCGCGGATGACGAGCTCGGAAACGATGCCATCCACCGTGGAAAGCTCTTCCGCGCCGATCCCGGCGAGCAGGGCTTCCACCTTGGCGGCCCGCCCGCGGCGGCGGTGCAGCGCCACCAGGAAGCGGTCGTTTTTCTCCACGGTGATTTCCGATAGCGGCAACATCACCCGCGCGCCCTTGCGGCGCACTTCCATGATGTGGATTCCCTCGGTGCGGTTGCCCAGCGGGGTTTCAAAAACCGACTTGCCGATGATCGGCGAGTTCGCGCCGATGAGGATGTGGTGCAGCGGCGTGGTGCGCAGGTCGATCTCCAGGCTGCCGGTGATCGAGGACCGGGCGGGGATGAGTTTCGGCCCGAAAATCACCAGATAGCCGATGCCGGCGACGGTCATGGGAATACCGATCGGGGCGAGTTCGAACATCGTCATCGGCGCGATCTTGAGGTCCCGCAGCGCGCCATTGACCAGCAGGTTGGTGGATGTGCCGATGAGCGTGCAGCAGCCACCGAGAATCGAGCAATAAGACAGCGGCATCAGCAACCGCGAGGCGGGGATATCCTTGGAGCGGGCGAACCCCAGAGTCACTGGCAGCAGGATGGCCACGATGGCAGTGTTGTTCATCCACGCGCTGAAAAACGCCGTGACCAGCGAAAAGGCCAGGATCGCCCAGCGCACATTGCCGGAAAGGCGGTTCTGGAGCATGCGCCCGATGTGGTCCACCGCGCCGGAACGTTCCAAGGCCCCGCCAATGACAAACAAGGCCGCGATGGTCAGCGGTGCTTCGTTCTTGAAGACCTCGGTCATTTTTCCCGGATCCACCAGGCCCAGCGCCACCACCAGGCAGAGGATGGAGAGGGCCAGCACGTCCGGTGCCGCCCATTCGCGGATGAAGGCGACGAGCGTCAGGCCGATGACCAGCAGCGTGAGGGCGATCTCGAGAGTCATGATGGAGGCCCCGAGCGGGGAGCCGCTTCCTTGAACCGCTCGTGGCGCTTTGGCAAGGGCAGGATGGCAAATCTCCCGGCCTGCCCGCTATCCGCAGGAAATGTGCAGCAGCAAATCATGCTGGAAGACGGGCAGCGGGATGGCCGCCGCCGCTCGTAGTTTCCGCAAGGATCTCGCCAGTGGCAGGGCTCACGAATCGAATGCGGTGGCGCTGCTCCGGCAGGTTGACGACCAACGAGCCCTCGATCGGGTTTCCCGCCTGCGGATCCTCCTTTTCCCGGGCGTCCGCCAGATGGATGTGCCGGCTTTGGCCGGTGACGACGAGCGCCGAAGCACAGGTGTCCGGCGGCGTCCCTTTAATGAACGAGATGCCCGGCCGGGCGCGCACCAGGTCGATGCCGTGGATCGTCTCGGAAAGGATTTTCATCCAGCTGCGGAAGGTGGCGTTCGATTCGGCGGTGCCGGTTTCGAAATGCTTGTTGATGCTGGAGTCGATGACGTCGTAGAGCGCGCCGCAGAACAAGGCGCTGGCAATGATCGCCGCCATGGACGAGGGCCTCGGCCAGATCCGCGCCAAACTGCGCGAGATGGGACAGGAGGAAAACACCCTCATCTTCTACATCGGCAACAATCGTGCGCCGTTGCGCCCGGGCGCTTGGAACGGCTCGATCAACGCGCCGCTCGTCGGTGAAAAAGGCATGCTCACCGATGCCGGCGTGCGCGTGCCCTTCGTCGCCGCATGGCCCGGCACCCTGCCCAAGGGCAAGGTCTATGATCATCCGGTCACCGCGCTCGATGGCGTGAATCTGATTCCTTATCTAACAGGAAAAAACGAGGCACCCCCGCACGAGGCGATGTTCTGGCGCTGGCGCAGCCAGGCGGCGGTGCTCGAGTTTTCATGGAAGCTCGTCCACCTCGGCGTGGAAGGGCGCTATCTCTTCAAAGTCACCTGGCCGGATTGCGAGCTGGCGGTGAACAACCTAATCCGGCAGCACCCGGAAATCGCCGCCCGTCTTAAGGAGCGTTTCAAGCAATGGAGCGCCACCAACAAGCCGCCGGGTCCGCCCGAGCCACACAACGCCGCGGGCATCACCTTCTTCGCCGATCATGTGGACAAATCCCTCCCGTCCGCGGGGCGGCGCTCGAAAGGCGAGAAGGGCCATGCTGCTGCACACGATGACAGGCTGTGCCGCAATGCCCGCACCGCCATCAAGGATGGCGCACTCCTCATCACTCCGGCCGCAGGCGGGCCGCCGCCCTTCCTTACCCACTCCAAGCTCAAACTCGAAGGTCCGGTGACCGTGAAAATGCGCCTGCGCGCCACCGGCGGAAAGGGCGGCACGATCCAGTGGCGTTCCAAGGGGCAGAATGACTTCCAGTCCGGGCAAAGCGTGGGTTTCGAGCTGACGGCGGGCGAATCGCGGGTTCTGGCCGACTGGAAATCCGCCCGGCCATGAACCGGCAGGGTAGCGCCCGCCCGCATCTTGACCTCTCGCCCGCGGCGATTCAGGCTCCGGCGTGCGTGCGATTCTCATCACCGGCGGAAATGGCGGCCTCGGCCTCGCGATCGGCCGGTATTTTCTCAGCCACGATCCCGAGGCGCGGGTGTGGCTGGGCGTGAGGGAACGCCGTGAACATGCCGCCGCTCTGGCGCAGGAGCATCCCGGCCGCTGCCGTATGCTGGAACTGGAAGTCACCGACCCCGCAGCGTGGCAGGCCGCAGTGGAGGAAATCACCAACACCGACGACAGGCTCGACGTTTTGGTCAACAATGCCGGCCTGCACCGCGACTGCCTGCTGGCCGCAATGCCCGCGGAAACCTGGCACCAGGTGATTGCCGCGAATCTCGACGCCACATTTCACGGTTGTCGTGCGGCGGTCGCCCCGATGATGCGCCAGCGCTTCGGGCGGATCATCAACATTGCATCCCTGAGCGCCATCCTGCCGCCGCTCGGCCAGACGAACTACGCCGCCGCCAAGGCCGGAGTGGTAGCCCTCGGTCGCACCCTGGCCAAGGAAGTGGCGCGCGCCGGCATCACGGTGAATTCCGTCCTGCCCGGCTATATCGAGACCGAGGCGCTCGGCGAAATGGACGAGGAGGGGCGAAAGACCGCGCAACGGGGCATTCCGATGCGCCGCTTCGGCAAGCCCGCCGAAGTAGCCGCGGCCGTCTATTTCCTTGCCAGCAACGATGCGGCTTATATCACGGGTGCGGCATTGAAAATCGACGGCGGAATTTACTAGAAATCAAATCATGCAAGGCGAGGAACTGCGGCAAAAAATCAAAGAGGTGATGGTCGAGGAGTTGATGCTCGACTACGCCGCGGAAGAGATCGGCAACAAGACCGCCATCTTCGGCGCGCACGGGCTCGGCCTCGATTCGGTGGATGCGCTGCAACTTGTCGTCGCCCTGGAAAAACATTTTGGTTTGAAAATCGGTGATTCGGAAGCCGCCAAGGGCATCCTTGAAAGCGTCGAAACCATTGCTGCTGAGATCGAAAAACCCGCGGCATCCGCGTGAGCGGCGACCGTTCGGGCATGAAGGCTTTTCTTGTTTTCCTGCTGAAATTCTCGCTCACCGCGCTGTGCCTGGGCTGGGCCTTTTCCCAAGTGGATTTCAGCCACTCGGTGTTCACACGTCCGGGCGCGGTGGATTACCGCTGGCTGGCGGCCGGAGCCGCACTTGCCGGACTCTCGGTGGTGCTGCTGGGTGTCCGCTGGTGGTGCTTCCTGCGCGGCCAGGGCATGCAGGTGAGCCTCGGCCGGGCCATCGAACTGATCATGATCGACGGGCTCTTCAGCCTCGCATCAGTGAGCGGTCTCGGCGGCGATGCGGCGCGCATCATCCTCATCATGCGCGACCATCCGGACCGCAAGCTGGTCATCGCCATGACGGTGATGGCGGATCACCTCGCGGGCATGGTTTCGCTGGCGCTGTTGTTTTTCATCATCTCAGCCGCGCGCTTCGAGGCGCTGGCGGACCCCAGTGCGCTCGGCCGCGGCGTGATTCACTTCGCGTGGTTCTATCTCGGTGGCGGGCTCGCGCTGGTGGCCATGATCTTCATCTGCGCCTCGCCGCCGGTCCACCGCCGGATCCATGCCAACGGCCGCTTCGCCCGCTGGCCGATGATGGCGCGCATTCCCGAATTATATGATATCTATCGGAAAAACTGGCGGCTTTCACTTGCCGGGCTGGCCGTTTCCTTCCTGATGCTCGGTGCCTATTTTTCGTCCTACTACTGCGGCCTGCGCGCAGTGGGCGGGGATACCGGCTATGGCACCGTGATGTCCGCCATGCCGGTGATCGATGCCATCAGCGGCATGCCCGTCTCGATCGCCGGCGTCGGCGTCCGCGAGAAACTCTTCGAAGTGCTGCTCAACGATCTTGCCGGCGTCGCCCCGGAAACCGCGGTGGCCGCCTCGCTCGCCGGCTTTGCCTGCAATGCCCTGTGGGCGTTGCTCGGTGCCCTGTTTTTCCTCAAAAAGCGCGACCGGATCAGAGTCACCGATCTCGAGGCGGCGGATGTCGGTTCATGAAGCCCTCAAGCTCCGCGCATCAGTGAGATTTCCGCCAAGGTGACCATCGCCTTGAGCAGATCCTCGCGTGGAGCGGTTTTGAGATCGGCCACGGTGACGGCGCGCTCGAGCGTGAACTTGCCGGAGCGGGTGCGGCGCAACGCGCTCAGGTGGCCGCCGCAGCCGAGTTTCGCGCCGATGTCGTGGGCATAGGTGCGGACGTAAAAGCCCTTCGAGCAGTTGACGGTGAAATCGACTTCCGGCAGTTCGATGCGCGTGACCTGATAGCCGGTGACGCGGACGGGACGCAGCGCGCGTTCGACCTCCTGGCCCTTGCGGGCGAGTTTGTAGAGCGGCACACCGTCTTTCTTGATCGCGGAAACCATCGGCGGCATCTGCTCGAACTCGCCCTTGTAGGCATCGAAGGCGGCGCGGATTTCCCCTTCGGAAAACGCGGGCACCGGCTTGCTTTCGAGCACTTCGCCTTGGCGGTCCTGGGTGCTGGTCACCGCGCCGAGCGTGAGCGTGCCGACGTATTCCTTGTCCTCGCTCATCAGCAGATCCTGGATCTTGGTGGCGCGGCCGATGACCAGCATCAACAGGCCGGTGGCCATCGGATCGAGCGTGCCGCAGTGGCCGATCTTCTTGGTGTTGAGCGCACGGCGGGCGATGGCCACGACGTCATGCGAGGTCATGTCCGGGGCTTTGTCGATGAGCAGCACGCCGCTGGGGCCGTGCGCTTCCATGGGATTCGGTTTCATGAATGTTTCCTGGTTTCCTCCACCTGCTTGCGGATGGCTGTTAAAACGTGTTGTTTCGCCTCCTCAAGCGGGCCCTTCATGCGGATGCCGGCCGCCAGCGCGTGGCCGCCGCCACCGAATTCCATGGCGATCCTGCACACATCGAGCTCGCGGTCCTTCGAGCGCATCGAGACGCGGATTTTTCCTTCCGGCAGTTCTTCGAAAAACACCGCAAGCCGCACGCCGCGGATGGCGCGGATCACATCGATGAGTCCCTCGCTATCCTCCGGACGCAGTGCGAGATCGAGCCGTGTTTGTTCGCGCATCTCCCAGTGGGCGACGATGCCGTCCGGCGAGCGCTCCAGCGTATTGAGCAGCGCGCGCATCAGCTCGAGCCGGCGATACGGATTTTCATCGTAGGTCTGCGAGTTGATAGTTCCCACATCCAGCCCGCGGCGCACCAGATCGGCGGCCATTTCATAAGTCCGCGCCGTGGTGGACGGGTATTGGAACGAGCCGGTGTCGGTGGAAACCGCCACATAGATCGCATCCCGGGTTTCCGCAGGCAGCGGCAGATCAAGCGTGGTGATCAGATCATAAAGAATCTCGCCGGTGGCCGGGCTGGTGGAGTCGATCAGGTTGATGTCGCCGTATTTCGGATTGGAAATGTGGTGGTCGATGTTGAGCCAGAGTGGTGCCTTGGATGCGGCGTGCAGCGCGGCATCGCCGAGGCGCGGCTTGGTGGCGGTGTCCAGCGCGATGGCCACTTCGACATCCAGCCGTTCGGCCGGCGGCGTCTCGATGCGCTCCGAACCAGGGAGAAAGGCCAGGTTTTCCGGCAGGCCATCCTCATTGATCATGCGCACGGATTTTCCCATCGCCAGCAACGAGAAACCAAGTGCGATCTGGGAGCCGATCGCATCGCCATCCGGGCGGACGTGGCTGAGCAGGACGAAGGATTGGTGGGAACGCAGGACCTCGCCGATTTGTTCGAAGGTCGCGTTGGCGGGGCTGGAGTCGGTGGATTCGCTCATGGGGTGGAACCGCGGCGCGGGGCGCGGATTCTTCCCGCGAAAACGTCCGGCGCAAGGACAAACGTTGCTTGCTGCAAGTTGGCATATTCCGGGTTGGCAGGTTGGATTCGGCTGCCTAGTCTCACGTTTTCCATGCCTGACAAGACCCGCTTCCACTTCACCGGCATCTGCGGCACCGCCATGGGCGGGGTGGCTGCGGCCATGAAACAACGTGGCTTCACCGTCACCGGTTCCGATGCCAACGTTTATCCGCCGATGTCCGATTTCCTGCGCGGCCAGGGCATTTCAATCGCCGAAGGCTACCGCGAGGAAAACATCCCGGCGGACACGGACGTGGTCATCATCGGCAACGCCATCTCCCGCGGCAATCCCGAGGCCGAGGCCGCGCTCGACCGCAAGCTCCTCTACAACTCCCTGCCGGAGGTGATGAAGGAGTTCTTCCTGCGTGGCAAACGCAACTTCGTCGTCTCTGGCACCCACGGCAAAACCACCACTTCCTCGATGCTCGCCTGGCTGCTGCGCCACGCCGGGCGTGCTCCCGGCTTCATGATCGGCGGGCTGCCGAAAAACCTCGGCTGCGGCGCGGTGTTCACCGATTCCGAATTCAACGTGCTCGAAGGCGACGAATACGACACCGCCTTCTTCGACAAGCGCTCGAAGTTCCTCCACTACCTGCCCGAGTGCGTCGTCATCAACAACATCGAGTTCGACCACGCGGATATCTACAACTCGCTCGACGAGATCAAGCTGACCTTCCGCCGCCTGCTCAACATCGTCCCGCGCAAGGGCATGGCCTTCATCAATGGCGATGATCCGAACTGCCTCGAAGTTGCGAAAGGCGCGCCCTGCCCCGTCACCACCATCGGTTTCGCGGAAACCAACGCGCTGCGCATTGGAAACGTGAGCTACGAGACGGATCGTAGTTCGTTCACGCTTGGCGGAGTCTCCTATTCCGTGCGCATGACCGGCGAGTTCAACATCCGCAACGCCGCCATGGCCGCCGCGGCTGCCAGCTTCGCAGGGCTCGTGGCGGAGGAAATCCGCACCGGGCTGGAATCCTTCGAAGGCGTGGCGCGCCGCCAGGAACTGCGTGGCGAGGCCGGCGGCATCAAGGTGATCGACGACTTCGCGCACCATCCCACCGCCATCAAGCTAGCGGTGCAGAGCCTGCGCCAGCGTCATCCGGGCTCGCGCCTGTGGATTCTCTTCGAACCGCGCTCCAACACCACGCGCCGCGCCGTGTTTCAGACCGAGCTCGCCGAGGCGCTCGCACTCGCGGATTTCGCAGTCGTCGCGGCGATGCAGGACCTCCACAAGATTCCGGAAAACGACCGGCTCGATCCCGCAAGGCTGTCCGCCGACATCGCCCGCCTCGGCGGAAATGGTTTCTATCTTCCGGATACCGAAACCATCATCGCCTGCGTGAAAAAGGAAGCTCTGCCCGGCGATGTGGTGGCGGTGCTTTCCAATGGCGGCTTCGGCGGCATCCATCAGAAATTACTGGATGCGCTGCATGGCCGTTAGGCGGCGCGTGCGCACTCAAGCCCCGCTCGAGAGCCAGCCCGCCACGGCGCTTGCGGCGCGCTCGTGGGTGCCGGGGCCGCCGAGTTTGCCTGCGGTTTCCGCGAGGCGGGCCTGCAGCGACGCACGATTTTCCGGCGATTCCAAAAACCCGCGCAGCACGCGCGAAACCGCCATCGGCTCGGCCTCCGCCTGGATGAATTCCCGCACCACTTCCTCGCCGGTCAGGATGTTGACGATGCCGATGTGTTTGATTTTCACCAGCAGCTTGGCCGCGATGTAGGTGAGGGGAGCCACTCGATAGACGAGGCAATACGGCAGGCCGTAACAGGCGGCCTCCAGCGTGGCCGTGCCGCTGGCGATCACCGCGCAACAGGCGCGCTGCATCAGCGAGTGGCTCTCGCCGGCATTGACGGTGATCCACTCGTCGGCGTTGGTATCGAC
>Ga0105090_10001076_pt1 | contig 14465 bp, 16 predicted proteins | sample PPLLak3March2015_FD_79110 | JGI IMG/M metagenome (GOLD analysis project Ga0105090, IMG submission 79110) | Freshwater sediment microbial communities from Prairie Pothole Lake near Jamestown, North Dakota, USA - PPLs Lake P7 Core (1) Depth... | ecosystem: Environmental > Aquatic > Freshwater >... | reverse complement strand
TCGTGCTGCGCATGCTCCTGGTGGGCGCCTGAGAAACACGAGCCCGCCATGTCCGCCAACGCGTCGCGCGCCCGCTCGCTGCTGAATGCCGACAACCGGCGCATGCTCTCGAAGCTGCTGGTGGTCTCGGTGCTGATGTTCGGCTTCGGCTATGCGCTGGTGCCGATGTACCGGGCGATCTGCGATGCGCTGGGCGTGAACGTGCTGTCGGTGTCGGAACTGCGGCGCGACCCGGCGGCCGCCAACCGCAGCAGCAACACGCAGGTGGATCTCTCGCGCAAGGTGACGGTGGAGTTCGATGCCAACGTGCGCGGCCCGTGGGACTTCAAGCCCGCGGTCGCTTCGCTGCAGGTCCACCCGGGCGAGCTGGCCACGGTGATGTACGAGTTCCGCAACCGGCAGGATCGGACGATGGCCGCGCAGGCCATCCCGAGCTATGCGCCGAAGCAGGCCGGCGCGCACTTCAACAAGCTGGAGTGCTTCTGCTTCAACGAGTACACGCTGAAGCCCGGCGAGTCCAGGCAATGGCCGGTGGCCTTCATCGTCGATCCGAAGCTGCCGAAGGACGTGACGACCATCACGCTGTCCTACACCTTCTTCGAGGTCGGTGGCAAGGTTCCGCCGGAACCTGCGGGCGGGCTGCGGCCTACCGCTGCCGCGCCGGGGCCGGAGGCGCGGCTGTGAACGTCGAGCCCACCGGCGGCCTGAACGAGGCGGTGCAGCGGCCCGCCTCGCTGCTGCACAGCTTCCGCGCCGTGGCCTGGTCCTTCTTCGGCATCCGCCGTTCCGGCGGCCACGCGCAGGACATGCAGACCCTCAACCCGGTGCACGTCATCGTGGCCGGCATCGCCAGCGCCGCGCTCTTCGTGCTGCTGCTCGTGCTGCTGGTGCGCTGGGTCGTCGGCAGCGGCGTCGCCGGCTGAAACCACGCACCGGATTCCCAACCCATCTCCAGCGTCTCCAGGAGCAAAAACCCATGTCGGCCAGTGCACACCCGGGTTCCACCCCGTACTACTTCGTTCCGGCGCCGTCGCCCTATCCGGTGCTGGTGTCCTGCGGCATGTTCTTCGTGATCCTGGGCGCAGGCCAGTGGATCAACGGGCACGGCTGGGGCGCCTACTCGCTGCTGCTGGGCCTGGTGATCTGGCTGGCCACGATGTACCGCTGGTTCGCGACGTCGATCGCCGAGGACCGCGCCGGCCTCTACTCGCATCGCGTGGATGTCTCCTTCCGCTGGAGCATGAGCTGGTTCATCTTCTCGGAGGTGATGTTCTTCGCCGCCTTCTTCGGCGCGCTGTACTGGGCGCGCGTGCATTCGGTGCCGATGCTCGGCAACCTGGAGCACCAGCTCCTGTGGCCAGACTTCCGCGCCGCCTGGCCCACCGTGCTGGCCGGGTCGACCGTGTCGCCGGCCGGCACCGTCGAGCCCTTCGTCACGATGGGCCCCTGGCCGCTGCCGACCATCAACACCGCGTTGCTGCTGACCTCGGGTGTCACGCTGACCATCGCCCACCACGCGCTGATTGCCAACCACCGCAGCAAGTGTGTGTTGTGGATGTGGATCACGGTGCTGCTGGGCGCCACCTTCCTGTTCGTGCAGGCCTACGAATACATCCACGCCTATCGCGACCTGAACCTGCGCCTCAATTCGGGCGTGTTCGGCTCGACCTTCTTCATGCTCACCGGCTTCCACGGCTTCCACGTGCTCGTCGGCATGCTGATGCTCGTCTTCATCACGCTGCGGCTGATGAAGGGCCACTTCACCCCCGAGAACCATTTCGGCTTCGAAGGCGCCGCCTGGTACTGGCACTTCGTGGACGTGGTCTGGCTGGGCCTGTACTTCCTGGTGTACTGGCTCTGACGGGGCGCGCCGCAGCGCGGCGCGTCACGGACGCAGCGGGATGCCGCTGGGCTGAATCCAGCCCAGCGAGTAGCTGAGCAGCACCAGCAGGAAGATCGCCACCGACAGGCCGACGCGCACGGCCAGTGCGCGGGCCATCAAGGCGCCCCGCGGGTCGCTGTTGCGCGGCTTGCGCAGCATCAGCAGGCCGGCGGCGGCCAGCGCGGCCACCACGGCGAGCAGGAAGACGACGATCACGACCTTCATGGCTGCGCATTATTTCACCGCCCATGCGGCGACGCGGGCCGTCGGGCGATGAGCCTGCGCGGCCTCGTGGTTCTGATCGCCGCCCTGGCGGGTGCGCTGGCCACCGCGCGGCTGGGCCTGTGGCAACTCGACCGTGCGGCGCAGAAGACGGCGCTGCACGAGACGCTGCAGGCGCGCGGGCGGATGCCGGCCCTCGCCCCATCCGATCTGGCGCGCTCGGCCGAGCAGGCCGAGCCTCAACTGCATCGGCGCGTGGCGTTGCAGGGCGAGTGGCTGGCGGGGCGCAGCGTCTACCTGGACAACCGGCAGATGAACGGCGCTCCGGGCTTCTACGTGGTCACACCGCTGCGTCTGGCCGAAGGCGATGCCGTGCTGGTGCAGCGCGGCTGGGTGCCGCGCAACGCGCAGGAGCGCGAACGGCTGGCCCCGGTGGTCACGCCTTCCGGCACGGTGCGCATCGAGGGCCGCATCGCCCCGTCCCTGGTGCGGCTGTACGAGTTCGATTCGGCCGCGTCGGGGCCGATCCGGCAGAATCTCGACATCGCGTCCTTCGCGCGCGAAACCGGCTTGGCGCTGCGCCCGCTGGTCATCGTGCAGCTCGACGGCGGCACGCCGTCCGACGATGGGTTGCAGCGGCAGTGGATGCCCGCGGTGCTCGACGTTTCCAAGCACCATGGTTACGCCTTCCAGTGGTTCGCGCTCTGTGCGCTCATCTCGGGTCTGTATGTCTGGTTCCAACTCATCCGTCCGCGACGCCGTTCGCGCTGAGGCGCTGGGCATGACGGTGCACTCGATGCCCGCGCCCACGCTGGCCGACGACGCGCGGCGCACCCGCAGCGGGCGCATGAAGATGCTGCTCGTGCTGCTGGCCTGCGCCGCGCCGGTCATCGCCTCCTACCTGGGCTACTACGTGCTGCGGCCGGAGGGCCGCACCAACTACGGCCAACTCATCTCGCCGACGCGCAGCCTGCCGGCGGCATTGCCGCTGCGCAAGCTGGACGGTCAAGCGGTGCAGGCCGCGTCGCTTCGCGGCCAGTGGCTGCTGATCGCCGTCGGTCCGGCGGATTGCGATGCGGCCTGCGAGAAGCGCCTGTACGTGCAGCGCCAGCTGCGCGAGATGCTGGGCCGCGAACGCGAGCGCATCGACAAGATCTGGCTGGTCACCGACGAGGCCGAGATGCGCGCGCCGCTGCGCGCCGCCCTGCAGGCCGATCCCGCGCTGCAGGTGCTGCGCGTGCCGCGCGTGGCCTTGGCGTCGTGGCTGGAGCCGGCCCCCGGGCAGGCGCTGGAGGCGCACCTGTACCTGGTCGACCCGATGGGCGAGTGGATGATGCGCATGCCGGCCGACCCGGAGCCGTCGCGCGTCAAGCGCGACCTGGAGCGCCTGCTGCGCGCCTCGGCCTCCTGGGACCGCGCTGGCCGCTGAGGCGCCGGCCCCGCGCACGATGGACCTGGCCCCGACCCTGCGCCTGCTGCTGCTGGCCGGCGCGATCGCCCTGCTGCCACTGGCCTGGCTGTGGTGGCGGCAGCGCCGCGCCGACACCCACGGCCGCATGGCGGCGCTGGTGGCGCTGACGCTGTTCCTGACCTTCGACCTGATCGTCTTCGGCGCCTTCACCCGGCTCAGCGACTCCGGCCTGGGCTGCCCCGACTGGCCGGGCTGCTACGGCTATGCCAGCCCGCTCGGCGCGGCGGCCGACATCCACGCCGCGCAAAGCGCGATGCCCACCGGCCCGGTGACCTTCGGCAAGGCCTGGGTCGAGATGATCCACCGCTACCTGGCGATGACGGTGGGCGCGCTGATCGTCGTCATGACCGTCGCTGCCTGGCTGCGGCGGCGCGAACTGCCGCTGTCGCCCTGGTGGGCGACCGCCACGCTCGCCTGGGTGCTGGTGCAGGGTCTGTTCGGCGCCCTCACCGTCACCTGGAAGCTCAACCCGGCCATCGTCACGCTGCACCTGCTGGGCGGCATGCTGCTGCTGGCGCTGCTGGCCGTGCAGTACCAGTGGCTGCGCCCCCGCCCGCTCGGCTGGCCGGCCTGGGCCCGGGGGCTGCTGGTCGGCGTGTCGGCGCTGCTGGTGCTGCAGATCGCACTCGGCGCCTGGGTCAGCAGCAACTACGCGGTGCTGGCCTGCAACGGCTTCCCGCAGTGCAACGGCGCCTGGTGGCCGGAGATGGACTTCCGCGAGGGCTTCACCTTCCGGCGCGCGCTCGGTCGCGACGGCGACGGCGATTTCCTGCCCTTCGAGGCGCTGGTCGCCATCCACATGGCGCATCGGCTGTTCGCGGTGCTGGCCACGCTGGCGCTGCTGCTGCTGGCGCATGTGCTGTGGCACCGGCTCGCCGAGCGCCGCGCGGCGCTCGGCCTGCTGGGCCTGCTGCTGCTGCAGTTGATCAGCGGCCTTTCGAACGTGGTGCTCGGTTGGCCGCTGCTGGCTGCGCTGGCGCACACGGCCGGTGCCGCGCTGCTGGTGGGCCTGCTCGGCGTGCTGTGGGCGCGCGCTGCGCTGCCGCGCAGCCACTCCTAGAATCGCGCCTCTTATGTCGCAGTCCCTCGCCACTCAGGCTCCCGGCGCCAGCCGCTGGGAGCAGTACTACGCGCTGACCAAGCCGAGGGTGGTGCAGCTGATCGCCTTCTGCGCGCTGATCGGCATGCTGCTGGCCGAGCCGGGCTGGCCCGATCTGGCGCGCGTCCTCGCGGCCACGCTGGGCATCTGGCTGGTGGCCAGCGCGGCCGCGGCTTTCAACTGCCTGGTCGAGCAGCAGATCGACTCGCGCATGGCGCGCACCGCCTGGCGGCCGACGGCCAAGGGTGAACTGAGCAACGCGCAGACGCTGCTCTTCTCGGCGCTGCTGTGCGCGGCGGGCAGCGCGGTGCTGTACCTGTGGGTCAACCCGTTGACGATGTGGCTGACCTTCGCCACCTTCGTCGGCTACGCGGTGGTGTACACGGTGATCCTCAAGCCGATGACGCCGCAGAACATCGTCATCGGCGGTGCTTCGGGCGCGATGCCGCCGGTGCTGGGCTGGGCCGCGATGCGCGGCGAGGTCGGCCCCGAGGCGGTGATGCTGTTCCTGATCATCTTCCTGTGGACGCCGCCGCACTTCTGGGCGCTGGCGCTGTACCGCGCCGAGGACTACCGCAAGTCGGGTCTGCCGATGCTGCCGATCACCCACGGCTCGGAATTCACCCGGCTGCAGGTGCTGCTGTACTCGCTGGTGCTGCTGGCGGCGTCGCTGCTGCCCTTCGTCCACGGCATGAGCAGCTGGCTGTACCTGGCCAGCGCGCTGGGGCTGGGCCTGTGGTTCGTGGCCCACGCCTTCCAGCTGTGGCGCGAGTACAGCGATGCACTGTCGCGTCGCACCTTCCGCTTCTCGATCTGGTACCTGAGCCTGCTTTTCGCGGCGCTGCTTCTCGACCACTACCTGCAAGCATGGTTGCGCTGAAACCCTTCCTCCTGGCCGCCGTGCTGGCCCTGGGCCTGCTCGCCGGCTGCGACCGCCTTCCCGGCGGCGCGCAGAAGCCCTCGTTCAAGGCCGTCGACATCACCGGCGCCGAGTACGCGCGCACGCTGTCGCTGCCCGATGCCGACGGCAAGACTCGCACGCTGGACGATTTCAAGGGCAAGGTGACGCTGGTCTTCTTCGGCTTCACGCAGTGTCCCGATGTCTGCCCGACCACGCTGTCCGAGCTGGCGGCGGTCAAGCGCGAGCTGGGCAAGGACGGCGAGCGGCTGCAGGGTGTGTTCGTCAGCGTCGATCCGCAGCGCGACACGCCCGAGATCCTCAAGGCCTACATGGGGAGTTTCGACCCCAGTTTCGTCGCCCTTCGCGGCACGCCCGAGCAGGTCAAGGACACGGCGCGCGAGTTCAAGGTGTTCTACGCCCAGGTGCCGGGCAGGACCGAAGGCAGCTACACGGTGGACCACACCGCCGGCACCTACGTCTTCGACGCCACCGGCAAGGTACGCCTGTTCGTGCGCTACGGCGGCGGCGGCGAGGCGCTGCGCCACGATCTGAAGCTGCTGCTCGACGAGAACCCGGGCTGAAAGCGCCGCAGCCCCTGGGGCGGGGCTGCGGGCGGAGCAGGGTGCCGGGGACCCGGCCTTCGCTCAGGCGTCGGCCTCGAGCGCCTTGCGCATCTTCTTCATTGCCGCCACCTCGATCTGGCGGATGCGCTCGGCGCTGACGCCGTATTCGGCCGCCAGCTCGTGCAGCGTCATGCCGCCGCTCGAGTCGTCGTTGACCTTCAGCCAGCGTTCCTCGACGATGCGCCGGCTGCGCGCGTCCAGCACCTGCAGCGCCTGGCCGATGCCGTCGCCGGAGAGCCAGTCGCGGTGCCGGGCTTCGATCTTGCGCGTCGGCTCGTGCGTCTCGTCGGCCAGGTAGGCGATCGGCGCATAGGCCTCTTCGCCGTCGTCGTCCTGCGCTTCCAGCGCCACGTCGCCGCCCGACAGGCGGGTTTCCATCTCCAGCACTTCCTCGGGCTTGACGTTCAGCTCGCGCGCCACGACATCGATCTCGGCCGGCGAGAAGCTGCTGCGGTGCGTGTCCGCGTCGGCCGCGTCGCTCTTCAGGCGCTGCTTCATCGAGCGCAGGTTGAAGAACAGCTTGCGCTGCGACTTGGTGGTCGCCACCTTGACCATGCGCCAGTTGCGCAGGATGTATTCGTGGATCTCGGCCTTGATCCAGTGCAGCGCGTAGCTGACCAAGCGCACGCCCTGCGCCGGATCGAAGCGGCGCACCGCCTTCATCAGGCCGACGTTGCCCTCCTGGATCAGGTCGCCCTGCGGCAGGCCGTAGCCCAGGTATTGCCGCGACACCGACACCACCAGCCGCAGGTGCGACAGCACCAGCCGGCCTGCGGCCTCGACATCCCCGTGGCGCTGCAGCCGCTCGGCATAGTCCACCTCTTCCTGCGGCGTGAGCAGCGGGATGCGGTTGACGGCGGCGATGTACGCGTCCAGGTTGCCGACGGGCGGCACCAGGGACCAGGGGTCGCGGACGGACAGTGCAGTGCTGGTGGTGGTGTTCATTGGCGCTTCTGATTCACCTCGTTCGTGATGATTCTCAAATACTAGCACTCATCGTCTGCGAGTGCTGATCGAGCTAAAGGCCCTAAAGCCATCGTTTCTTCAATGCTTTGAATTATAGCTCTCTTAGATAGTGTACGCTAACTTATGGAGTAGGGACAGCAGTCAAGGCTTGCAAATCGGCATACCGCCTTCCCGGCGCAAGCCGGCCGGCCCGCGGCGGGTGGAGGGCCGTCCTGCAGCACGGCTTCGACGGCCTGCGCCCGTCGAACGGCGTGCAGCCTGCGCGCTCCACTCGAAGCCGCTCGGCGGCAGCGCGCCACCCGCCCGACGCGTTCAAACGTTGAAGAGGAAGTTCAGCACGTCGCCGTCCTTGACGACGTAGTCCTTGCCCTCGGCACGCATCTTCCCGGCGTCCTTCGCCCCGTGTTCGCCCTTGCAGGCGATGTAGTCGTCGAAGGCGATGGTCTGCGCGCGGATGAAGCCGCGCTCGAAATCGGTGTGGATCACGCCGGCGGCCTGCGGTGCGGTGTCGCCGATGTGGATGGTCCACGCGCGCACTTCCTTCGGCCCGGCGGTGAAGTAGGTCTGCAGCCCCAGCAGCTTGAAGGCGGCGCGGATCAGGCGGTTCAGTCCCGGCTCGTCCTGCCCCATCTCGGCCAGGAACAAGGCCTTGTCCTCGTCGCCCATGTCGGCCAGGTCGGCCTCGGTCTTCGCACAGATGGCCACCACCGGCGCGTTCTGCCGCGCCGCGTACTCGCGCAGCCGCTCCAGGTAGGGGTTGTCCGTGAAGCCCGTTTCGCTGACGTTGCCGACGAACATCGCCGGCTTGGCGGTGATCAGGCACAGCGGCTTGAGGACCGCCAGTTCCTCCTTGCTGAAGTCGATGCTGCGCACCGGTCGCGCCTGGTTCAGCGCCGCCTCGCATTTCTTCAGCACGTCCACCAGGCGCGCGGCGTCCTTGTCCTGGCCGGCCTTGGCCACCTTGGTCCAGCGCGCCAGCCCCTTTTCCACCGTGCCCAGGTCGGCCAGGCAAAGCTCGGTCTGGATGACCTCGATGTCGGAGATCGGGTCCACCTTGCCGGCGACGTGGATGACGTTGTCGTCGTCGAAGCAGCGCACCACGTTGACGATGGCATCGGTCTCGCGGATGTGGCTCAGGAACTGGTTGCCCAGACCCTCGCCCTGGCTGGCGCCGGCCACCAGGCCGGCGATGTCCACGAACTCGACGATCGCCGGCACGATGCGCTCGGGCTGGACGATGGCCGCCAGCGCGTCGAGGCGCGCGTCGGGCAGTTCGACGATGCCGACGTTCGGCTCGATGGTGCAGAAGGGGTAGTTCTCGGCAGCGATGCCGGCCTTGGTCAGGGCATTGAACAGCGTGGACTTGCCCACGTTGGGCAGGCCGACGATGCCGCATTTCAGGCTCATGGGAAGGGCTTTGCGGGCGGGGGACGAAGGCGCGGATTCTAGGGCCCCGCCGCTTGCGGCCGAGCGCCGCGCAGCCCGGCGGCGCTCAGAACGCCAGCCGCGCGCGGCAGGCCTGGCCCTGCTGCAGCTCGAATCCGGCGCCGTCGACGACGATGGCATTCATGCCGAAGGTGGCGGCACCGCCGACGCGTGCATCCTGCCGGTAGCCGGCGAGCGCATCGACGACCTCGAAGCCCTGCGTGCCGGTGTCCGGGTCCACGCCGGGGATGCTGCAGCGCGTGCAGGGCTTGACCAGCTTCAGCCGCGCCGTGCCTTGCGCGGTGTCGATTTCCAGACATTCGACATGGTCCTCGTCGTGCGGCTGCAGCCCGTCCAGCACCAGGTTGGGCCGGAAGCGTCGCAGGTCCACCGCCGCCAGGCCCAGCAGGGCCAGGCGGCGGTTCAGCTCGGCCAGCGACGCGCTGGACACGACCAGCAGCGCGAAGCCGTCTGCAAAGGCCGCCTGCCCGGTGTGCGGCACTGTCCAGCGCTGCTCGGACAGCCGGCGGTGCTCGGGGTCGAAGCGCACCAGCCGCAGTGCCTGGCCGCTGAAGTCGCTGAACCATTGCGCCGCTAGGTCACCCATGTCCCAGGCCGGAACCCAGTCGTCCCAGACCTGCACACGGCGCGCTCTCTCGGCGCGGTCGACAGCCAGGTGCAACCCCAGCATCCCGGGAGCGCGCAGCAGCATGTCGTCACCCCGCAGCGTGGGCTGCACCAGCGCCAGCCGCGGCAGCTCGCGCTGGGTGACGAACTGGCCGTGCTCGTCGACGAGCATCCAGGCCCGGTCCAGATCGAGCCCGGTCTCGACCAGCAGGCTGCGCTGCACGGCGATGCCGGCGCAGGACTTGACGGGATGGATGTGCAGGGATTCGACGCGGCAGGGCAACTCGCTCACGGCGCGGCTCCGAAGAGGTTGTACGCGGCATTGTCGGGCCCGGCGCGGCGGCAGCGGCTGCCTACAATCGCGCGATGGCGAGTTTCGATGTCTGCGTGCGCGGGGCCGGGCCGGTCGGCTCTTGCCTGGCGCTGGCGTTGTCGCGCCAGGGGCTTTCGGTGGCGCTGCAAAGGCCGCCAGCCCGTGCCGTGGCACCGGCGCAGCCGGATCTGCGCACCTATGCGCTGAATGCCCCGTCGGTGGCGCTGCTGCGCGAACTGAAGGTCTGGGAGGCCATCCCCGCCGATGCGCGCTGCGCCGTCTACGACATGCATGTCGAGGGCGATGCCGCCGGCGCTGCGATCGACTTCTCGGCCTGGGCGCAAGGTGTCGAGGCGCTGGCCTGGATCGTCGATGCCGCCGAGCTCGAGCGCGTGCTCGCGTCGGCCGTGTCCTTCGCGCCGCACGTGCAGTGCCTGGAAGGCGGCGAGGTCGAGGCGCCGCTGCGGGCGCTGGCCGAAGGCAAGGCCTCGGCCACGCGGGCGCAGCTCGGGGTGGAAATGCCGGTGCAGCGCTACGGGCAGAACGCCGTCGGCGCGCGGCTGCGCACCGACACGCCCCATGCCGGCGTGGCGCGCCAGTGGTTCCGCTCGCCCGACGTGCTGGCGCTGCTGCCCTTCGACCGGCCGGAGGCCGGGCTGGGCTACGGCCTGGTCTGGTCGGTGCCCGATGCCCGCGCCGCCGAACTGCTGGCCCTGCCGGCGCAGGCCTTCGAGCAGGTGCTGGCCGAAGCCACGGGGGGTGCCGCCGGCGCGCTGTCGCTGTGCAGCGAGCGCGCGGCCTGGCCGCTGACGCTGGCCCGCGCCGAGCAGGTCTGCGGCCCGGGCTGGGTGCTGCTCGGCGACGCCGCGCATGTCGTGCATCCGCTGGCCGGGCAGGGGCTGAACCTCGGCCTGGGCGACGTGCGCGCGCTGGTGCAGGTGATTTCCGAGCGCGAGCCGTGGCGCGACCTGGGCGACGAGCGCCTGCTGCAACGCTACGCCCGGCGCCGCGCCATGGCCACGCTGGCGATGGGCCAGGTGACCGACGGCTTGCTGCATCTCTTTGCCAGCGATCGGCCGCTGGTGCGGGAACTTCGCAACCGCGGCATGAGTCTGGTCAACGGCCTGCCGCCGCTCAAGCGCCTCTTGGCCTCTTTCGCCCTGGAGTCCTGAGGACCCGTCGCGGCCCGGCGCCGCCCCACTGCACGAGGATCGACATGCCCGCCCTACGCCCCCTGCTGCTGCCGCTGTGCACCGCGCTGCTTCTCGCCACGCCGGCCGTGGCGCAGGATGCGCTGATCCGCAAGAACCTGGGCGAGCGGCTGCCCAACCTGCCGAAGATCGACGAGATCAGCAAGACGCCGGTGCCGGGCCTGTACGAACTGCGCATCGGCAACGACATCGTCTACACCGACGAGCAGGGCAACTACCTGATCCAGGGCAACCTGATCGACACCAAGACGCGCACCGACCTGACCGAGGCGCGCCTGAACAAGCTCAGCGCCATCGAATTCGCCAGCCTGCCGCTGAAGGACGCGGTGGTCATCACGCAGGGCAAGGGCACGCGGCGACTGGCCGTGTTCGGCGACCCGAACTGCGGCTACTGCAAGCGCTTCGAGCGCGACCTGGCCAAGCTGCAGGACGTGACGATCTACACCTTCCTGTACCCGATCCTGGGCGCGGATTCGAATGCCAAGTCGCGGGACATCTGGTGCGCGTCAGACTCGGCCAAGGCCTGGCGCGGCTGGATGGTCGACGGCGTGACGCCACCCAAGCACGTCGGCAAGTGCGACGCCGCCGCGCTGGAGCGCAACATCCAGTTCGGCCGCAAGCACCGCGTGCAGGGCACCCCGGCGGTGGTCTTCGAGGACGGCACGCGCGTGCCCGGGGCGATCTCGCTGGAGCAGCTGGAAAAGGCGCTCGCCACGGCTGCCAAGAAGGGCTGACCGGCCGGCGACGCCAGGCCGCACCGCCGGCAAGGGGCGGCCGTCGCGCGCGACAATCCGCCGCATGGTCGACTTCCTGATCGAGATCGCCGACGCGCACGCGCACCTTTACCGCGTGACGATGCGGCTGCCACGCCCCGCGGCGGAGCAGCATCTCAGCCTGCCGGTGTGGATTCCCGGCAGCTACATGGTCCGTGAGTTCAGCCGCCACCTGCAGAACCTGCGCGCGCGGCAGGGCAAGGCCGAGTGCGCCGTCGAGCCGCTCGACAAGTGCAGCTGGCAGGTGCGTTGCGCCGGCCGCGGCGCGCTGACGCTGGTCTACGAGGTCTATGCCTTCGACACCTCGGTGCGCACCGCATTCCTGGATGCGCAGCGCGGCTTCTTCAACGGCACCAGCGTGTGCCTGCGCGCCGCGGGCCGCGAAGCCGAGCCGCACCGCCTGCGCCTGGGCCGGTTGCCGGCGCGCTGGCAGGTGGCCACGGCCATGCCGCCCACCGGCCGCCGGCACGAGTACCTGTGCGCCGACTACGACGAGCTGGTCGACCATCCGGTGGAAATGGGGCTCTTCTGGCGCGGCGAGTTCGCCGTGCGCGGCGTGGCGCACGAGTTCGTCGTCGCCGGCGCCTGGCCGGGCTTCGACGGGCAACGGCTGCTGGCCGACGCGCGCCGCATCTGCGAAGCGCAGGTCGCCTTCTGGCACGGCCGGGGCAGGCCGCCGCTGAAGCGCTACGTGTTCCTGCTGAACGCCGTCGAAGACGGCTACGGCGGCCTGGAGCACCGCGCCAGCACGGCGCTGATCTGCGCACGGCGCCAGCTGCCGCGCCCGGGCGTGGCCGAGCCGGGCGACGGCTACGTCACGCTGCTCGGCTTGATTTCGCACGAGTACTTCCACACCTGGAACGTCAAGCGGCTGCACCCGCGCGACTTCGAGCGCATCGACTACGGCCGCGAGAACTACACGCGGCTGCTGTGGTTCTTCGAAGGCTTCACCTCGTACTACGACGACCTGCTGCTGCTGCGCGCCGGGCTGATCGACGCCCCGCGCTACCTGCGGCTGCTGGCCAAGACGATCAGTGGCGTGCGGGCCACGCCCGGGCGCCGCCTGCAGAGCGTGGCCGAGGCCAGCTTCGACGCCTGGGTCAAGTACTACCGCAGCGACGAGAACACGCCCAACGCCACCATCAGCTACTACGCCAAGGGCAGCCTGGTGGCGCTGGCGCTCGACCTGAGCCTGCGCGCCTGCGGGCGCGGCAGCCTGGATGAGGTGATGCGCCGCCTGTGGGCGCGCAGCGGCGGCGGCCCCATCGACGAGCGCGACATCGCCGCCGCATTGCTGCAGGTCGGGGGGCGCAGCTACGAACCCGAGCTGGCCGCCTGGGTGCACGGCCGCGGCGAGCTGCCGCTGCAGCCGCTGCTGGCGCAGGCCGGCGTCGCCTGGGCCGACGAGGCCGGCGACCTGGCTTCCGAACTCGGGCTGCGCGTCAGCGAAGGCGCGCTCAGCGGCGTGCAGGTGAAGAGCGTGCTGCGCGGCAGCGCGTCCGAGCAGGCCGGTGTCAGTGCTGGCGACGAGTTGCTGGCCGTCGACGGCTGGCGCTTGCGCCGCCTGGACGACGCGCGGTCCTGGCTGAAGGCGGGCGAGCCCTTCGAGCTGACGCTGGTGCGCGACCAGCGCATGCGCAGCCTGCGCGTGCAGCCGCCGAAGACCTCGGCGGGCGGCGTGACGCTGAAGCCGGCCGAGTCCGCGACGCCGGCCGCGCGCGCGCTGCGGCAGGCGTGGCTGGGCGCATGAGACACGGCCGGTCGCGCCGCGACGCGACCTTGCTGCTGCTGGCGCTGCTCGTGGGCCTGGCCCACTGGTGGCTGGTCTCGCTGCTGCCGCTGGCGCGCATCGGCGAAGGCAGCGCCGAGCGCATGCCCGCGCGCATCGAGGTGGCCTATGTGCGCGAACTGGCGCCGGCGGCGCCGCCCGCCGTGGCGCCGGTGGCCGCCGCGCCGCGACCCGCACGGCGCGCCGCGGCGCCGAAGCCTGCGTCCGCGGCATCGGCACCGGCATCGGCAGCGGAGTCGGCAACGGAGTCGGCAACGGCCGGCGACGCATCGTCGCCGCAGGTCGCGGAGGGCGCCGGTGACGCGTCGCCAGGGCAGGAGCTTGCCCGCGCGCCGGCCGCGGCGGCCTCAGCGCCCGAGGAGGCCGCCGCGCAGGCGGTCGACACGGCCGCCTCCGCGCCGGCCGCGGCGGTGGCGTTCGAATGGCCGCCGTCGACACGCCTGAGCTACAGGCTGCGCGGCAACTACCGCGGCGAGGTGGTGGGTGCGGCCGAGGTCGAATGGGCCCGTGCCGGCTCGCGCTACCAGGTGCATCTGGACGTGTGGATCGGCGCGCAGGCCGCGCCGCTGGTCGGCCGGCGCATGAGCAGCGACGGCGAGCTCAGCGAGCTGGGCCTGTCGCCGCGCCGCTACGACGAGGAGACCCGCTCGCTGTTCCGCGAGCTGCGCCGCCGCACCATCCTGTTCGAGAGCGACTTCGTGCTGCTCTCCAATGGCAAGCGCATGGAGCGGCAGGCCGGCACGCAGGATGCCGCCAGCCAGTTCGTGCAGCTGACCTGGCTGTTCACCACGCAGCCGCAGCTGCTGCGGGTCGGCCAGCGCATCGAGCTGCCGCTGGCCTTGCCGCACCACGTGGACCGCTGGGCCTACGACGTGGTCGAGCAGGTGTCGCTGGAGACGCCTTTCGGCCCGGTAGAGACCTTCCACCTGAGGCCGCGCCGCGAGCTGCGGCCGAACCGCGAACTGGTGGCCGACGTGTGGTTTGCGCCGACCTTGCAGTACCTGCCGATCCGTCTGCTGATCCGCCAGGACCAGGACACCTTCATCGACCTGATGATCGACCGGCTGCCGCTCCAGGCGTCGGCCGCGCCGCCCGCGAGTGCACCGGCCGTGCGCTGATCAGAGCGGAACCCGTGTGCCGTAGTCGGCCGCGGCCTGTCGGCC
>Ga0105090_10001074_pt1 | contig 14482 bp, 14 predicted proteins | sample PPLLak3March2015_FD_79110 | JGI IMG/M metagenome (GOLD analysis project Ga0105090, IMG submission 79110) | Freshwater sediment microbial communities from Prairie Pothole Lake near Jamestown, North Dakota, USA - PPLs Lake P7 Core (1) Depth... | ecosystem: Environmental > Aquatic > Freshwater >... | reverse complement strand
TGCCCAACGCACTACGAATAACAAAGGCACCAGAAATAATAAGTACAGGTATACCTTATTTTCCCAGGTAAACGAGTTCAGTGTACCTGGTAAAAACCAATTCAACGAATACCAGGGATCCAACATCTCATCCATGTTTCAGTTCCTCAAGTTTTTTATTGAATTGCATTTGTGAAAACTCTTTCAGATTCGTGAATGAATCATACGTGTCGGGTGGTATATATCCATAAATTGAACGATCAATAGCACTCAAGGCGCTCACCAGTGTTTCATTATTTTCAATTTCTTTCAACTCGCGGGTAGTAGATTTTGTGTAGGGTTTAGTCACAAGATCTTCCATGTATTTTTTCCAGATAAGCACAGATGTTTCAGCCGATTCAGGAGTAAATCCACTTTTTAGTTTTTCTACCGCTGAATCATAATTGTTAATAAATTCATGATGCTTCTTAGTCAAGCGTTTAAGCGTGAAGTGCCGTTTTATTCTCTTGCCAAAAATTAACCATACCAGAATTGAAATAATGATAAGGACGCCAGCGATAATGGAGAAGACCGGATAGTTGAAAAGCCAGCTTACTGAATTATAAGCTGTATTTGTTTTAAGAGGAAGTTGTTCAGCGGCAAGAGAGTCAGGAACGTTGCTTACCAGGTGTTTAAAAAACACAGTGTCGATATTGCTTTCGTAGGCGGTACAATCGTTGGGCAACACAACAAATGCGGGGATTTTCAGTGTCTGTATACTATCTATTTCATAGGTGCTGATCAGATATAAAACACTATCCGTACTCACATTATTTACCGTGCGGGTTGGGAAGTAAACTTTTTTCTGAAAATCGAAAGGGGTGAAAGAATAGGTTGAATCAGGAAGAAGAACCTGCCAGTGACTTGGATATTTTGCGATGACATAGAATTCGATTGGCTCCCCGAGTTTCACGCTATCTGTTTTAAAGCGGCCGGTCACGCTTATTTCCTGCGCGTGCACCATGATTGAACTGATAAAAATTAAAATAAGGAGTAAGTAGCGACTAAACACTTTTCAAGGATTTATTTCTGACTTTAAAAAGTTTGAGAAGCTTTGATACATACTCTTCTTCGGTAGAGATGCTGGTAAAATTGATTTGATGCTTGCGGCTAAAACTGGCAAGTGCCTGTAGACGGGCTGCGTGCTGTGTTGCCATTTTTTCACGGAAACCACCAAAGGCTGTATTCACCCAAACCGTCTTATTCGATTCAGTATCGAGCACGGGTATGATTCCGAGTTTTGGTAGTTGTGTTTCACGTTTGTCGCTCACCTGAATCATGACCAGATCATGTTTGCGTGCCAGTGATTTCAGGCGATGGTCGTATCCTTCATCAATGAAATCGGAAATTATGATGATAACACTTCTGCGTTTGATTGAATCAAGCGCAAATGAAATAGCTTTGTTTAGGTTGGTTTTGGGTGATTTTGGCTGCAGTTTTGAAAGGCTGCTGATAATCTCATAAGCCTGTGCGATTCCCTTCTTTGGCTTGATAAATTTCTCGCGCTCATCAGAATAGCAGATCAAGCCCACCTGGCTTGATTCTTTAGCCCCAGAAAGTGCGAGCACACCACAAATCTCACTGGAAATATCAAACTTGGTTTTTCCAGGGCTCCCTATGTGCTGCGAAGCACTTACATCCAGAATAAAATAAATAGTTTGCTCTTTTTCTTCTTTAAATGTTTTTACGAAGGTACCATGTCCTTTTGCCGACACATTCCAGTCAATGGTACGTACATCATCACCATATTGGTAAGGCCTCACATCGTCAAACTCCAGACCCGTACCTTTGAAGATGGAGTGGAAATCTCCCTGCATCTGGCTGTTGATCGCCTTTCTGATCTGTATTTCGTATTTACGCAGTTTTTTCAGCAGCTCTTTCACACCGGGCCCTTTTTAGCACCTCAAAAATAAGAAATATGACTAATTTCGCAGCTTAGTTTTATGACATGTGGCTTCGACCCGACAAAATACCTGCCCAGATCATCATCGGGTCTTTAATGACCGGATTAATTTGCTTCAGTTGCGGTGAAGAGGAGCCAAGGAAGGATATTCTATCGCAGGACCAGCTTACAAAAATTATGATAGAATTATACCTTGGAGAGGCCAGGCTAAGCAACAGTGTCATTGCTTATGACTCAGGCCGTAAACTTTTTATACCTTATGAGGAGTCGGTGTTAAAGAAGTATGGTGTTGCTGATTCAACGTTGAAAAAAACCTATCAGTACTATTTTGATCATCCCACGGAGCTTGAAAAAATATACGAAATCGTAATCGACTCGCTTAGTCTGCGTGAGCGAAAGGCAAGCAGCCAGTTATCTACACCATAATTATATGGTTTTCCCAGAAGAAATTGAACAACGATTAGGTTTCGATCAGATTCGGTTGAAGCTTATTAATTATTGTCAGGGACCACTAGGCGTGCAGCAGGTAGAGCAAATGGAATTTTCTTCCGTCTATGCAAATATCCTGACATTACTCAGACAAAATTTTGAGTTCAAGCTTATAGTTGAGTCTGGCAAAGAATTTCCATCCACATTTCACAGCAATCCTGGGGAGCATTTTAAGAGAGCGGCCATTGAAGGAAGTTATCTGGAAGAAGAAGCTTTTCAGGAGATTATAAAATCCTTACAGATTATTTCCGGGTGTAAACACTTTTTTAAGCAACACGAAGAATCATATCCTGAATTATTCAGAATTTCAACGGTGATAACAGATCCAGGCCATCTTACCAAAACTCTTATTGCAAAGTTTGATGATCATGGTCTGATTCGTGACAATGCGAGTGTTGAGTTATCAAAGATCCGAAGAAGCCTTCATGCGGAGCAAAACAGGGTAAAACGTTTGATGGATCAGCTTTTTCGAAATGCTGCGGACCAGGGTTGGGTTCCGGAGGGAGTGTCGGCTGCGATCCGGGATGGCAGGGTAGTTATTCCTTTGCTCGCGGAACACAAGAGAAAAATCAAAGGCTTTGTTGTGGATGAATCGGCAACCGGGCAAACTGTTTATCTCGAACCTGCCGAAGTACTGGAAGCAAATAATGAAATCAGGGATTTGTTTCATGCGGAAAGGAGAGAGGTGATAAAAATTCTGAAGGAGCTCACTTCTCATTTACGTGTTCACTTGCCTGAGTTGTATCCATCATTTCATTTTTTAGGAATTATAGATTTCACGCGTGCAAAGGCAAAATTTTCGATCGACATACAGGCTGAGATGCCTCATGTAAAAGATACACCTGATCTCAACTGGCTTCACGCAAGACACCCTCTTTTGTATTTAAGTTTAAAGGGAAAGCGTGAGGTAGTTCCTCTCACTATTGATTTGACTGAAGAGAATCCATTCCTTCTTATTTCCGGACCAAACGCAGGAGGAAAATCAGTTTGCCTTAAGACGGTGGGCCTGATTCAATACATGGTTCAGTGTGGGATGTTACCTTCTTTACATGATAAATCCACGGTGGGTATATTCACGAATATATTCCTGGATATCGGAGATCAGCAATCCATAGAAAATGATTTAAGTACATACAGTTCACATCTGAAGAATATGACTTTTTTCATTAATCATTCAGATGGCAAGACCCTGGTACTGATGGATGAATTAGGTTCAGGAACCGATCCGAACTTTGGTGGAGGAATTTCCGAATCTATATTGACGGAGTTAACACACAAGAAAGTATGGGGTGTTGCAACCACGCACTATTACAACTTGAAACTATTTGCCAACAGCCATTCAGGCATCCGAAATGGAGCCATGCAATTTGATACTAAAAAACTGGAGCCGTTGTTTAAACTTGAAATAGGGAAACCAGGAAGTTCCTTTGCCCTGGAGATAGCCCGAAAAACCGGATTGCCATCAGCAACAATCAGTCGTGCGGAGAAAATAATAGGTTCAGAATTAACTGGTCTTGAAACACTGATGAAGTCAGTAGCTGAAGAAAAGCAGATGCTGGAAAAGAAAAAGAAGGAGATTGACCTGCGCGAGAAAACATTACAGGATACATTAACCCGCTATCAGACTTTATCCGCAGACCTTGAAGGAAAGAAGAAAGAAATAATTAACAAGGCGAAAGAAGAAGCTTCATCCCTGTTGAAGGAAACAAACAGAGCGATTGAAAAGACAATCAGACACATCCGTGAAAACAAAGCAGAGCAGAAGGAGACACGAAAAGTAAGACAAGGATTGCAGACACTGGTATCCAAAGTACAGACTCCTTCAACTGAAATTGAAAGGAAGAAAGAAATTATTTCTGAAGGCGACAAAGTGCGTTTGATCGGGCAAGAGGTGTCGGGTACAGTGCTTTCAATTAAAGATGACATTGCCACTGTTCAATTCGGTGATTTACGTTCGAATGTAAAACTCAGGCAACTCGTACGCAGTGATCTGGCTGAAGTTAATCCGGTCGCAACACGCGCACGGTCTATGGGTATTGATGTAATGAGAAAGCAATCTTCATTTGTTGCCACATTGGACATACGGGGTAAACGTGTTGAGGAAGTAATACCCGTTCTGGAACAGTTTATTGATGACGCAATTTTACTCGGCCACTCCGAATTGAAAATTTTGCATGGAAAAGGTGAAGGCGTTTTAAGAAAGGTGGTAAGAGATCATTTGAAGAAAGTAAAACAAGTTGTTTCACTTACTGACGAACATGTGGAACGTGGAGGGCAAGGAATAACCGTGGTTATCCTGAAATAAAAAACCCTGCAACTGGCAGGGTTTTTTATTTTGAGTAAACTGAAATTAAATCTTGAATGTGTAAACCCACTGACCCTTTACAACACCGGTGCGGGAATATCCAGGACCATTAAATGTAAAAGAAATGGAGAGGGTGGTTTCAGTAACGGCATAAGTCATGGCGAGTTCATCGGCAGTTCCTTTATCCCGGATCATTTGTGTTTCAACGGAAGTTCCAAATTCCCAGCTTCCACTTGATTTCCAGGGACTTAAAGCAGGCCTTCCTGATGTACTGTAACCAAACGAAGTATTTCCTTTGGTGCCAGATAAAACAAGTTGAAAAGCTGTATAGTCAGCCAGTTTATCAACTCCATCTAATGTAACGGTGTTAATCTTCCATGTTCTTGCAAGTTTCCCAAGTTGCACATCGGTTATGGGCTCTGGTGTAGATTTTTTATCCTTACAATTTGAATAGGTAAGCAGTAAACCAACCAACCCTAGAAGTGACAGAATTCGAAGTACTTTCATCATTAAATATTTTTAGGCAATTTAAACTAAACAAATTGATCTATGTAAAAAAACAGTTAAAAACAGATAATTACAAATTTCAGTTTTTAATGTGAGAATGCAAGTCTTAGTAACCCTTTTTATAAGCCAGAATATCAATTTTATGGGCATGGGTCGGATATTCGTGTTCCTGATTGGATGCTATAAAAATCAATGTTTCGGCTGGTATCTGTGCCAGGTGCTTACAATACCATTCAATTGCCTTGCGGTCAAGGTTGGTGGTGGGTTCATCAAGAAACAGGGCACTGCATTTTGAATAAAACGCCAGCCCCAGTTTTAAGCGCTGACGCATGCCTGAAGAAAAGTTGGAGATCGCTTTATCGCGGGCATGATTTAATTCAAGCAAATCAATTACTTCTTCAACCGATTTATTGTCTTGTATTTCCTTAAACGAAAAGTGAAATTTAACCATTTCATGCAAGGAAAACTCATCTATTAAATCCATGTAAGGCGTAGCAATTGTTACATGTTTGAAAAAATCAGTCTGTGTAATTTCCTGATGCTCTGAATCATAAATAATAGATCCAACACTGGGCACCATTTGTCCCCACAATACCTGCAGTAAGGTGGATTTTCCTGAACCATTTGGCCCGGTAATCGCATAGGTTCCGGGTGAATTGAATTGATAGTTGAGGTCTTTAAAAATCCATTCGCGATTAAATCGCTTGCTTAGATTTTTAGTCGTTATCCTCATTCAACAGAGGCTGAGTTGGTTGAAAATCCCTTCATTATCCCACGCTCGCTGGTGCGGATGAACTCGATGATATAATCGCGCTCTTCGCTGAAAGCCAATTCATTTTCAATCTGATCAATGGCTTTAGAATTATTAAGACCCTTAAGAAAGATGTAACGATACACTTCCTGAATCTCACTAATTTTTTCAGGGGAAAATCCTCTTCTTCGTAATCCTACGGTGTTTACTCCCGCATAGGTTAGTGGTTCGCGCGCTGCCTTGGTATAAGGAGGCACATCTTTTCTAACCAGTGAACCTCCAGAGATCATAACATGCGCACCTACTTTTACAAACTGATGCAATGCGCTGGCCCCACCGATAATTGCCCAGTCTTCAATGGTCACATGACCCGCAACCTGTACTGTGTTGGCAATAATACAATTATTTCCAACCACGCAGTCATGCGCAATATGCACATACGCCATAAGCAGACAGTTGTTTCCAACTACGGTTTTAAACTTATCAGAGGTGCCTTTACTAATGGTTACGTATTCACGTATTACCGTATTGTCACCAATAAATGTTTCGGTTTCCTCACCGGCAAACTTCAGGTCTTGTGGAACAGCGGAAATGGATGCACCGGGAAATACTTTCACATTTTTTCCAAGCCGGGCACCTTCCCATATCACTGCGTTGGGACCAATCCAGCTGTTATCTCCGATCACTACATTCGATTTAATGGTAGCGAAGGGTTCAATTATAACATTGTTGCCAATTTTCGCCTCTGGGTGAATGTTGGCTAAAGGAGAATAACTCATGAATCTTTTCGTACTATACTTGCTGTCATTGTGCCTTCGCAAACGAGCGTGTTGCCAACATATGCGCGACCTCTCATTTTCGCGATTCCTCTCTTTATGGGCGCTAATAAATCGCATTGAATAATGAGAGTATCACCCGGTAAAACCATTTTCCGGAAACGACATTCGTCAATACCCAAAAAGTAGGTCCAGTAATTTTCCGGATCAGGCACCGTGTTTAAAACCAGAATGCCACCCACCTGGGTCATAGCCTCTACCTGCAAAACGCCTGGCATGACAGGGTTGCCCGGGAAATGACCTTGAAAGAATGGTTCATTCATAGTGACATTTTTAATTCCGCAAACAGTTTCCTGATCGAGGTAAATAACTTTGTCAACAAGCAAAAAGGGATAGCGATGCGGTAGGGTATTAACGATGTGGTTAATATCCATTACCGGAGGCAAACTTGGATTATAGCGTGGAACTCCTTTCTTATCGGCATCGGCCATTGCTTTTTTCAGTTTCTTGGCAAAGGCAACATTGGCAGCATGGCCAGGCCTTGCCGCTAAAATCTGTGCTTTTAAGGGCCTGCCAGCCAGAGACAAATCACCAACTACGTCAAGAAGTTTATGTCGTGCCGGTTCGTTGTTATAACGAAGTTCTATATTGTTAAGAATACCTTCCTTTTTTACTTCTACTTTAGGTTTCCCAAGCATCTTGGCAATGCTGTCAAGTTCATGTGGTTCAACTACACGATCTACAATGACAATAGCATTATTCAAATCACCGCCTTTAATGAGATTATTTTTATAAAGCATTTCAAGCTCGTGCAAAAAACAGAAGGTGCGGCACGAAGCAATTTCTTTTTCGAACTGGCGAATATTGGTAATGGAAGCATGCTGACTACCTAATACAGGAGAGTTGTAGTCGATCATAACGGTAACGCGATAATCATCCAGCGGCAATGCGGCAATCTCAACATTGCGGGCTGCCTCACGATAAAAAATGCTATCCTGAACTTCAAAGAAATCGCGCAAGGCATTTTGCTCCTCTGTCTCAGCTTCTTTTAATACGTTGACAAACTGGATTGAACTGCCATCCATTATAGGTGCTTCCGGGCCATCCAGTTGAATCAGTACATTGTCAATCTCCAGTCCTACACAAGCAGCGAGAGTATGTTCAATGGTACTCACACGGGCTCCGCTTTGCTCAATGGTTGTTCCGCGCGATACATCCACCACACGATCGCAGTCGGCATCAATAATTGGAGATCCCGGCAAGTCAATCCGTTGAAATTTAATTCCATGATTGGGCTTTGCCGGAAGGAAAGTCATGTTGGTTTGCACGCCTGTGTGGAGTCCCACTCCGGAAAGCGTTACCGATTTCTTAATCGTTTGCTGCTTATGGTTTAAACTCATAATTAAAAAAGTGTGCAAATTTAACCCTGAATATGGGGATTATCCAAAAAGCGCTTAAATAGCTCAAATGATTGTTTTTTAACTCTAAATCACCATTTATGATTTAATTGGATCCGTTTTGTGAGATGTCGGATACAGAACTGGAAACGCCCGTTAATTTCTCCAGTTGTCTTAGTCTGTAATGAAGATCCGGTAATTGCTTGAATACTGCATATGATCTGAAGTATTGTTTCACATCAAAAACAGGATATCCGATCAGTTTTTGCCCCTCATCTTTTATCGATTTTGCAATTCCAGCCTGTGCCCCAACACTGGTATTACTGGCAATTATCAGATGGCCTGCAATGCCCACCTGGCCTGCAATCACACAATTCTCTCCGATTTTGGTGGAGCCTGAAATTCCAGTCTGTGCAGCAATTACCGTATTACTTCCAATTTCAACATTATGGGCAACCTGAATAAGGTTATCCATTTTCACACCTTTTCGGATGATGGTTGAGTCGCCCATTAATGTGGCGCAATCAATGGTAGAATTCGCGCCAATAGTCACGTTATCTTCAATCAATACATTGCCTAATTGTGGAATAGTCTTGTAGGTGCCATCTTCCTGCGGTGCAAATCCAAACCCATCACTGCCAATTACAGTACCTGCATGAATTACACAATTTGCCCCTACCCTGGTGCCTGCGTATAATTTAACATTGGGGTGCAGAATGGTGTTGTCTCCGATAATTGCGTTGTCACCAATAAATACCTGTGGGTATATTTTTACATTATCACCTATCGTCACATTGCTTCCGATATAAGAAAAAGCTCCCCGGTAGATATTTGATCCGGTGATTGAATTTTCACCGATAAAGGAAGGTTGTTCAATACCTGTTTTCTGGAATGAAATTAATTTATGATATTCTTCCAGCAGGGTTGTGAAACTTGAATAGGGATCATCCACACGGATTAGTGCACAGGAAATATTTTTTCTGGCTTGAAAATCATTTTTAACGATAACGGCACTTGCATTTGTAGTGTAAATGAATTGCTCATATTTCGGATTGGATAAAAAGGCTATTTGTCCCTTTCTGGCATCTTGTATTTTTGCCAGCATATGAATCTTTTCAGATCCATCTCCCGTCACTTCTCCGCCAAGCATGGCAGCAATTTGCGAGATGCTAAACTCCATAATTTTTGATTTGGTGATTAGTTGCCGGCTTGTTGCATTTCAATATGATTTTGAAAACTGCCATTTACAAAGATACATTTTTGGGCCAGCATAAATAGTTTTTTTCAACGATTTTGCTGATGGCCTTGATGCTCGGCAGATCAGATGCATGGGCAATGTCCACCACTTCTCCTTGTTTTGTTAATATGTTGATTGATTTTCCTCCTGAAACATAGGCTTCGTTACTAACGGTGCCAAGCGAGTACAGATAATGAGTTTCGTTCCGGAGAATCCCATACACCTGGTGAATTTCCTGTCGTGCTTTTTCCACCATGGTTTTACGAATCGGATCAGCAGATAATATAATCTGAAATAACTCACGGATCATTAACCGGTTGCACAAACCAGAAAGAATGGCGTCAGGATGATTTCTCCAGAACTTCATGGCTCCCCATATGTCATGATCATCCATTTGTCCGAATGAATCAAGCAGCTCAGGTCGCGTGCTAAAATCTTCGATGGTGTAGGAATTGGTAAGTAAATCTTTGAGTGCATGAGAGGCAATCAGATCTTCACCTGCCCGTAAAAGATACTGGGCCCTTCGGATGATATTCACTATCATGCGCTCAGCGCTCAAGGCAGTTTTATGAAGATATACCTGCCAGTACATAAGCCTGCGTGAGTGTAAAAAGCTTTCGATACTGTAAATGCCCTTTTCTTCAACCACCAGTTCATCATTGTGAACAGAGAGCATGGAGATTATGCGATCTACACCAATGGTTCCTTCCGTTACACCAGTAAAAAAACTATCCCGCTTAAGGTAGTCCAGTCGGTCGATATCCAGCTGGCTGCTGATCAGCTGGTGGAAGAACTTTCGTGGATAGGTATTTCTGAAAAAACGTATAGCCAGCTCCAGCTCTCCATGAAATTGTATATTCAATGTTTTCATGAAAAGAAAAGAAAGACTTTCGTGGTGTACTTCTTGCAGCAATGTTTCTTCTAGCGCATGTGACAGTGGACCGTGGCCAACATCATGAAGCAGAATGGCAATAAGTGCAGCCTGTTCTTCCTGAATACTAATTTCAATTCCCTTCAATCGTAGATTTTTTATAACACGATCCATCAGGTGTAAAGCTCCGAGGGCATGATGAAAACGGGTGTGTTGGGCACCAGGATAAACCAGGTTACTCAAGCCCAGTTGCTTTATGTATCGCAGTCGTTGAAACCAGGGATGTTGGATCAAATCAAAGATCAGTTCATTCTGAATCGAGATGAATCCATACACCGGGTCGTTAATGATTTTCTTTTTGTTCAATCGGGCGGGGAAGATTGCTGTATATAATGTAAATTAGACAGAATTTTCTAAACGTATTACATGTAAAGATACAGCATTTTGTGGGCCGATGATGAGATTGATTTGTTGAAGCCTCATATTTTATTCCTGGAGCAGAGGGGATATGATATTACACCCGTAAACAATGGTTCAGATGCCGTTGAATTAAGTGAGTCCAGACATTTTGATGTAGTTTTTCTTGACGAACACATGCCTGGTATGTCTGGGCTGGAGGCACTTGCCTTGATAAAAAATAACAAGCCGGGTCTTCCTGTGGTCATGATCACCAAAAACGAAGAAGAGTTGATTATGGAAGAGGCTATTGGTGCCAAAATAGACGATTACCTGATCAAGCCCATTAACCCAAGTCAGATTCTATTATCCATAAAGAAGATTCTTGACAACAAGCGGCTGGTGATAGAAAAAACCAACATTAATTATCAGCAGGATTTCAGGAAGATCAGCATGGCCTTTCAGGATAACATGAATCATGAGCAATGGGCAGATATCTACAAGAAGCTTGTGTTCTGGGAACTTCAAATGGAACATGCTGATAACAGGGATATGGCCGAGGTGCTGGATATGCAAAAAGTGGAAGCAAATCTTAATTTTTGCAAATTCATTAAACGTAATTATGAGAACTGGCTGAACAATCCAAATATTGACAAACCACTTTTTTCGCATCAGATCATGAAGAAAAAAGTATTCCCTGAGCTAAAGGCAGGTGAACCAGTATTTTTCATATTGATTGATAATCTGCGTTACGATCAATGGAAAGTGATTGAACCTGTGCTGGCAGAATACTTTAATGTAGAAAAAGAAGAAACCTACTATTCTATTTTACCAACTACAACTGCCTATGCCCGCAATGCAATTTTTTCGGGCATGCTTCCTTCTGATATGGCCAAAGTTCACCCTGAATTGTGGGTGGGTGAGGATGAGGACGAATCAAAGAATAATTTTGAAGATGAGTTTCTCGCTAAACAAATTAAGAAAAACAATTTACCGATCAGATTCTCCTATAACAAAATCAAGAAGCAGGAAGAAGGTCGTGATCTGGCGGATTCTATCAATAACCTGTTTCATAACGACCTGAATGTTATTGTTTATAATTTTGTAGATATGCTTTCACATGCACGCACCGATATGGCTATGGTGCGCGAACTTGCCCCAGATGAAGCAGCCTATCGGTCTATCACCAAGTCCTGGTTCATGCATTCGCCTTTGATTGAAATACTAAGGAAAATCGCAGATAAGAAGGCAAAAGTGATTATTACCACTGATCATGGAACTATCCGGGTAAAACGTCCATTTAAAATTGTAGGTGACCGTGCGGTTAACAGTAACCTACGCTACAAGCAGGGAAAGAATCTTGGTTATGAAGGCGATAAAGTGATGGAAGCATCAAAGCCAGAGCGTCTCTTTCTTCCGAAAACCAATGTCTCGACTTCGTATGTTTTTGCAGTGGAGGATCAGTTTTTTGCCTATCCGAACAATTATAATTACTATGTAAATTTATATAAGGATACGTTTCAGCACGGTGGTGTAAGCCTTGAAGAAATGATCATTCCTTTTATTTTATTAACTTCGAAAAATGCCTGATGAGTTGATGCTGATAGGCGATGGGCCACTTCAGATTGATGATTTACCGATGGCTGCTGCTGAGCTGGTGAAGCAAAGTAAAGGTCTCAGTGTCTGGCTTCTGAAGGGTGAAATGGGGGCAGGTAAAACTACATTGGTAAAACAGATTGTTGAGCAGCTGGGTGTGGAAGCAACAGTAGCCAGTCCAACCTTTTCGATCGTTAACCAATATGGAAGTACAAATGGAAAGGTTGTGTATCACTTTGATTTGTATAGGTTAAAAAATGAACTGGAGGCATTTGATATTGGATTGGAGGAGTACCTGAATTCTGGAAATGTTTGTCTGATAGAATGGCCAGAAAAGCTTGAAAGGTTGCTTCCAGTTCAATACTTCGAAGTGAATATTCAACCTTTTGATTCGATGACAAGAAAAATATATTATCGCAGGCATGACTGAAAAGAAGAGATCCGGATTTGAAGCATTGGCGAAATCAAGCTTTCATCCGCAAGAAGAAATGTTGAAAGTGAGGAAAGGCAAGGGCACCTTTTTTATCGGACTTCCAAGAGAAATCTCTCTGCAGGAAAACCGGATAAGCCTCACACCTGATGCAGTTGCCCTGTTGGTAAATAATGGTCATGAAGTTTGGGTTGAAACCATGGCAGGTGAAGGCTCAAAGTTCTCCGACAAGCAATACAGCGATGCTGGTGCTAAAATTGTCTATTCCGTTGAGGAGGTCTACAAAGCAGAATTTATTTTAAAAATAGAACCGCCAACCCTGGAGGAGATAGAATATTTCAAACCCGGTCAAACGTCGATCTCGGCCCTTCAAATGGGAAACCTGAAGCAGGAATGCGTCAATGCACTACTTAAAAAGAAAGTCACTGCATTGGCGTATGAATTCATAGAAGACAAAGTTGGAGGCATGCCTATTGTTCGCGCTATGAGTGAGATTGCTGGCAGCACCGTAATGCTTATTGCGGCCGAATATTTAAGCACAGTAAATAAAGGCAAAGGAATAATCCTTGGTGGAATAACGGGGGTTCCACCAACCAAAGTTGTTATTATCGGAGCAGGAACGGTGGCGGAATATGCAGCCCGTGCCGCTCTTAGCCTGGGAGCAGAAATTCAGGTATTTGACAACCATCTCTACAAACTAAGAAGGATCAAGCACACATTGGGCCATCAGTTTTATACCTCAACAATTGATACAATTACGTTGAGCCAAAGCCTGGAGCATGCAGATGTTGTAATTGGCGCTTTGCGTGCCGAAAAAGGAAAAGTGCGTCATGTAGTTTCTGAAGATATGGTTAGTAAAATGAAACCGGATTCATTGATCATTGATCTTAGTATTGATCAGGGAGGTTGTATAGCTACTTCAGAAATTACCAGTTTGAACAGACCCGTATTCCGTAAGTATGATGTGATCCACTATTGCGTTCCCAATGTCGCATCCCGGGTAGCAAACACAGCGACCACAGCATTAAGTAATATTTTTACACCTACTATTTTAAGGGCGGCCGAAGAGGGTGGAGTTGAAGATATGATTTTTACCCATAAATGGTTTATGAAAGGTGTGTACACGTATAAGGGTAGCTTGACAAATGAATCTGTTGCAAGAAAGTTTGGTATGAAATTTAAAAATATTGAATTGTTGCTGGCTGTTAGAGTTTAATAATCCGTTCATTCAATTTACATATCTATTCATATGAAAAGAATTATTTTATTGTTAGCGATGACAGGTGTTTTCATCAACACGTATGGCCAGGCTGCGGTACCTCCCAATATGAGGGCGGAGTTTACATTAAACAGGTTATCTGAACCAGTACGCGGATTGTCCAGTTCAGATTTGATTTATGGCATACCTATGGCACCAGGTAATGTTATTGGCGATAATTACCTGGATAAGAAATGGAATAGGGCAAATATCCTTCTTTACCAATCGGAAAGAATAGTCGAGGGATATCCTGTAAAGTATGACATTAAGAGCGATTTACTTGAAATTAAAACTACACTGGGAATTAAGGTTTTAGAGGGCAAGAAGATTAAAAGTCTGGTTTGGGTTGATTCACTTACAACACAGCCTCATTATTTTGTCAATGGAGCTGATTATCGTTATGAAGATGTAAAATCATCTGGATTGATTGAAGTTATTGTAGACGGTGAATTACCGCTGCTAAAACGAGTAGAGATAAATACAAAAAAGCCTAATTATAATGCAGCACTTGATGTTGGGTCAAGAGACATGAAAATATATCTTAAGGA